>MDTF01006265.1_pt1 | contig 29644 bp, 13 predicted proteins | sample 811191 | NCBI WGS metagenome assembly MDTF01 (sample SAMN05326649, study PRJNA326480) | marine metagenome | isolation source: seawater | place: Southern Ocean | collected 2011 | reverse complement strand
GAGACTAAACCTAAAACAACAACTAAACCTAAAACAGAGACTAAACCTAAAACAGAGACTAAACCTAAAACAGAGACTAAACCTAAAACAGATACTAAACCTAAAACAGAGACTAAACCTAAAAAAGAAACTAAACCTAAATCTGGAACTAAACCTAAAAAAGAAACTAAACCTAAATCTGAAACTAAACCAAACAAAGAAACTAAACCTAAAAAAGAAACTAAACCTAAATCTGAAACTAAACCAAACAAAGAAACTAAACCTAAGAAAGAAACTAAATCTGAAACTAAACCAAAAACACCTGTAAATGAAATAAAATCTAAAACACCTGTTAAAAAGCGTTTATTTAATTATAATATCTATAATTTATAAAAGTTTTCATAATTTCTTTTTTTTTCTGTAATTCAATACGTTTCTTAGATACATCATCGAAAATATCAAGATCTTCAATTTCAAATGGGGTATTTTCAAAAATATAATCAATCTTATCAACGCATCTATCATGTTGTTTTTGTAGTAAATCGAACTGGAATTGCACTTGTTTTATTATTTTACTTTGCTCGCGCGCCAGCAATGCTAAATCTCGCGCTTTTAAAAGGTAAATATACTGCCTTGCAGATACCATTATATCATATATATATTACATTAACCTTTTTATATAAAAATGAGTACATAATTTTATTTTTTTATAATTTTCAAAGACCTTAATAATTTTAACATTTTTAAATAATTATGTACTCATTTTTTTATACACTTAAATATATATCAACTATATCTAATTGTATATCATAACATGATTAATTACGATTATATTCAGCACATCAAGTATATCGATTATAATTGTATAAAAGGTTTTCAATATGAAAAATATGTTGTTAAGAAATTACGAGAGTATTATGATATTGATGAAATATATTTATGGAAGGATGTTCCAGACCATTTATTGATAAGTTCAGGAATAATTTTAAGCAACGACCTTGTTTCTGTTAAAGAAAAATATAAAACTAATAAATATTATAGAAACTACAATGTTTTACTTGATACAGGTATAGATATTATATTTAAAACAAATGATGATATAATTTATCTTGTACAATGTAAGGCATATAACTCTATAATATCTCAAAAACACTTGTCTGGATTTTTTAGAACATTACTGGATAGCTATGTAATAAATATTAAAAACAATACTAAAAATAAAATTAGAGGATTGATAGTACATACCAGTTCAATATCAGATATTATAAAAGATAGCTATTGTTATAAAGAAAATATTGTAAATGATATTCATATTCCATTTTTTTCTAAAAGTCCTAAAAATAAATTAATAAAATATAAAAAAATTAGCATTATATTTATGATTAATTTTAATTGTATAATACTTTATATTTTATATATAATAAATATTTATGTTAATAAATTATAAAATATAATATAATTAGAAGTAATAATATACACATATGGAAAAATACAATATAAAAGCAACTCCATTAAGTGATAATCATTTGATAAAAGAAAATAAAATAAACGCTAATAAAGAAATAAAAGAAAACATATTATATCTTAAACTTTATCGTAAATTTAATTGTTATAATACTCAATTGGAAAGAGCTACATCTAAAACATCTAGAGCTACATCTAAAACATCTAGAGCTACATCTAAACCATCTAGAGCTATATCTAAAACATCTAGAGCTACATCCAAAACATCTAGAGCTACATCCAAAACACCTATCAATAAAATAAAACGTCCTAATCGTAGTATTTCTTATCTTCAGAGAATAGATCAGGGTGTTGAAGGCGGTGCAGGTGATGAAGAAGAAGAACCACCTCAATCATTGTGTACAGATAGTTGTGATGATAGAGATTGTAATTTTGATTTTACACCATTATTTAGATTTTTATGGCGTTATTATGTCATGAGAGCACCTGGTATAGATAGTGATGAATGGGATGATCATATACGAATTCCCATTATTCACGGTCGTAATAAATTAAGTGATAAAACTAATTCATATAAAATGAAACATATATATGTTATTAATCGAAATACTATAACAACTGTTGAATATACTGTAAAATTACGAATTAGAGTTGAAAAAGATTATGGAGATATAAAAAAAATTATATATTCAATATTAATTGAATATAATGGTGATATACATTTATCATATTTTTATAATTATTTCCCTGGTTCTTGTATTGCAAATGTATGCGCAATTCATTTTACTTTCAATAATGATAAAGCTTCAAGACTAGATTATTCATATCGTTTTATATCTGATAATATCTATAAAGTAGATGAATTAAATTATAGAAGATCATTAATATTATTTGCATTATTTCTTTATAAGTTGGCTTATTATATTGCAAACCCTGATTCATTATCTGGTATCCATGAAACAAATTACAGTCAAGGTATAAAAGATTGGTTAAATAGAATAACAAATGATAAAGATCCCTTAACAGGTCGTAATATTATAAGATCTACATTTGAAATTAACAGTATAGCAAGATATTTGTGCTCTATTGCTATTGGAATATTTAATAATTTAAAGATAGCAGGTCATCTATTAGATGATAATACAGATAAAGAATATATCGATAAACTCGAAGAAGTTTATTCACTCGACAAGCTATTGTCTGGTGTTCGTAATGTCGGAGGTAAAAAACAATCAGATAAAATAACAAACTATTTCAATAAAATAGCAAAATTTAAAGAAGATATTAAAGTATTAAGAAAAAATAAGAAATTAAATAAAATAGATAGAAAAAAAGAATTAATTGAAGAGCTAAAAGCTAAAATTAAAAAAGAAAAGGAAAAACTTAAAAAGAAAGGAAAATAAAGATATACATAATACAAGGGTCTATATTATCAACATATATTCCATTGTATGTGACTTATTCTATCTGCTTAATATAATAATATATTTCATCCATTATACCATTGTTTTTATTTATTATAAAATCAGTATAGTTTTTATAAATACATATAATATCTTCACTGATTAATGTCATGAATACTACATATATAATTATAAATATTACACTAAATATTACATCATTGTTATCAATATTATCATTATATATCAATAATAATGGTGGTATTTTTAACAATGTATTAATAAATATATAATAAAATAATAATGAATTTTCATTATTATTGTATGCGATATTACCAATATTAATTATATAAAATCCTATTGCTATATAAAGCAATATTATTGGATTGTAACGAAATAGCTTAGCAATATATAGATAACTATAAATAACAATCCAAACAGATAAAAAATATAAAACAGGTATATATTTTTTATCCATAATTTATAACCACTCCTATATATTAATAATCATTATAATCGTCGAAGTAGCTATCATAATAATAAGAAAGATCATCATAGTATAGTTGTACTTGATCCATAGATTTTTCATGATATTTCATATCATACTCACCTTGTATTTCATCTTCAATATCATCTTCAATATCATCTACTGAATAGAAGAATACATCAGTAGATTTTTCGTCAAACATTCTCGACAACATTATACAATTGTAAATATAAATAATAATCAATTTTTATAGAAATCTAATAACTTATAATAATATTTGGATATCCTATCTTATAATAATCAACAATTGAAACTTTGGGATAATTATCCCAAGTAATTTCAGATATGTTCTTGACTTCTTTCTTAAACATTTTAATTATTTTTATTAAAAATAATATCAATTTTTAGTATTAATTTACTAAATAGATAATATCATTTTTATTATGTAGCAAATATTAGATTAAAGAATGGTTTATGAAGACAATGCTAATATATGGGAATCAGGAACTAATAATAATGGAATAGAAGTAAATAACCATTTTCATATATCAGATACTGAAGAGCGTTTAATAATACAAAGAGGAACAGGTAATATTGGAATTGGTACAAATAATCCAACAGAAAAACTTGAAATAAATGGTACAACAAAATCTGAAGATATAATATTATATTCGACTTTAAGTTTTTTAAACGCAAATGTAGATTTAACAACGGGTAGTATATTCACAAACAATACATCTGGTGACAAAGATTTAACAATATCCACAAAAAACGTAAGTACTGAATACGAAAGTACTGAATATAATAATATGGGAATATCTATTGAAACTAATAATGGTATTTTAAAATTAGCTAAAAATGGCAAGTTAGGATTTGGTACAAGTTCTCCTGTTGAATATATTGATTTTGTATTACAATATAATAGTTTTTTAAGAATAAATGGATTGGGGCATATTTTGATGAATAATGGGAATTCTCCAGAAAAATGGACTTTAGCAACTCGCGATAATGGATATTTTACAATAGCAAATGATAAAACAACAACATATGGTGAAATAGATAATTCAAACTCTAAATTAACAATTAAACCTAATGGTAATATAGGTATAAATATAAATGAACCAACAGACAAATTACATGTTAATGGAACAATTAAAGCTAATAATGTAAAATCATCTACTATCTATAGTGATACTCTGACAGTTGGTGATATAAATAATGATAGTGAAGAAGGTAATATTATATTCGCAACACGAAGTGATAGTACACATAATAGATTAATGCGTATCGGAATTGATAATGAATTATATTTTAGAATTGGTGATATTGGTAATTTTGACGGATTAACACAATGGACATCACCAGTTAAAATATATTATTCAGCACCTAATTCATCATTTATAATAAATGAATATGGAACTTGTATTTTTGGTAATAAAATATTAACATCATCTAATGGAATTGAATTTAATGATGGATCTATTATGACATCTAATAATTTTAGTACTGGAAAGTGGTTACAATCGACAGATAGTGTAAATAGATTCTATTTTAATACTAATGGAAGTACTAATATAGGTAATAAAATAACAATAAATCAAAATAGCTATGTTGATATAACAACAAATAATGGTTTATCTGGTAGTATTGCAAATAGACCATTTTGGGGTAGTACTATTGTTAACACTTCAACAACAATATCTACGTCAGATTTTAATTTCCCATTGTCATTAAAAACAAATGAAGCTATTTTAACACTTACATATTTTATAACAAATTCAGATAGTAGAATAAAGAAGGATATTCAAGATTTAAATGACGAAGAGTGCTTAAATAAATTATTAGCATTACAGCCAAAAAAATATAAATACATTGATACTTATGCAAGAGGTGATAACTATACATATGGTTTTATTGCACAAGAAGTAGAAAATGTTATTCCCGAATCTGTCAAAACAACTCAGCAATATCCACCAAATATTTATTGCAATTATAATATTTCTAATAATGATGTTATATTGACTGATAATTTAAAATATACTCCAGTGTTAAATCATAAATTAAAAATAAATGAGAGTAATGGTAACATATTATACTTTGATGTTGTAGAAATAATCAATGATCTAAATTTTAAAATAAGTAATGAAACAAATACAATATTAAATGGGGAATATTTCATATATGGATATTTAATATATGATTTTAAATCATTATCAAAAGATCACTTTCATGCAATAACAGTATCTTCTGTTCAAGAATTGCATCGCAAAATTGAAAAACAACAACAGTTGATAAATCAGTTGCAGGAAATATTAAGTAGAAATAATATATCATAAAAAGTATAAATTACAAAAAGTTTATAAAATTCATAGAAAAAATAAAATTATTTTTTTATTGATTTTTTTCTTTCGCAAAGTAACCTACCTTGATTATCTGTTATTTGCAAATTTTTAATAGCAACATCTTTACGCTCTCCAATAACCATCCATTCTATTTCTATATCATCGATAGTATTTTTACAATTTACTTTTATAACACCATTATCAATTTCGCCAATAACGCTATCATAAGTTTGATTATTCCTGAGATATAAAAATGGATTATTATTTATATTTACAAAAGTACCATGAGACATTCCACCAGTTGTATTACAATCGGTATCAATATTAATTTCACCATAACCATTACTTATTACTTTTTTTCCTCTATATATATTATCATATCTTGGTCCTTCTAAACTACCATGTTGTAACCATTTATTTTCATTTAAAGGATGTTGTATTTTGAAAGATAGAGAACTTTTAGTAATAGTACCAACAACATCTAATTTACTGGTTGGATTAGTAGTACCTATACCAACATTTCCCATAAAATACACATCGGAATTATAAGCTTTATATTCCCATTCTATTAAGTTTATATAATCACTACTGTATAGAGCTATATCTGCAGGTGTACCAAAAAACTTATTTCCAATATTAATTAAAATTCCATCTTTATATAAATTATTAGTACTAATATTACCATTAACATTTAAATTATAATTTGTAAGAGGATATGCCCCGATTCCAACATTACCATCATGAGTTACATTAGGATTAGTAGCACTATACTTCCATTGTGCAAATTCAGTAGTTATAGTAGGAGTTCCCATATTTTTTTTATACCTTACCAAAACAACACCTGAACCACCTGAATTATCAGAAGATATATCGGTACCACCACCTCCACCACCACCAGTATTTGGTAAACTGGAACGGGATTGTTCACTATATAATACTTGATTATCATTATTATTCAATATTGATAAAAATCCTGCTCCACCACCTTTGCCGCGACTGCCAAAACCTATACCATTTATGTTATTTTCAGATGGATCATAAATACTGTTTTCGTATGGCACGGTAAAGGTCTTTGCATCATTTTCGCCTATCGTACTTGCTGCTTCGCTTGACGTGATTTGAACTTCTATAGAGTCGCCGAGCATCACCTGTGCTGATCCTCCGTTCCAACCATCACCAAACGAATCAAAAGGTACCAATTTATAGGTTTCCCCTTCTATCAGATCAACTATGCTGGGCGTCACTCTAACATCATCGTAAGGGATATTAGGATACCCACCCCCATACACTATAAACACAACTTCATCGGACGCATCTCGAATCTGAACAGACATCTCCTGATCCCAATTTCCACCTCCAATAATAATTGTGTATGATCTGCGATTTCTTACAATTGTGTATTGTTTGTGAATCCCACCGCCACCACCACCAGCAAAATATACTTTATCTTCATTATCAATGTATTCTCCAATTGAACTATTTTCACCTAATCCAAAATGAGTTTTAAAATTATAAATAACACCATTTATAGTAATTTCTGCTAATCCGTCACCACCATTACCCCCCCTTGGAATTGAATCAACTTGATTTGTTCCAATTGTACCAGCACTACCTGCACCCCCACCACCACCACCAGAATTTGGAATTGATGTTAAATCCTTGTTTTCAAACAAATCATAATCTAAATGATTTCCAATACTTCCAACTCCACCATTATTACCATATCCATCTATATCATCTTTTACACTATTACCACCTGTATTATCCAATACATAATTTATAGAAAAATCTCCTTTACCGCCACCACCACTACCTCCATTATTTCCTTTATATGGAGCTTTGTTGTATAAATTATTTATTATACCTCCTCCGCCACCAAAAGCGGTTCTAGTAATTCCAGAACTATATTCAACTATACTTGAAATACCATTTGAGCTTGCCCCCCCCCCATCTCCCACATTAATGATAGCTGATGTTAATGTTACTGATTTATCAAAAATTAAGCCACCAGCACCACCACCACCAATTTCACCAACACCACTACCACCACCCCCACCAACTATTAAGAAATCACATATTGTCTCACTATCAAATGTTAATTTATAATATGATTGTCGCTTTGATAAAGTAATTTTTAATTTAGAACCTAATACACCTGTGCTTCCGACAGGACGTTCAATCATTAAATAATCGCCAGTACTATATGGATATTCAAATGATATTGCATTATAATTAGTAATAGAACTTTTAACAACATTAGAAATTATTAAATTATCAGATGTATCAATATATAAATTAATAATTGCATCTATTGATGGATTAATTTGCGCATATTCAACTTTAATATGATTATATTCAATTGGTAGAGGTATTTTTATAATACCTCTAATAGATACATCGTCAGTACCTATACCATCAGCACTTATACCATCACCATCAATAAATGTCTTCCATATATCAAATGTTTCAACCCCATCAATTCCAGGTATAGTTTTAGCATACTCATTAAATAATGCATAGTCGGTAATATATTGTACACAAAAATCATAAACTAGTTCAAAATCATTTCCCAATGTATTATAATAAATGAATGTTAATAAATTATATTCTTCATCTATTTCTTTTAAATCAACTTGTGTTGTGATATATTTAGGAGTATCTACAATAAATACATTGCCGTCATCATAATCTACTTCAATGGTTTTATTATTCAGTCCAATAGGCATTTTGGAATTTCTCTCTATATAAATTAGTATAAATATTTATATAAAAATAAAACATATTAATATTCGCATATTAATGTTCGCATATTAATTGTCCTGTAGAATTTGTTAAATTATTATTAATAATATCTTTATCTCGTCGTTCACCTATTACTAACCAATCTACTAATATATCATCAGTAGTATTTAATGAATTAATTTTAATTTTACCATCTTCGATATATCCTTTAACCTTATCAAAAGTTTGATTATTTTGTAGATATAATTGATAATTTGTATTTAAACTAATAAAGGTACCAAGTGTCATTCCACCTGTACTATTACATTCAGTATCAATATTTACTTCACAATATCCATTTACTGTTAATTTTTTTCCACGATATATATTATCAAATCGCGGTCCTTCAATACAAGAGTGATATAAATACATATCATTAACAATTGGATGATTAATTTTGAAATTCTTAGAAGTTGCAGAAATATGACCACTAACATCAACGACCAGTTGCTGTGTTGATCCTTCTATTTCGTTAAATTCTTGATAGAGACCAGAGAACGAACCTATACCAACATTTCCCATGTAGGATACTACATCATTAGTATCTGTGCCTTGTGTGTATTTGCTGTATATCCAACTTGATAACCCTTTTTTATAATAATTATTACCTAATTTATATCTAATAATTATTATACCCGAACCACCTTTATCATACGTCCCCCCTCCCCCCCCTCCGCTATTTGGTAATGCCCCGTATCCATCAGTTGGTCTATATGTTAATTTGAAACCTCCACCTCCTAAACCTCCTTCACCTCTTTTTCCAATAGTAGTACCAATTTTACTACCACTAAAAAACGGGCTCGATATAAAACCACCACCACCACCACCACCAGCAAAATATACTAAATTTCCTACATGGTGTCCTATATTAGTATCTGTAATATTAAAATGTGTTTTAAAATCAATTCCATTTTTTCCTGATAAACCATCACCTCCTTTTTCTCCTGTTTTATTACCATCATCAAGTGATGATAATTCAGCATTATTCCCAGCAAATCCAGCTCCACCTCCTCCTCCTCCTTCTGTACCGTTTCCTGTATAACCATATCCTCCATCGTTCCCCTGATCAACATTTCCGGTACCTCCTGGAAAAGAACCAGTTCCAAACATTGGACCAGCACCACCACCACCACTACCTCCATTATTACCCAAACTCGGTGCCGCCTGGGCAAAGTCGGCTCCTTTCCCTCCTCCTAATGCTAAATATAATGAACCAATTGAACTATTATCACCATCAAAATCACCAATACCACCATCACCAATTGTAATATCATAATTTCCATTTAATAATACATTTTGTTGAAAAATCAAACCACCAGCTCCACCGCCACCACCACCACCACCAAGAATAAAAGTATCATTTTGATAGAAGTTATCGGATCCTTTACCACCACTTCCACCACCACCAACAACTAAAATATCACATATAGTTTCTTCTGGAAAATTAAGGTTATATTGTGGGTAATTGTTATTTTCAATATACGGGAATGAAATAGATTCATATAGACCATTTCCATCTCCGTATATTTCAGTATCTGATGAATTTCTAACCCATACACACATACCACCATTCCCACTCCCCCCTGGAGTCATATTTAGGGTCTTATTTTCACTGGGATTTTCAGAGTACAGAACAGCTCCTGAAGAGTAATTTTCGGATGTAATCGTCGGGATTAGCCATTCCCTTATATGTGGAAAATTTCTTATGCTTCCTCCTAATATTGTTACTGGTGATAGAACCCCAACACTCAGACTTTCAGATATAATTTGGTCTTTGTTACAATATACCCAGTGTAGCATGTTCATTGTTGAAAAACAATATTGGTCAAAAATTCCAAAAGGAATACTCCATTCTTCAGTAGATAGTTTTGTTCCTTCGTTTAATGAAATATTACCGACTAAACTATCACCTATTGAAAACCAAGTAGAAGATGTCTCTGGTAAAAACCTAACTAATCTCCATCCATTAAGTCCTGTTTCTACTTCTGCTATATTTTTAGAATAGAGGTATGTTGGTGTTATTACAGTATTGTCTGTTATTTTTGATGCGATTGGTTTATTATCATAAATCGAATAATAATTTTTTGGTAAACTTATTTTTTCATCATTAATAAATATATCACCACTAATATTAACATCACCAACAATCGTTAATGATATTGATGTATCAGCATATGTTCCGATACCGACATTACCTAAATGGTATACACTTGTATCTGTATTACTATACGTCCATTGAGCATCATATTCAACACCATTATAATCTCCTTTAAATTTAATAAAATCTAATATTGAATAAAAATTAATATATAAACTTTCATCATTTATAATAATGTTATTATTATAAATTTCAATAGGCATAGAATGTATCTCTATATTATTTATATAAATATTTATTTGAAATATTCGCAAATCATTTTTCCATTCGAATCTGTATTATTTAAATTAACAACATCAATATCTTTTCTTTCTGCTATAACTATCCAATAAATAGTTATTTCTTCTTTGGTATTATCACATTCAATATGAATTTTACCATTTTCAATAGTACCTTTAACATTATCAAATGTCTTATTATTTTGCAAATATAATTGACTATCCGTATTTAAAGCATCGAATGTACCTACAATAAGACCATTTGTATCATTACATTCTTTATCAATGTTTACAACACATGTACCATTAACAATAGTAGAGCAACCTCTATACAAATTGTCATATCTTGGACATTCAATATTTCCATGGTAAAGGATTTTATCTTTAATAAAGGGATGTTCTATTTTGAATGATTTAGATGTTCCATTAATAATACCATTTACATCTAATTTAGATATTGGTTCATCTGTTCCAATACCAACAATACCCCCTATATAATATACATTGCCATCATCAGTATAAGTCCAAGAAGAACTATATTTAGGAGGAGTACTTATCAATATATTATTCAGATAAAGTTCACCTGTGAAATTAATACCATTATGAACATTTAAAATATTGGTAATACTCGGAGTCGTACCTATACCGACATTACCTAAATGATATACACTCGCGTCAGTACTACTATACGTCCATTGAGCATCATAGTCAATACCATTATAAACTCCTGAAGATTTAACAAAATCAACTTCAAACGTAGTTTCATTGTTTACATTAATAATAATAGATGTATTATCTAATTCAATTGACATTGATATTGTATCTCTATTTAAATTTATATAAATATTTATATAAAAATAAAATTCGTAATATAATTATGTTAGATTACAAATTTTTTAAAATTGTTGTAAATTATCATAATATATTTAAAAATAATAAAAGTAATAATCTCCGTGGAAAACTCGTGCAAGAATTATTTACTAAATATAAAATTAATGATAATAAGAATATATTAAATGGTATTATGATATATATGAATTCTCATTTAAATTATTTTTCAATTATGTAAATTTTTTTTTTAATATTAATTATATTAATATGTATAATTTGTTTGTTAAGATTTATAAAAATAATTAATTATAATAGATTAGTACAATATATCATGAATGAAAAATGTGCAATGGATAGTATAAATAGTAATATGCATTTTTTAGGTTTATTATTATTAGTATTTATACTAATTGTGGTGATAATATTTTTTTATAATAATATTATAAAAAAACATGACAACATTATAGAAAAATATGTTACAAATGATTATGGATATTCTTCGATTGATAAAATATCTAATTATGGATCTGGAAGTGATTTTAATACCCATTCAGATAGTGAATTAAAAACTTATGAAATAGATGACAAAAATAAAATACATTTACGCAAGTGTAGTGTATTTTTTGTAGGAGAAGAAGATGAAACAATAGCAGATTCTGGTCTTTGGTTATTAGTAGATAAAAGTGAAATAGATGAAGGACAAGCAAAAGGTTATGGGAATTTTATTAAATTAAATCAACAACAATTCATAAAGGTATATAATTTAGTTAGCAAACATTTTGCTAATGATAATGAAGAAACAAAGAAAATAACAGATCCAAGTATACTAAATGAAAGTAATAGTGATCTTTATCATAATGATAAAATTGATCAAATTCAATTTTTTAAACCATCTTTAAAATTACATAATAAAAGATGGAAAAATAAATATAAATTTATTAAATATTTAATATTATTTAGTAGAGATAAAAACGGCTTATATTCAAATAAAGAATTAAATAAATTATTTAATGAAAATCAAATTACAACATATAATTATTTAGAAATAGAATTCGAAGGTAAAAAATATTATATGATGCCTTTAAATTCAAAAAATAAGCTTCTACATCGTGTATGTTCAAATAAAAGGTATAGAGATAAAAATAATACATGTGGATATGAATATGAAGATAATTGGTTTGAAATTGATTATACTACTACCGAAGATGAAAATGGCAATAAAGTCAATAGTTATAATCCTTACAAAATTTACAATCAAGAATATACAAATTATAATAAAGAAAATTCGCAAAATATGATGAAATCATGCTTTAAATTAAATAAATATGGAAAAAATATTAAATTTAAATATAATCAAAATGGCATGGTAGAATATGATTATAGTGGGGTTGATGATGATAATTCTATTATTATGAAACATAGTGGCAATTACATAAATATGAATTTTGAAAATAATGAAGATGCATCATCTAATTATCGTGATATAATAGATAACATATGCTCTTTTAAAAGAAATAAAATTAATGATGAAAAATTAGCAAATAACACAAAATATATTAAATTTATTTTAAATGATAAATTAAATGTAGAAAGTGTTCAATATGTAAAAATGAATGAAAATCAAACGGGATTTGATAAACGTGAAAATGATATACCTCAGTTAATTGAGGATGCAGCATTTGGAATGATGATGGATAGTTACGATATTAATCCTACAACTGGAAGATATTCATTACATTTTAAAGTATTTAAAAGTATTAATGTTCCAACTATTCAAAATGTTGAAATATTTAAATTTACCTATAATTATTTATGTGATAATAATATTACACATTTTTACAAAAAAAGTGCTAAAATGAATTTAGGTAATTTGATTATACCACCAAATCCAAATATACAATATAGTCCTAATAAACTATCATATTACTTTAATGATTTAGAAATAGATTCTAGTTTTTGGAACACATTTATACAACAAACAAAAGATAATGTGGATAATCCGATTAGCCAGAAAAAAGCTATTATTAATGCGCTAAACGATCAAAAAGAAGCAAAACTCAACGAAATAATAAAACGTTATTTGGAAACAAAAGGTGATATTCAAAACATGTTAGTTAATCCAGGTATAAGTGACCCAATAACTGATATGGGTATTATTGACAATTTCACTAATTATAAAGAAAATTTTAAAATTAATGATCTAAAACAATATTATACAAAAAATGAATTAGAAAGAATGGGTACAATAAAGTTGGGTCAAATTGAGAAAGGGTGGATGGATAAAGAGAAAGAGCAACTTTCGAAACAAAATTTAGATATATCACAAATGTTCAAAGACATAAATGATTTAACAGCGCAGGATTTTACAGATCCATATGGTACTGTTGTTCCAAGTGATGCAAGCAAAACATTTGGTTTTACAGAAGGGTTTTTATTTAGACTAATTTTAACAGATACAAATTCAGTATATTCAGCTAAAAATAAATTTTCAACAGTCGAAGCATTAAATCATCGAGATAATATACCAATAACACTTGTAAGTGATAATTTTCTAAGTTTAAAAGATCATGGTATTAAAAGAGCAGAAATGCATGCATATCATCAAAATTATTCTCATACTAATCGTGTAATTAGAGCTGCTGCTCGAGGTAGCGGTTTACATCCAAGACATCAACGCTCATGGCATGAAGGTGGTTATTGGCCAACAGCCAAAAGAGCAGATAATGGTAGTGTGAGAGGTGGAACACCACATCATACTGCAGGATTTCACAGAACGAGAGTACGACGAGGAAGGTATTACTACTATTTGTGGCTTGGTCGTGGACGTGTTGACTCGTGGAGTATAATGAAAGGAAAAATGGATAGAGGAGACTTAATAGCGCCAATTACGAATAATACAAAGAGATTAAATAAATCAAATTGGTCAGATGGAAAGAATTATTATACACAAATATATCGTACATATTTTTTGGCACCACATACTGGCTCTTATGAATGGGAAGTTATTTCTGATGATGCTGGTATGCTTTATTCTAAACAAGTTTATCCAGTAGATAATGGGAAAATACACCAAATGTTATTAGTTGTAGATAATGCAGGACTTCACAGTCCGAGGCCTCGGTCTGGTAAAATTGATATGGTAGCAGGAAGGGTATATGAATTACATGGAACATTTACTGAACGCTCAGGTCGTGATATATTTGAAATGTCCTTTATAGTAAATGGATATAATAACAATGAAAAAAATTATAATGTTATTTCTAAAAATAAAGATGACAATGGTAATTTTACAGCACATTATTATCAAAATATGTCAACTATATCGAGTGAAACAAGACATTTAGAAAATATCAAGTGGTCAATGTATTCGGATGGTAATTTTTACGCAGATATAGAAGCATTAGCAGATAAACCATTTAATATGAATAAAATTAAATTTATAAATACTATTATAACAACAAATATTATGCCAGAACAATATAATAGTATTAATGTTGATGATAAAGAGTTGAGTAAATATTATAATTTTTATGTTAAAGGTAATTCTAAAAAATTATTTTTTAAGATAAGTTTAACAGAAAGTGGTTTAAATGCAAAATATAATATGATAACAATTGGTGATTCTTATAATGAAGGTGAAAAAAGTACTTTTGCAAATGATTACTCAAGCCATGTGGATGTTTTAGATAATAAAGAATATTTTAATATTGGTAATGATGATATAATAACATCAATACCAACAGAAATAAGAATAGAACCATGGTCTTTTGTAAGATTCATAGTATGTGGATATATATATCTTGATGAAGGAAACTATAAATTTTATGTTAATAATAATATACCGTCGCAACATACGTATAAAGATAATAAATTTATTTTGCAAGGAAGAAATGATAAAATACTAGAAAGAATAACTGAAAATAATAAAGATATTAAAGTAAAAGTATCTGGATTCTATAAATATTCCCATAATTGTTTTGTTCAAAATAATAGTAAAGAAACATTAGATGTAGGAAAATCATTAGTAGAAATTAAAAATAGAATAGAAGATATAAAAAACACAAATTATGGCAAACAAGCTACAATTGACGAATTAAATAAAATTTTTAATTATTCTACAAGCGCTGATAAAGATATATTAAATTTATTAGTTGATGTTATGGCTGTTGATACTAATAACGATTTTATTAATACAGTATTGGAATTTAAATGGAATCAAGGAAATATTATAAAAGATACAGAGATGGATATACCTTCGTATGTAAGTAAAATAAAATTTATGAGAGATACTTCTACAAAAAATGATTTAATAGAATATTCTCTGGAATATGTAGAAACTTTAATTGATGTGGAAGTTAATTATATTGGTAGAGCATTATTTCCAAAATTCGAATTAAAATGTGATTATGAAAGTTTAGATGGTAAAAAATCCTATAATAAGAGAGAATTATCAAATGTGTTATATACTGGTAAACGTATGCATGAATACTATTCTGAAGGCAATGATCATCTTTTTGAAGGTGTAAAATCATTTGAGAATTTCTCAAATTACAAAGAAAAATTTAGCAATAATTTAGGACCATATTTAAATGAACAAGAAGGTAGAGGTAAAGATTTACACCATATTACGGGTATAAAAACAATATTAAAACAGCTAAAAGGAGTTATTAGTCAAAAAAATATAAAAAGAGATGAAGAAATTAGAAATGTCAAACAAAAATTTGAAATATTACATAACCAACTATCTCAACAAAATTCTTATAAAAAATATTTTGATGAATATATAGTTGAGTTTAAAAAAAATCCTAATATTGGAAGTATTATAAATAATAGTTCTCAAGATGGCGCTGATGTAAGTACATTAACTGATAGTCAAAAAAATTACATATATAATCATATTACATATGAAAAAATACCAAATATTAATGATAGAACAACATCGGATTTAAATAATGTTAATTTTAGATATAAAGATAAATCCGATCTTTCTTTCTATGTTTTAGAAAGTTCAATTACAGGATAATAAATGATAACATAATTTACAATATTCTATTTTTTTCACATATTAAATTTCCATCGTTATTTGTTAATAGTGATTGTTTAATATTTTTATCTTGACGTTCTGCCATTATCATCCAATCTATTTCTATTTTATCTTTAGTATTTTCCGAGTATATTTTTATTTTACCATCAAAGATTTCACCCCTCACCTTATCGAAAGTTTTATTATTTCGTAAATATAATTGTGGATTTCTATTTAATGCTACAAATGTGCCTTCAGACATACCACCTGTTTCATTACATTCCCTATCTATATCTACTTCACATATTCCTTTTATTATAGTTTTTTTTCCACGATATATATTATCATATCGTGGTGCTTCAATACTACTATGATACAACCATTTATTATACCCTAAAGGATGATAAATTTTGAAATTTTTATCAGTTGCAGTAATATCACCATCAACATCAAAATTAGTTGAAGAAATATTACCATTGACATCAAATGTTGATGGTGTAATATCTTTTTTAATAGAAACATTCCCCATCATATATACATCTGTATTTTCAGATTTATAAGTCCACTGAACCATTTTATCTACAGTAAATTCTTTATATTTAATTATAACTATACCATTGCCACCATTTCCACCTACAGTTCCAGACACACCACCGCCTCCACCACCTCCAGTTCCATGCTTACCATCTTCAGCAAGTATACTTGGGCTTGATTGTCCACCGTTACCTCCACCACCTAAACCCCCAATACCCATTGCATCATATCCCCATGAATCAAAATCAGAATTTGCACCACCACCGCCTCCTGCGTAATATGTAAGAATACCAGAAATATCATATTGTTTACCTATACCACCATCTGGACTTTGTAAACCAGTAACGACGGCGCCGCCTATACCAGATCCTCCTGCACCACCACCACCACCAGTTACCCTTGTACCTGAGCCGCCGCCATTATACCCATTAGAGCCATTATTTCCAAATTCATATAAATCATCACCATAACCACTACCGCCGAGCGAGGAGTCATAAGAACCACCGCCACCCGATCCACCATCATCTCCATTAACACCTTCGTGACCCCCCCCTCCACCACCTTTAGCTATAAGAGATTCAAAATTACTAATTAATAAACTATCCATACCAATCTTACCATGTGATCCATTACCATTTTGTGCTTGTAATCCACCTTTACCGACTTTAACAATAACAGATCCTTTGATTATTTGATTTTGTTTATAAATTAATAATCCTGCACCACCTCCACCACCATATCGTGTTCCACCACCTCCACCTCCACCAATTACTAATATATCACATATAGTTTTTTCGGGAAAATCTATAGTATATTCTGTTTGAATTTCATTTCCTTTACTATGTTCAAATTTTAATATTTTATATTCGGTATCATATGAATATTCAGAAACGGGATTTGAAGAGTCACGAACAAAAACACACATACCATCATCCATTGTTAAAACTGGTAAACTATTCCCTGGACTGCTTAAAAGACCATTTTCAGAATATAATATCATATCACCACCATTATAAGGATCATTTATAGGTGATGTATTATGTGATCGCAATCCTATCCATGGATCTTCTGGATTAGCACTTCCTCTATTATGCCAAGTAGCATAATAAGAAGAAGGTATAATAGATGATTTAATTATTCTTCTTGTTCCCGAAGAATAATTATTACCAACAGCTTCATGTTTAGTAGTATGTAGCCAATGTTTTAAACCACCTGTTGAAAACAAAAATTCATCATATGTACCAAATGACACACTAAATGCCGATGTATAATCATAAGGTGTACCATATATTGATGTGCCTGTCAAATTATCATTATAAGGATGCCATCCACTGGATCCATATGGTAAATAACGCACAATCCGCCATCCTTTAACACCACTTGCTTGTTCAGCATAATATTGCAAATATTTAGTGCGATCCGTATAATAAGGTATTGGTATTATAGATGATATTCTAACATTATAGGCATTACTATTTCTAACTAATACATAAATATCTGTATATTGCGTAACATTTGATCTTGGAGTCCAAACACTACTAACAGGAGAATCTGTTATAATATTCTTTTGTTCATGATAAACTATATCGGAAGGAATCGAACTATTCCTATCTTTACACATTATAAATGGAGATTGATTGTCATAGTTTCCATCACTAAATAAATTAAAAAAATATATATTTTCATTATAACCATTTTGTGTTTTTTTTATTGTCGTAGATGTCCAATTTAAATTTCGCGTAATAATATTTCTTGATTGTTCTCGAGTCATATATGAATATTGCACCCCATATTGTGATCCTGTTCTATACATATTGTTATCATCGCGTATAAATATTATTTCATCCCATTCTTCAGGAAAAGGTTTATCAAAACTTCCATAATCATCAAATATATATTTATGCGTAATCTGAGGTATTATTTCACGACTTTCATATGCAGGAAACCATAGTGTAGATGCTGATGAAGAATATTTTACATAATGCCATCCTTTATAACCACTGACTTCTTCTGCGAGTCTAATTGCTTTATCAACAACGATTGGTCCATTACAATCAGTCTCATTATAAGTTTTTTTGCTAAAATTGCGTAGCCCATTTATTGAATATATATTACCCGATATATTAATATCACCATTAATATTTAATGTTTTATCCGAAGATGACTTAGTACCAATTCCAACATTACCCAAAAAATTAATAGTAGGTGTTATTTCATTATGTTTCCATTGAGGATCATAGTCATATTCTTCATATATAGATTTATATCTTACAATTACTATACCAGATCCACCTCCTCCTCCTTTATTATTACCTTGATAATGTGTTCCACCACCACCTCCGCCTCCAGTATGTCTACCAGCACTTCCACCTGGTGTATTTGGATGTGTAATGACATCTTTTGTTCCACCACCACCACCAGACTCACCATCATTATATCCAGTACCGCCATATGTTGTGTTAATAGCACCCCCACCCCCTCCACCTAAACCTCCATTACCACCTGTTGTATTATAACCTCCGCCACCTCCTCCACCTGCCCAATAATATCCAGTTCCCATAATATCATTATATAGCCCATCTCCACCCTTTGGTGCTCCAGATACAGTTCCACTCCCACCTACTTCACCAGCACCACCACCACCTCCTGGATAATAGGTTGATGTTCCACCACCACCATTATTACCTTGACTTGATATTCCCATTCCTTGTCTACCTGTTACTAAATAACCACCACCTCCACCACCAGATCCCCCATCTGTAGCATATCCACCTAGTGGGTGATCATTATGAGATGAACCTCCATAACCACCACCATATGATATAATATCACCAAAAGATGAATTATAACCTTTTTTTGCATTAATATTATAGTTATGAGAGCTATTTTGCCCAAATGTATTACTTCCTGGTGCACCAGCTCCCCCATCACCAATATAAATAGTTATAGGAGTATTGGCAGTCGCAGAATAATTTTGTGTATATACATAACCACCCGCTCCTCCACCACCACCAATATCCATACCACCACCTCCACCACCACCAACAACTAAAATATCACAAGAAGTATCTTCTGGAAATGTTAAAGTATATTTAGTCATATCACGATAATAATTTTGACAAGATCTGTAATATAGTTTTTCAACTTCTTCTTCTGTTAATACAGTATCATATAATCGGAAATCATCAATATTTCCCTTAAAATGTCTGTTAGCAGAACCTAAACTATTACCTATATTTAAATATTTAAATGTCGATAATGGTTTTTGTCCAGTAGCTGTATAAATTTTAACATTATTTAGATATACTTGCCAATTACCATAATCATCTATAGTAAAAACTAAATGATGCCATATATCATTAAAAAAAGTACTACTTGAAATAACTTCATTAATATTATATGTACTACCATCAATAATTTTACCAATCCATAAATTATTATTTGTTCCATTTTTGGTTATTCCTAAGCGGTTATTAGAATCCAAATTAATTTCATATATACCAGCCCAATCATCACTATCTGCCGCAGCTTTAAACCACCCACTTAATGTTATACCTCTTATCAACCATATTTTATACATGTCGATAGAAGTTGGTGATGTAAAATATGTATCACCAGATAAATAAACTGAAGATTGATTAAATACATAATTTTGCGTATCATATGTAACAGTTCCTGTTGCTACTAAATTATTACTATTACCACTGCTATCAGTTTGATTGCCAATAAATTTATTCCATATTACTAAATTATTCTTATCTTTTTCATATAAAACTGGTGAATTACTATTATTGTTATTGTATAATATAGCTACATCAGCAGCTGTTAATACTATATTATACATTCTAAAATCACGCATTAATGATTTGTTTTCTAAAAAATATGTAGCAGTTGTTTCATTTTTACCAGCACCTATTCTTAAAGAATTCTCTGTATTTACTATATATGTAATATTAGTATTTGAATATACATTTTTACCATTTACATAAATATTAGTATTACATTTTTCACTAGATGTTGTTAATGTTGTTATTACTATATGTTTCCATCCACCAGTAAAAATATTACTTATAATAATACCAGAAGGCGAACCACCAAAATACCATAAATGCAAATCTTTATTATATTTATAAATAATCCATCCTTTACTCGGACTTGTTCCTCTACAAGAAGCCAATGCTTTTGCATCACCTGTACCAGCTAATTCTACCCATACTGAAATACTAAATACTTTGGGGCTAAAATAACCATCATTCTCTACTTCATAGTAAGTACTTCCTGAAAAAAAAGCTGTATCATCATAAAATCCATTAGAACTTGGACTATATTGTGTTAAATGTTTGTCATAACCACTACTATCATACCAACCATTATCTAATTTATACCATGCTATTAAGTTTTTTTCATCAGCAGAAATTTTATTATATGTTTTATTAAGATCGTATGTAAACATAATATACTTGTCATCAACTATTTTTGAAACTTCATTGATACTTTCATAAGGAGATATAGTGGGCGTATTAGTTTCAGTGTTATTTTTGCGTGTACCAGTCGTTTTCATGTGTTCTAATATAAAATCACTCGTACCATCATTAATTACTATATTGCTATTTTGTATAGTAACAGACATTGAGTATGTAGTAAACTTCTCTATATAAAATGTATAAATATATTTTTAAAATAAAAATGAGTACATAATTCGAAAAATCTTTGAAAATCTTAAAAGTTGTAAAAAAAATAATTAAAAAAAAAATATGTACTCATTTTTATGTATAATACATTCATTACAAATTTACATTATATTCATTATAACCAGGCATATAATGCTCACATATTAAGGAACCCATAGCATTTGTTATTGGTTCTTTAACAACATTTTTATCTTTTCGTTCTCCAATAACCATCCAATCTATTTCTATTTCACCTGTTGTATTTTCACAACGTATTCTAATAATACCATCTGTACCAATTTCTCCTAATACTTTATCATATGTATTGTTATTTTGTAAATATAACTGATAATTTTTGTTTAATGCTATAAAAGTACCTTGAGTCATACCACCAGATTCGTTACATTCTCTATCAATACTTACAGAACATTCTCCATTTTTAATTGTTTTTTTACCTCTATATATATTTTCATATCTGGGAGCTTCAATAGTACCATGTAGTAACCACTTTTTATTATTTAATGGATGAATAATTTTGAAATTTTTAGTATTACCAGTTATATCACCCATTATATCTAAAGCGGTAGATGGATTAGTTGTACCTACACCTACCCTTCCCATATGATATACACTATCATCATTGTTATAAGTCCATTGAGACAAATTATAAGAAGTATTATATACAGTTTTATATCTAATAATTACTATACCAGAACCACCATCTCCTCCAATAGTATTAGAAGAACCACCACCACCACCACCACCCGTATTTGCAAGAGCAGAACCTCCAATACTACTACCACTACTATCACCAGGAGCAGCTGTTGTGCCAACACCACCTCCTCCTTTTCCACCACCACCGTCATTTCCACCATGTGTTGTGTGTCCCCCACCTCCTCCACCAGCAAAATATACCTTGTTTTCGCTTGCTATATATTGACCTACACCTATACCAAAAGATGTTCTAAAATCATAACTAATTTCACTTATACCTGACAGACCATCTCCACCAGCACTTGAACTTGCGTTACCTGGTAATCCTGCTCCTCCTCCTCCACCACCTTTATCACCACTTAAATTAGTTGAACCATTATTACCTCTACTATAAACTGTTCCAGATGAAAATGTATCACTACTACTATCTTTAACACCAAACCCAGATGTTCCACCATCAAGCGTATAACCATCACCGCCTGCACCACTACCTCCGTCTTTATCTGATGATATATTTGTATTAGTCCCTCCTGCTTCAGCTATTAATGTACCAAAAGAACTATAAGTTCCTTTAATAGCAGGAATACTACTTGATTGTCCACCAATACCTTTTTCCCCAACAACTATATTATAAGTTCCGTTTAAAATAGCATTATTAACTAAAATTAATTGTCCTGCCCCACCTCCTCCACCGTGTCCAAAACTTGCACCACCACCACCACCAACAATTAATATATCGCAAGTAGTATTTTCTGTAAAATTAACTGTATATTGTGGTTTTTTACTTAATAATAAATATTTTATAACTACTATTCCAGAACCACCCTCTCTATGAATACCAGTTCCATAATCATCACCACCGCCACCCTGACCTGTATTTTGAGGAGTTATAATAGAATTACCCGAAGTAGAACCATACCCTGCCCCCCCTTTACCATACTCTATACTTGTTCCAGTTATAGAAACATTATCACCACTACCACCTATTCCTCCTGTTTCACCCGAAGGAAGACCACCATTCCCAATAGTTCCACCGCCACCACCGCCACCTCCTGCACCATCATCAGCACTATTATTATTACCGTCATAATCACCTTGTCCTCCATTTCCTGCGGGTAATTGTCCTGATTTAACACTTCCAGCACCACCACCTACGCTTGCTGCCGATTGTGATGTTAAAGGATTAGTATACGAAATAGTAGTTCCTGATAAAGGGTCAAGACCCCACCCACCAGCACCACCACCACCACCTGCTAAAATATTTAAACTACCACCTGTAATAGAAGATATTTCACCACTAAACCCACCGTGATGATGAACGCTACTTGTTCCTCTTGGTATATCTCCACCATTACCAACATTAATATCATAAGAACCTTTTAAATCCACGCCTTGAAAATATAAAGCATCGCCACCGCCTCCCCCTGATCCCCATCTACCCCCCCCACCACCACCACCTACTACTAAAATATCACAAGTAGTATTTTCTGGAAAATTTACTGAATATAGTGGGGTTTCTTCTTCTTTACCATATATATACCATTCATCAAAGTTTAATACACCATCACCATTTGATAATAATTCATTTATAACAACTGCGAAATAATCATACATCCCAGTTGTTGTTATACTTTCTTCAAAATCTAAACTTGAATATGTTGGTTTAGTTGTATTATTATCAACCAATACTATCCAATTTGAATCATCATTACTACCATATATTTTATAAAAACCAGGAGCTCGTTCTTGGAGAATTGATGCGCCTGACCTTTGTTTAAAACCATATTTAGTTAAATTAATTTTTACTGGTAATTTAATTTTTAACCAATCACCTAAATAATCACTTACTATATTATTTGTGGAATTATATGTTCCAGACGAATATTGATTCGATGTACCGTGAAAACCTATTGTTTCTGATTCATCAAATGCTGAATATACTGACCAAGAAGATTGCAAAGATGAACTTTCAGAAGTTTCATAAAGACCATTACCATATTCTTCTCCTGATATTGTATGAGATAATGATGTTAAATTACGAGTAGGGGGATACATTCTTTCTACTGCAACAACATGTTGAACATACGGAAATGTTAAATATTTATATCCAGTATCTGCGAGCGTTTGTGGTGCTATTGTATTATATACGGTATATAATGATGTTATTTCCGCAGGTGATAATACCCTATTATATATACGAAAATCGTCAAAATACCCCTCGAAATCATCATAATCATATGAAGAACTATCACCCCACCTCGCAGCTCTACCTATACTAAAATGTCTATTAGTTATGCTATTATGTGGTGTGTTTAAAATAGGTTCTGTTCCTGTTTTATGAACGCCATTTATAGACATATTATATGTTGTTCCAGTATTAGAAATAACTATATGATACCAGTTATTAATGGATAAAGTAACATCACTTTGAATTGGACTACCAAATCCTGTACCATGTAATGCTACCCAATAAAGTTTCCCTGATGTAATCCTTAAATACCAACCACCTCTTATTCCTCCACTTGAACTATTGTCAAACCCACCCATAAGATAAGAACCAATTGATGAAATAGGATATACCCAAAAACTTATAGAAAATGAACCACTCCATACAGCAGATAATGCTGATAATGAAGTTATACTAATATACTCGTTATTTTGAATTAAAGAAGATTTACCTTTTTTTTTTATATAACTATTATAATCAATTGTTCCAAGTGTAGTAGTTATATGATTACCATTGCCACTGCAATCATATAAATTTCCATCAAACTTATAATGTGCTATAAGTGAATTATCAATTACAACAGGGTATTCTTCAACATTTTCAATATATGGAAATGTCATATATTTATAATCATTTTCCAAATTTTCTATTCCAAATATTCTTAAATCCGTCATCATTAAATATCCATAAGATCCAGATAAATGTGTAACAACTAATGCATAATATCTATATTTAGTAATTGTATGATCGATATTAAAATACGTATATGTACTATTTACATAAGCTGAACTACCTATATTAGTAGATTGATGAAATATTTCAGTCCATGAAGAATGATTAGAATCATCGTAGCAACTATCTTCATTACTGGCAAATATTTTAAATATACCTGGTGCCCCACCACTAAAATCTGTGTTAGTCATATCTACGTTAGAACGTGGCATTATCCCAATATAGATTGGATATATACGGCGCCCTATATCCATAATTACATAAATACATTTAGTTCCACACCAATTCCCATCACTATTATAAGCATATGGAGATACTGTATTATATCTGGAATGACTATGAAAATTATTTGATTGTGTATTATTGATACTGTCGAACAAATGATACAATGGATATGAAGTACTAATTAATTCAGATGATTTAGCACGAAAATAGTAGTTATTATCATTCCATTCTGCTTCCAAATGAGTTTTAATTCCTGCAAATGAAGTACTATTAGATATGGGATACGAAATAACATTTTTATAAATAGATTTTTGTATATCGGTTAGCATTTCTTTACCATATAATTCAAATTCAGTCATAGCTAATGAAGTATTATTGGTACTATTCCAATTACCTATTTTTTCAACAAGTAAACCAAATGTATTAAAATTTTTTTCTCCAGTAAATCTTTCCACATCAGTTATTACTTTCATATAACTATCATTTGATGTTATGTAAGTATTAGTAAATGAAGAGCCGTCTGTTGCTAAAGAATCGTGAATTATTGCTTCCCATTTTTCGTCACCATCATTACATCCAAAAATGGTATATTTATGTGGTAATCTGCATCTGTTTATTCCATTTAAATAATCAGTTGCTACGAATATATATTTGGTTAAAATTATTTTTGAAGGCATTTGTATAGTAACCCAATCGCCTTTTTTACCACCTAAATTATTTGTACCTACATAGTTACCTGAACTATATTGATTTGATCCCCAGATTCCGTCAAATGAATTTGTAAATACATATCCAGGTCTTTTAAAAACAAAATGTGGTGACGAGAGATTGTCTGGATATTTAGAACTATATTTAACAATATATTTACCGCGCCCATATGGATTATCATTATCTGTTATATTATATTCATCTGGAGATAAACCATCTATTCTATGGAAATAATTTATACGAGCATATTGTGAAGGATATAGGCGTTCATCTCTATATACTATTGGTGCATTTTGCTCTTCACCTGAAGTTTCTTTTATATATTTAGGAGTTTCCAATATAACACCATTTTTATATAAATCACCTGTAAAATTAATATCACCTTTAATATTGAGCATATAATTTTCATCTGCTTCAGTTCCAATTCCTACTGCTCCAAATGAATGTATATTACTACTTGTTTTATTGTGTATCCATTGAATAGTGATATCTTCATCATCTTTATAATATAATTTATGTCGAAGTATAATTAGACCACTTCCTCCGTGACCACCTTGATATTCGTCATATCCATCGCCTCCTCCTCCACCTCCCGTATTTGGTAATCCATTAATAGTGCTTAAGCGATATGTTGTCTTCATACCACTTCGACCACCACCACCCAAACCACCATTATTATAATATTCACTTCCACTATAATTACCACCACCACCTCCTCCTGCTAAATAAACTTGACCTCTGTAGTGATGTCCAATTTTTTTATTTTTAATATTAAAATATGTGCCAAAATTAATACTATTAATATTCGCTAATCCATCTCCGCCTTTAATTAAATTATTATCATTTGGATTAGTGGTATGACTATCAGCTCCTCGAGCGCCTGCTCCACCGCCACCACCCCCTCCCCATGGACTATTACCATTTCCGTTTCCACCTTCATTGCCAAAAATTTTAGTACTCATATAATGTGGATCACTTGATGTGCTATATAAGTTTCTAGAAACTGCTATAACATTACCATTAACTATATTTTCATTTGATAATAAACCACCATTTAAATAATCTTTACCACCCGCCCCCCCACCAGAACCACCTATTCCTGCGTGTTGCCCTGTTGCTGTACCTCCTCCTTGACCACCACCTCCACCTTTTGCTCGGTACATATAAGAATCATTAATCATTATTTCAGTATCACCACCATATTCACCAGTTTTCATTGCAGTTGTTACATCACCTCCTATATTATTTTCTGTTTCAACACCCATACCACCTTTGCCAACACGAAACTTATAATCTCCACCACCTCTAAAAGTAAAATTATCATGTATTAGAGATCCTGCTCCCCCTCCCCCACCCATACGACGACTACCACCACCACCACCACCAACAATTAATAAATCACAGTCGGTATCATTATCAAAGTTAACATTGTATTCTGTAGAACTATAATTTCTATATAATTCATATACTTCTGAACCAGTTAGACATTTATTATAAATACGAAAATCATCAATATAACCTTTAAAACTACTTGATGAAGATCCTGTTCCGTGTCCTCCAAAATTAAATACAGATGTATCATCATGAAATCCAATACCAATAGCGTGACTATATGCAATAGTTGAATTTGTTATTGTAGGTTGTAATATACCATTTCTATAAATATTAACAACATCTTTTATATCAGTACCAGATTTAAGATTAATTGTTATAGTAATATATACCCATGTTTTATATGTTAACAGAAATGTTGAAACTGAATCAAGATAACTAAAACTATCAGGTCCGATATAAACATGGAATTGGTTACCAGATTGTCTAATAATAAATGATTGCTCTTGTCTAATTATATGTTGTGATACATTTGTAGCACTATATGTTTGTTTAGCCCAAAATGAAAATGTTGTTTCTAATCCAAGTGATTGCGACATCCAATTTGGAGGAGATATAGTATAACCTCTTGAATCAACCGCATCACTTTTATAGAAAGAACCATAGCCTAAATATTTATCTTTAAGTGTAATTTTACCATCATTAATTGTATTAGTTTTTTGAGTCATAATTATATTTAATGGATTCGGAGCAGAATTATAAAATAAATTATCATTATCGAATTTCCACCAAACGACAAGATTATTTGCGTCAGCGGATATACTTGGATATTTATTTTCATCATAAGTAAAATTCAAATATTTATATTTATCATTACTATAAGAATAATTGTCATATAATGTAGGAGTAACTATTGCAGTATCTTCTTTTATATTTTTTCTTTTACTTTTTTTTCTCACTAAATCTAATGTGAAATTACTTGTTGCCGTATCTATAATAATATTACTTGTATTTATTGTAACGGTCATGCTTTTCTCTATATAAATTAATATATATATATTTATATATGAAAAAATAATTTGTTTAATTTTATTACTTGTTTTTTAACGAATTTATATATAATTGATAATAAAAAAAATATTAAATACTTATTGTTTTTTTACAGATTTAGTTTTCTTAACGGGTTCTTTTTTATTGACTGGTGCTTTTTTCTCGACGGGTGCTTTTTTCTTGACGGGTTCTTTTTTCTTGACGGGTTCTTTTTTCTTGACGGGTTCTTTTTTCTTGACGGGTTCTTTTTTCTTGACGGGTGCTTTTTTCTCGACGGGTGCTTTTTTCTTGACGGGTGCTTTTTTCTTGACGGGTGCTTTTTTATTTCCTCCTTTCCGTATTGTCTGCTGACCGTACTGCTGAGCCTGCTGCTGTTGCATTGCCTGCTGCTGAGCCTGCTGCCACTGCTGCATTGCCTGCTGATGCTGCTGCTGCTGCTGCTGCTGCTGATGATGCTGCTGACCGTACTGCTGAGCCTGCTGCTGCTGATGATGCTGCTGACCGTACTGCTGAGCCTGCTGCTGCTGATGATGCTGCTGCATTGCCTGCTGCATTGCCTGCTGCTGAGCCTGCTGAGCCTGCTGATGCTGCTGATGCTGCTGCTCTGTGGACATCGGATTTTGAGAAGGTTCCAATTGATATGTTACTGGTAGATATGTTACTGGATGCTGCTGCTGTTGTTGTTGCTGCTGCTGATGTTGTTGTTGCTGCTGCTGCTGTTGTTGTTGCTGCTGCTGCTGTTGTTGTTGCTGCTGCTGCTGCTGTTGTT
>MDTF01006501.1_pt1 | contig 29651 bp, 20 predicted proteins | sample 811191 | NCBI WGS metagenome assembly MDTF01 (sample SAMN05326649, study PRJNA326480) | marine metagenome | isolation source: seawater | place: Southern Ocean | collected 2011 | reverse complement strand
TGGATTGCGCTTCACTATCCTAAATGAAACGCCCTGTGCGGAGCCGCATGCAGGGTGTTGTGGGGGCTGGAGGCTAGATACCTCCGGCTACCCGATTATGTACTGCTTGCACGCTTGTATTTCGTAGTCTTCTCTGCAATTCCGAGACTAAGTTGACCATTAGAGTTTGCCGTCTCCCTAGATTCTACATACTCCATATATTTATCCAGCAACCCCAAATATTTGGCCACTTCTTTTAAGGAAAGGCGTCTTAGTATTTCAGCAGTAATTGGCCTTTTCTCTTCCCAGAAAATGCTTGCATCGTAAAACTTTCTAGCTGGCTCAGACATAAGGAGAGAGTGTATAAATTTCGCTTCACCCTCTGTCGTAAATGAAAGAAAATTGACGGTGTCATCGAAGATGACAGGTTTTCCATCAATTGGACCAACCAGACAGAAATTCAGCTTTTTGTATAGCCCTGATATCGCCACTTTCCAAGGAAGGAAAGTGTATTCTCCCACACCAAAAATGGAAAACTTCGGTTTTCCACGGTATATCGAGCTCTTTCTAGAATCTAATAGATGAGCATGGTTTTCGAGATATTTGTATGTTTTAGGCGCCTCAGATTGTATTCTATCTGTATTTTCACCTACAGATCTTTGGGTAACCACTACCCAGCGCCTGCAAATATCTGTTCTCGAGTTACCAATATCAGAACTTTTCAGAAGCGGATAAACGAATGTCGCCTCAATATCTACTTTGGTTTTGAAGCCATTCTCATAAGCGTCATTCTGCTTGGCTAGCTCCATAACTTTCGAGCAATCATGTTTTAGTCCTGAGCGCCAAATATAGACTGAATCTTGCCCGCGGAGATTTCTGTATTTTTCATAGGTCTCAATATCTCTGACAACAAAACCATCCCTCTCCCCAATGATATAGGCTGGGTCAGTTGCCTCGAGACTGTCAAAAACCTCACAATCCGCATTGCCGATATCGGTTGTAAGAACAAACAAACATGCGTCAACGGCAGCCGAGAAGTATTTCATCGCATCAATTGAATAGATATGCCCAAAGAGACGATGCTCCTTGTTCTGGCGTAACTTGCGCATAATCTTACGCGCGACAGAATACTTACATAGCATCGCCAACGCGCCATCATGCTTTTCCAGCCAGTCAACATGACGAAGCAGCATCCACTCAGATATATCAAAATTACCTGAACCTGTTATAGCCTCGATCCCGCGCCGCCCTTGAAAGTTGGTTTTTTCGGGTAGATTTTCGCTATTGAGAATGCCTAATTCACTGCTAGTTACCCATGGAGGATTACCGAGAATCAACAGGCTGCCTGTATTTTGATTTAGCACTTCTTCCCAATCCAATAGAAAGAAGTCACCTTGGTTAATAGAAGCCCGTTCGGCGTGATTTGGTTCAATTGAAGCTCTAGCATCCGATACGTACTCTGGATTTACTTCATACGCTACGACTTTCGATTCAGTAAAACCACTTAAAGCAGCTCTCACAAATGCGCCTTTTCCGCAAGTTGGCTCAATTATCAAATCAGGCGAAATGTGATGATTCCTTTTTAGAACTTCAACGACACGCGTGGCTAGGTCGCTTGGAGTTTGGAAATCACCAAACTGCCATTTGTCTAATGTCTTTGCCATATCATCTAATCCTTAGAACGCCATCGACGTCACCAGCCTTGTCGATAACCCTTCGATATTGAAGCCTCCACTGCAAAGCATTAGATATAGTTAAATACCCAATCCTGGGCGGATGTTTAAGGATTCTCTCTGCCAGTTCATTTGCACTAATTTCGTCGAGCGGAAGATTTCTTTCGACTAAAAATGCGCTGATATCATCAAGATTTCCGTCTCTATTAAGAATCTCTACAAGTCCTTTTGTGGTCTGGTAATCAGCAGTTGCTTCTTTTTCAACGAAAATCGTGTGCTTCATATCCAGCCTGCCAGTGCGATTCTCGTGATCGTCATACTTCTCGTAGACAAATACAAGCAGACTGTATCCAAGCCCATAAACTTTTTGGGTGGCCGACTTGAAAGGGCACGACGATTGAGGCTGTTTAATGCTTGTAACCTTTATATCCACACCCAGCCCTGGCAAATCAATGCCCGATGCAGAGTTACCTTCTTGATAAGAGTAGTTCTCAGCAAGGTAGGCTGTGAATTTGTGCTCCAGGTACGTTCCGACCGCCTTTCCGTCAGTAACGCCATATAGCGTAGGCTCGTCATACTTGGTCTCAATTTCCGCGAATTTCGCAGCCTCTTTGCCAAGCTGATCAATAGTTAATTCTTTCTTCATGTCACCTCTGGTGTGGGTTGTACATAACTGTTAAATAGACACCATAACAATCTGAATAAAACTACCATTTTGGTGCTTATCAATTTCCTAATAGCTTCAGATTATCTTAAATGTCCCACAGATAAAAGAATGCAGCTGTGATGGTGTTTTTTATCCAACATCAAATACACCACTGCCTTCTAAAATTGTAGTTTGGTGTAAAACGCGCACCAGAGAATAAATTACGCTCTCTCGGCAGCTACCATCGTTTTAATTTTTGGCTGATAACTGCGCGCTTAAGATTAAGCTAAATAATACCGTGCCCACGGCTTATACCGCTGGCAGCAATTTTGCCTTCTGCCAGTACCGTATCGTCGAGTTTAATTTTGAACGGACTGTCAGCTTTACCCACAATACTGTATTCAAACCCGTAAATATGGTTGTCATGAATATGCACCGTTGCTGAGCGGGCCGGTGAGACTAATTCGTAAACTCCATTGTCGGCATGCCCGTTGATGATATTCACCATCCAGTTACCGCGGTCCATATCGATATTGAGCGTTTTCTCAAGCATTCATCATTCTCCGAAAAACGTTGTGTGTCACCTGAAATAACTAAAGAAGCACACTCCCTACTGCCCGTGTGTTGATATATGCATTATTGAAATAACGGCCTTAGAACTAACAGCCGGATGTAGGACAAATCGTTAAATTTATTCTAGGGCCAAACCGGCCTGATACAAAGCGTTTTTCTTAAGCTGATAATGATCTGCCACAATGGCAGCCGCTTTTTTCAGTGGTAAATCCTGCTTCAGGCGTTTAAGCAGCGCCATGGCTTCGCTGGGCAGTTCGTCACTGGCAGGCGGCGCGCCGGCCACCATCAGCACGAATTCACCTTTTTGATGCACAGCATCTGCTTCCAGCCAGGCGATAATACCGTCCGGCGTATCGCTGACGTAGGTCTCAAACGTTTTGGTCAGCTCTTTGGCCAGTACCAGATGCCGATCTGGCCCCAGAGCGGTTTTGATATCGTTAACGGTATCCAGGATACGCCTCGGCGCCTCGTAAAATACGCTGGTGCAGGTTCTGTCGAGCAACGTTGCCAGTACGTTCATACGGGCCTGATTTTTAACCGGTAAAAACCCTTCAAATATAAACCGATCGGTAGCCAGGCCAGAGGCGCTCAACGCCGTTATCGCCGCACAAGGGCCAGGCAGGGCGACCACATTGATGTCGTTAGCCCGGCATGCTCTCACCAGTACAAAACCCGGATCGCTGATTAATGGAGTACCGGCATCACTGATTAATGCAACGGATTCACCGCCGAGCAATTTATTGCACAGCATCTGAGTTCGTTTTTCTTCGTTATGATCGTGCAGCGACAGGGTTTTCGCCTGGATTGAGAAATGTTGTAAAAGCTTCTGGCTATGGCGCGTGTCCTCCGCGGCGATCCAGTCTACCGCACCTAATACGTCGATAGCCCGCTGGGTGATATCCTGCAGGTTGCCAATGGGCGTGGGCACAATGTAAAGGGTAGCGGCGGTCATAGGGTAAAATCCGGCAAAGCTGAAAGGCTGCCAATATACCTGTTTGTCACGAAGGCGGAAACCTTTGTGTGGTATTCACTGGTCATTGGGCCAGAATTTAGATTAATCCGTAGATTTTAGTTATCAGTCAGTTAAACTGACGGTTCAGGAATAATTGTATGGAATCGCGGAACGTTTATGCGTCGATGTTACCCATGGTTACTGTTTGGTTTAAGTGTGACTTTGCTGTTGAGTGGTTGTGGTTCAACTGCCACCACCACCCGCGCCCCGGTGAAAAGTTCAGTGCCCCAGGTGCAAACCGAAGAAAACACCGAGACAACGCTGACGCCGGCGATGATGGTCGCCCGGGCGCAGGATGTCTGGCAGACAACCGGCGATATAAATTTACGCAACGGCTACCTGCTGGATGCCGCGCAAGCCTTTATGGCTGACGGTGCGCCGGCTAAAGCCAGCCAGATTGGTTACATGCTGCGCGATCAAATCCGCTTACCGGAACAGCAAAATCGCTATCAGTTACTGCTGGCTGAACTGTACGGTAACGATCCCCGGGTTGGCAGTGCACAACGGCTCGAACTGCTGCAATCCATAACCGCTTCGGACCCTGCTACCAAGGCACAAAAGTTTGCTTTGATGGCAACCGATTATGCCCGCCTGGGTCAGTGGCTGGCGGCCGCTAACGCGCTACTCAATAGTGATGATGCCAATCCTGAACATGTAGCGCAGGCCTGGCAATGGGTTAATCAGGCTTCGGCGCAGCAGTTACAGGACAGTGGCCGCTTTAACAAACTCCCTGCCTACGTTTCGCTGCGTCAGCTTATTCTTGAGCATGGTTTTGAGCCTGACGTACTCAGGCAGCAACTGGCTCAGTATCAGCGCGTATTTCGTAATCACCCGCTGGTAACTCATTGGCCGGACAACCTGAGCAACCTCGACCAGCTAGCCCAGACTAATCGCGAGAATATCGCCGTGATGTTACCACTCAGTGGTCGTTTACAGGTCACCGGTATGGCGATTAAAGAAGGGATCCTCGCCGCTTACTTTAACGATGCCAGTGCCATGAATGCGACCCGGATCCCCCAGTTACAATTTATCGACACCAATGGTGCAACCGCCGATGAGTTAATTGTAGCCGCTGCCGACGCAGACTGGATCATCGGCCCCCTGCTGAAAGAAAATGTCGATGCGCTGCTGCCGAAACTCAGCCCACAACACCGCATTTTGACGCTGAACCGCCCTGAAGCTTCACTTCCGGCGCTAGGTAATGGCGAACAACAAGAGCTGCTGCCAGCCAGCTTCAGCTCACAGGTTTACTATGCCCTGGCACCAGAAGATGAAGCCAGCCAGCTGGCCGAGCGAGTATTTACTCAGGGCCGACGTTCACCGGTGCTGGTCGCCTCAGAGAACACGCTTCACCAGCGTATGCAGGACGCCTTTTTGACCCGCTGGCAACAACTCACCAGTGGCCTGGCAGCCAGTCAGCACAGCGCCCCGACACTGGTAACGTATTCCGACAACAATACGTTGCGCGAAGGCATTCTGGATGCTCTGGATGTTGCTCAAAGTAAAGAACGCATAAAAGAAATACAGAGCTTCGCCGACGGAGAGCTGTATAACATGGCGCGTAACCGGCGGGATATTGATGCGGTAGTGGTTTTTACCTCACCGGAACAAACCGAACTGGTTAACCCGGTGATTGAAGCCAGCATCAGCCCCTTTGGTGGCGTTACCGTGCCGGTGTTTGCAACCTCCCGCTCCATCGATTATGCCCAGTCGCGCAATCAGTGGCGAGATTTAGAGAACCTGCATTTCCTCGACATGCCGTGGGTATTGCCCGACAATCCGGCGCCGGAGCTGGCCGCTCAAACCGATGCGCTTTGGCCGCAGCGCCCTACTCCACTGCAACGCCTGTTTGCTTTTGGCGTGGATGCCTACAACCTGCTTCCGCGCATTAACAGTATGGCGTGGTTACCACAGTTACAATACGAGGGCCTTACCGGCGCGCTCAGTGTTAATCAGAACAATGAGATAGTACGCAGTTTACCGGAAGCAGTGGTAACCCAGGAGCGCGTACAGGTATTGGCAGAGTAATGGTATGGCACGTTGGATTGGTCACAACCAGGAAAAACGTGCGCAACAATACCTGCAACGGGCCGGACTCACTCTGGTGGCCAAAAATGTGACCTATCGGGGCAGCGAAATCGACCTGATAATGAAAGAACAGCAAACCTGGGTATGCGTGGAAGTAAAATATCGCCAGCAGGATAGCCATGGTCATGCTGCCGAAACGATCAGCCCGGCAAAAATTCACCGCATGGGTACTGCGTTTCAACGTTATTTAAGTGATAATGGTATTAATTCCAATATGGTTCCCATGCGGCTTGACGCAGTAGTCATTGACGGTGACACCATCAACTGGCTGAAGAACATCGCTCAGTAGAGTCATGGGGCCTGTGCAGTTAAGAGAAACGATATATCTACATGATCGAAAATATCAAAGCGAATTTTACCGAAAGTATCCAAACTAAAATTGCAGCGTCTGAAATGCTGCCGCCAGCCATCGATAAAGCCGCCATGATGATGGTTGAAGCGCTTATCCGTGGTAACAAAATTCTGAGCTGTGGTAACGGTGGTTCAGCCGGCGACGCCCAGCACTTTTCATCAGAAATGTTAAACCGTTTCGAACGCGACCGCCCCAGCCTGCCGGCGATAGCCATTACCACTGATACGTCAACACTGACCTCTATCACCAACGACTACAGCTACGATGAAGTATTCTCCAAGCAGGTCAGAGCGCTGGGCCAGCCGGGCGATGTATTACTGGCTATTTCCACCAGCGGTAACTCCCGTAATGTGATTAACGCCATGGAAGCCGCGTTGTCACGAGACATGACAATCGTTGCTCTGACCGGTAAAGACGGCGGTGAGATGGCAGGATTTCTGGGTGAACACGATGTAGAAATCCGTGTTCCCTCCAACCGCACAGCGCGGATCCAGGAAGTGCACCTGCTGGTCATTCATTGTTTATGCGAGTGTATTGATGACAGTCTGTTCCCGGCCCATGACCCTGATGGCTATTAAACCTCTGTTACGTAATATACTCACCATTGGCGCTGTGCTGATTATATCAGGCAGCCTCAACGGCTGTGCCGTAGTGGCAGTAGGCGCGGTCAGCGCCACCGCCGTATCGGTGTCCAACGACCGCCGCACGGCTGGCACCCAGTTAGACGATTTTAATGCACAAAATACGGCTTCCCGGTTGTTAGGAAAGCAGGAAAGCCTTAGCGAAACGGCCAATATTGAGGTGACCGTTTACAACAAGGTGGCGTTACTTACCGGGCAGGCGCCAAGCCAGGCCGATATTAAGCTGGCCGAAGAACAGGTTCGCAGCATTAGTTATGTCACCAAGATCCACAACCAGATCCGCATCGGCCAACCTATTGCCACCTCCAGTGAACTCTACGATCGTTGGCTGGCGACTAAGATCCGCGCTAAAATTCTGGCCTCAGATAACGTGCCGACCTCGCAAATCAGTATTATTGTTGAAGACTCCGAAGTATTTTTAATGGGCTTGGTCACCAATCAGGAAGCCACCGCAGCGGTCGATATCGCCCGCCATGTAGACGGTGTCGCGCGGGTCATACGTGCTTTTGAAATTTACTAACAGGGCGAAGTCTTTCAGCAGCAAGTAACGCGGGCTTTTCCCTGATAGACAAAAATGCATAGTGCAATTATGCTAAAGGGAGTTACTCTGAGAATGTTGATTGGAAAATCGTGGATGTCCAGGTACGTCAGTCGCCAGACTGTTAAACAAGTCGCCTTTCGTGTAGTCCTTTACTCCCTGACTGTTTTTTTCAGTATCACAGGCAATACTGCGCCATCGCAGCTCAGCGATTATTTTAAAGAAGTCTGGACCACCCGCGACGGACTCCCGCACAACACTATTAATGCCATTTCACAAAGTGAAGACGGCTACCTTTGGGTAGGCACCTGGGAAGGTGCTGCCCGATTCAACGGCCGTTCGTTTACCGTGTTTGGCCGCGGCGAACCCAGCGGTATGCCGGATGTCGGTATCCGCACCATCTATAAAAATCGTCAGCAGAATTTAATATTTGCCGGCGCCCGCGGCGGATTAAGTGAGCGTCGCCCTGATGACTGGCAAAGCTGGCAGCCTTACCGGGTATTAATTAACGGCGTGGCCGACGATAAACAGGGCAATCTGTGGCTGGCAACTGAAGGACAAGGGGTCTACCGTCAGGCAGCCCGTGGCGAACGAACCCAACTAACTATTCAACAAGGCTTACCGAGTAACGTAGTATCCAGCGTACTGAGCACAGATGATGGTAGTATCTGGCTAGGCACCGGGCGCGGGCTGGTGCGCCTTAACAGCGAAGATGAAAGTTTTGCGCCGGAAAAGATCGCCGGGCTACCTGAAGTCCCGGTGCTGGCATTAACTGCCTATAACGATGGCTTGTTAATTGGCACGGAACGAGGTCTTTATCAGTATCAGGCCGGTGAGGTCAGCATTTTCTCTGCGCAGTTAATGGATCTGCCAGTATCAGTGTTACTGGCTTTCGATAACCAAATCTGGGTAGGCACCACCGACCGTGGTCTCCTGCGCTATAGTGACGCAGGCCTGGAGAGTCTCAATATGGCTGCCGGGTTACCAAACAATCGGATCCTTTCATTGTTCCGCGACCGGGAAAACAGCATCTGGGTAGGCACCAATGGCGGCTTATTCAGGCTCCGTGACGCACCCTTTGTCACGCTAACCACCGAGCAGGGGTTAGCCGGCAATTATATTCGCTCAGTATTGTCACACAGTGACGGCAGTATATGGGTAGGTAGCAGCCAGGGCGTTAGCCGCATCACTAAGCAAGGTATAGAAGCTGTAGACTTTTCGAGTTACAGCGACGGCCAGTCGGTGCTGAGTATGGTTGAAGGGCCTGATGGCTCAGTCTGGGTAGGCACCCATTCTGATGGTGTTCTGCAGTGGCAGGACGGTGCCATTGTACAGCAATACAACCGGCACACGGGTTTACTGGCTAACGAAGTCCGCGCCATCGCCGTTACCCCACAGGGCGGTTTATGGGTAGGCACAGGTCACGGTCTGAACTATGTCGACGGCAACGGCGTGCGCAGTTTCACTTCAGAAGATGGCCTGCCCACACCATTTGTAATGGGGCTGTATTTACACGATGACGGTCGCCTGTTTATTGGCACAGGTGGCGGTGTAGTTATCCGTAGTCCGCACGGCGACATTACCCCGGTAGATATCAGTAACCTCGATGATGCGGAATATGCCTTTGGTTTTGCGCCGGATCCAGCTGCAGACCTGCTATGGATGAGTACCGATCGAGGCCTGGTTGCCTATGATCTGACCACAGGCGGTTTAACCATGCTTGGGCGCGACGCGGGATTGCCTGTCGATAAGGTCTTTCAGGCGGTCATCGACCAGGACAGGCATCTGTGGCTAAGCAGTAACCGCGGTATATTACGCTTCAGACGCGAACAAATTGAGGCTTACCTTGCCGGACAGCGCGAGCAGGTTGATTACGAACTCTTTGGCGAGAGTGACGGGATGCAAAGTGCACAGACCAACGGCGGCTCCATGCAGGCTGCTACTCTGGTTCAGGACGGCACGGTATGGTTTGCAACATCCAAAGGCGCCAGCCGGGTGAACCCGGCGGAACTGAAGCGCTTTTCAGCCAATACCCCGCCGGTGGTAATTGAAGGCTTTAAGGTCAATGGTTCAGCGCTGCCTTTACATACTGAAAAAGATATCGCTCCCGGCGCAGACCGAATTGAGATCCAGTTTGCCGGACTGGGCTTTGTGATGCCCGAGCGAATTCAATACCGCACCCGCTTAAAGGGATTCGATAATAGCTGGGTCGACCGGGGCTCCAATACTATTGCGGAATACACTAACCTGCCACCAGGCGATTATCTGTTTATGGTAAGCGCTTCCTATCCGGGAGGCGCCTGGGGCGAACAAAATGCCAGCTTCCGCTTTACCATTGCTCCTTATTTCTGGCAACAAACCGGCTTCTGGATAGTAGTATTACTAACGGTTATCGCTATGGTCATTGTGGCTCACCGCTGGCGCATGAAAAGTCTGCGCCAACGCGCTGAGGAACTTAGCACCAAGGTGGCAGAGCAAACTTATACCCTTAAACAACAGGCTGACAACCTGCGTAAAGTCGATGAAGAGCGCTCGGCATTATTACTGGAAATCAAACGCCAGGCTGCCGAGTTTGAGCAGCAGGCCCGCTCAGATAAACTAACCGGACTTGCCAACCGCCGGGCATTCGATGAGTCACTGCACCGCGAATGTGCCCGTTCTAAAAGACGCAATCTGCCGCTTTGCCTGGCGCTATTGGATATTGATCACTTCAAGCAAATTAACGATACATTTAACCACAGTATTGGCGACAAAGTGCTTAAGCTGGTGGCCGATGCTATTAGTCAGCATTGCAGGGAAGAAGATCTGGTCGCACGCTGGGGCGGTGAAGAGTTTGCCATACTGCTGCCCAACTGCGGTAACCAGGCGGCACATGATATTTGCGAGCGCATTCGCCAGGCTGTTAGCGAGACCGACTGTTCTGCCATCGCGCCGGACATTTCCCTGACCATCAGTATTGGGGTCACGGCTTATCATAGCGACGATACTTTTGATAAGTTGATTTCACGGGCGGACAAAGCGTTATACGCCGCTAAAGAAGCAGGCCGCAATCGTCTCAACCAAATTTAAACGGCCCGGCTTTACTCTTTTGCCGGGTAACACCGACTGTCAAACGAGGGAAGACAGATCGGCATCGCCACTTTATCGTCGACATAATACTTTGGTGGTACGGTACCACTGCTCAAATAACCATCAGCTATACTACCCTTACTACAGAGCGCAGAACTGGCAGGGGCTGGCGACTGGTCAGCCGTAATTAGTACCATTTCATTCCCTTTCCGCTGCACAGCTTTGTCGACAATACAGCCTCATCCATATTGACTGACTCGGTTAAAACGCCTATATTGTCGACATCATTTCCAACAGTGAGTCGTGAATTGTGAGTATCGCAGCCTTTGTTGAACAAGCGGTTACCAGTGCTGATAAAACCTTTTTACAGCTTCGGGTAGATATTGTTGAAGGAGCCATTCCGGCAGGCAGTAAACTCAGTGAAACCGAACTGTCGACAAAGTATCAGGTCAGCCGTGCCGTTATCCGTGAAGCGATTAATCGCCTTGAATCCTGTCATCTGGTAGAGCGTAAAGCCAACGTCGGCGCGCGGATTGTATCGCTAACGCCTGAAGGTTTAATTCAGCTGTACCAGGTTCGCGAAGCGCTAGAGGGCATGGCCGCTCGTTTGGCAGCAAAGAATATGTCGGACGAAGAAATTGCCGACCTCACTGCCCTGCTCGACAACCACTTTCAAACTGTCAAAGGCGGCGAGTCCTACTATCAGGAAGCCGGCGATTTAGATTTTCATTATCGGATTATTCTGGGCAGTAAAAATCAACACCTTATCGAAGTGCTGGTTAACGGCATCTACCATTTGATTCGCATGTACCGTGTGCAGTTCGGCATGGCCGGGCCGCGGGTAACTACCGCATTTGATGAACACAAACACGTGGTACAGGCGATTGCAAACCGTGACGAAGAGCTGGCCGAAATGCTCATGCGTCGTCACATTTTGTATTCAAAAAACAACATTGAACGCAAGTTGCTTCAATCCTAATCAACCTAAACCAAGAGAATGATTATGAGCGCAGGTAAAAAATTTCGTCAGGCACTGGCCGACAATAAACCTCTTCAAATCGTAGGCACCATTAACGCCTACAGTGCCATGATGGCAAAAGCCATTGGCCACAAGGCTATCTACCTCTCTGGTGGTGGTGTTGCTAATGCTTCTTACGGTCTGCCGGATCTGGGCATGACCTCGTTAAATGACGTTATTGTTGACGTTCAGCGCATCACCTCTGCCTGCGATCTGCCATTACTGGTAGATATCGATACCGGTTGGGGCGGCGCATTTAACATTGCCAAAACCATTAAAGACATGGAAAAAGCCGGCGCCGCAGCAGTGCACATGGAAGACCAGGTAGCGCAAAAACGATGTGGTCATCGCCCCAATAAGGAAATTGTATCAACCGCCGAGATGGTTGACCGTATCAAAGCAGCCGTGGACGCCCGTACCGATCCGGACTTTTTCATCATGGCGCGCACCGATGCCTTTGCTCAGGAAGGCCTGGAAAAAGCCATTGAACGTGCCAAAGCCTACGTTGCAGCAGGTGCTGATGGCATCTTCGCAGAAGCGGTGAAAACCGAAGAACATTACCGTGCCTTCTCTGAAGCGCTGGATGTGCCAATTCTGGCCAATATCACTGAGTTCGGTCAAACCGAACTGTGGAACAAAGAAGAGTTGGGTGAATGGGGCGCTGCCATGGTGTTGTACCCATTAAGTGCTTTCCGTGCCATGAATAAAGCCGCCGAAACCGTTTATACCGCCATCTTAAAAGACGGCGATCAAAAAGCCGTCACAGACATGATGCAAACTCGCATGGAACTCTATGATTATCTGGGTTACCACGAGTACGAGCAGAAGCTCGATGCGTTATTCGCGGAAGGTAAAAACAAGTAAACCATTAACCGGCCGACGCCGCCCAATCGGGTTTTGCCACCCGCACAGCGTCGGTCCGAAGATATATGTACTCTACAAAAATTACATTAGGAGAAAAACGATGGCTAAAGTACTCAGTGGTGCAGGCTTACGTGGTCAGGTAGCCGGTAAAACCGCATTATCAACCGTAGGCGTTTCAGGTTCCGGCCTGACCTATCGTGGTTACGATGTAAAGGACCTGGCCAATAACTGTCAGTTTGAAGAAGTTGCCTATCTTATCCTCAAGGGCAAGCTGCCAAACCAGACCGAGCTGGATGAATACAAAGCAAAACTGAAAGGCATGCGCAGTCTGCCACAGGCCCTGCTGGAGGTTCTGGAGCGTATTCCTGCTGATGCTCATCCAATGGATGTTATGCGTACCGGCTGTTCGATGCTGGGTAACCTGGAAATGGAAAACGACTTTAGCGAGCAGGACGCGGTTACCGATCGTCTGTTAGCGTGCTTCCCGAGTATTATCTGCTACTGGTATCGTTTTTCTCACGATGGCGTGCGTATCGACGTTAACACCGACGACGACTCCATTGGCGCGCACTTCCTGCACATGCTGCATGGTGAGAAGCCTAACGATCTGCACGAACAGGTCATGCACGTATCACTGATCCTGTACGCAGAGCACGAGTTTAACGCGTCAACCTTTACCGCTCGCGTGTGTGCCTCAACCTTGTCTGACATGCACTCATGTATTACCGGTGCGATTGGTTCACTGCGTGGTCCTCTGCACGGTGGTGCTAACGAAGCGGCCATGGAACTGATTGAGAACTTTACCTCACCTGAACATGCTGAAGCCGAAATGATGGGCAAGCTGGAGCGTAAAGAGAAGATCATGGGCTTTGGTCATGCGGTTTACTCTGAGTCCGACCCTCGTAACGAAATCATTAAAGGCTGGTCTGAAAAACTGGCTGCCGATGTGGGCGATACTGTGCTTTATCCAGTTTCTGTACGCTGTGAAGAAGTTATGTGGCGCGAGAAGAAACTGTTCTGTAACGCTGACTTTTTCCATGCCTCGGCTTATCACTTTATGGGCATCCCCACTAAGCTGTTTACGCCTATCTTCGTGATGTCACGTTTAACAGGCTGGGCTGCTCACGTTATGGAGCAACGTGCTGATAACCGCATTATCCGCCCATCTGCAGACTACACCGGCGAAGATCTGCGTCCGGTGCCTGCTATCGCAGATCGCGCTTAAATCCTTATTGCCGCTTCGTGACCGTCGAAGCGGCAGTTTTGCTACGCTTTAGGATACGTCATGAATACCGAATACCGTAAAAGCCTGACAGGCACTAATCTGGACTACTTCGACGCGCGTGAAGCCGTTGACGCCATTAAACCCGGTGCGTTTGATACCCTGCCCTACACCTCCCGCGTGCATGCAGAAAACCTGGTTCGTCGTTGTCCGCCAGACCAACTTAAAGACTCGCTTATTCAGTTAATCGACCGCAAACGCGACCTCGATTTTCCCTGGTTTCCGGCCCGCGTGGTGTGTCACGACATTCTCGGCCAGACCGCACTGGTTGACTTAGCCGGCTTACGCGATGCCATCGCCGAGAAAGGCGGTGATCCGTCCAAAGTAAACCCGGTGGTACCTACTCAGCTTATCGTGGATCACTCACTGGCAGTTGAACACGCAGGCTTTGAAGAAGACGCCTTTGAAAAGAACCGCGCCATTGAAGACCGTCGTAATGACGACCGCTTCCACTTTATCAACTGGACCAAAACCGCGTTTAAAAATGTGGATGTAATCCCACCCGGCAACGGCATTATGCACCAGATTAACCTGGAGAAAATGTCGCCGGTGGTGCACGCCAAAGATGGTGTTGCCTTCCCGGACACCCTGGTTGGCACCGACAGTCACACACCACACGTTGATGCACTGGGCGTTATCGCTGTAGGTGTAGGTGGTCTGGAAGCTGAAAGCGTTATGCTGGGCCGTGCTTCTTACATGCGCTTACCCAACATTGTGGGTGTAGAGTTAACCGGTAAACCACAGCCTGGTATTACCGCTACCGATATCGTACTGGCGTTAACTGAGTTCCTGCGTAAAGAGCGTGTCGTCTCAGCTTACCTTGAATTCTATGGCGAAGGTGCCGCCCACTTAACCCTAGGCGACCGCGCCACTATCTCTAACATGACGCCGGAATACGGTGCCACGGCAGCGATGTTCTATATTGACGACCAGACTCTGGATTACCTGAAACTTACCGGTCGTACTGCTGAGCAGGTCGAGCTGGTAGAAACCTATGCAAAACAGGCTGGTCTGTGGGCCGACACCCTGACCAAAGCCGAATACGAGCGCGTACTGACCTTTGATTTATCATCAGTAACCCGCAACATGGCCGGTCCTTCTAACCCTCATGCACGTTTAGCCACCAGCGACCTGGCGGCACGCGGCATTGCCGGTAAATGGGAAGAACAGGAAGGCCTGATGCCCGATGGCGCAGTCATCATTGCCGCCATCACCAGTTGTACCAACACCAGTAACCCACGTAACGTAGTGGCAGCCGGTCTGTTAGCCCGTAATGCCAACGCGAAAGGTCTGGTGCGTAAGCCGTGGGTAAAAAGCTCACTGGCACCGGGTTCTAAAGTCGTAAAAATGTACCTGGAAGAAGCCAACCTGTTGCCAGAACTGGAACAACTAGGCTTTGGCGTGGTGGCGTTTGCCTGTACGACCTGTAACGGTATGAGCGGCGCGCTGGATCCACGCATTCAGCAGGAAATCATCGACCGCGACCTCTATGCAACAGCGGTACTTTCCGGTAACCGTAACTTTGATGGCCGTATCCATCCCTATGCCAAGCAGGCTTTCCTGGCCTCACCACCGCTGGTAGTGGCCTACGCGATTGCCGGTACCGTGCGTTTTGATATCGAAAAAGACGTACTCGGCCATGATCAGGACGGCAACCCGGTAACGCTTAAAGACATCTGGCCATCCGATGAGGAAATCGATGCGGTAGTGAAAGCCTCAGTAAAACCTGAGCAGTTCAACAAGGTGTATGAGCCAATGTTTGATCTCTCGGTTGACTACGGTGATGACATCGATCCGCTTTACGAGTGGCGCGAAATGAGCACTTATATCCGTCGTCCGCCCTACTGGGAAGGCGCACTGGCTGCCGAACGTACCTTAAAAGGGATGCGTCCGCTGGCGATACTGCCGGACAATATCACCACCGACCATTTATCGCCGTCGAACGCGATTCTGGCGTCGAGTGCAGCCGGTGAGTACCTGGCCAAAATGGGCCTGCCGGAAGAAGACTTCAACTCTTACGCTACCCACCGCGGTGACCACCTCACAGCCCAGCGTGCCACCCTGGCTAATCCGAAGATTTTCAACGAGATGGTCCTTGAAAACGGCGAGGTGAAACAAGGCTCACTGGCGCGTATTGAGCCGGAGGGCAAAGTCACCCGCATGTGGGAAGCCATCGAAACCTACATGGAACGCAAGCAACCGCTAATTATCATTGCCGGTGCCGACTACGGTCAGGGCTCGTCGCGTGACTGGGCGGCCAAAGGGGTGCGTTTAGCCGGAGTAGAAGCCATTGTGGCGGAAGGCTTTGAGCGTATTCACCGCACCAACCTGATTGGTATGGGCGTATTACCGCTTGAGTTTAAGCCGGGCACTACCCGCAAGACGCTGGAGCTCGATGGTACTGAAACCTACGATGTCATTGGTGAACACACGCCAGGCAATACCCTGACACTGGTTATCCACCGTGCCAACGGGGAAACCGTGGAAGTGCCGGTAACCAGTCGTCTGGATACGTTCGAGGAAGTATCTATCTACTCAGCTGGCGGTGTACTTCAGCGTTTTGCCAAGGACTTCCTGGAAGCCGAGGCAAACTAATCTGATAGCAGGGGGCAATGCGGCCCCTTTAGCAGTTAACAATCTTTTAGTGAGAGACTCATGGCTTTTGCACCACAAATAAAAATTCCGGCCACCTATATGCGTGGCGGTACCAGTAAAGGCGTGTTTTTTAATCTGGCCGACTTGCCTGCAGCTGCGCAACAACCCGGCGCTTATCGCGACGCCATGCTGCTGCGCGTGATTGGCAGCCCTGACCCGTACGGTAAACAAACTGACGGTATGGGCGGCGCCACCTCAAGTACCAGCAAAACCGTTATTCTGAGTAAAAGCGAGCATGAAGGGTACGATGTGGATTACCTGTTTGGTCAGGTGTCTATCGATAAAGCCTTTGTGGACTGGAGCGGCAACTGCGGTAACTTAACCGCTGCGGTAGGCGCTTTTGCGGTCAACAATGGTTTGGTAGATGCTGCGCGTATTCCGGACAACGGCGTTGTTGTGGTCCGTGTATGGCAGGTGAATATCAGCAAAGCGATTAACGTACATGTGCCCATTACCAATGGCGAAGTGCAGGAAACCGGTAACTTTGAGCTCGACGGTGTGACCTTCCCGGCTGCCGAAGTAAAGGTGGAGTTTATGGATCCGGCCGATGGCGAGGGCGATATGTTCCCCACCGGCAACCTGGTGGATGAACTCACCACACCGGAATTTGGCACCCTGAAAGCCACAATGATCAATGCCGGCATCCCAACAATTTTTGTGAATGCGGCGGATATTGGCTATACCGGCACCGAGTTGCAGGACGATATAAATAGCGACCCTATAGCACTGGCCAAATTTGAGTCCCTGCGCGCCCACGGCGCAGTAAAAATGGGCCTGATAGAAACGGTCAGCGAAGCAGCTGGCCGCCAGCATACGCCTAAAATCGCGTTTGTGGCGCCTCCTAAAGAATATACTTCATCGAGCGGCAAGCTTATTGAGATTGACGACATTGATGTACTGGTACGCGCCTTATCGATGGGCAAACTGCACCACGCAATGATGGGCACGGCGGCCGTAGCGATTGCCACTGCAGCAGCTATTCCCGGCACGCTGGTGAATGACGCGGCGGGTGGTGTCGATCGTTCTGGTGTGGTGTTCGGGCATCCGTCAGGTACCCTGGGTGTTGGCGCGGAAGCGGCGTTAGTTAACGGCAAATGGACTGCCACCAAAGCGGTGATGAGCCGTTCAGCGCGAATTCTGATGGAAGGACGCGTGCATATCCCCGAACCTCAGGTATAGCTTTTACTAAGCTGTTTCTCTGGGTGGCCAGCTACTATTGGGCATGGGCTGGTCACCCCTTTTCTTTTGCAACACTGGCAATCTGCTTTTTTAAAGCGCACAATAACCATTCATCAGCGTAGTGGAGATGGACATACCTGGAGATGGAATATGGCAGGTAAATTTAATAAACACGGCTCTCTGAGTGTTGCCATTGACGGCAGACTGATTGTGTTAAATGGTGAAGGCCCGTGGAATGCAGAGTCACTGCACTTATCTGACGATAAGATCATGCAGAATTTACGCGCCATGTATGGCTCTCCCTGGGGCGTGCTGGCCATTTTTCGTGGCGAGGCCGTATACGTTCCCGAAGCCTTCGCGTTACTTCGCAAGCAAATTAAAAAAGAAATCACTCTCGGCCGTGTCGCCACAGCAGTAGTATTTGAAGACGTAAACTCGCCGTTGTTGTCAAAGCATCAGTTCGAATCGATTTATGAGATGCCGGGCCATGAGGTGGCGTTTTTTGATTCAGCCGACGACGCCAAAACCTGGTTGAATTCACTGATTAATCAGCAGCAACAGCAAGCTTAAAAACGGTAAGCAATTGAGGCCAGTGGCGACCAGTCCTCACCGTCATACAGATAACTCGCCCCCAGCACGACGCCAGGCTTATTTTTACCCGCAAAGTAGATTTTAATGCCGGTGGAGCCACCAAACTCATGGTCTACATTACCGCTGTACGCATTGCTGGTGGAATTCATCCCGCCATAAGCACTGACTGCGAAATACTTGTTGAGAAAAACACTGGCGCCCATGCCGCCGCGAAACGAGCCACCGGCTTCAGATGACCCGTCAACGCCAACGGTGGCGAAAATCTCTAATGGTTCGAATGGCGTTTGCAAGGCTACCTGAGAGCCGATGACGCCATACTCCCAGCCAATGCCTGCTTCGGCCCGCAGACGCTCTGCACACTGACCGGCTGAAGCGGTCAGTAATAAGATAACAAACCCGATCCCTTTCATAACACTTCCTTGTTATTTCTTGTATCAATCGTCGATGGTTTGCTCTTTTAACCAGTCGTGCAGTTTTTCCATGTCGTGAGGTACCGCCATTTGCAATTCCTCTACCCAGTCATGCACATTTTGCCACCACGCCGGGTGGTCGCCCTGCTGGATTTGATTGGCGATTCGTTGCACCCGCGCCAGGCCAACAGAGCTGGCTGCGCCTTTAATTTTATGCGCCTGGGCGCACACTTCCGATTTCTCATCGGCGCTTAAACTGAGCTGCAGGATTTCCATATATTCCGGCATTTTTTCGTGGAACACTTTCACACTGGCGCGCACCATATCCTCGCCAATGGTATCCACCAGCATCTGTAGCAACTCCATATCCAGAATATTGGTCAGCAGTTTACTGCTGTCGAGCTTCTTACGTGGCGGGGCTTCCGGCGCCGGTTGATCCACCTCAGATTCTGCAAATAGCATGTTGAGTACTTCAACCACCCGGCTCTTCTTAACCGGCTTGGCTATCACATCGTCCATACCGTTTTGCAGATATTCTTCGCGCTTTTTAATTACATTAGCGGTGAGCGCCACGATTGGCGTTTGCATAACCAGATCTTCTTCGTGCAGTGTGGCTGCCACATCAAAGCCATTCATATCCGGTAACTGAATATCGAGGAAAATAAGGTCGTAGGTCGTTTCCCGTGCTTTATCTATAGCTTCCTGACCGGTCATGGCCACATCCACATGCTGGCCTAACTTCTCCAGCAATGCCTTGGCGACCATTACATTAAGCTCGATGTCTTCAACCAGCAGAATATTGAGTCCGGTTACCTGTAACTGTGCCACCTGCATCGGACGGCTGGAAACCTGTAACGGCAATTCAACGATAAAGCGGGTGCCTTTGCCCTGCTCGCTCTCAACCCGGATATCACCGTGCATTAAATCAACCATCTGCTTACAAATTGCCAGTCCGATCCCGGTACCGGTAGCCGATTGATGATCCGGGTGATCCACCTGATAGTACATGGCAAAAATCTTATCGATTTCACTATCCGGAATACCCACACCGGTATCTTCAATCACATAGGTCACCAGCGAGATATCGTTATCCGGACGGGTGGCCGAAACGGTGAGCGATACGTGCCCCTTCTGGGTGAACTTGACGGCATTAAACAGGATGTTCCACAGGATCTGACGTAACCGCGTACCGTCTACCTCCACCTGCTTAGGTAACGGTTCAACGATATTAGTGATCAGCTCCAGCGATTTGTCTTTTGCCAGTAAACGAATAATCGAGCTCAGCTCGTCGGTGAAGTCGCGCAGTGATACGGTTTTAAGCGAAAGCTCCAACTTATCGCGGTCGAGCTTATCCAAATCGATGATATCGTTGAAAATATTGCCCAGGGTAATCGCACTCGCATAAATGGTGCTCACCCAACTCCACTGTTCTTCGTTAAGCTCAGTATCACGCAGCATACGGCTTAACCCTACAATACCGTTAAGCGGCGTACGCAGTTCGTGGCTGATGGTGGCAATAAAGCGGGTTTTGTCGGTACTGGCTTTGGCTGCCGCACTTTCGGCCTGCTTGCGCTCGGTCATATCACGACCAAAAGCAAGTAACCCCAACCGGTTACCTTCGTGGTCAAAAAAAGGCACCCGACGCATTTCAAAGAAACGCCGACGGCCGTCGGCAAAACGTAACCATAGCTCATCAGTGATGCTGGCATTGGTTTCAAGTACTTCATGATCACTGGCGACCACCTGGCGGGCGAGTTCTTCTTCATAAACATCGTGTGGAGTAAGGCCAAGCAATTCTCTCTCGGACATACCAGTCAATTGCTCCGCCACCCGGTTACACCCGGCAAAGCGCCCTTCTTCGTTGCGGTAATAAATCAGATCCGGCGAGGCATCAATAATAGAACGTAGTAACGTAGATAAGCGTCGGGCCTGGGCCTCTTTCTCCGACTTATCCTGAATTTCTTTTTCCAGTTCTTTAAACACGGTTTCCCGCTCTTCCTGGGCGTGTTTACGCTGCTCTATTTCGTGGTTGAGCTGGCGAATATTGTTTTGCAGCTCGCGGTTGAGAAACACATCTTCTTCACGAAGGTGTTCCAATTGGCTGACCACTTCTTTTAAATTCGTTCGCGAATGTTCCAGTTGCTTTACCAATTCACTGAAAAAATACAACACCCAGGGCGCCGACAGCATGGTAAGGATAACGGCACTAATAAAGTCATCAGGCTGTACGCCACTACCAAGGCTCACGCGGATGACGTACGAGCCGCCCACGGTAAATGCCAGCGTTAGTACGACAAACAATACACTTAGCTTAATAGTGCCAAAGCGCTCTACAAACTGCGCAAAACGTATCGCCCAGGAATCATTCGGAGTTTCTTGATGCATAACTGAAATACTTCGTTGTTTAGTGCCGCTATCCTAGCAGGTCTTAGCGACATTCGCATAGGTTACTACGCCGCGAAAAGCCGATAAAATGGCCTTATAGTAACTGTTTACCTTTATTCCCCTGCAATAATTGTTTATGCAACACTGGGCTTTTGCGGTAATTATTGGTTTAATGGAATCCTAGCCTGCCTTTATAATAGGTTCAATCTAACCGTACAGCGGACACCACCTGGAAAGACTGATACGGTAGCCTTGTTCACTGCTGTCTATGAAGCAGCCGGATAATTATAAAATAAACATTCAGCGTTGTTTGCGAAAACTGGGTAAATACCCAAATATTACGACTTTTTATGCAACTTAAGTTGTAGACATAAAAGCCTGATAATGGTTTCCAAGCTTCTATTGAGTATTTTTTTTCGATTTTTTTTGCGTCTAAGAATACACCTAAGCTGTTGATATTTATATACAACAAAGATTGTATACGATTTCATAAAACCCGGCCCACACATTCCGATTGATTTTAGGAATCAATATCGGTATTTTGTACGGCCCGCTTGGCAATAGTGCATAAAAATGCGGTACATGACTGGTATCCACTAATAATAATTAACGACAAACCGGCGCAGACTGATTTTTCTATATTTTTCAGTTCATTACGCGTTGTTACGACGTTGCAAAGCCACTTCTGGCCAAAAATGCAACGCATACCTTGCCCAGTCTAAGGTTTAAGGAGTTAAGAGAATGAGTTTATATAATCCCAACGATTCACGGGATAACTGTGGATTTGGTTTGATTGCCCACATAGAAGGTGAGGCCAGCCATAAGCTGGTAACTACCGCTATTGAAGGGCTTGACCGCATGCAACATCGTGGCGGCATTGCCGCAGACGGCAAAACCGGTGACGGTTGTGGTCTGCTATTACAAAAGCCCGATGCCTTCTTCCGCATGATCGCAGAGCAGCATGGCTGGAAGCTCAGCAAAAAATATGCTGTGGGAATGATTTTCCTTAATCAGGACGAAACACTGGCGCAAGCTGCGCGGGAAGTCGTTAACGAAGAGCTGCAAAAAGAAACCCTGGATGTTGTGGGCTGGCGTGAAGTGCCGGTTAATCACGACGTATTGGGAGAACTGGCGTTAACTGGTGTTCCACAAATCGAACAGGTATTTGTTAATGCACCGGCCGGCTGGCGTAAACGTGACCTTGAGCGCCGTTTATTTATGGTGCGTCGCCGGGTAGAAAAACGTCTTGAAAACGACCCTGACTTTTATGTTGCCTGCCTGTCTGGCCTGGTAACCATTTATAAAGGTCTGGTAATGCCAAAAGACTTACCAGCCTTCTATAAAGATCTCGCCGATGAAAATCTGAAAAGCAGCATCTGTGTATTCCACCAGCGCTTTTCTACCAATACATTGCCTAAATGGCCATTGGCACAGCCGTTCCGCTATCTAGCACACAACGGTGAAATTAATACCATTAAAGGTAACCGCGACTGGGCAATGGCCCGTACCGGTAAATTCGCTACGCCACTGATCCCGGATCTGAAAGACGCAGCCCCTTTTGTTAACACTGAAGGTTCTGACTCTTCATCACTGGATAACATGCTGGAACTGTTCCTGGCCGGTGGTATGGACTTGTTCCGTGCCATGCGCTTACTGGTGCCACCAGCGTATCAGAACAATGACACCATGGATCCAAAACTGCGTGCATTCTACGAGTTTAACTCAATGCACATGGAACCCTGGGATGGTCCTGCCGGTATCGTAATGACCAATGGTCGTCACGTTGCCTGTAACCTTGACCGTAACGGTCTGCGCCCGGCGCGTTATGTACTGACCAAAAACGGCTTCATTACCCTGGCCTCAGAAATTGGTATCTGGGACTACGAACCTGAAGACGTAGTAGAAAAAGGCCGTGTAGGGCCGGGCGAAATGCTCGCAGTCGATACCTACAATGGTAAAATCTGGCGTTCTACCGAAATTGATGACGAACTGAAAGACCGTCACCCCTACCATGAGTGGATTGAGAAAAACATCCGTTCATTAACGCCGATTGAAAATATGGATGCCTCACTGATTGGTCAGCGGGTATTCAACGACGACACCATGGCGGTGTATCACAAGCTGTTTAACTACAGCTATGAAGAAATCCACCAGGTTATTAAAGTACTCGGTAAAGACGGTCAGGAAGCCGTTGGCTCAATGGGTGATGACACGCCAATGGCGGTGTTATCTTCCAAACACCGTACCCTGTACGATTATTTCCGTCAGCAGTTTGCGCAGGTAACTAACCCGCCTATCGATCCGCTGCGGGAAAACCACGTAATGTCACTGGCCACCTGTATTGGTCGCGAGCAAAACGTATTCAGCGAAACCAGTGGTTATGCCGATCGCGTATTATTTAAATCGCCCATCCTGATGTACACCGATTTAAAACAGTTACGTGAATTCAACCCTGAACATTATTATTCAGAAGTTATTGATCTGCAGTATTCACAGGATGAAGGCCTGAAGAAAGCCATTGAGCGTGTGTGTCACGAGGTAGAGTACCTGGTGAAACAAAAACGCGCCGCTTTTGTAGTGCTCTCAGACCGTAACATCAAGCCAAACAAGCTGCCTATCCCTGCCGCGATGGCCGTTGGTGCAGTACACCGCCGCTTAGTGGATCAGCAGTTACGTTGTGACGCCAATATCGTGGTAGAAACCGCTTCTGCCCGTGACCCGCATCACTTCGCAGTACTAATTGGTTTAGGTGCAACTGCGGTTTATCCGTTCCTGGCCTATGAAACCATCGAACAGCTGTGCGAAAAAGGCGAGCTCGATGTAACCGCTATGCAGGCAGTATTGAACTACCGTAAAGGTATCAATAAAGGCCTGTATAAGATCATGTCGAAGATGGGTATCAGTACCGTTGCGAGCTATCGTAGCTCGAAACTGTTTGAAGCCATCGGTATCAGCCATGACGTGATGCAAATGTGCTTTAAAGGGGTGACCTCAAGAATTGAAGGCGCGTCTTTTGACGACTTCCAGCAGGACGGCATCAATCTGTCGCGCGTAGCCTGGCTGAAGCGTAAGAAAATGTCCCATGGTGGCTTACTGAAGTATGTTCACGATGGCGAATACCACGCTTACAATCCGGATGTGGTCAAAACCCTGCAAAAAGCGGTGGTTAGCGGTGAATATGCCGATTACCAGCAATACGCAGCACTGGTTAACGACCGTTCTCCGTCTCACCTGCGCGACTTAATGAAAGTGCTGCCCGCGGGTGAAGCTGTGGATATCAGCGAAGTTGAACCGGCAGAAAATCTGTTCCCTCGTTTTGACACCGCGGCCATGTCTATCGGCGCACTAAGCCCGGAAGCCCACGAGGCGCTGGCGATTGCCATGAACCGTTTAGGCGGTCAGTCAAACTCCGGTGAAGGTGGTGAAGATCCGAAACGCTTCAACACCGAAAAGAACTCTAAGATCAAGCAGGTTGCCTCAGGCCGTTTTGGTGTAACACCACATTATCTGGTTAATGCCAATGTTATCCAAATCAAGGTTGCACAGGGTGCAAAACCGGGTGAAGGTGGTCAGTTACCTGGTGATAAAGTCAATAAGTATATCGCGCAGCTGCGTTTCTCGGTGCCAGGCGTAACCCTGATTTCACCACCACCGCACCACGATATTTACTCTATTGAAGATTTAGCTCAGTTAATCTTCGATCTGAAGCAAGTGAACCCAACCGCACTTATTTCAGTGAAACTGGTTTCTGAGCCAGGTGTAGGCACCATCGCAACCGGTGTTGCTAAAGCCTATGCCGACCTCATCACAATTTCTGGCTACGACGGCGGCACCGGTGCCAGCCCGTTAACGTCAGTAAAATATGCCGGTAGCCCGTTCGAACTGGGTCTGTCTGAAACACAGCAGGCACTGGTTGAGAATGGCCTGCGCCATAAAGTACGGGTGCAAACCGATGGTGGTCTGAAAACCGGTCTGGACGTAATCAAAGCCGCGATTCTTGGCGCGGAGAGCTTTGGTTTTGGTACCGGCCCAATGGTTGCCTTAGGGTGTAAATACCTGCGGATTTGTCACCTCAATAACTGTGCAACCGGTGTAGCAACTCAGGATGATAAACTGCGCAGCGACCATTTTATTGGCCTGCCAGAAATGGTCATGAACTACTTTAAGTTTGTGGCACAGGAAGTCCGTGAAATCATGGCTTCCATGGGCGTTCGTAAGTTCGACGAACTGATCGGCCGCACTGAATTACTGGAAGTGTTGGACGGCTATACCGCCAAGCAAAATAAACTGGACCTGTCACCTATTCTGGCCAAGCCGGTTGCTGGTGAGCACACTCGTTTGTTCTGCTCTGAAACCACCAACGCGCCGCTCGACAAAGGTGTACTTAACGCGAAGATGCTTAAGGATGCTAAAGAGGCCGTTGTTAAAGGTTGTGGTATTAACTTAAGCTATCCAATCCGTAATACCGACCGTTCGGTAGGTGCTTTACTGTCTGGTGAAATCGCCAAACATTACGGCAACCACGATATGGAAGAAATGCCAATCACCGTTACCTTTAAAGGTACCGCGGGTCAGAGCTTCGGTGTCTGGAATGCCGGTGGCCTGAACATGTACATCGAAGGCGACGCTAACGATTATGTGGGTAAAGGCATGACTGGCGGTAAGCTGGTTATCTATCCGCCGCGCAAAAGCGAATTCAATGCCCACGAAAGTGCTATTATGGGTAACACCTGCCTGTACGGTGCAACCGGCGGTAAGCTGTTTGCTGCTGGCCGTGCCGGTGAACGTTTTGGTGTTCGTAACTCTGGTGCGATTGCCGTAGTAGAAGGTGTTGGCGACAACGGTTGTGAGTACATGACCGGTGGTATTGTGGCGGTACTGGGTCCGGTAGGCATTAACTTTGGTGCCGGTATGACAGGTGGTTTCGCTTATCTTTACGATGAGCAGGGCGATCTGAACAGCCGTGTTAACCAGGAGTTGGTTGAAGTACTGGATATCGACGATAAAGTCATTCTGGCCGAGCACTTACGTGGCCTGATCAACCAGCACTACGAAGAAACCGGCAGCCAGTTCTCACTGGATCTGCTGCACGATTTCGCCAATACCATGAAACGCTTTAAGCTGGTTAAACCAAAAACCAGTGATGTGAAAAATCTGTTGGGCCATATTAGTCGTTCCAGCGCGGAACTGCGCATTCAGGCGCAATAGAGAGGTTAGAAGATAATGGCTAAGAATGTATATCAATTTATTGACGTAGAAAGGATTGATCCGCCTAAGAAGCCGATAATGGATCGTAAAAACGGCTTTGCTGAGATCTACCATCCTCTGACCAACTCACAGGCAGAAGGCCAGGCAGATCGCTGCCTGGACTGTGGTAACCCATACTGCGAATGGAAGTGCCCGGTACATAACTATATTCCTCAGTGGCTGGCACTGGCTAACGAAGGCAAGTTTATTGAGGCAGCCGAGCTGTCTCACCAAACCAACAGTTTGCCGGAAGTGTGTGGCCGGGTTTGCCCGCAGGATCGTCTGTGTGAGGGTGACTGTACCCTAAACGACGAGTTTGGTGCGGTAACCATTGGGTCTATCGAAAAACACATTACCGACACCGCCTTTAAAATGGGCTGGCGTCCGGATATGAGCGGCGTTACCTGGACCGATAAGAAAGTGGCTATCGTAGGCGCAGGCCCGGCTGGCCTTGCCTGCGCAGACATCCTGGTGCGTAACGGCGTGAAGCCTGTGGTATTTGATAAATACGAAGAAATTGGTGGTCTGCTGACCTTCGGTATTCCTTCTTTCAAACTGGAAAAAGACGTCATTAAACTGCGTCGCGAAATCTTTACCGAGATGGGTGTTGAGTTTGTAATGAATACCGAAATTGGTAAGGACGTACCGTTTCAGGATCTGATTGACCAGTACGATGCCGTGTTCCTGGGCATGGGTACTTACAAGTCAATGAAAGGTGGCTTCGATAACGAAGGTGCCGACGGTGTTTACGAAGCCCTGCCGTTCCTGATTTCAAATACGAACCGAGTCATGGGTCTGGAAAAAGACGCCGCCGACTTTATTGATATGAAAGGCAAAAAGGTAGTGGTACTGGGTGGTGGTGATACCACCATGGACTGCGTACGAACCTCAATTCGTCAGGGTGCTGAGCAGGTAACCTGTGCTTACCGTCGTGATGAGGCAAGCATGCCGGGCTCACGCCGTGAAGTGGTGAATGCCCGGGAAGAAGGCGTTGAATTTGAATTTAACGTCCAGCCGCTCGATATTGCTGTGGATGAAACCGGTAAGGCTATTGGCGTTAAACTGGTGCGCACCGAAATGGGTGAACCTGATGCAGCAGGGCGTCGTCGCCCGGTTGTGGTGGAAGGCTCTGAGTTTGTTCAGGAAGCCGATGCGGTGATTATCGCTTTTGGTTTCCAGCCAAGCCCGGCCCCGTGGTTTGCAGACTACGGTATTATTCTGGACGAGAAAGGCCGCGTGCGTGCGCCGGCAAAAGGCCAGTACGCTTTTCAGACATCCAATCCGAAAATCTTCGCCGGTGGCGATATGGTACGCGGCAGTGATCTGGTGGTGACAGCTATTGATGAAGGCCGTAAAGCCGCTGATGGTATCCTCGATTACATCTGTGCCTGATATAGCCTGACAGCAAGCTAAACGAAAATGGAGCCCCAAGGCTCCATTTTTTTGGCTGTTTTTTTAGCGACTCACGAAGAGCAGCTGTAATGAGAAACGCCGCCGGCATTAAAATACTCAACAGGACGTAAGCGATAATAACTTTCCTCAATGTTTTCAGATTGCTCCTCATAGGGGGCTGATAACACTTTTTGCAGCTCCCTTAATAAGGTGAAATCGCCCTTTTCAGCCTGTTTATAGGCAGGGACTACCAACCATTCCCGCCAGGTGTATTTGGGGTTTACCCCTTTCATTCTGGTTGTGATTTCAGCATGACTAAAGCGATCGTCGAGTTGTTGATGCCAACTTTGCAGCCAGTCATTCCACTGCTGCTCTAATGCCTCATCCACCGGCTGATAGAAACACTTTGTTATCGCCGTTACCGCATCGGGAAGCTGACACAGCTCGCGAAACAGCATGGTGTAGTCTACTGACGTACGCACCATCAGCTTGAGCAGCGCCATTACCAACTCAGGTTGGTAAGCCTTAAGGCCCAGTTTAGACGCCCACATGCCGGCTAATTTGCTTTCCATCATAGTGGCAAAGCCATTACGGATTGCTTCCAGTTCATTTACACGGTCTGGTTCGTCCTGAAGCAGCGGTGCCAGTGCCCCGCAGAACATCATAAAGTTCTTCTCGGCTGCCGCGGTTTGATTAAAGAAGGAAAAATGCCGGCCGCCGCCCGTCCAGGGTTGATAAACGGGATCAAACAGTTCGCAGAACCCGAAAGGACCATAGTCCAGGGTAAAACCACCGGCGGCGCAGTTATCACTGTTAAAGTTGCCCTGGCAATAACCAACCCGGATCCAGTTAGCCACCAGTGAGGTGAGACGCTCCTGAAATATTTCGGCAAGTTGTATGATCTGTTCGGGCAATGTCAGGCTGGTGTCTATCTCAAGGGAATATTCTCGCTCAATCAAATGGCTTACCAGTGCCTGTAATTCAGCGATAGCCTCGGGATGCTGTTGACTGCGCGCCCGCCGGGCAAACAGTTCCAACTGACCCACCCGAATAAACGACGGTGCAACACGCGTGGTAATAGCCACTGGATTGGCTACCATCACCTCGGGCTCAAAAGACGACGATCCTTCGTAATACCACGGCCGGTTAACAGTGTCAGCGTGCGACATGACTAAACTGAGGGAGCGCGAGGTGGGTACACCAAGACTATGCATATGTTCCTGAGCCAGAAACTCCCTGACACTGGAGCGCAATACGGCACGTCCGTCTGCGCCCCGACAATAAGGCGTTCGCCCACCGCCCTTAAGTTGCATCTCCCAGCGCTTGCCATTAAACAGTCCCTCAAATACCGACATCGCCCTGCCATCCCCATAGCCATTTCCGGTACCAAAGGGGCATTGCTGGGTATATTCAGTGCCGTAGATAGACAGAGCGTAGCCCGTTGCCCAACCAGTCTTGCGCAAAGGCGCAGGGGCCTGTGAAAGATCGCCGGAGAAGAAGCGAACAAACTCTTCAGTTACCGCCAACTCGTCATCCAGACCCAGCTCGCGAAACAGGGAGTGGCTATGCGCAACATAACCCGGCGCTTTTAACGGCGTTGGCGATACCGGCACATAGTGACCGCTAAACACCTGCCGTGGCTGGTGATCATCCCCATCGGATGTGGCCTGAGGGTCTGCCCTGAGAGACGCTAAAAATGAGTAATCGGCGCAGGCCGCCATGTCACTCAGAGTGGTAATTGAGGAAGTTTTGTCTGGCATTATGTCATACCTCTTATCCACCCACGGCAGCGATCACTGCCGTAGGCTGAAGAGCACGCCCCTAGTTGAGCGTGCTGAAGTGAATTGCACTTGGGTATTGTGCATTATGGTAAATAGTATGGAAAGCCTTTACAAAGTCGCTCTGCTTAGCCGCAAAGATATTCTCCACATAGTTTTGCGGATTCATATCAATAAACGGAAGGCTATGTTCTGCTAAATTGTTGCTATACTGTATATGAATACAGTTATTGAGGGTTGATCATGATCCCAGCACAATTTACAAAGCTTATAGCCGAG
>MDTF01016722.1_pt1 | contig 29752 bp, 24 predicted proteins | sample 811191 | NCBI WGS metagenome assembly MDTF01 (sample SAMN05326649, study PRJNA326480) | marine metagenome | isolation source: seawater | place: Southern Ocean | collected 2011 | reverse complement strand
GCTACCCATTCAGTGAATTTCTGCTCAATCGCTTGCTTTTGAGATTGTACATCCAATGCTTTCAGTCCTTTTGATTGGCCTATGTAATACTTCCAGTAGTTAGCTGTCTGTGCATACTTGGCAGCATATTGAATGCGGACACCTAGGTCTGCGTCCATGTGCTCTTTCATCGTGCTGAGTTTTAGAGCTCGTACATCAACAACACTCGGATTGTGAAGTGCAAGAGCTTGCTCAATTCCCCAGCTACTTAAGAAGCGATCTGTAGATCCAGGGTATCCCATGACCATTGTAAAGTCACCGTTGTTTACTCCTTCCATGCTGATGTTTAGGTGACGCTTGGGTGTGTAAGGGACATTCGTTTCAGCGAAGTCTGCTGGATTGTTGTCTGCATCTGAATAGATTCGAAGCATCGAGAAATCACCTGTATGACGAGGCCACATCCAGTTGTCAGTATCGCCACCGTATTTACCGACACTCTCAGGTGGAGCAGCGACTAAACGGATGTCGGAATAAGTATTGTAAATGAACATGTAGAATTCATTGCCGTAGTAAAAACTGTTGATTTCGTATTGGTAACCGTTCGAATCACCTTCAGTGTATTCAGCACTAATTTCACCTTTTGCAGAAGCAATAGCCTCATTGCGTTCATCTTCACTCATCTCATTTGTTACGTTAGCTAGAACGCGGGCTGTAATATCGTCGATGCTTACAAGAAAGCTAACTTCAAATCCCTCAATGTGCTTTTCTTCATCTTTACTTAGAGCGAAAAAGCCATCTGTCAGATAATCGTTTTCAGGTGAACTGAAGCCTTGGATCGCACCATAAGCACAGTGGTGGTTCGTGAGCACCAATCCTTGTGATGAGATGACCTCAGCAGTACAACTTCCTCCGTTAAGTCGGATGATTGCATCTTTAATCGATGCGTTGTTGATGTCGTAGATGTCGTCAGCTGTTAATCTAAATCCAGAGTTTTGCATAGACTCTTCATTGATTTCCTCAAGCGTGTGCATGAGCCACATGCCCTCTTGCGCCTGAGATACAGGAGCAAAGAAAATCGATACTAAGGCAATAAATGCGATTGAATAAATATGTTTCATTGATCAGGTTTTTTTAAATTATTTTTTAGTGTCCGGTTCAGCCAGCCAATTTGCTTGACCCATTAAAGTCTCAATTTTAGTGTACAGCTCATCTAGATTGGGGCCGTTAAATCGATTAAATACTGTTTTTCCGTTGATTGTAGAAATAGCTGCAGGCAAATCCATGACCCTCTCGTCGTCATATCTTTTGAGAAGTTTAAAGTAACCGTTCGCTTCAGCAAAAGTAGTTATCTCCGTGATGTCATCAATGGAAATACTGCATTTGTAATTTCCTTCATCCAAATGTCGGCCAATCACTTCCTCAGTAAACCTACCCACTTTAAGAGTTGCTTGACCATCATTTAAAATGTTCAGCACAAAGGTTGGGCATGTCCCGTAGCACATTGTTCTTTGTAGACCAATAGAAACTTCGAGAGGCACATACGTTGAAGAGGACGACACAGGCACGTCTTTTTTGCCAGAACATCCGGACAAAATGGTGAGAAAAATGGCGAAAACCGCAATGTTTTTTAGGTCCATCTTCATTTTTTAGGGTTGCTCTTTTTAGACCTAGATCCCTTCAGCTCTTTTGTTTTCTTTGTCTGCTCTTTCTGCATTTCAGCTAGACGTTCCTGAAATGCTGATTTTTTCTTCGGATTCTTTACGTTCTCATCAATCTGTGCCAGAATTTTTTCTTCGTTGATAAAGTAGCGTTTTATGATCAGCATTTGTCCTATCGAAACAAGGTTAGCGGCCAAGTAATACAAGCTCAGGCCAGCGGCAAATTTGTTGAAGAAGAACAACATTGTGAATGGGATAAAATTCTGAATCATCTTCATGTCAGGCATTCCTGCAACCTTAGGTTGTGGAGGCTGACCTGCTGTGGTCATGCGCATGTAAAAGAAAATCGAGATCGCCATGAGCACAGTGAATCCACTTATATGTGCTCCGTACATCGGTATTTCGAATGGAAGATCAACGATGCTGTCGAATGCAGCAAGGTCGTCGGCCCACAAAAAGCTTTTCCCTCTAAGGTCAATATTCGCAGGGAAAAAGCGAAACATAGCGTACAGAACAGGCATCTGAAGCAAGGCAGGAAGACAGCCTGCCATGGGATTGACACCTGATTTCCGATACAGTTCCATCGTCGCTTGTTGTCGCGCGATCTTGTCTTCTGGATGATCCTCGTTAATTTTTTCAATTTGAGGTCTAAGCATTTTCATCTTAGCGGAACTCAGGAAATTCTTCCAAGTAATCGGGAAGAGGAACATTTTGATGATCAAAGTAATGATTAATATGATCAGGCCTGCGCTCACAAAACGAGCGTTTAAAAAATCATACAGTGGCAAGATGAAATTTCGATTCACCCACCCAAAAATCCACCATCCATAGTCAATTATTTTTCCGACTTCATTTAATCCTGTGGCATTGATTAACTCAAGATCGTTGGGGCCAAAATAAAAATTCAAGTTTTGCTCCATGCCAACACTAGTAGACTTGGCTGTTACGGGTAAGTTGGCTGAAAACAGTAGGGTAGAAGTCGTGTCATCTTCAAAGAGCGTGTTAGACAATATTGCCCCTTTTTCGAATCCATCTTCAACAGACACGATCGCAGAGAAAAAATCTTGCTTAAATGCCATCCATTCTAAGTTGTACTCAATTGTTTCTTCGTCTGACCGTCCTTCTGAAAGGTAATCCCGACCGCGACCTTCTTCTTTGTAATAGATCGATGTGTGTTGTCTTTCCCACTCAAGTCCTTTCTCATTTCTCAATCCAGTTGCAGACCAAACTAATTTTTGTTCAGGCAAAATAATTCCATCAAAACCAATGAAAGTAATTCTTGTCTTAAGTTCATATCCATCCAGATTGTGTCTTACCACAATTTGTCCAGTTTCTGTTGATGCAGTCAAAAAAACGGTACTGTCTGTTTCAGAGGTGTTGTAGAAATTTAAGTCTGACATGTTAATTCGACCTGTACCGGGAACGTCGAAATACAGATCCATTGAGCTTCTTTTAGAATCCCAAAGTTCGATGGATTCACCATCTCTAGATCGAACATTGCCATCGGTCAATGTCGCGGATATAGGAAGCCCTCCACGTGAACCTAAGACCAAGTCGAGTACAGATGATTGAATCCTGAATTCTTTATCCGGACCATAAACAGCAAGGGCGAGAGGACCGTACTTCTTGCGCATTTCTTCAGTGGCTGTCTTTCTACCCAGAGAGTCCAATTCAAGATTTGTAAAGGAATTTCCAGAAACCAACTCCTCGGTTAAGCTTCCTGTTTGATCTTGATTAACTTGAAGAACCTGAGCTTCAGCTGCAGCTGCAGCTTCTGCCTCAGCCAGTTCCATTTGTGCTAATTCCTCCTCGGTAGGTGCTGTGTACCAGTTGTACCCCATTAAAAGGGTGAACATGAGTACAAACCCGATAATTGTGTTTTTATCCATTGCGGCGCGAAGTTAGTTAAGAGTGCAATTACTTGAGGCGTGACTTATCACCATTTGTGAGCGTTTTCTGAAGACCAAAGTCCTTTTAACCTCATCGCCTGTTCCAATAAATCTCTGACACAACCTTTTCCACCGGGCTTGGGGCTTATGTAGTGAGCAACATTTCGCACTTCTTCTACAGCATCTTCAGGGCAAGCCGCCAATCCTACTTCTTTCATTGCAACAAGGTCTGGAATGTCATCACCCATGTAAGCGACCTTGTCAAGTGGGATTTGTAGTTTTTCACAAAGCGATTTAAGCGAAACCAATTTGTCTTCACACCCCAGATGGACTTCTTCGACGCCCAATTTATTCAGCCTTGTGGCGACTGACTTTTCATGACCTCCAGTGAGAAGTGCCAATTTCAACCCCTGTTTTACCGCCCATTGGATTGCAAAACCATCTCTTGTAGATGCCTGTCTTACTTGACTGCCGTCAGGCATTAAGAGTACAATTCCATCAGTAAACACTCCATCATAGTCAAATGCGAAGAGTTCAATATGGGCTAGTTTAGTTTTGTAGTTCATTGTTTATGTGTGTTGTGACTTTCTGAAATATGTTTGCTTACCAGAGTGTAAAATTCGGTCAGTTCTTGAGCGTTCGAAAATGAATTTATTAGATCCAGGTGTGTTTTTTGGCTGCTTTTGTCGCCTCGAATAGCGACTCCCGTCTGTCTTTTGAATGAAGTTCCCGTTGCGGCCCCTTTCAACAAACCCTCGGATATCGTCTGCATTAGGTCTGTGGAAAGTCCAGATTCTTGAAGTATCTGTTGGGAAAGCGCCAGGCAGTGATTTGCAAAATTGTCGGCAAAAACGGCTGCAAGATGTACTTGAGATCTCACCTCAGATGGAGCGTCAAACACACGACCACCCATGCATTTCACGAGTCTGTCAAGGGTCTGCTTTAACGAGTCAGAACTGGCATCGATGCCGAACGCAACGCCATTGAGGTTGTCGTTCACTGACTCCGAATTAAAACTCTTAACTGGCCAAACCACGCCGTTTTCTTCTCCCAAGACATTTCTGTCAGTTGCCCCTGAAGCATGAAATCTTTTCAGGTTGGGCGCGATTCGTCTTGCGGTTTCTGGAATGGCATCGTCTTTGACCAGAACAGCTACTGCGTCCACATTTGTGTTAAAATCTTCGATTCGATCGACCACACTTGCATTCTTAAATTCTGCGGCCAATTTTTCAGCTTCAATTCGGTTTCGGTTGTAGATCTCCACGATTTCAACTCCGCCCAGAGCCATAGCCCTGCTTAAAGCTTGAGCTACTTTTCCTGCACCAACAAGGCTGATTCTGAGCGTTGAGTTGTGATTCATTGTGCAGTGTTTAATTTTTTCGAGATTCGGATCATGAGACTGATGAGAAACATCAAGCCGCCAAGTAAAATTACGATTGTTAAAGGCAACTTGGTTGCTTGGATTGCAATCATTTGACCATCAGCTGACTCTGCCATAATTTCATTTTTAACTTCGCAGGCTATTGACCATGCTTTGCGTGCTTCATGTTCCTTATGCAAGAATGTAAACGCCCTTTCTCCAACAGTTCCATTCGTCCAAATCGTGTTCGCCATTTTTTCGTCTTCATCTGCAAATGGGACGACTGTCCAAAAATCTTCTAGGTCTGACATAAACTCAACCGATGTATAGTGATCTTCTTTACATCTAAAAAGCATGTCGTCCAGTTTAATATGACATCCGGCTCTATAAAGTTTTGGTACGATGTTGAAGTACTCAACTTGAATTCCTTCGTCTGTATTTTTTATAAAACTCGCAAAATAGGGTCCCATTGACACCGTGTCTCCCAGCTCTATAATCACTTCGGGTCGTTGGTTGGAGTGAGATATGATTTCAGATGTTGTACTTGTAAACGCCCATCCCCAAGCGATGATGGCCAAGCTGAGTCTCATTAAATGACTGAATCTTATCAGAGTTGCTGAGTAAACAGATGTGAAAAGCAGGCCTGAGAGCAAATATTCATGGGGTTGAATAGGGTGAGTTTCGCTTACGATTGCAAGGCACACAGTCGATGCCAACAAAGAAATTAATTGGCGTCTGATGATGTGTCTAAACCCTTTCTTTAGATCGACAATCCCCCCTGATATGAGAAGTAGCAATACCCCAATTGAGACTAAAAGTCGCCCCCCGAAATCCGACAAGTCTGAAAAAACGAGGATTCCAAAAACAACCAGTCCTGCAAACGTTAAGAGCGATTTTTCAAGAAATGTTAAGATTTCAAGCCAAACCCGTTCACGCCTCCAGTTCATTAAATTATTTTCATGGGCTTTGCGACCTTAATAAAAAGTTCAGCCATGTTTCGAGCATCCTCAATTGCTCTGTGTTGTGTGCCATTGAATTCTAGCCCTTCCAATTTCAATGCGTTTTTTAAGCCAATTTGATTTTTCGCTCCTTTGTACTTGCTATAATGACTTTGCATACAAGCCCAATATTTAAGCCAGTTCAGTTCCATGTTATGAAGTCTCGCGTCTGCAGCAAACTGCCTCTTGTCGAATTCTCCCCAACTAAGCAGAGCGGTTGGAGCTGCTTGGGGTGACATCCACTCTTCAAACCTCTGTACAACAACATTAAAGTTGTCAGCAGGGTCTACATCTTCTTGTGTAATGCTTGTGAGTTTCGTACAAAACCTGTCAATCTTTGGGTGAACGATGGGCAAGATGAATTCACAAAACTCATCAATAATCTCAAGTTTTTCGTTCACCTTTACTGCACCGATTTCAATAATCTCAACCTGCCTTGGTTTAGGGCTCCTCCAGCAAGTCGCCTCTAAATCGTATATGATAAATTGCCTTTTTGACATGCGGTTGTAAATGTACGTTTTTATCTTACCAAGATGGTTTCTTACGCCGGACACTTATGAACGATGCAAACAACTTACTCACGAAAACTCAATTTATCTAACCTCTCGGTTTCTCCAAGTAGACCTTTCTTCTTTGAAGGCAGATTTTTGTGTCAATTCTCGTTTCTCTTCGGAAATCCTGTCAAATAGCTCGCCCATTAACTTCGCAAAGACATCGTCTCCAACAGGAAGATCGCGAACAAGTTTCTCAGGTGAAAAATGTTCATTGACAAATCCTGTATCAAAAACCCCAGATCGAAATGCCTTGTGATTTACAGCGAATCGTCCGAAATCCAATGTTGTTTTCACTCCCCTAATGTCATAATTGTCTATCGCTAAAATCATCCTTTCGATACAAGCCTCTCGGGTTGCTGCATGCACGATGAGTTTTGAAAGCATGGGGTCGTAATGAATGCTTATCTTATCACCCTCAGCAACACCATCATCAACTCTGATTCCAGTGCCTGTAGGTGGTGTGTATTTCTTTAACACCCCTGTGCCAGGCAAGAACCCAGCTCCAGCGTCTTCAGCGTAAATTCTAAGCTCGATAGAGTGGCCGTTCATCGTTACATCCTCTTGTGAGATTGTAAGTGGTTTGCCTTCTGCAATCAGTATTTGTTCTTTCACAAGATCAACTCCAGTAATCAATTCAGTGACTGGGTGTTCCACCTGAAGACGGGTGTTCATTTCTAAGAAGTAAAAATTCCTGTCTTTGTCAACCAAGAATTCCACAGTTCCAGCACCGATATAATCGCAAGCTCTCGCAACTTCTTTCGCGCATTCTCCCATTTCCTCTCTGAGTTTTTCATCGAGTAGGGCAGAGGGAGCTTCTTCTATTACCTTTTGATGTCTTCTTTGTATGCTGCATTCTCTCTCAAAAAGATGAACAACATTTCCATGAGAATCAGCTAAAACCTGTATTTCAATGTGCCTTGGATTTAAGACCAATCTCTCCATAAAAACAGATCCATCGTTAAACGACCTTTCTGCTTCTGAGATGGCACGTGCAAGCTCTTCTTTAATGTCTTCTTGCTTAAATACAGAACGCATTCCTTTCCCTCCTCCGCCGGCACTTGCTTTGATCATCAAAGGCATGCCGATTTTCTCAGCTTGAATGAGTGCTTCCTGAGGGTCGGAAATTGCGCCGTCGGTTCCTGGCACAAGAGGGATGTTTCTCGCCATCACTGCTTTTTTTGCTGCAAGTTTGTCTCCCATGGTCTTAATCGCTTCAGTCATAGGTCCGATAAAAGCAATCCCCGCTTTTTCTACAGCCTCAGCAAATTCCGCATTTTCCGAAAGAAATCCATATCCAGGATGTATTCCGTTTGCCCCTGTTTTTATTGCGGCTTCTAAGACACGGTCACCCAAAAGGTAGCTCTCTGATGAAGGAGCATTTCCTATTAGAACAGCTTCATCTGCCGCCACAACATGAGGGGCTTCGGAATCTACATCAGAATAGATTGCCACAGTTGCAATCCCCATCTCTCGAGCAGTTCTAATAATGCGTACAGCGATTTCGCCTCTATTTGCGATTAAAATCTTTGTGATCGATCTTTTTTTAATTCGGCTCATCGTTCAAATGTTTCTTAATTCATTTTTTGAATCTAAAAATAAGGCATGAAAAAAGGGGCAAGCGATTCTTATCGCACCGCTCAACCGCATACCCTTGCTGTCTTCCGACCCTGGGGGATTAAGCGGGAGCTGGTCGTAAGAGACTTGCCCCAGGTGCAAAGATAAGGTAGTATCTTGCACCCATGAGAATAAATCAGTTAGTTTGGCAACATGGTGGTTTGGCAGCTCTTATTGCTATAATAATCAGTCTTGTAGCTTATATCATGGGGGTTGAAATGTTGGTGGGTTGGCAAATCGGCTTAGCACAATCACTGCTCATTATCACAACAATGATTGTTGTTAGCAGATCAATTCGACAAGATGAAGATGGGGTTATCGATTTTACTCGACTTTTAATTCACATCATGATTGCAGTTGGATGTATTCTTGTTTCATCACTTGTTTTCAATCTTGTTCTTTTTAATTTGATTGATCCGGATTTGATTGATATCGTTGCTGACATTACGCTAGAAAAAGTTGAAGAAATGATAAAATCATTTGGTTTTAAGGGTGATGCTCTTGAAGAAACTCTGGCTGAGACCGAGTTGGGTATTCGCAACGGTTATACATTGTGGGGTGGATTTCTAGGTCTCATTTACAGTTCTGTTTTTTGGGGTGTTATTGCACTGATTTTTGCAGCTATTTTTAAGCGCAGCCCTGACAATAAGATAAATTTTTAAGAGAAATGGACATCTCCATCGTGATCCCGCTTTTCAATGAAGCTGAAAGTTTGCCTGAGTTAATGGAATGGATTAACAGGGTTCTCAACAAAAGAAAATTTGAAGTCGTCTTTGTCGATGATGGTTCAAAAGATGAGTCCTGGTCTGTGATTGAAAAGTTGCAAATGAACTATCCAGGTAAAGTCAAAGGTCTCAGGTTTGCAAGGAATTATGGAAAAAGCGCGGGTCTCCAAAAGGGTTTTGAGACTGCCATAGGTGCAGTCGTGTTCACTATGGATGCTGACTTGCAGGACAGTCCAGATGAGATTTTGGTGATGGAGAAACTTCTTCATGAAGGGGGGTATGACCTGATCAGTGGTTGGAAAAAGAAGCGACACGACCCTCTGTCAAAAACCATTCCAACCAAATTGTACAATTGGATGACTCGCAGGGTAAGTGGGATTGATCTCAACGATTTCAACTGTGGTTTAAAATGCTACAAAAACAATGTAGTGAAGGCCATTGAGGTTCAAGGGGAGATGCACCGTTATATACCACTCCTTGCAAAAGCAGCGGGATTTGATAAAATTGGTGAACATGTCGTTTCTCACAAAGCAAGAAAATACGGGGTCACCAAGTTTGGACTTGAGAGGTTCACAAATGGCATGCTTGATTTGTTGACGATCGCCTTTGTTCAACGCTTTGGTCGAAAGCCTATGCATTTGTTTGGACTTTTAGGTCTCTTAACTTTCCTAGTCAGTTCTGGTCTTTTCACAGCGATTGCAGGCTATAAACTTTATGCAATAAACTTTGCTTTGGAAGCAAAAAACATCACCGAAATTTCAGCGTTTTATCTAGCCTTAACAGGAATGATTTTAGGTTCTCAATTGTTTTTAGCAGGCTTTATTGCTGAAATGGTGTCCAGAAATAGTCCTGCAAGAAAAGAATACAGAATTTCAGAGCAAATCAATTAAAACAAACAATTAGGTTTTTATGGGCCCTGAAGCGACAAGTTTATTTCCTTCATAGAGTGTGGCGAATTGACCCGCTGCAATTCCTTTTTGAGGTGTGTCAAAGTAGAGCGCTAATCCCTTCTCTGACATCTGAACGTAGCCTTTTTGTAGGGGTTGTCTGTATCTAAATCGAAGCAGATATGATTTTGTATCTCCGATGTTCATTTTGTGTGATGGGAGCACCCAGTGCACATCATTAGAAGCAATGAGTAAAGCACTTCTCATGAGTCCAGGGTGATTTTCTCCTTGACCGACATAGACCGTATTCGTCATAACGTCGGTTCCCAGGACATAGAGTGGCTCGGGTTTACCGCCCACATGGAGTCCTTTTCTTTGTCCTACAGTGAAGAAATGAGCTCCTTGATGCTGCCCTACGATGGAACCCATCTCTGAGGTTAACGTATGCGGTTCTGTGACGTCCTTTTCAGTTGAGGTGAAGGTCGAATGCTTGTCAGATATTTCAACAATGTCACCAGGTTTCACGCTCAGTTTTTGCTGCAAGAAATCAGGCAACCTCACTTTGCCGATAAAGCACAATCCTTGGCTGTCTTTTTTCCCCGCGGTATGGATGCCAGCACTTTTTGCGACTCCTCTCAAATCAGGCTTCAGCATCTTGCCAATGGGGAAAAGGGCATGTTGAAGTTGGTGTTGAGTGAGTTGACATAGAAAATAGCTTTGATCTTTGTTGTCGTCAGCTCCGGCGATCAGCTCATATTCAGTGGAGCCATCGTCGAGTACGTTCTCACCTCTTTGACAATAGTGACCCGTAGCTACTGCTTGAGCACCTAGTTTAAGCGCGGCATCTAAGAACAAGTCGAACTTAATCTCTCTGTTGCAAAGAATGTCAGGGTTGGGGGTACGTCCTTTCTCATATTCTGAGAACATATAATCCACAATACGCTCGTGATACTCTGCACTGAAATCAATGACTTGAAAAGGAATGCCCAAGTGTTCCGCGACGAGCATTGCGTCATTGGAGTCATCGATCCATGGGCAATCATCACTTATTGTAACAGATTGATCGTGCCAGTTTCTCATAAAGAGTCCAATTACCTCATGACCTTGCTCCACCAATTGAAAAGCGGCAACACTCGAGTCAACTCCACCAGATAATCCTACAACTATTCTCATAAAGCAAAGTTACATCTGCAAAAGGTGATGTGATGGTTTGCATCAATAGAGGTTTTCAACGAAATTGCAGAACCGCTATCGCTTTATTTTTAAAATGAGGCAACCTTTTTATTGAAGATTCGTCATTTAAAGCGGCGACTATAATGCAAAACAAAGAATTGCTTGCCCACATTAATGGATGCCTACAAGGAGATGACAAGTCTCAACGTTGGGTGTTTGAGCGGTATTACCGTTTGATGTTTGGTGTGTGTTTGCGATATGTTTCGGATAAAGACGCCACACAAGATGTTGTTCAAGAGGGGTTCTTAAAAATATTCACAAGTATTCACAAGTATTCCTCAAAAGGTTCTTTTGAAGGTTGGATGCGTCGCATCATGGTGAATACATCCATCGATGCGATTAGAAGTCGAAAGGCGACTGGATTGGTTCTCGGTGTTGAAGAATCATTCGACTCCTTTGTTGAAGATGAGTCACAGGCGATAGAAGATGATGAAGAAATGAACTTTACAGTTCACGATGTGCAAGCTGCTATGGCAAAACTGTCACCGATGTACCGCATGGTTTTTAACCTGCATGTTTTTGACAATCTAGCGCACAAAGAAATCTCCTCACAATTGGGGATTAGTGTAGGGACTTCGAAATCAAATCTTGCAAAGGCAAGACGCAACCTTCGAAGTATTTTAGTAAATATGAAAAAGACAGACCATGTCTGATAAGAAGTTTGATAAAAAAATACGAGAAACTCTCGAAAATCACGATCCGGAAGCGACTGCTGACTGGGGGAAGATGAAAGAGAGGTTAGCTGCTGTTGCTGCCCTTGGAGCCATAGGGGTTGGTGCAGCCAGTACGCGAGTGATTTCCCAATTGTCCATAAGTGCCGCTGTGATTTTAGGCTCTGCCACTTTCTATGTTGTCCAGAGATATCTGACTTCAGAGATGGTTGTTCAGGAAGAAGCGTTCGAGGTCTTAGCAGAAGACGACATTCAGGGGGGGGGTGAAGGAGGATTGGAGTATGGAGTTGTTTACAATGAAGAAACACGAATGCTCGAGCCCGTTGAATCAGATGCTGCAGAAAAAGAAGTCAAGCAAGAAAGTGTCACTAAAGAAAGACAAGTTGGAAAGGACGCAATCATTTTATCTCATGATCATCAAGAGTTGGATGAAGAATTACAAATTAAAGACATCGATGTATTTGATCCATCATCGTTAGAATTCCCATTTGAAGTTTCAGCAAAAGAAGCCTGTGTTGGGATTAAAGTTGATTTTCAACTTAGAGATATTGACAAGAGTATGAGTTTTTTGTGGAATTTTGGAGATGGTAGTTTTTCATCAGAATCTGAGCCTTCACATGTCTATGAAGAAGAAGGTGTTTTTGATGTCACACTTTCAGTTAGGTCTCACGGAATTGGTGCAATAAAGACCAGAACAATTGAAAGTTTAATTGAAGTTCATCCTCTGCCCCAAGCGTTATTCGATTGGACTATGCCGCGTAATGTTGTAACCAAGGGGGTTCAAGTGAAGTTAAACAACAAAACTGAAAATGTCAATTCATCGACTTGGGTCGTAGATGGCAATGTCTCTGAAAACAACACACCTGAGTTTAAAGTCCCTGGGGAGTATGAATTGAACCTGATTACCTCCAATAAATTCGGTTGTCAAGACCACACGTCGAAAATGATTCAATTTGGGAACAGAAACTCGCTCAATGCACCAGCCAGATTTAGCCCAAACAATGATGGGCGTTACGATACCTTTATGCCCTTTGGTTTGCAAGGCCTTTCTGAAAAGTGGGAACTTGTTATTTCCGATCAAAATGGAAATATTGTGTTCACATCGACTGATTTCGATAATCGTTGGCATGGTGACTTTCTAAACGGTCAGTTGGTTCCGAAAGGTGAGACGTTTAGCTGGACGGTTGTGTGCTTCAGTCACAGTGGGGATCAACGTCTTTACTATGATTTAATTGAGGTTGAGAGGTAGATTTATTTTTGCGTGTTGATTCTCTTGAAATACGCTCCTTAGCGTATTGTTGTACATGAGTGAATTCGTATCTTGCAATCAAATGCAGCCACACTTTCAATCATGAATTATCAAAATCGTTTTCGCTTTCTTTCGATTGTGTTTTTGAGTCTCACTTATTCACTAGGTGTTTTCTCACAAGAGTCCACAATCTTCACCATGGGATCAGGAGATGTAATCGTCTTTGAATGTGGAACTAACGCCATTTTCACGGATGACAACACCGGAACGCAAGACGCTCAGGACCCATATTCTTGTACAAACAACACGATTACGTTTTGTCCTGACAATCCGGGTGATGCAGTTCAAATTAATTTTCTAGGTTTTGATTTACAAACAAATGCGAATCCGAACAACAACGATGCATTGTTTGCATATGATGGTGACGATACTGGTGCAAATTTAGTTGGAGTAGGTACCGGTAACAGCTTTTTAGGTGTGAGTATTACGGCTTCAATCGACAATCCTACTGGGTGTGTTACGTTTCAATTTGTGTGCAACAACAATGCAAATGGTGGCAATATAGGCTGGGCTGCTACAATAAGTTGCGTGACTCCATGTTCTTACCCTGTTTCAGGAATTGAGTTGGTTTCACCTGAGCCATTTCCCAGCAATCAAGAAGGATCAATCAGCATCGGACTGTGTCCCGACGATGAGATTACTGTTTCTGCCGAAACTTCATTTGGAACTGATGGATTTGCTTTAGATTCACTCGTTTGGAATTGGGGAGATGGGATCGTACAAACGACTGCTGTCAGTGATGGCCTGATCGTTTCACATTCTTATTCAGATCCAGGAGAATACATTGTTACGCTTACAGTTGTAGACGAGAACGGATGCAACAGTACGAACCTTCAGCCTCTTCAAGTACTTGTCAGTACAATCCCTGTTTTCAACACTCAATTTACAACACCTATATGTGCTGGATCTCCAGGGTTTTTAAATGGTGACCCTGTCCAATCTATTACCTGGACAGCTCTTCCTCCCATAGGAGTTTCGGAACTTGCAGACCTTCCAGATGCTACTGGTGTTGCCTTTACGTCAGAATTATTCCTTGACTTTTTCGAGCAAGGTCAAGTTTTAGAGAACTGTGATGATATTGAGCTTATCACGGCAAACATTGAACATACATTTATTGGTGACTTGAGTTTTTGGATTACATGTCCAGATGGAACAGAAGTATTGCTTATGGACAATGGAGCTTCCGGTGGACCTGACCCTACGGGTTGTACTCCCGATGATCTTGGAGGGAATAACTTAGGTCTTGCAGACGTTGAAGGCTTTGATTATTCATGGAACATGGATGCTGAATGGGTTCTCGACGACGCTGGAAATCCGGATGTTGCAGATCCCATGCCTGCTGGTGTTTATCTGCCTTGTGGAGATTTATGTGACTTTGTTGGTTGTCCATTAAATGGCATCTGGACTTTTAATGTCATTGATCAATGGGCAGCAGACAATGGAACATTATACGAATGGGGTATTGACTTTAATCCCAACATCGTTCCAGGTGTAACCACTTTTACTCCTGTGATTGGGTTGGGTTCTGATTCTAGTTTTTGGGACGTAACTACTTTTGATGAAGGGGTCGTCATGATATCTGATAATGGCAATTATGTGGATTTGGAATTTCCAAATCCTGGAGAATTTGATTTTATATACCAAGCAACAAACAATTTCGGCTGTACTTGGGACACAACAGTGAATATCACAGTTATTGAAGGCCCTCAAACTAATATTTCTGCTGGAGAGGATGTTGTTTTTTGTCAAGATCCAGTTCAGTTGTTAGGTGTCTTTACGGGTGGAGGACCCACTTCTTGTGGTGGTTCAGGAGGTTCCTATGATTATTGTTACGCAAACAACGAGAATGCAATATTTAACTATTGCCCTGATATTCTTGGCGATGGAACCATGATGACGATAAACTTTTCTTCCGGAACAATGGAGAATTGTTGCGATTTTTTAAATATCTATGATGGACCTAATGGAACAGGTAACTTGATTCAAACATTCAACACCAACATTCCAGGCTCGGCATTTACGGCTACCAATGCTGATGGTTGTCTTTCCTTTGTGCTCACAAGTGATGGCAGTGTGTCCTGTCAAGATGGTTTTGCTAATTTTGATGAATTGGAATGGTGTGTGAGTTGTGGAGGTCAGGATGCGTGTGGATTTGATTGGTCATGGTCTCCCACTGAGTTTTTAGATAACCCACTTGTACAGCAACCCACAGTTTTAGATTTTGATGGCCAGCCAACGGAATACATTTTGTCAGTTGAACCTATAGGCTTTGACAATTGTGAAGCGACAGATGTAGTGATGGTGTTGCCGGGATTCCAATATGAGGTAACGGATCAACAACCATCTTGTCTAGCGGATGATGGTGTTTTAAGTGTCTCGATCAATGAGCCTTTAAGTGAAGGTCCTTTTACAATTGATTTCTATGAGGGCGGAATACTTCAAGAAAGCACTCTGTTTGACGGAAGTGATTTTGTGTTGCAGAATTTAACTCCGGGTTTATACAGCGTTCAACTGTCTGATGACGATGGATGTGAGTATGAGTATAATTTTGAGATGTTAGATCCGCTGCCTCTCACAATTGATGTCAGTGCTGATCAGGTGATTTGTTTAACAGCTGCTGTTGTTTTGGAGGCTTCATCTGTTCAAGATCCAGCTGAGGTTTGGACATACAACTGGGTGAATTCAGTGACAGGAGATACAACCAGTACAGCAGATGGAAGTTTTGTGGCTAGCCCTCTTTCCAGTACGATTTACACAGTCTATGCAACAGACCAGAATGGTTGTCCATCTGATGATGAGGTGATTAACGTGAATGTTTTAGGTGGAATTATTGCAGACGTCCAAGGTACAGATTACATCTGTAGTGGAGAATTAGCTCAACTTGATGCGAGTGGGTCTTTCGGAGGAAGTGGTGCGGGTTATGATTATACTTGGTTGTGGGAAGGAAATCAATTGGGTGATTTGCAAAGCAGCATTGTTTCTGATTTACCTCCGTCCACGGGTACATATTGTGTGATTGTTAATGATGATTGTGAGACTCCACCTGCGGAGTCATGTATGTTTGTCACGATTGAATCACCCCTGGATGTAAGCTTTGTTGCAGACACGACAAAAGCTTGTGGTAATGGTGCTTTTGCATTTTCGAATTTGATTGATCCAGCCTTAATTACAACCAGTGTTTGGGAATTCGGGGATGGTGCTATGACAGCTGAGATGAACACTGATCACATCTATGACTCTCCTGGTTTTTATACGGTTACATTAACTGTTAATTCACTTTTAGGTGGGTGTGAGTATGCTGCGACAAAAGAGTCTTACATTAATATTTATCCTTTACCTACCGTAGGTTTCTATGCGAACCCTCAACCGACCACTGTCCCTAACACGACGGTTACTTTTGATGGGTTACAGAGTGACAATGTGGTAAGCTGGCTCTGGACTTTCAACTCTTACAATCCGCTTGGATTTGCAATTGTAGAGGATCCTGTCTTTACCTTCCCTTACGATCGAGGTGGATTTTATCCCGTCAAATTAGAAGTTGAAGATATCTTTGGTTGTACAAACCAAGTGACTCGTGAGATTGAGATTCGTGATTTATTCAATTTGTTTATTCCGACTTCGTTCACACCCAACAATGACGGAACGAATGATGCTTTCTTTATCCAAGGCTCAGATATTGATCCTGAAAGATTCGAACTTCAAATCTTCAACCGTTGGGGTGAGGTTGTTTTTGAAACCACGGACATCAATGACAAATGGAATGGAAAGGTGGCGGCAGATGGAGACCACTTTTCTCGCAACGGAACTTACACTTACCGTGTTGAAGTACACAGCATTAGTGAAGAAAGTTGGAGGAAAGAAGTGTTTGGATATGTTATGCTAATCCGCTAAAAAAAAAGTCCTTACACCATTTTTAATTGATGCCTTTAAACTGCAAGAGTTCGTCCATTGTGCCTGTCGCCACACTGTGGTAGTTGGGGCGCGCTTTTTTGTAGATTCTTACAGCCATATCTCTTTGATCTGTATCAAGCATCGCTTTATAGAGTGGTGTTAAAAACTTCCTTCTCCCCACATGAACAAGAAAGGTGTCCAGGCGTTCATATGAAGCCAAATGTCCCTTTAAAACAGCTTGTTCAAGCCATGCGAAGAGGACTTCATTGTTTCCTGTAGAAGAGATTTTGTACAAAGAATTTAACTCATCCAGTCTTTCTAAAGTTACCGTTGAAGGAATGCTCTTTAAAAAACGATAACGCTCTTGGTATAGCCAGTCACTCCATAACAAGTCGCTTGTTGCTAAGGTTCCATCAGCCCAATTTCTAACTGCGATATCAACATTCTCGATTCTTTCGCTTTGAATTTCTGGACAGTTGTCAGGAAGTCCAGCACCGTCTATCCAAGCAGTAAGATTAACGGCATCGCGGGTCGATTGATCAGTGAGAAGGGTTCCTTCTAAATACTCGATGAAGTTATCCGTATCCATGACCGTGAATGCGTGTTTTGTAAAGTACTCAGAGAGAAAACTGTCAAATTGAGTTCTTCCTACTGTTTCTTCAATCATGCGTAGGAATAAAAACCCCTTGTCATAGGCAATGGCAGTCATTCCGTCATCGGGGTTGCGGCCCTTTAAGTGAAGTCGAAGATGGGTGTCGTTGGGGTTTAAATCCGACAATTCATTGACTAAACCTCTGTAGCTAAGGCTGGCAAGCATCTCGCTTATATCTCGGCCGTAAACGGCTTCCATAATTCTTTGCTCGAAATACACAGTAAATCCTTCGTTAAGCCAAAAGTCATCCCATGTTGAATTCGTTACTAAGTTTCCGCTCCAGCTGTGAGCTAGTTCGTGTGCAACCAAGCTGACAAGGCTGCGGTCACCAGCGATAATCGTGGGTGTGGCAAATGTTAAGCGTGGGTTTTCCATTCCGCCAAATGGAAAGGCAGCAGGCAGCACTAACAAATCGTAACGCTCCCATGCGTACTTTCCGTAAAGGTTTTCAGCAGCAACGAGAAGGTCTTCCATCTCTGCAAATTCATACTCAGCTGCGTCGATGAGGTCCGGAGTAGCGTATACACCAGTGTGCTCTCCAACACTTCTGAACTCCACATCGCCTACAGCGAGGGCCAGAAGGTATGATGGTATGGGTTGATCCATCACGAAAGTATAGTGTCCTTCAGGGTTCTTTTCAGTAGGATTCACAGCACTCATAAGCGCCATCAAATCTTTAGGCACATCAACTGTAGCATTGTACGTAAATCGGATTCCAGGTGAATCTTGGCAAGGAATCCAAGTCCTTGCGAGAATGGCTTGGCTCTGTGTGAACAAGAATGGGTTTGCATCTTCAGACCCTTCGACCCAAAGGAAGGCATCGGCACCTGGTTGTGTGTTGTATGTTATACTTACTTTTTTAGTTGAAGGTGTGATCTCGATACTTAAAGGAGATCCGATGAATTCTTGTTCCTCTCCTATATTGAAAGGGCTATCTTTCCCGTCAACTTGTACGCTGAGAATATCTAACTCTCGGATGTCCAAGATAACTTTCTGAGCTTGGTCAGATGTTTCGAGATCGAAAGTTGCTGTAGCTGCAATGGTGCGAGATTCGAAATCTACAACAGCATTCCAATCCAAGTGCGTTACAACAGCTTCTGCTGGTTTGCTATAACTGTGGTGGTCAGTGGCTCTTTTCATGTTAAGGATTGCTTCTTTTTTTGCACCTGTGTTGTTGTCTGTTGAAGGTGTAGTTGTCGAATTTTCACAACTGATTAAAGTCAATAAACCAATTGTAACAAGGCTGAATTTGAATACGTTCATTTCTTAAAGTTTTTTAAAGTTCTTCCTGTTAGAACAAATAAGATTGTGCCGAAAGCCGTTTTCACAAGCAGCCCTGGCATGAGGACTTCTGTGGCTGTAGCAAAATCTATGGAAGAAGGAGTGAGGGCGTCTTGAAACCCAAGACCGAGGAATAGAATTGTTGTTTGTGATAAAAACAGAATGATGCTCCCTGTAATAAATTCGTGCTTGAGCAAGTTGGTTTTTTTCGATGCATAGTTTGCGGCTTCACCAGCAAAGAGAGCTGCGATGGGAAATGACAATAGGAAGCCGCCCGTAGGACCTGTAAAATGAGCCCATCCTGATGCACCACCATGAAAAATCGGGGCACCCAAACCTCCTGCCACCAAATACAATCCCGTTGCGGTAACACCAACTCTACTGCCAAATAAAAACCCGGAGAGCACCACCAAGATCGATTGCAGTGTTATTGGCAACCCTTGAGCTAAATCGAGCTCTATAGACCCTAAAAACGCCATCGCAGAAAAAGACATAACAACATAAATGCCATCGTCAAACAAAACGTTTCCAGTAAGTTTAATATCAGATCGAATCATTCTTCTAGATGTTAATCTCTTTCGAAATTCTGTTTTCCAACCGACTTGAATACGACTTTGTTGTTTTCTCTATTAACGTCCGCTTGTAAAAGGAGTGGGTCTAGGGAGATGTTTAAGATGCGTTTTCCTTGAGTAGGCACTTCGAGTGTATACAAGGGATTTGTCCAAGGCCAATCCAAAGCAATTTCTTCTCCTTGATTCATTTTTCTATGACCTCTCATGATCACAAGTGGAATGTGGTATGTTAATGATGTTCCGTCTTTGAAAGTCAACCTAAGATCCTGAGGCATCGGCATTGTTCCTACTTTCTCAAGTACGATTGTGCTTGTATCTTTTCTTGTGTTTATGGATTTTATCGCGTAATCTATTGTATGTGTTGTGTTCACAAAGTAATCGAAATACCAGTCTAGTTCGATTCCAGAGGCGCGTTCCATGACTCTCTTAAAATCAGTTGGGCCAGGGTGCTTGAATGACCAAGTCGTAAAATACTTCTTCATGCCTTCATTCCGGACCTGTTCACCGATGATGGCTCCGAGTTGCTCAACGAGAACTTCTCCTTTTGCATAAGCTGCAACTCCGTAGGCACGGTTTGTCGTATAGTGATCAGCATGGGTGCTCAGTGCTTCTTCATTTCCACTAAGTGCTTGCTTGATGTATCCGTAATACGAATAGGAATGTGCTCCTCCAACAGTTTCTTGAGTCATTTCGCGGGGAGAAATAACCTCCATACACTCTGACTCAATCCACGAGGTAAATCCTTCGTCCATCCATTCATAGAGAGCTTCGTTTGTGGCCACAACAGCTTGAAACCATGAGTGTGCCATCTCGTGCACAGTGACACCAACAAGGCTTGGAAGTGATCGGTCTCCTGTGACCAGAGTCATCATTGGGTATTCCATTCCACCATCACCTCCTTGCGCAATCGTGTATTGTGGATAGGGGTATTCTCCCACAAAGTCGTTGAGGAATCTCATCGCCTGAACAGCAAATCTCGGCAATTCGAGCCAAGCGGATTCGTATTCATCATTTGGCACATAGACAAGATTCATCTTTGTGTCCTTGCTTACAGAAACAGTTTCATAGGTAAAGTCTGGGTCTGCAACCCATGCAAAGTCAATCACATTTGATGCTCTAAAGTGCCATATTCCTGTGCTTTTAGATTGTTCAGGTGTTTTTTTAGAAATACCTGTTGCAGCGACACTGTACCTTTTAGGTAAGTGTATCGTCACATCGTAATTGCCCCAAACACCATGAAATTCTCTTCCAATGTAAGGGTGTGAATGCCAACCTTCGTGGTCATACTCACAAAACTTAGGGTACCACTGTGTCATGCTAAGTTCGATCCCTTCTTTATTCATCCATCCTGACCTTCTGATTTGTCTAGGAACTTGTGCTTTCCAACTCATTTGAAAATTCACTTCAGAACCTGAGGCTATAGGTAAAGGCAATGCCACGACTAAGATTGTTTCCTCAATCGTGACTTTGCAGGGCATACCGTCCATGGTAAGGATTACATCTTTAATCCATCCCCACTCTTCCTTAGGCAGTTCAGATATCCTTGAACCTACTCTAGAGTCTGGGTCAGAAATGTTTCGTGACCTCACATCCATCATGCTTCCAGGTTGAAATGCATTGAAGAAAGCGTACATAAAGACTTTATTTAAGTCATCTGGACTGTTGTTCTCATACATGACATCCATCTTTCCATCATATTGATGAAGTTCTGTGTCAACTTTAATGTCCATCTTGTAATTTGCTTTTTGTTGCCAACCAGGATACTGCGCAAATACTGAACTTGTGATGAGTAGGTAAGTTACTGATAATAAAAAGACGTGTGTAGCTTTCATTTTTCGGAGTCTTGTGTGTTTACGGTATACACCATAACCCTCCTTAAAGGGTTGTGAGGGTTTAAATAATGTAGAAGTCGATCTAATCTTCCAGGACTAAATTGAGCAACGTAAGATAGTGATGGATATTCATTTTTAAAGCGTGTTATTAAATCTCCCAAATGACTGTTACCCACAAAGACAATGTAGTTGGGTACAGTCGTGTTCATGTCTTGGAGGTGACTGCGTTTTTGGGCTGCAATATCCGTGGTGGCATCAGCAACGGTAAAGTTGTCCCAAGACCCGAGGTAAAAGCGAGGTGCAAAAGCTTTGTCGTCTGCAGTAACGTAAAGAAAGCTTTCTAAATCTCCCCTCTGTTTAATTGCACTCATGGCCTTCATTTCACTTGTGTTTTTTGAGGATAATGTAAGACCTGCTAGACAGGTAATGTTGATCAATATTGTCGCTTTTATCAAGATCCCTCCAAGTTTTTTTACCACAACCGTATCCAGCCATGAAATTTTTTCTTTTAAAATACCCCAACCCATCATGCCAGTGATAATGACAAATGGAACTGCAGGAAGGATAAAGCGTTCTTGTTTGTTGGGAAACAGTGAGTGGAAAATAACAAAGGCCAACGATGGTAAAACAAGCAAGGAATATTTCCGAAAGCTACTTAAGTACCCTGCAAACAACAACAGCGATATGGGTGGAAGGCTTAAAGCCAGGATCACCCATACAAAATTCAAGGGACCGCCTTGTGGGTAATCGCCGGACTGTGTTAAATTGTATTGAATGTAAGCGCCCAATTGTGCAAATGGTTGATGCCAAAGCACGATGTCCGCGGGGACTTGAATCAAGGCAAACATGCCCATCGCCGACAAAGCCAATGTAGAAGATTGTTTCAGAGATAGAAGCATGTTTCTACGGCCTCCTTGGAGGGTAAACGCAGCGACATATCCCAGCCCGAAGATGCCCACCTGATATCTGAATCCAGTAGCAATTCCTAAGAAAATACCGGATAGGATTAAGCTTTTCAGATCATATTTTCCTTCTTTTGATTTGATCAAAACCCAAGCTGAAGCTAGAAGTGGTGGAATGACAAACATCTCCACAAGTTGGTGTACACTCAGTAAAGGCATCCAGGCGAGAGCCGCCATCATTAAGCCCACATACATTGCGGATTTCTTGCCGCTTAATGTCTCAGTGATTTTATACGCCAAGTACACAGAGAGTAAACTGTACAATCCGTGAAGTAGTCTGATGACCAGAGCTATGGTTGTGGGTTCAGAGAGAGTTGAAAATTTTAACAATCTAAAAAAGCCATAATGAAGACCGGCATAGGCGAGGTTTGTGTAGTGAGGCTTAGGAACTCGCTCAAGGGATTCTTGTGACCATGGCATCCAGTTGTTGTAGTCTTCGCCATCGGACCAGCTTGCCGCCGCTTCAATCACCCAGAAATGATCGTCGTGCATTAAATAACCTGGAGACATACATGCCGCAACAAGTCTCAAAAATGCTGCTAATAAAATGATTGAAAGTAAGGGCCGTTGAGCAAAAGCATTTTTAAGCATCCTTCACATACTTAATTCAGAACGTAGAGCAATCATTTTTAGAACGACAACGGCAGCTTCAATTCCTTTGTTGCCTAAATGGCCTCCAGATCTAGCTTGAGCTTGCTCAGCGTTGTTGTCTGTTAGGACACAAAATGCCACTGGTTTACCTGTTTTCAAGTTTACATCTTTAATTCCTAATGCTGCTGCTTCACACACATAGTCGAAATGAGCAGTTTCTCCTCTAATGACACTTCCTATGGCGATCACACCATCAACCTTTTCAAGGAGCATCTGAGATGCAAGAGGCAGTTCGAACGTTCCTGGAACAGATTGAGTCAGAATAGAATCTTCGGGAACACCACATGCAATGAGAACCTCTTTAGCACCTTCGAGCATTCCATGTGTGTAAATAGAATTCCACTCAGAAACGACGATGCCCACCTTAAAGTGGGCACCATTGGGTAGATCCTTGGGATCGTAAAAGCTTAAGTTATTTCCGGCCGTAGCCATATTACAAATAATTTATAGTGAAGCTCTAAGAGCAACAGCTTTGGTGAACATCCTACTGTTGGGATGATTTTCTTCAATGTGAGATAGAATCGACTTCGCTTTTGAAGTGTTGCCTAGCTCAATGTGAGTTAAAGCTTCCTTATAGTGGTATGTAGGTGCAAGTACCTTTGCTGCCAATCCTGCATCAGATGCGTTGGCGGCTTTGTTGTAATATTCAGCTGCGTGAACGTAATCACCTAAGTCAGAATAGCAATCAGCCATACTGGCGATAGACATCGGAGATAAAACATCATCATTAAAGTTAACTTGGTTGAAGGCTGTAATTGCATCTTCAAACAATCCGGCATCACGATTAATCACGCCCACTTGGTATGCAGCTCTGCTGGCAGCATTGGTACCTGGGTGGTCAGCCATGATCTCTTCGAGTCCGGCAGAAAAGCCATCGCCAAATTGAGCAAGGTCTAAAGAGTCAATAGAGAAGTAGTATTCTGCTTGGACTATCGCTTCTTCAGCGGCTAGTTCTGCAGGGTCAGACACCAATGTTTTGTATCCCATAAACGCCAGTATGATTACTGCTGCACCTCCGAGGATGATCGTAAGCTGGTTGCGGTTCTTGTCTACAAACTGCTCTGTCTTTGTGTACACCTCATCAACGTTGAGGATTGTATCGTCATTTTTCTTAGCCATGGTAAATTTTATTCCTTTCTAGTAGGATTGAAGGTGCAAAAATAAGAAATTCGCACTATGCAATTAAATTCTCTTCACCTGATTCATTTTAAAAACCATTTAAGTGGTGATTTAACGTTCGGAAAACAGGTGAATTGCTTGCTCGGAGACAATGGTTCAGGGAAGACAAACATCCTGGATGCCTTGCATTACCTGTGTTTTTGTAAAAGTTATTTTAATCCGATAGATTCTCAAAATATTTCACACGGCGAGGCCTTTATGATGATAAAAGGTTCGTTTTCACACCTGGGAAACGAGGAAATTGTGAGTTGTGGAGTAAAACGAGGCGCAAAAAAGGTCTTTAAAAGGAACGAAAAGGCTTATTCTCGACTACTTGAGCACATTGGAAAATTTCCAGCAGTAATTATCGCACCTGACGATTCAGAAATCGTGAGAGGAGGGAGTGAGGTGAGAAGAAAATGGATGGATGGTGTTATCTCTCAGTTTGACAGAACTTACTTGGAAAAGCTCATAGACTACAAGAAAGCAGTAACGCAAAGAAACAATCTGTTCAAGTACTTTGCTGAAAACAGAGTGTGGGATCCGACCCTTGTGGAGCCATGGGATGCACGTATTGCTCCCAACGCTGTATTTATCGCGAACTCTAGAAATGAATTTATTAAAAAGTTCCTTTCTGTTTTTAATCAGGTTTACAATGAGATTTGTGGTGGAGGAGAAGAAGTAAGTCTTGATTACATCTCCAATGTGCCAGATAAAGAGGAGGATTTTTTGTCGCTGCTTGAAAATTCACGAGAAGACGACAGGAGAGTAAGACGGATGACTTGTGGCGTACACAAAGACGATTTGGCCTTTAAGATTGGCGATTATCCTTTGAGGAAATTTGGAAGCCAAGGTCAACAAAAGACTTTCCTTGTTGCCCTTAAACTAGCACAGCTTGTGTTTTTAGAACAGGCAACCGGTGTGAAGCCCATTCTTTTGCTCGATGACATCTTCGATAAAATTGATGACAAGCGAGTCAGGGCATTGATGGACAGAGTGACCGATGGGACTTTCGGTCAAATTTTCATTACAGACACTCACCTTGGGCGCATCCCTGAAATGTTTAAATCAACTGGTGCAGATGTTCGTGTTTTTGAAGTAATTGACGGAGAAGTCAATACCTTAGAGGAATGAAAATGCCCCCAAGCAGAAAAAACCGAATGCAGCCGCTTAGTGCTGTGATTGATAAGTTTTTAGTGCTTAATCGAATGCATTCGAAACTCGACGAGGTCGAGGTGGTGCTTGCTTGGAAAGAAGTTTTTGGAGATGTCATTCATAAAAAGACACGTCACTTGATGCTTCAACAAGATGGAACTTTGCTGATTTCTTTAAACAGCGGACCTTTGAAGGAAGAGTTCAATCATGAAAAAGCAAAGATTATTGCAATGCTGAATGACCACTTGAAAAAAGATATTGTGAAGAAAGTCAGAATTCGATAGGTGATGAAAAACAAGGGCCTTATTTTATTTGTTTCAATCACAGCATTAGTCATAGCGGCTTTCGCCACGCGTCCTCTTTATCTTCATTCTGATGAGAATCCTTTTCACACCAGAACATTCATGAGTACCTATGGTGGACTCCCTGACACGTTAAATTCACTTTTTACGGGAAGTGGTAAGTGTGCAGGATGTCACGGAAAAGACCCCAACTTTTATGCATCAATTCCTGGCCAAACATCTCCAGCTATTGCTATGCCTGATGCATGGGATGTAAACCCAACGGACTCTTGGAGAAGTTCGCTGATGGCGAATTCTGCAAAAGATCCATTTTGGCGTGCCAAAGTTGCCCACGAAGTGGCTGTAAACCCTTCTCACCAAGCTGAATTGGAAGACAAGTGTACCTCTTGCCATGCGCCTCTCGGTAATTTTGCAGCAGCTCACATTGGGATAGATTATTACACCATAGAGATGATGTTGACAGATTCATTGGCACTTGACGGTGTCAGTTGTGTTGCCTGTCATCAACAATCCGCTGACAGTGCTGGTATTTCATTTAGTGGAGATATGAAATTTGATTCAGCCGTGATTTATGGCCCTTACGGCATAGGAAAAGATGAGCCCCCTCTTTATACTCTTCCCATGAGTACCTACACTGGGTATGAAATCATGCACGGTGCGCACATGGTCAACAGCAATGTTTGTGCAGATTGTCACACCTTAGTCACCAACAGCGCTGATCTTGAGGGCAATTTAACTGGTGAGATGTATGTTGAACAGGCGACGTACCACGAGTGGGTCAACTCTGCGTTTTCTGGTGAAGGAATTGATATTCCGGAGGTCTTTGAGAACCAAGAAGCGAGCTGTCAATTTTGCCACATGCCAAGAATTGACGACCCAGTAATTATCTCCTCTGGCTATGCATTTCTAGAGCCCAGAAACCCTTTTGGCCTTCACACCATGGTGGGAGCTAACACAGCAATGCTAGAGATTTTACGTGACAACGTTGAGGAATTGGGGCTCACTGCTACTGCTGCTCAGTTCGATTCAACGATTGCGCATACCAGAGATATGCTTTTAGAACAGTCCATCGATTTGGAAGTTCTTGAAATTTTTGACACTGAATCCACTGCTTTGTCTTTTTCAGTTTTGCTGAACAACAAAGCGGGCCACAAATTCCCATCAGGATATCCAGCAAGACGAGCTTTCATAGAAGCGATTGTTGTCTTCAATGGCGACACTCTTTTTCACAGTGGAAAAATGGATGCCGCTGGAGCTCGTATCTTAGGGTCAGACGATTTTGGGCTGGATGTCTTTGAGCCTCACTACGATGTTATTACTGATGACTCTCAAGTTTTAATTTATGAGCTTGTGTCAGCTGACATCAATTCCAATCCCACAAACGTCCTTGAGCAGGCCTATTTGTCACTCAAAGACAACAGGCTTGTTCCAATCGGATTTAGCATGAACCACTCAGTCTATGATACAACAAGTCTTGCTGGTGCTGTTCTTGAAGACCCTAACTTTAACATCATTGATGCGTCTGGGCAGAGTGGAAGTGGAAGCGACCGGGTGACTTACATCATGCCGGACACACCAGAGTTTAACTCTATAGACTGGGGAACCCCTGCTGAAATCACGGTAAACATTTACTATCAAAGCATGCCTCCTCGTTGGGTAGAGTCCATGTTTGACTGGGATTTACAACCCATTTCTACATTCCAGGACCTGTTCGAAGAGCATGGGTCTGCAGCTGTTTTAATTGCGAGTAGTTCTTCGCTTTTAATCGGTGTAAACGATGTCGAAGGTGAGAATTTCCCAGAAGCCAGTTTCACATTGGGTCCCAACCCAACTTCAGATGGATTCACAACTATTTATTACTCTGAACTCTCTGATTGTATGGATTTCGAAGTCTTTAGCGCAACCGGAGATTTGTGTTCTCATGGGACGTTAAATAGAGGTCAGGGTTCTCAGAAAATTGAACTTCCGCAAACAAAGGGTGTTTACTTTGTTCGGATTTTAAGTAGCAACGGAACTTCTCAGCCTAGATCTCTACAGGTAGTCGTTCGCTAAATTCGCAAGATCTGATCTCTCGCCTTTTTCTAATGTGATGTGACAGTAAAGATCTTTTCCTTTAAGTCTGTCGATGACATAGGTGAGACCATTGGATTGTTCGTCTAAATAAGGTGTATCGATTTGTCGAACATCTCCTGTGAGAATAATTTTCGTGTTTTCTCCAGCTCGAGTGATGATTGTTTTAACTTCATGGGGTGTCAGATTTTGGGCTTCATCAACAATAAAAACGACGTTAGAAAGAGACCGTCCACGTATGTAAGCTAAAGGGCAAATCTGAATTTTCCCATTCTCTTTCATCTCCTCAAGTGCACGGTATTTCCGCTCATTCTCACCGAATTGATTTTTAATATAATTCAGGTTGTCCCAAAGCGGTTGCATGTATGGATTCACTTTGTCTTCAGCATCCCCGGGTAAAAACCCCAAGTCTTTGTTTGACAGAGCGACGATGGGCCGCGCTAAGATGATTTGGTCATATTGATTGCTTTGCTCAAGAGCTCCTGCAAGTGCTAGCAAAGTTTTGCCAGTTCCCGCAACACCACATATCGTCACAAGGTTAACATCTGGGTTCTGAATGGCATGAAGGGCAAAGGCCTGTTCTGCATTTCGGGGCTTGACACCATAAGCGTATCCTTTGTCTACCCGTTCAATCTTCTTCTTCGATTCATTGAAATATCCAAGTGCAGACGATGAACAATTTTTCATGACATAGAAGTGGTTGTTGGCTCTTGCTTCACCCAAAGTGGATAATTTCTTAGTCGATCCGGCGACATACATTTTCCGAATAACACTAGCATCAAGATCTTCTAAAATAGTCATTCCAGAATAGGCAAATTTCATGTCTTTCACTTTGCCAGTCTTGTAATCCTCAGCAGGCAGGTTGAGTGCTTTTGCTTTCAGTCTCAGATTAATGTCCTTAGAGACCAAAACGACTGTTGCATCTACTTCCTGAATCTGCAACGCCAAAGCGGCATCGAGTATTCGGTGGTCATTGGTTGTTTTTCCAAACACTTGGTCTGCAACTCCCTTTCCCTCTGACTCTCCCAAAATGATTCTCATCTGACCACCACGTCCGTTTCCCAGTGGAATCCATTGCTGTAACGTGAAATCTTTGCTGAGTCTGTCTATGATTCGTATGGATTCCCGTGCCTCAAAGTTCTTCGTTTCATTGCCGACTTTAAAGTTGTCAAGTTCTTCAAGAACAGTGATTGGAATCGCAATCTGATTCTCTTCGAAATTATTAATGGCACTGTGATCGTAAAGTAGAACGCAAGTGTCAAGAACATATATTTTTGTCCCAACATTTTTTACTCTTTTTGCCTGTTGTTTTCTATCAGGTGTGTGGGGAGTTTTTCCCGTCGTTTGTACTACAGCAGCCATGAAGTTGTGGTCGTTTGTCAGGCATTGTGTTTCCCCAACGTTGCGGGGAGAGAAGAGGCCTGAGATTTACAGTTAATTCCTCCCCATAAGTTACCTTTTACTTTTGTTGCTTTACACAACTACCTCACGACACTTTTTCACAGACCCAGTAGTGATAACCTTTTTATTTCAAGTTTCACAGTGTTTCACATGCCTAATGAACAGGAAAAACTTTTCATGTTGAAAACCTCTTTTGTCATTCTTAATTGTTCTCCTTAAAGCCAAATCTCATTGTTCTCATCTCCATCGTCCTTCTCTCTCTTCGATGGGTTGATAAATACATCCACCAATCCCTCTGGCACTTCTACTTTCAGAATTTTGTTTTTTCTGTCCACTTCGATCTTGAAGTTTTCTGGAAGTGGTAAAATCAATTCTTCTCCTTCATGTTCAACCTCTAGCATCGGGTAGGGACCGTGATCTAAAACTCGTTTCACTTCTCCCAAGATGCTTCCTCCCTCTAGATCGACGACTGTCCATCCTGGCACCTCGTGAAAATAGAATTTCCCCCCATCCAATTCGGGCAACATATCGCTTGGCAAGTAAATGTCTTTTCCACAAAGTTCTCGGGCTCCAGATTCAGTGTCAACATGCTCTAATTTAACCACAAACCTGTCGTTGTGTAGTTTCAGTTTAACGATTGAGTAAGGCACCAATTGCTTTTTCATTTCTAACCAAATCAACTTGATGCCTGTGTATGGAAGGGCATCGTCTACATCCATCCAAAGAACCAATTCGCCAGAATACCTAAATGGTTTGGTTAACTTTCCGAGTATAAATCCGTTTTTTTTATTCATCTGGGTGCAGTGTGTTTTGCAATCTACTTTAAACAATAAGAGCCACCATGATGGTAGCTCTTATTAATGTCGTTAAAATAAAAGGGTTTTTACTCTCCTTCTTTCTTCTCTTCAGCAGCAGGAGCAGGTGCTTCTTCAGGAGCAGGTGCTTCTT
>MDTF01005802.1_pt1 | contig 29769 bp, 32 predicted proteins | sample 811191 | NCBI WGS metagenome assembly MDTF01 (sample SAMN05326649, study PRJNA326480) | marine metagenome | isolation source: seawater | place: Southern Ocean | collected 2011 | reverse complement strand
TGAGCCACAAACCCATGCAGTAAACGCAGAGTACCTTGTAGTGCAACCATCTAGGGAGCCATATGGTATTCCTCAAGAGTATACAAGGAGGGTATGGATATGTTAGCAGAATTAATGATAGCTAATGCAGCTTTCAAAGTGATTAAGACTACACTATCTAATGGAAAAGATATTGCAGACGCAGGTTCAGCTTTAACTAAGTATTTTAGCGCAAGTCAATCTATCCAGCAAAAAGCCAAGATGGGAACAGGAGATGTATTAGCTGCATACCAAGCCAAACAAGCGATAGAAAGACAAGAGAAAGAACTAGAGTTTATGTTAAATAAACAATCTATTCAGGGATACTACAAGTATCAACAATTCCGTGACGAATTTCACAAGAAGCAAAAAGCTTTAGCAACAAAACAAAAGTTAAGAAGCAAAAAGATACAGAGTAATGTAGAAAAAGGTTTATTAGTAACAGTATTAACTATGCTTTTTCTAGTTACATTTGTCGGTATATTGTTTTATGTAAAAGATACTTTGTAAAGAAGGAGATCATTATGAGTATTGAATATAGAGGCGAGGTATTTGCTGGTTACAATAAGCCAAAGCGCACACCTAAGCATCCGACTAAGTCACACGTAGTGCTGGCTATGGAAGTAAAGCAAGGCGGTGGTGGATCAACTATACGCATGATTCGCTTTGGTGAACAAGGCGCAAGTACTGCTGGCAAACCCAAAGAAGGTGAGTCTAAAGCAATGAAAGCTAAACGTGCATCCTTCAAGGCTAGACATGGAAAGAACATAGCTAAAGGCAAGATGTCTGCAGCTTATTGGTCTGATAAAGTTAAATGGTAGGAGATTATTATGGCTGGATTATACGACAACATACGTGCTAAGCAGAAGAGAATTGATGGCGGTTCTGGTGAGAGAATGAACAAAGTAGGAAGCAAGAACGCACCAAGCAATGCTAATTTCACAGCTGCAGCTAAAACAACTAAAGAAGCCAAAGCTAAGAAAGCAGCTGCTAAAGCTAAAGCTCGCATTAATAGCAAAGGAAACTAAACAACAGAGGAGGCAGTGATGAGCGATTATCGAGATTTAACAATTGACTTAGGCACTACTCCTAACGACGATATCGAATTTAATTCCATAGGTGCTGAGCTAGAGTTAGGTGAATTCCGATCTATACAAGTACTATTGATGGAAGATTATCAAATATCTATGGACTTGCAAGAGATTGCAGACACTATGGACGATGCTGGAATAGACTTTCAAAGCTGGTCTTGGTCTTCTGGTCTAATGATACATGAAGCGTTATTCGAACACTTATCAGAGGACACTGAATAATGGCTATCACAGGAACATCTAATATAGACTGTGTTCGAATTAATGGTTTGGACGTTACTATCAGAGAGCTTACAATAAAGATAGCAGAGCTAAAGACTTACAAAGAACACTACGATACAGGTGCTATGGAAAGGACTTTAGAGAGCTTAAAAATACAATTCAAACGGGAACAGTCACTATCATAGAAGGAGATACCTCATGCAATGGCGCAAAGACGTAAGTGATGATGTTAGTAGAGAGGATCTTCAACGTCAGATAGAAAAGATGACCAAACAGCTACAAGCCAATGGTATAGAGAATGAAGATGACATGTGTTTCGTTGAGTCAGACGGACATAAGAACTACGATAAGAATCCAAATGGTAAGTACAAGAGAGGTAAGAGTCCTGCTCTAAAGGCTGAACAAGCCAAGTGGGCTGATCCTGCTAATCGTCCAAAGGGTGGTCGTCCTAAAGGTTCCAAGAACAAGAAGACATTACGCCAAGAGTTAGTAGACAATGGCATGTTAACACCTGCTGAATTCCTTGCCAGTGTAATGAATGATGAAGAACAGAACATGAAGATACGCCTCAGAGCAGCTGAGTCTGCAGCACCTTATTACGATGCTAAACTATCGTCAATAGAGATGCATACAGACGAAGAAAATGTATCTCCATTCAACATCATAATGGCTACAGGCAACAATCCAGTACTCTTAGCTAACACTATGACAGTGTGTAATACTTGTGGCACATCACCGTGTAAGTGTGGTGATCTAGAAGCATTAGAGGATGCCTCAAATGAGGATCTGTTAGAGCACAAATCAGATGAAGAGATAGAAGATAATGACGACTAAAGTAAGTATTCCCAAGACATTTCGAAGGACACTCTACAGTCCTCAGTACCAGTACTACCAAGGAGTCGAGCACATCATTAAAACTGACATACAAAAGCTAATCTTAGAGCATGACGACACTGTATGGACACCATCTGAGAACACTAAGATCGAAGTAATGGATGGCATAGCATACGGTCGTACTGAGATATTTAGACAACGTACTACTTCCGACGACTAACACGCTCCAGACAACGTATAAGTATCTGTTACACTACTCTGACTACTACTTAAAAGACTTTAAAAGATTTTAAAAGAATAAAGTAAAAGATAACTACAACACCAAATACTTATAAGGTACTATTAGTATATTACTACATCTTGTCAAAGTATTACTACTTAGTATTACTAACTACATTACTACTTAACATTACTACTAAATGTAATAGTATCTGTACTAAGTCTTACACATAGACCGTACTCACACTATGTACTAGCCATGTATGATGTGGTAATGTAAGCAAGCCAGTCCCGTAATGTGTGTCGTAAGAACGTGTCTATTACCACTAGCCTCTAGCGCTACCCTCAATACCATTAGCATACATTGCAACACAGACCTGTACACACACTCCCAGCACCCTTCGACACATGTCCCAACACCTACACCTCCACACGTACTCCTACTACTGTGAGAGTGTACGTAAGAGGATGTGTTGACATAGAGTCAAGGCAATGGGAGGGTACCTGTCAGCGTCCTGTACAATGTGTGAGAGGAGCTGAGAGTGTACGTGGTGGGGTACTGTAACGGTAGGCAGGAGGAGGGTACGTGGACGTAGTGTCGCAGTGCTGAGGGTATGTGTGGTGATGCATGTACAATGACCCCCCCTTGTTTGCGTATCATCTGTTACTACCACGCTAGTAATTTTGTAGAATTTGGAAATCTTAGCACTACTACACATGTACTCAAACATGTACTCCCACACGCACTAACAAGTGTCTTTCAAGCATACCTCGCACAACAGAGGTCTCCTTAAAATACATTCAAACATATGCACAAGCATTGAACACAACACGCTCCTAGACTCTTTACAGAAGCCTCAGGAAACATTAACAATAACACGAGGTCGATGATGATGAAAAAGTATATCACAGTACACCAGTCGCACGTTATGACACAAGATGTCGAGTGTGCTGAAGACGTTTTGGCAACCGTAATAGCCGCAGGATATCGAAGGTCTGAAATAGACAACTTCAACCAAATGTACACCAAATCCTACGCATCTACTGCCCCACAAGAGAAGAGGTGTGTCTACGTACGTTACGCTCCTAAGGGTACCACGGCTAATCCCGTAATGAGTGACGATATTATCCTGACTCTTTTAGCCCATGGCTGGGAACCAACTTACGGTGCTCTCCTAGATTCCGTGATGTTGTGTAAGACACACGAACAACATATGAAAGAAGATGGACAAGTAGCAGTCAATGTTACACCAGTTACGTCTACGTACTAGATAAGTTGTATCCTCGATACGACGATAACACATCGATAAGTTGTATCTTCGATACGACGCTAAGTGAGAGCCATAGGCCCACTGATAAGGATGACAACATATGGACATTAAGTTAACAGAACCCCAAACCTCTGTGTTTGGCGACACTACGAGATTCCGCGTAGTATGTGCAGGTAGACGTTTCGGTAAGTCGTTCCTATCGGGAGCAGAACTACTCAACGCTGCCATAGGTGTAGATAAGAAAACAGGCAAACAGCAAGTCAAGCAGACTGTGGTATACATTGCCCCGACCTTTGCTATGGCTAAACAAATTATGTGGGTGTGGTTGAAAGAGTACGCCCCAAAGAGTTTCGTCAAAAGGACCAATGAATCGGACCTATTGATGGAGTTTAAGAATGGATCAACGATCTATTTAAAATCCGCAGAAAACTACGATTCTTTACGTGGTTTGTCCTTGAGTTTCGTCGTTTTAGACGAAGTCGCTGACATAGCCCCAGAGTGTTGGAGTTTAGTTGTACGACCAGCACTATCAGACCAAGAAGGAGACGCTTTATTCATAGGTACTCCTAAAGGCACGAACCACTTCTATGATTGGTGGCTACAAGGCAAAGGATCGAGAGATGCTTGGAAGTCTTGGGCATACACTACACTGGAAGGTGGAAACGTAAGTGCAGCTGAGGTTGATGAATCTAAGAGAGACTTATCTCCAAGAGATTTTGCCCAAGAGTACATGGCAAGTTTCGAAGCATTGAGCAACCGAGTGGTTGACATGTTTGACAGAGACTTAAACGTTATGGAAGTAGGCGACTTAGGTGGAGAGATTCTTATTGGTATGGACTTCAACGTCTCACCAATGACAGCAGTTGTAGGAAGTAGGGTAGGTGACCAGTTACATATCTGGAAAGAGTACCATCAACAGAACTCTAACACCCGATACCTTATGGATGCAATAGCGAAGGACTTTCCCAACAGAGAGATTACAGTATTCCCAGACCCTGCAGGTAGGGCTAGGAAGACATCCGCTATTGGCGGTGAGACCGATCACACTATTATTAAATCATATGGTGCGAAGGTAGTATCTCCAGCGAAGTCTCCTCACGTAGCCGATGGCTTGAACAACTTAAATACAATGATGTGTAACGGTCAAATGGAAAGAAGAATACTGATAGACCCTAGCTGTATCAAATTGATCAAGTCTTTAGACACTTGGACATACAGTGAAGATGAACAGAATTCTCGACCAGACAAGAAGTCAGGAAACGACCACATGCCAGATGCTCTCAAGTATCTCGTATGGATGGAGTTCAGGATGAATGGTGGACAAGCACGTCAAGTAAAGATCACAGGATTTTAGATATGATATATGAATACGATTGCACAGAGTGTGAAGTCTCTGTAGAAAAGATGCGAAGAATGAGCGAGAGGGAAGACCCTGTTGCTTGTGAATGTGGAGCTAACATGTTGCCGATTATAACAGGTGGTGCTGGCTTTAAGATACAAGGCGGTGGTGTGGCCAGTTCTGGTTACAAACACAATGGTCCAAAGTTGAAGTTTAAGAGAGGTCGGCCAGTTGGTCCCCTTGACTCTCGATCTAAGGCTTACGAAAAGAACAAAGACGAGAGCTCATCTACATATTATGGTCCAGGACAAAACGCTTGGCTTGCACAGGACACAGTCCGACGTGATGAACATAACATGAAGAAAGAACAACACGGATTATAAAATTTAACTGGGAGAGCATTTATGCCATCTATGATAAGTACAAGACACCCTTTGCTGGTAGATAAACTCGACCAGATTCGGAGAGCACGTGATGCCTTCAAAGGTACTGATGCTATTAAAGCAACGGGCTACATCGGGGCCATGCCTCGTGACGAAGAATATCTTCCTAGGCTTGGTGGACAAAGTGAAGAAGACTACGAGAACTACAAGCGAAGGGCTGTGTTTTACGCAGCAATGAATCGTACAGTGGTTGCTCTGGTAGGAGCTTTGTGCCGCAAACCTTCTCAGATCGATAACGGTGAGATGCTTTCTGAATTCATGAAAGACGTAACTGGAACTGGAATACCCTTTGATGAATTCTTGAAGAGAATTGAATCTGAGATAATGGTCTCTGGACGAGTAGTGATCTGTGTTGACAGAATGGACAACGAAACCAACCGACCTTATCTGGTCTGGTATAAGTCGGAAGACTGTACGAACTGGTTCACATCTAAGTCTAGCAATTTCTCACAAACACTAGAAACTGTAATCTTCAAAGAATCTTACTACGATGTTGATGGTGATAACCAATATCAACAAGTTGTTCGAGATCAATACCGTGAGTACACTATGGTCAATGGCCAATCTGTAGTTAACCTACACCAGCCAGTAAATAAATCCAAAGGTGGAACTATAACAGGTTCTGAGCAATACGAGATCGTACAGACTAAAGTGCTAACAAACCGTGGAAAGCCACTGGGCTTTTTACCTTGTACTATGATCGTATCTTCTGGAGAAGATTTCGAAGTTCCTACTCCACCATTGTTAGATTTGGTTGACGTGAACATTGCCCACTACCGTAACAGTGCTGATTTCGAGCACGGCTTACATTGGACAGCTTTGCCTACTCCTTGGTTCTCTGGACTAAGTGATGCTAGCTCTCAAATCTCTATAGGTTCTGGTGCTGCTATTATACTACCTGACCCTGCTTCTCATGCTGGGTTCTTAGAGTTTAGTGGTGCAGGTCTTACTCAGATTTCTGGAGCCATGAAGCACAAAGAAGCATTGATGTCTACTCTAGGTGCTCGTATGTTGAGTTCAGGAATGGATCAATCGACTAGTGCTGAAGTAGTACGTATAAACGTATCAGGAGAGATATCTGCATTGATTAATGTGGCTAAATCTGTGAGCCGTTGTGTAGGACGTGCACTTCGTATGGTAGCAGTCTGGGAAAACCAGAAAGGTGCTGAGAAAGTAGAAGTACACATAAATGAAGACTACGTAGATACCAAACTAGGTGCTGCAGACATTCAAGCGTTACTTGGAGCATACCAAGGAGGAGCATTGTCTCTCGACACTCTTCTCTGGAACCTTGAACAAGGTGAGCGTTTACCTATGGGTCGAACTATAGAGGACGAGATAGCTTTGATTGAAGTTGGTGCTGAGAAGGAAGCCGAAATGGCTATGAGCATGGAAGGTGAAGAAACTGGATATGCAGGAAACTTCTTTAACAGTGAATCAGGTTCTAACGAAGACGATAATAATATTTAACAATTAGGAGGCCACATGGCTATTTTAGATAGCATTAAAGAGGGACTGGCGTCTCTTGAAAGTGGAATGAAAGACACAGCTCGTGAAGCCACAAACACTTCTGGTTTGCGAGGATCAGCAGTCCACAAAGAGAAGATGAAAGATTGGTCTCGGTCAAAGGAAGGAGTTGCTCTTATAGACGTAGCTCTGTCTGTAGGACTTGAAGGTGTTGAAATGGCCACTAAGTCTGTCAACACAGCTGAAGCTTTTATCAACGATTCATACGAGAAGAAAGATGAGCTTATGGACTTAGGTCGTAAGATCGTGGATAAGAAATCTTATGAAGCTGGTGAGAAAGCATTAGATATGGCAGCTGAAGTAGAGGACTTTGTAAAGAAAAACTCTAAGAAGTTTGAGAAGTCTATCGAAAAAGCTGCAAGCACTACAAGTGAGTCTGCTTCAGAAGCTGGCGAATCTGCTCTTGACACTTTGAAGAAAGCTAAAGAAAGCTCTGAACAATTCACCTCTAACCTTGTGAAAGAAGTAGCTGACAAAGCTGAAGACTTTAAGAAAGACTTGAGTGATCAGTATGACGTACAAGTTAGTGCTATAGATATGATGCTTGAGAGATCAGGTAACGATACTGCTATGGTTATGGACGACTTGAAAAACTTAGGAATGAAGTCTGCTGAAGAGCTCAAAGCAATAGGCGTAATCAAGATAGAAGCTTACACACGGACAGATGGTGGTAAAATACCAACTCACTTCCGTAAGAGAGCTAGATAAAGTATATAGCACACAGCACGTTCCCTAGTTCAATAGGAGTGGGGAACTGCTTGCTTACTTTTAACATACCAATGAGCATTCTACCAATAGGAGTCTGACTACATGGCTAAGAAAGATTTAACCAAGCAAATAGCTGCAAGGCGTGTTGTCTTAGATAACATACAGCCCAAGCAGAAGAAAGTTGTGGACGAATTGTTGGATGAGTTGACTCTCCACGCCCTACAACTGCAACAAATAGCAAACAACCAAGACGTTGTGCTTGCTAAGTACTACAAGAAACTATCTGATGAACTTTTAGACAAAGTCAACACATACGATTTCGCTAGTGCTAAAGGTAACAAACTTAAGGCGAAGTATATTCGATCTCTGATGAAGGAAGGTTCTGAATCTATCGATGCTTCCCACAAACTAATTCAACAAGCTGTCCGTGACGGCTTAATCTCTGTCGGAGATTTAGAAACACAGTTCGCTGTAGGTTCTATAAACAAGGCAGTGACTGGCACAGGTACAATCAAGATCGCAAGTGAGACTCTGTCTCCTAAGAAGATCAGTACCATTGCGGACAACTTAATAGTAGAAGGTGTGCCCCAATCTCAGGTTTGGAGACGCCATAGCAAACGTGTACAGGAAAAGTTCAAAGACGCTGTGCGAATGTCTTATCAAAACAATGAAGACATAGAGACGCTCTCAGGACGTATCCGTGGAACCTCTGCTAATAAATATAAGGACGGTATCCTTAATGTATCTAAGAACCAAGCTAATACGTTAGCACGTACTTCGATATCATCTGTATCTAACAGGACTCGTGAAGAGACCTACATAGCTAACCAAGATGTAATCAAAGGCGTACAGTTCCTAGCTCATCTTGACTCTAACACAACTCCGATATGTATGGCATACTCTGGAGACCAGTGGCTGTTTGAAGATGGAGGATACAGAAACATCGAAGGTGGTCATGAATTCCGACAACCACCATTGCACTTTAACTGCAGATCCACTATGCTTCCTTTGTTGAAGACTAGTGCTGAGTTAAAAGCAACTGTCCCAGCAAAATGGGATAGGATTCCAAAAGATAAACGTAAGACAATAGGAAAGATTCTTGGACCAAAGGTTTGTCACAGTCCCTGTACATACAGAGATGCTGACGAGTGGTTAAAGGGTCAAGACAAGAAGACACGCAAGCAGGTACTTGGATCAGACAAAGCAGTTGAACTGTGGGAAGCTGGCAAGGTAGCTATGGGACGTTTCGTTACCCAGAAGGGTAGGACGAGAACTCCTGAAGAGGTTGCAGCTCTATATGCGCAGAAGGAACTTGTTCCTGAAACCGTACTAAAACTTAAATCAACAGACACTTTCAAGGCTAACGCTGGGGCTTCTAAAGAGGCGTCAGACAGAATTGGAAAGGTTGAGAAGGGAAAGTTCCTTACTATCGAAGGGAAGCTACAAACAGGGAAGAAGGTGTCACAGGGTGACAAGGATCTTCTGGGTTACATTCTAAAGAATGCTGATCCTACTGAATTTGAATACAACAAAGGCTACGGCCCTGCTGACTTCAAAGACTTCATAGGTAACAAAGGTAAGCGACTAGCTTTCTACAACCACACAGCGAAGAGATTCGAGAGAATCGAAGGGTTACGTAAAGGTGACCTAACGCTAAGACAAACAAACAAGTTAAACGAGACCGAAAGTTTAGTATACGATGAGATTATTTCTAAGATTTCTAAAGACACGAGGATTAACTCAGCACATCGAGAGATATTGCTGGAGATGTTCGAAGAGTCTAAAGATATCGTTGGAACTAGACGAAGCGTACCTATGCTAGAGTCTTTACTAACATTAGCACGTAGCGAGAACTTCTCATTCATTGATGGAGATTTCATAGGCTATATTAATAACTCTCTAAAGAACTCGGTGAACTCATACTTCAGCAGGTTAGTTAGAGCAGAGATTCGTACGACTGATAGCTTAGAGAAACTGAAGCGTTATGCTTTAGTCTCTGAGTCTGGAAAGACGACAGCCAAAGCTGCAATAAACAGAGACAAGTCATTCTTGTTAGAGTCCACGCCTACTCTGGCTGAAGCAACCAAATACAAGAAACGTATTACTGCTATCGGCAATAGGAAGCTAAGAAACTACGCAGGAGAGACGGCAACTGAACTCAGCGTAGACTTGGGACTCAACACTCAAGACACTCTATCCTTATTCTTCGGAGTTCTACAGGATGGTGTCAGGATGAGGCCCATGAACATTAGCAAGTTCGGCAGAAGGATGAAATCGAAAGAAGTACAATTCGTAATCTCAAGGACAAAACCTGGAGAGAAAATTGTAATCAACGATTCAATCCTGAACAACTCTATGTTTGCTAAGTACAAGAATAAAGTATTTTCTGGGCGAGGATTGCCTCCAGAACTCAGGGATGAGTTGGGAGCTATTTTGCAAGATGCCCAAATGTATCAAGACGCTAGACGTTACATGAAAGGTAAGATCAAGGTTCCCGATACTGAGGTTCCTGATATTTACATTCGTTCTCAACTTGATAAGTTCCTGACTAACGATACAAAACCTATGCCTCTCATAACATTTATTGAGAAAGTAGATAAGCTGTATGACATGGATGGAACACAAAGAGCCAATGAACGAGTACGTATGGCTAAGAAAGCTCAGAAAGAACTAGGTAAGCAGGGTGCTTTTACTAGGCTACTGAGAACAGAGAAAGCAATAGAACGTAAGCTTGATCTACGAAAGGCTCGTAAGACAGCTGGAGAGGATTGGGAATTAGAATCTGATGGCCCAATACTTCGAGCAACTTATGATAACATAGAGTCTAGTATAGATCAAGATTACCGTAAGCCTAGTTCTCCTTTTTACAAGGAAGCTAACTTACTAAGAAATGATAATCCTTTAGACCTAGCACGATTAACCAACGAGGTTGCGTTATCGTCTACTCAAAAAGGATCAATGTACATCCAAGCTGTTAAAAAGCTAGGTGAGCGATACTACTACAGGTTTCAGAATGTTCTTGACCCAGACGAAGATGATGCTTTGAGGATAGGAAACTATCTCATGAACTCTCTTGTTAAGACTGGAAATGTTAAGAGAATGAAATCGGTACAACGTGTCAAGCAAGACTTTCAGATCAGAGAAGTTACAGCTTGGACTTTGAAAGCAGACAACCCCGAATGGGAGACTCTGTTATTAGAGAACAAGAAGAACTACGAAGTCGATGGTCTGCCTAGATTCAAAGCTCCAAAGTATGGCAGGGGAACTCTGACCAACGGTATCTACGAAGATACTGGTGAAGCCGCTATCCGTGGTTCCAATACGGACTGGGTAGAACTTCAATACAGGAACGGAAAATCTAAAGCATCGCTTGATAACTTAGACACAGAAGCTGGAACAGCTATCAGGGTTAATGGATATACCTATGACGTATTGACAAAGCTCCGAAGCAACGGTGACGAATTTATACCATCTGCTCCTAAGTCGAAGAGGGACGTTGTAACACGAAGCAAGTATGATAGCTTCAATCGTGCTTTGATAAGTGCCCGAGGATTAAGAGACCAGAAATTCTATAACGGTATGAGCAATGATAAGTATGGACGAACTTACTCTAACGCTAGTGCACTACAATGGCAGGGAGACGACTTCAACCGAGGTCTGATGCTCTTTGACAATGCTGTGGAATTAGGTAAAGATGGTAAAGACCATTTTGCCCAAGCGTTTATGAACATCTCAGGATTTGATAAGATACCCCTCAGGGAGAGGTTGAAATTGTATGATCTAATAGATGAAGACTTAATACTTAAAACTGCTGCTGACCCATTCGCCAATGATTGGTGGAGGACGAAGACCAACTGGATTCAGACAGGCGTATTTAAGAATCTGCGAGGAGTGAACGTAAAGTACCAAGTGCCGAAAGGTGAAGGTGGAACTATGCATGTGCTTGATGAAATCAAGAAACTTGCTGTTGAAGCTGACCCAAGAGGTGATGGTGCACTACAACTTCTAGCGATGATTAAAGAACGAGCTGAAATGATCGAGTGGACTAGGGCTGGCAATAAGATCAGCAAGTTCAAGAGTAGAATTCCAGTACAGATAGATGGTACAACAAACGTATTACAGCACATAGCAGGAATATCTCGAGACCAGTCTACTGCTTCAGCAGTTAACATGACTGTTCGTAATGGTGTGGCAGACGCCTACATCAAGACTCGAGATGCAGTAGAACTACTAGCCAAGACCAAGTACGCAGATGACCCTGTCATTCAGAAGTACGTGTTCGAAGGCATGTCTCATAGTAAGAGACGTAAGTCGGTAAAGCATGGTTTGATGACCAGTCAGTATAACGCTGGCCCATCTACCTTAGGAGGAACCTACTTCGATGCACTCAAAGGCACGGTAATCAATGGAGAGAAAATCTTTGATAACCCTACCGCTGGAGAGACACTTCGTATAGGTAGACTCATTCTTGAAGCATCTGAAAACGAGTTCCCAGAGGGATTCAAAACTCGAACAATGTTCAACCAACTAGCAGAAGCTCACACACTTTCCAATAAAAAGGAAATTACACTAATAACTCCTAACGTTGGCAACCCGTTCCGTATGACATACTCAAAGACTTCGACCAGACAGGTTGAATTGGACGACGGAAAAGGTGGCAAGATTAACGTAGAAGTTAGAGTAGAACTAGATGAGATGGACTGGGCTAAGCAAGAAAGAGCTTTCGCACCTAACATTATCCACGCATTCGACGCAGAGCATAAATCTCTCGTAGTTAACGCAATGGCTAAGAGGGGCATAGTAGACTTCAGTATGATTCACGACAGTTTTGGTGCACACGCAGGTAATATGTCGCTAATGAAAAAGGAAACTAAAGCAGCCTTTGTCAAGATGTACAAACAAGAAAATATACTTGAGAAACTTTACAAACACTTTAAGTCGCAAGGCGTAGAGATGGTTAGGTACTCAAGAGATGAATTCGGTCGAAAGATCAAATACACCAATAAAACGGTTCTTTCCAAAGGACAATCCGCTCGAGCAGTCGATGGTAGAATTTGGGTAATAGAGGACATCAATAAGGAAGATATACTAGAGATGGGCAGTTACGATTTCCGTGACTTCGAAAAACTCGACTACTTCTTTCATTAAACAATACCCTTATTTCGGGGAAATAGGAGACCACTAAGATGGCTATTAAATATACATATGATGATGTCGCAGACATTCCAACAGGCTTTGAAAGCCTATTCACTCAAGACGATGCTGGTGTTTTTACAATGTCAGAAGTCGAGGGTATTGCAGACAAAGGTAAGTTGAACGAGTTTCGTGAGAACAATATCGATTTGCGTAAGCAGATAGAAGATAATGCGTCTGCTCAAGCTGACCTAGAAAGCAAATTCTCAGGTGTGGATCTGGAAAAGTGGAAAGAGTTCCAAGAGAAAGAATCAGCAATGGCTGAACAACAGCGCAAGATCGATGACCAAGAACTCATTGACAAAGGCGATGTTGATACACTGATTGATCGTAGAGTTCAAGAAGTGTTAGCCGCAAAAGATAAGGAGCTTAGCTCATTACGAGGAGACCATGACGGCAAAGTGTCGGGTCTACAAGAGCAGCTCATGAACTATGAGAACCAGTTCAGTTCTTTAGTTATCGACAGAGAGTTAGCATCGCTTTCAGCAGACCGTGGAGTAGCAGCATCAGCTGTGGAAGACGTTTTGACGAGAGGCCGATCTACTTTTAAGGTTGAAGATGGACGCCCTGTTGCATATGATGCAGATGGTTTGAAGATGTACGGTGAAGATGCAATCACACCGCTATCCGTTGGAGAATGGATAGACGGACTAAGTGATAAAGCTCCACATCTCTTCAATAAATCTGCAGGAACGGGCATGACTCAGCCGTCAGAAACTTCAGCACCAGTTCGTGAAAGTGGCAACGCTACTGAAATGATCTTGGCTGGTTTGAAGACTTTGCGTTAAACCTAGTGTCTGGGAGATACTAATTCTATAAGCCTAATTTCAGGCTAAACTTTAAAACTACCCCAAAAGGGGCAACTACAATTAATGGAGGCCATACATGGCTATTTCAGGATTAACTCTAGGCACACAACGTGACCTAACAAACGACATGCTTGTTAAAGGCATTATTGATTCAATCGTAACTGTAAACCAGTTTTACCAGCACCTTCCTTTCAAAGGAATCCAAGGTAATGCTTTGGCTTACAACCGTGAAGCTGTTGGCGTTGATCAGCAAGACCTAGTAAGCGTTATGCGTACTGGTGTTTCTGGTATCAACAAAGATCAACAGACTTTCACTCGCCACTCTACTGAGCTTACCACCATCATTGGTGATGCACAAGTAAATGGTTTGATCCAAGCTGTAGGTTCTGACTACAACGATGCTACTGCTGTACAAGTTGCTGCTAAAGCTAAAGGCGTTGGCCGTAAGTTTATGGATCTTATGATCAACGGACAAGAAGGTTCTGCTACACGTGGCGTTGTCGCTTCTCTAGCATTGACAGGTACTCCTGCTCTAACTGCTACTTCTGCAACTACTGCTAAGAACTTCTATGATACAGTAATTCAAGGTGCAAACCTTTCTGCTGCTCGTGGAATTACTCCAACCTACGACCTAAACGGTTCAGGTGCAGACAACAAAGGCTTCACGCAGGCTAACTTAGTAGCTGATACTGATACTGCAGCTGGCACCAACACTGGCATGATCAACGTATATGTAAATGGCGTTGTTCATAAAGGACCATTCGCTTCTGGTACTCCAACTGCCGTTGCTATTACTTTGACTGCTGCTGGTGTTGTTTTGTACAACTCTGCTTTACGTCTAGTAAACGGCCCATTAGGTTTTGACGGTCTTGATCGTTTCGTAACCTTAGCTGCTCGTACTACTGCTCCTTCTGCAATCGACATGACTGCTTCTGGTGCTGGTGATACCTTACTATCTCGTCTTGACGAGTACATTGATAACATCCATGACAAAGACGGAATGGTTGATTACATGATGATGAACAGTGCTGGCGTACGTAAGTATACCCAAGCCTTGCGTTTATCTAACGCTGCTGGTTTTGATGACGTTATGGAAGTTAAAGATTCTTCTGGTGGTGTCATGAAAGTACAATCGTACCGTGGTGTTCCAATCTACCGTAACGATTTCGTTCAATCTACTCTTGCTGAGCAAGCATCTCTTGCTGGCGGTAATGCTGGTGCTGGCTCTGGTGCTGCACACGTGTTCTGTGGTACTGTAGATGACGGTTCTTTCTCTCACGGTATTTGTGGTCTTACTGCACAAAACTCTTCTGGTATTCAAGTTGCTAAACTTGGTGCACGTGAAGATGTTGATGCTGAGATTACACGTGTTAAGTGGTATGTCGGTATGGCCAACTTTTCTGAGTTGGGTATTTTCCGCGGACAAATCTAATAATACTTTAGAAGGAGGGTGTAACCCATGAGTAATAACTTATTCATACCTGCTGTAGTCACTTACGCAGACGAGCTAGTTAGTGGAACGCTTAACAGCTACAACACTTTTAGCTCAATTCACGAGGCCGATTATTATCATACTCGACGCCTTGGCAATAACGCATACATTGACGCTTCAGAACGCACCCGTACTTCTGCTCTTTATTGGGCAACAGATATCCTAAATCGTCAAATATGGATCGGTACACCTAGTAGCTCGACACAGAAGCTGGCTTGGCCAAGAAAGTATGTCCCCACAAGGAATACTATTAACTTGGATGCCACTTCTAGCCGTAGGCGCAGTAGACATGAGCGAGATGAAAATCTTACTTTGTTTAGCCAATGGCAGGATGACAAGAAAATCCCCGAGTTCATTAAAGATGCCACGGCAGAATTAGCACTTTACCTCATTGAGCGTGAAGCTGCTGGTGCGACAACTATGAGTCAATACGATGATAGTTTGTCTAATCTGACGTTGGGTGGTATGTCTCTTCAACTGAGAGAGAATCCTGAGTACTTAACAGATATGCCTTATCAGGTATTCTTTATAGTCAGTGATTTCTTGAAGTCAGTTAAAGAGTCCGACCCATCAATTAAGCAGGTGCAGTCTGTTAATCTAACGAGGAGGTAGTAATGGCTATTAATATACCAACTACACTCGTCAAGATAGACAAGACGCTTACCGCTCAAAAGCTATATACTCCAGCTACGTTTACTCAGGCAGCATCGACTGCTAGTTCTACTTATAATCCTATCACTGGGACGTATAGTAGTTCTGGCAACTCGACTGTTCACAGTTTTAATGTTGTCCTTCTTGACATAGACTACAACTCTTTGAAAGGCGACGAGTATAACGTGACAGCTAAGATCATGATACTCCCTCAGAACATAACCTTTGAACCCAGCACACGTGATGTGTATTGTATCAAAGGAAAGTTTTGGGACGTAGACTCGATCAAGTTATCCCCCCAAGACAGTCTATGGGAGATTACGGTCGGGAGGAAGTAATGGCTAAAAAGATTGATATAAAAAGACTAGGCATGGTGTTGACAGATGAGATTCAGAACATATCAGAACTAGAGTTTAAGGCATTAGCTTTCGAACTCTTTGGAGAGATAGTTAAACTGACTCCTGTTGATTCAGGTAGAGCAAGAGGAAACTGGCACATAACTGCTGGCAGTGCTGACTTCTCTATCGGATCCGACACCTCACCTTCTCAACCTAACTACAATTTAAACGTCAAGGGTTTTCCTTCAGTGTACATCAGTAATGGTTTACCCTATATGAAAGAACTCGAAGACGGAAGATCACCACAAGCTCCAGACGGTATCTCTAGGGTAGCGTTAGCAGCTGTGAGGGCAAGGAGATAAATATGAGTTATGAAGCTGTACGACAGATCGTTGAAAAACGATTCTTCGACACTTACTCTTCAACAAACGCTAAGGCTCATGGAGCGTCAGCATACGTAGAAGGGCACGACTTCGTCCAACCTAGTAAGGACTGTGGTGAACAGTCTAAATCTCTGAACAATGGCTCTTGGCTGGTCTTGAGCGTAGTGGATGGAGGCTCTAGTATTAGAGCATTCAATAAAGGTATGAGGAAGACATCTGGATTTGTAAGATTCACCCTATACGTAGCAGAAGGTACTGGTACCAAGAAGCTGCGAGAGTTGGCAGACTATGTCGATTCAATAGTGGGATTTCAGGGAGGAGTTTCTGGAACTACAAATGCTGGCAATCTTTACACACAAGTCGGTCAATTAAGAAAGCTGACAGACAATGATCTTGGATATTTGAAGTATGCTCTAGATTTCGACTACGACTACTACGAATAAAAAATTAACACACACAAATTAAATGGAGGCCAAAAATGGCTAATATCTCTTCAAAGTTTGTAACTAGCTTCTCGGAACTATACTTCCGTACAAGTAAACTTACAACTGGTGAAAAAGCAGCACCAAAAACTTGGTTCGCTGCAACTGGAGCTGGCTCTGCTGCCAAAGTCCAATCTGTAACTGTAACCACTACTACTGCTGTCGCAGGAAATATGGTTCTTAAAGTAACTAACCCTGTTACTGGTGTAACAAACAGCATTGCTGTTGTAATCGTTGCTGGTGCAAACCAAGCTACTCTTGCTGCTGCAATCAAGGCTGGTCTAGAAACTGATTCAACTATCACAACTGGTTCTGTCTCTTCTGGTGTATTCTCTGTCACATTTACAGCTGCTGCTGGCAATGCAACAGTAGAAGTAGAAGACAATCCAGGCGGTGTTACTGTTGTAGTTGCACAAACTACTGCTTTCTCTGCTGGTACTGGTGGTACCCTGTTGATCCCTAACGTTATGGAAGTGGGAACTCTTTCTAACGAAGCTACTGTAATCGAAACACCTACTTTTGGTGAGACGTTTAAAGGTAAGCTACGTGGTCAGCTAGACGCTGGTCAGTTGGACGCACAGTTGTACTGGGCTCCACGTAACGCAGTACATCTAGCTATGCGCTCTGCTGCTACTCTAGGAACAGTTTGTTCTTTCGGTATCAAGTGGAAGTCTGACGCTGTTGCTACTGATGCTGAATATGTTGTATTCGACGGCTTCTTAAGCTCGTTCGGTATTGACACTTCTTTCGATGATGTTGCTAAAGCAAGTTCTACAATGATTGTAGACGGTGCATTAACATTCTCTGACGACAGCTAAGGTTAACACCTAAAACACTATGCCTCCTTCCACTTGGAGGGGGGCGTATTTATTATCCAACAAATACTTATATATATATTAAAAGGTAAAGACAATGAACAAATCAGAACTATTTAAATCCTACGCCCTAAAGACTAACACAATTGAAATGGAAAACTGGGGTGGTACGGTACATATTCGTGAACTTTCCGCTGGCGCAATAGATCGTATGCGTAGCGTGGGAGAAGGTAAAGAACTTCAGATGGCAGCAACTGTCATTATTGAAGGTGTCATTACGGAAGAAGGTAAAAGGTATTTCGTATCGAATGACATGAACAACATTTTAGAAATGTCAGTTGCTGACCTTAACAAAGTGTCAGAAGCAATCTTAGAACTAACAGGTCTGCTTGGTGGAGATGACGAAGAAGCTGAAGAAGTTGTAGAAGCTTAATGTCAACTCCAGAACCGATGACACCTATTGAGAGATTCGAGGTAGCTCTGTCATTGCAACTGGGCATACCAATGTCTGTCTTAAAAGACACATTAACACTCCGAGAGTATGAACTTTATCAAGAATACTTTATAACTTTCGGAATAGGACAAGAAGCTCATTATATCAGGTCAGCTACAGAGATAATCACTATGGTTACTCAAATCGCTGGAGCAATGGGCAGTAAGGACAAAATCAATCTCACACCTGAAGAGATTTATCCACAGTTATCATATGACGATCCTAAGAAAAAGAAGAATCGTGGCGGTAACTCGGCAGTGGATTGGGACAACACTCCAGATCATTTAAAGAAACAATTGATTGAAACAGGATTATTTGATAAAGACGGTAATCCTAGTGGAGCACACAGCAATCCAATAGACCAATTACGCACACAATAAGAATAAGATATAGGAGCATACGATGGCTGATTATACAAGTACGGTAGAGCTCAAAGCTAATACTCGTAAGTTAGAAAGTAGTATGAGGGATGTCACTGTCAAAATTGACAAGATGGGCACTAAGTTAAAAGGTGCTTCAACTCAATTTAGAAGGACAGCTAATACAGGTGTTGGTAGTCTACGCAAATTAGACAAGAAGGTAACTGGCACAACTAAGATTATCCGAACAATGACTGCAGCATTCAGTGCTGTAGCTGTTACTATGTTCGTGTCTAAATCTTTGCAAGAATTTGCTAAGCTAGAAGACGGACTTAAGCAGATCGGAACACTAGGTGTTAAAAACCTTAAAGGTGTAGAGAAAGCAGTATTCAAAACAGCGAAAGCGTTTGGCACAGATGTCAACGCAGCTACTAAAGGATACTACGACATAATCTCTGCTGGAGCCAGTTCAGCAGCAGCGGCATCAGATCAGCTTACAGCTGCAGCCAAGCTAGCTAAAGCAGGTAACACTGATCTTGGTAAATCGGTTGATATCCTTACTACAGCCATAAACGTATTTGGGGATAACGGTGAGACATCTTCAACTATCATAGATAAGTTATTTACTACAGTTAAGCTAGGTAAGACTACTGTAGCTGAGTTAGGTCAATCATTTGGTCTAGTTGCTGCTACGGCAGATGCTGCTGGAGTCAGTCTCGCAGAGACAGGTTCAGCTCTAGCTGTAATGACTGCAGGTGGTCTTAGTACCTCTACTGCAGTAACAGGATTAAAAGCTGCATTGAGTAACATCATCAAGGTGACACCAAAGGCTGAGAAAGCTGCTAAAGCATTAGGCATAGAGTTTACTCAAGCCTCCTTAGCATCTAAAGGCTTTGTCGCATTCTTCGAAGATATAAGAAAGAAGACAGGCGGTTCGGTAGTTGAACTTGGTAAGTTATTTGATTCAGTAGAAGCGATTAACGCTGTAGCTACTATGACCTCAGACGTAGGTATCAAGAAGCTAGCAAATGCTATGGATCAAATGCAGAACTCCGCAGGAACTGTAGAGAGAGCATGGGAGACTGTCGCTGACAGCCTGTCTGTATTGTTCGCACGAGTTTCTAATACTATGTTAGAAGCTAGTCACTCTATAACAGAATTGATCGTAGGGCCATTGAAGAGTCTCTTAAAAGGTATTTTAGAAAACTCCGAAGGTTTCCGTACGTTCAAGAAAGTAATAGTAGGAGCAACAGGTGCTGCAGTAGCATTACTTGCAGTATTCGCAGTTTCAAAGTTTAAAGCTATAACAGTAGGCGTAATGTCGTTGACAAGAGCCTTGATGTTGAACCCACTATTCCTCATAGGAGGAGCAGCTGGATTCGCTGTAGTAGAATTGTTTGAAAGGTTTGGAGGATTCACAGAAGGGTTCACAACTGCAATCAACAGAATGCAAGTTGTGTATGAAAACTGGTTAGCTGGTTTTAAGACCAACAGTGTATTCGTAGCCTTCACAGCAAACTTAGACAAGTTACACGATACATTCAAAAAGACGATAGGAATTGCTTTCGGCTACGTATCTAACTTAGATTGGGACGCTGCTTGGCATGGTTTGGGACATTTCTCAGAAAGTGTAGCTGGCATAACCAAATCTGCTCTTGAATTTTTACAAGAGCCTATCAAAGATGCCTATGATATTTTAAGTGCTATAGATTGGACTGTAATATGGGGAGACTTAGCAAAAGATACACAGGCAGTTTATGATGTTTTGAAAGTAGCATACAGTGAAGTTGCCCAGCCACTTGTTGATGTGTTCGACACTATTAAAGCTATCGATTGGTCAACGATGTGGGGTGGTTTGTACGAAGGAACACAACAAGTTTTGTCTTGGTTCCTTGATATGTACATATACCTTGTAGGATCCTCTATTGTACCTGACATGGTCAATGAGATCGGTGCATGGTTTACTAAGCTAGTCGACATGGTTCTTATTCCAGTAGAGGAAATGTACAACGGTGTGGTCAAGTTGTTTGACTTGATGTACACAAATATCACAGGAACTACTAGGAAGTCTGTAAACGAAGTAAACTCAATACTGGCAGACGTTCATGGACCTAATGACTTAGACAAGGGCATTTTCCAAGGGGTTTTAAGTGCAAGTACGATAGAAAACCTTAATGAAGTTTGGGAAAACTTGACAACAACCTTTAAAGTTATTGGAGGTCTGATAATTGGAATTTTTTCTATAACTATTCTTTCTAAGTTCAGTAAGACTGCATCTAAAATGTTTGATACCTTTAGGTCTTCAGCTTCCACTGTCTCTGGTAAGCAGGGATTAGTCAATAGAGCTTTGTACGGCAAAGAGGGCAGCTCTAGAGCAGCCATGAAAAACGTGGCGAAATTGCGTAAAGAAGTAGAAAGATTAGAAGGTGGACAAAGGATCCAAAAAGGGGAAGCCACTGGAAAAGGTAGGTTCCAATCCTTGGGTATGCAGAGAGCTTCAACCTTGGACAAGGGCGTACTTAAAGGTCAGATAGCTAATGCTGAAGCCGAAATAAAGAAACTTGGCGCAAAGGCTCCAGGAAGAGGGATTATGTCCCGATTCTTATATGGCAATGGTCAAAACGTAACAGGCTTTACTCAAAAGTTTACATTGCTTACCGCTAGAGTAAAATCTAGCTTATTGTCAATAGGTGCTAGTGTAAGTAAAGGTATAGGTTTTGCTTCACGTGCTATATTCGGTGCTGCAGGTTCTGCCGCTATAAGTACTAAGTTTAGTGCTATGGTGTCTGGCATAAAGCTAAAGGCTCTAGGTCTTAGGGCTTCTTTAGAAACTAGGGCTATCTCTAACCATATGCTTTACGGCAAAGGTGGAGTGTCTGGAGCTATACTAGCTGGATGGACGAAGTTTACTACTATCATTGGTAAGAGTAAGTTTAAGTTGCTAGGTGTAGCTGCTGCAGGTGTAGCAGGAATGGCTCTTTACGGAGCTACTGGTGGATCTGAAGGCATAACTAGCAAATGGGAATCATTCCTAGATAGCATTAGCTTTGACAAGATCAAAGAGACTGCTCTTAACGCATTTTCTGAGTACGGTACAGACGGTCTTATAATGTGGGCTATGTTTGGTGCTCCTGGATCTGGTGCACTTCTAGGCGGCATAACTAAAGCATTCGCAGGAATGAAAGGAATGCTTGCTAAAGTGTTGCTTCCTGCTATCGGTTACCTAGCAACAACTGGTGCTGGTATATTATCTGGCCCAGTGGGTTGGATTGCTTTAGGATTAGCTGGCGCAGCTGCAATCACTTATGCTTTATGGCCTAAGATAGAACCTATGTTCACTGATATGTGGAATGGCGTTACTAGTTGGTTCAGTGGGATTGATTTCTCAGGACTATGGGACGGATTAGTTAGTTCTATCACTTCTCCTTTGCAATCCATAAAAAGTGCCATTATGTCTACTTTCACTTTTACAAGTGGTAAAGAAAGAACTGGCAACCCAGCTGGTTTGGGTCGTGGGCTCCAGAAAAAGGCTGATGGTGGGTTTATTATAGGAGAAGGTTCCGCAACTTCAGACTCTATCCCAGCTATGCTATCTAATGGCGAGTATGTGATCAACGCACAATCTACAAAGAAACACCGTAAGCTTCTTGAATCTTTAAACAAGAACAGGTTTAGTATGGGTGGATATGTAGGTGGTTATGAATCAGGTTCAGGTGAAGCTGGACCACCTCGTGTACAGTTCACAGGTGGAAAGTTCGACCACACTAAGACGCTGAAAGCATTTGGTGGCTTTATGGATGAGTCCAGCGAAGAGATGCGAATCTTTAAAGATAGCTTAGATGTACTTAGTGAGAATACTTTCAGGTTGACTGAAGAGCAAATCAATGAGCTTTCACTCGTCAAACAAATGAACAGTATGACGGCTGGTCTTATCAATACTCAAAAGATGCAAGAAAATGCTGCTAAGGTTGGTATCGTTGGTACTAAAGAAACAACCAAAGCTGTAGTAACTCTAGGAGAGAAGACCAAGGAAGCTGCAGATAAGATCGAAAATGTATGGTCAGGCTTTGGCAAGACCCTAACAAATGATCTTAAAGATTCTCTATCACGTGCTGACTTCAGCAGTGTTGGAGATGCTATCGGTTCAGGCATAAGAAGTTTAGCTGAAAAAGTTTCTCGTACTATGTTAGACAGAGCATTCGCTCCTATGGAGAAAGGTCTTGATACGTGGTTCCAAACTATGGACACTATGGAAATTGAAGGCAGTACAATGTTTGCTCGTTTAGGAAACATGGGATCACAGATGTTCAGTGGCATGGGTAGTGCCCTTAGCCAAGCATTCAGTAGTATGAGTGGTGGCGGTGGTTTCTTCAGTGCTATAGTAGGAAGCCTATTCGGTGGCACTACAGGACCAAAAGCAGGCATGACAGCTTATGCAAGTGGCGGTCGAGTAGCTGGTCCAGGATCTGGTACAAGTGATTCTATAGTAGCACGTCTAAGTAACGGAGAGTTTGTCGTCAACGCAGCTAGTGCTCAAGCTAATCTGGGTCTGTTAACGCAGATCAATGGCGGCTTTGCAAAAGGTGGACACGTCGGTGAGAAGAAATCAGGCAACAAAGCAATAGATTTCTTATCAAGTTTAGACGATGGCATCCAAGGGTTTGTGGGTAAGATAACTAATGGCATTTCTAATGCTGTAAGTTCTGTTCTCCCTAAGCGTGGTAAAGCTGACGAGAAAAAGGGTGAATCTGGTGGCATCATGGATTTCCTTAAGTTCTTAATTCCTGGAGCTGGAATAATGGAGTTTATGGTAGATGCTTTAGCAAAAGCAAGAGGACCAGATGGCTTCTTCCCTGACAGCACTATTGGTGGACTAGTTCCCGACTTCCCGACTCGAAAGGTCATGGAACGTGGACGTGGATTCGAAGCACTTAACGGTGGTGGATTAGGTGGTTTTTCTCCTAACTCTATGGACTTTAAGAGAGCTGAGTCTCAACGTACTAGTATCAACAGTAGACTGTTTACTACTTCTGCTCGTAAAGATCAACTAGGAAGATTGACAACAGCACAACGTGCAGCTTTTGTATCAGGTACTCAACAGAAAGATAGTCGAGGACGATTCAAGAATGCTAACGATGTTCTGTCTAGGATTTCTGGTGGATCTATGGGTGAATCCAATGCTCAACGTGAAAGTAAGACTATCGCTCAAATCAAGAGCGGAGCTTTGTCGAACTTTGTGAGTAGTAGTGGAAGCTCTATAAAGGGTGTAACTAATAGCTTTGACAGGTCTGACTCTAGATTGTCTAATTCAGTTTCTAAACCTAAGAAGGTTAAAACTGTAAGCAGTAACACTGGCCATCCTGGAGCTATGGCTAAAGGCGGTATGGTTGGGCGTCCTAAGAATAGGATTCCTAAGTATGCTTCTGGAGGACGAGTGAACACAGGTGGTGCTGGCAATGATGGCCCTATCTATCTAACTCTTAACAACAACTATGATGTACAGTCCGCTATGAACCCAGCAGAGTTCCAAGCAATGTTGGCTAACAACAGCGAATTGTCCTTCTTAAGTGTTGAGAAGAAGCTTAGAGAAACAGGAAGATCACTATATAAGTAATGTAACGCTTTAGAGGGCAGTAGGAAGAATTCTTTACAGAACCTTCCCATTGCCCTCAGTTACCAACGAACACACCTACAACAGCTCTCTAAGAGCTACGAGTCTGTATTATAGTATAAAACTAAACTTCTTTGAATATAGGAAGTTTTATTTTATATTAAATATTAGAATAACATTAACGCAATGAAAGGCGAAACCACATGGCTAACAATTTTGAAAAGAATCAAGGAGAACTCCTTCGATTTAACTTAAGTCTAAAAGATACGAAAGGGTTCCCAGTAGCCCTAACTACAGGAACTGGAACAACCCCAGTATTGTTCTTTGCAGGGTCTGCAAAATACACTGGTTCAGCTGGAACAGTCCAGTCTTTCTCTTTCGAGTATAATCAGAAAGAAGCGAATATACCAGTCAGAGGATCTAATGCCTTTGGCGCAAACGAAGTATACAAAGTAGATGCTTTCTTGTCTGCAGATATAACTTCAACTATGGCAGCAGGTTCTTGGAACTATACGATAAAGTATTCTGACAAGGCTAACCCCTCTGCTAACGATAACGTATCTGTATTACTTGAGGGCGTTATTACCCTAAATTCAGCTGTGACAGTAAATCCAGATACTACTGGTAGCGCATTCGTCACCCCATCTAACCCTTCTTAGGAGATATCATATGTCTAATGTTGTATCAAATACGATAATAACAAATCCTGATGTAATCATAGTAGAGAGTGTAATTGTATCAGACAATGCTTCAATATCTCTTACAGCTGCATCAGCTACCGCAGCAGCAGCATCTGCAACGGCAGCAGCAGCCTCAGCAGCAACCCTAGCCGCATTATCAAATGGTCAGTTTTTCATAGGAAATGCATCCAACCAAACCAGCAGTGCTAACTTTAACTCTCTCGTAGACGCAAGGGCAGTCGCACTAGCTATAGCATTAGGATAATAACATGGCAAACCTTTTCAAAAGATACAAAGTTACAGCTACTACTTCTTCAGCTGTAATTTACACAGTGCCGAACTCAACTACTAGTGTTATAATCGGCCTTCAAGCTGCAAACAAAAGCGCAGCACAACAGTCAATATCAGTACTTCACGGAACAACTTACTTAGCAAAAAGCATAGATATCCCTGTAGGGTCAGTTATGCATTTTCTAGATGGTAAAGTTGTTGCAGAAGCTGGAGACGTTATCACTATCGTCGCTTCAGCTGGTACAGCCCTTGACGTAATCTTATCATGTATGGAGACAAGCTAATGGCTGGATTAATAGGTAATACGGTAGTTAATAATACTGTCGGAGATTTAGGCGACATAGTACTCACTAGCCCAGAAAATGGTGCTAGCCTTATTTATAATACAAGTACGGGCAAATGGGAAGACAGTGTAGTAGTTACTACTAGTAACGATTTCACTACAGCTCTCAAGAATAAGTTAAATGCTATTGAAGCTTCTGCTACTGCAGACCAAACTGGTGCTCAGATTAAAGCTGCTTATGAAACTGAAAGTAATGCTTTCACTAATACCCTTTTCGCCAAACTTAACGGTGTTGAAGCTTTAGCAGATAAAACAGACGCAACTAATGTATTAGCAGCTGGTGCTGTACTACAAAGTTCTGTTCAAGCTTTAGGCTCAGCAAGCAATGTTCTAACAATATCAGGAACTACTGTAACTCTTACACGTGGAGATGGTTCAACTGACACTATCACTGTTCCTTCAGGTGGTACCATGTCAGGTGCTGCAATCAAGACTGCTTACCAAGCTGAGACTAACGCTTTCACCGATGCACAGTTTAACAAATTAGCTGCAATCGAAGCTAGTGCTACTGCAGACCAAACTAGTGCTCAGATCAAATCAGCTTATGAAGGAAATGCTCAAACAAATGCTTTAACTGATGCAGGTCTAGCAATTATCAATGCTACTTCAAACACCAACACTGGCGATGAAGTAACCGCAAGTGCCACAGCTCAAGGTGTCATAGAGCTAGCTACACAAGCCGAAGTAAATGCTGGAACTAGTGGAGTTCTTGCTGTTACTGCTACTACTTTTGCAGCTGCTTCTTTAGATGGCGGCACATACTAATATTGTATTTCTTAGTAGCCTCATTATTCATTAGTCCTTTAGGACTGGTAAAATTTGATGAGAGAATGAGTAGGGGGATCTGGAAATGTCAGAAGTAAGATTTGATAGACTAGAACAAAGTCTAGTAGACCTTGCAAGTAAGGTAGATGAAGTCTCTAAGTTAATGGAGACAGTCATTCGTATAGAAGAAAAGAATATCGCAACCCAACAAAGGTTAGATATCCTAGATGTAAGAGCAAATAAACACAGTGAAGAACTAGATCAGCTAGCAAAAGAAATGAGTGAAGTTCGTAATCGTGGACAATTCAATGAATGGTTTATACGAGGACTAATAGCTTCAATAGTCACTGGGGTTATATTGTTTATAAACACAAACACCTAATAATAAACTAAAATAAGGGGTAAATACCTATGTTTGGATTACCAATGGAAGCTATCACAATGCTGATTAGTGTAATAGGTGGGGCTGTCATGAAAATGTGGTCTCAGTCTCAAGCTGATAAAGCAGAACAACAAAAGATAATGATGGGCCAGTTTCAGGCTAGTCAAGACAGCATTAATGATGCTAGGGCGTACGATACCCCTAACGCACAGTGGATCAGGAGATTCTTAGTCATAAGCTTTATGAGTATGGCTATGTTTATATTACTAGCACCATTGTTAGGATTCCCCACAGTTGTTCCCGTAGATATAGAGAGTGGTTTTAGTATACTATTCTTTGACTTTAAAAATACAGTTACTGAATTTGTTTCGTTAAATGGTATGGTAACACCAGTTTGGTTACCACATGCTATCATGGCAGTAGTAGGTATGTACTTTGGTCAGTCAATCGCAGCACGTAAGTAACGCACAATAAATTAATTTAACACAAGGAGATACACATGGCTATAGCCAGTTTCCCCAACGGTATTAAACCTACCTCAATGGTAGTCACTTCTGAATTTCAAACAGTGGTAACAAATTCCCACAGCTTTGCTCGTCAGTCGCGTACACGTGGTGGGCAGCGTTGGAGGATAGATTACAACTACCCACCTATGACACGTTCTCAGATATCTCCTTTATTGGGCTTCTTACAGGCACAAAACGGCAGAGCTGGGCAGTTTGAGATAGACCCAGCTACGTCTTTATTTACAAACACTGGAGACACTAAGCTGGCAGCAGCTATTGCCCCTATCACTGCTTACGCTTCTACACCAATCGGTGGAGGAATTGTGGTCAAAAGGGCATCTGGTGTTGTTAGCTTTGCTGCAGCAACAGACAAGATAGAAGCTGGTACGTTTATCAAGTTCAGCAACCATCCTAAGATTTACATGACTACTCAACCACTTGAGCTATCTTCAACTGGAACTTACTTTCAGTCAGCTACTATAATTGTAGAATCGAAGAGAGATACTAACTCTCCTAAACTTAACGGAAATCTGTTAATTGGTCTACCTCTTATTAACGTAGCAGGTACTTCAGACGATAGCGCAGCCGTTGTAGTTACCGTAGCCACATTAGCTGCAGATACGTACATTCAGATAGGGGCTAAGATTGCTGCTGCCATAAATGCTATATCTGCCCAAGGATTCTCTGCATCTGCTTCATTTGGTACTGTGACAGTTAACGTTGCAGCAAAGACAGGTGGAACTGCAAATGGTCGAAAAGTTCACGTACCTGCTCTGATAGCCAGTATCAACAATGGCATAACAGGCATCCGAACAACCGTAGATCAATTCGCAACTTTAGGTGGTGGCAGTCCTGCTGCTCTATACTTTGATCCACCATTGAGAGAAGCTATAGATACTAATACTACTATTTCGGTAGCCCCTCTCAACAGTATCCCATTTAACGTGGCTCTAAAGAATGATTCTTGGACTACCAATATCGATGAGATACAACTATACAATGGATTTAAACTTACGTTCGAAGAGACGTTCTAATTACTTAGGGAAATATAAATTATGCCTAGATTAAACACATCACAAACAAGTGACCTAGAAATACTAGGCAGATTATACTCAGACAATGTAAGGTCATATCACGCAATACATTTGTCCCTAAGAGCTTTGGGTAAAGCAGGTAGCTCTGTTGCATCAGAAGGTGTCGAAGTATACATGACAGACTGTTACAAAGACTTGACACTGACTATCGACGGATCAACTAACGTTTATCAAGCAACAGGAAACTTGCTATCATTTGACACCATAAAGGAGTCAACAGACTTACAAATTTCTAGCATAAGTGTAACTTTGTCAGGAGTTGATCGCACATTCACTGCTGCACTTCTTCAATACGAGTACCTCGACCAACCAATGAAAGTCTATCGAGTATTCTTAGATGACAACGAAGTGGTACAACACGTACCTTTGTTGACATTCTCTGGGAATATCGACACTCCAGTGATAACAGATGATCCTACCTCAGGTTCTTCTACTATATCTTTGTCTGCTGCTTCTACTTTCATAGACTTTGAAAGAAGGAATGGCCGCAAGACTAACCAGAGTGAGCAGGATTTGTATAGATCCATTAACGGTCTTTCAGCTGCAGATACTGGATTTGAGTTTAACTCTGATAGCAATACAGAAATATGGTGGGGGAGAACTACAGATGATAGCTAACCTAGACATACACGACTACACAGATCGGTTTAAAGACACGGAATTCCAGTGGAACAAGTTTGATTGTACTACATTCGCATTTGGATGGTTTGACGAGAAGTATGGAACTAAGTTTGTAGAAGACATGATCGAAGGTCGCTACAACTGTGAGAAGACTGCTAGAGAGTTCGCAGAGATGTCAGGGCCAGAGTGGGTTTACCTTGAAGCAGACATCCCTACAACAACTGTTTTAGAAGGCTTCCAGAACAAAGGCGACGTACTTTGCTACTCTTATGAATGTTGGAATCCAATAGCATTGGTGTTAAGTCCTAACAGGATTGCAGTAGTAAGTACCACAGGATTACATATCGTAAAGCCTGACCAAATAATCGGTAAACATAAATACTTAAGAATCGGATAGGAGGGTAGTATGCCAGTAGCAATAGCAACAGCAATAGTAGGTGCGTCAACGGGCATAATGTTCACTATCGTGTCTACAATTGTGTCAGTAGGATTATCTTACTTAGCTCAAACTCTTTTTACTCCTGGAGGCAATCAGTCTAATGTAGAACCAGAAGACCAAGGAGTACTAACAAACAAAGTCAGTAACAACGCACCCATTCCAGTGGTATACGGATTCCGAAAAGTAGGCGGATCTAAGGTATACCAAGCATGTAATAACGACAACAAGAATTTCTGGATGTGTATTGTATTAGGTGAAGGAGAAGTTGAAGGTATACAAAAAGTGTACATAGACGATGACGAATTAGTCCTCAGTTCATTGAATGCTAATACTCACATAACAACGACAAG
>MDTF01014833.1_pt1 | contig 29788 bp, 28 predicted proteins | sample 811191 | NCBI WGS metagenome assembly MDTF01 (sample SAMN05326649, study PRJNA326480) | marine metagenome | isolation source: seawater | place: Southern Ocean | collected 2011 | reverse complement strand
ACCCTTTACCTTATGAAGAACATTTGATATAGCAACCTTACTAACATTTGATGTTTCAATTTTGTAATTTTTAATTGGATCGTTTTTAACATAACTATCAAGGCTTATAAATTTTAAATTATGCTTAGAAAAGTCTTCAGAAGTCATTTGACCTTCCTGAACTGGCATCGCATAGAATATTTGATTTTTATCAAACTCGCTATCTTTATCAATTATTTTTTTAGCATAAGCTCCACGTTTCAAGCTCAATAACCCATCTTTTTCTTCTTTTTTAGGAGTGTAACTATGTTCATAAATTGCGCCTGATATTTTTAGAGATTGATCTATACAATTTAACCACGCTCTTACTTGCTCTGGGTTTGCTGAATATGCATTAAGTTCAAATTTCTTAGATTTATCTTCTAAGCCAACATGCTTCTCAAAAATCATTACACCCTTTCCAGCAGCAACTGCAGAAGGCAATATTTGATCTGGTGCTTCGTGAGTTGAAAAACCAACTTCGATATCCTGATATCTATTTTTAAACCATTCAATTCTATTTAATTGTAAATTGCTATTATGGGTAGGATAAATACCAACACAATGCATTAATATTAAACTTACACTTTCATGATGGAACAAACTAACAACTTTATCAACATCTTCAATGGATGCACCTCCAGTTGAAGCAATAACAGGCATACCTAGCGTACAAATTTCATCTAATAGTGGCCAATCCTTAATTGAGCAGCTTGCAACTTTTAAATAATCAAAATTATGCTTTTTTATCTTTCTTGCTGAAACTTCATCAAATGGCGTGCATATTGTCTTAAAGCCAACTTTTTCACACTCAGATTTTAAGCTTAAATAATCATTATCACTTATTCTTGTCTCTGAAAAACGCTTAACAAACTTAAGGTCCATTCTGTCCTTAAATTCAGGGTGGATAAAAGAATCAAGATCTCTATATTGAAATTTAACTGCAAATTCAAAATCAAAACCTTTTGTCTGTGCTTTCAAGCTATTAATAATTTTTTTTCCATGATCTACACTGCCCATATGATTATTTGCCATTTCAAAAATTATCAAAGGTTTAGTTCTTGGCTTCATTTTTTAATCCTATTATTAAGAGACATATTAAAATCGTTTATTGTGTCTATATCATAGACTTCGTTAGAGGACATTATATAAGGTAAAACCCTTTCACCTGTTACAGAATGCATATTAACAACTGTTGACGTTTTTACTATATCAATGCAGGCATTTTGCCAATATACCTTTGGTAATAATTGACGAGGAGAGTTAAACAACTCCTCCTTCCCCTTACTTGATAGTATAGGCTTTATGCACCCATTTTTTGCCAAAGACCACATCTTAAATGGAGTCTGCTCACAAATCACAACACTTTTTAAAGAATCCAATTCATTATAGTTAGCTATAAATACTTCAATAGCTTTGTTAATATCAGAAACCTTTCTTGAGGGATATGTTGGCCTTAATAAAACAATAAAGTCTGGAACTTGCTCGTTAGTCTTATTCAACTGGTTAATATAATGCATAAAAAATTCAAAGTCTCTGGATAAATCATCAGAAATCTCTTTTGGCCTGATAATTACATCATTTGCTCCAGAATCTAGTGCAATCTTTCTATATTCTTCAGAATCAGTTGTTACGACAACTTTGGTAATGAGTCTTGACTCTAGACCATGCTGAATTGAATGGGAAATTAATGGCTTACCCTTATATTGTTTTATATTTTTATCTTTAATTCCTTTAGAACCTGATCGTGCTGGAATTAATGCAACTATATAATATTTTTTCATAATTACTTTAAAAAAATCACAGGAATCAAAACTATTAATAGAAACAAATGGAGGCAAAACAAATAACAAAAAGTTATCAAGCCAACTCGTAATATATTGAATACAAGCTTAAATTATATCCATTGTAATGTAGCTTAACTTAATTTGAATATTTAAATGTTTAATTAAGTTAAAAATATACAATAAAAAGCATTGGTTCAGGGCTCTATTAAATTTGAAGATGAGATGATTATATCTAAAGGATATAATGTGGCCAATGAAAATATCAATTTGCATACCAACATACAACCGAGCCAATAGTTTAATTAATTGCTTAGAGTCTTTAGCGTTAAATAAAAATACTTCGTTAATTGATTTTGAAGTTTGTATTTCTGATAATTTCTCAAATGATAATACTGAATCTGTTGTTAATTCTTTTAAAAATAAACTTCCAATAATTTATTATAAAAGCCCCTCTAATGCTGGTAGGGTTAAAAATTATTTAAATGTTGTAAATATTGCGACAGGAGAATTTATTTGGCTTATTGGTGATGATGATCTTCTTCTAAAAAATGCAATTTTTGAAATTAACAGGCTTATTTCTAGTAATAATGATGTTGAATTTTTCTATATAAATTCTTATTGTTTAGAATCTGACTATTTAATGTCTTTTAAGCATCCATTTAATATGAAAAATTTACCAAAGAATATGCCTAGATTTTCATCTTGGAACGAAGAAGGTAAAACGAAATTTTTAAATTTAATAAATCCTAAAATTTCTTATGACTTTCTGGGAGGCATGTTTCTTTGTGTTTTCAAAAGAGAAAATTGGCAGTTAAATACTAATGCACTTAATACTAAAGCTATAAATGATAAAAGGGAATTTTCACATTTTGACAACACCTTTCCTCATGTAAAAATATTTTCTAGAGCATTTGCGAATTCAAATGCTTATTTTTACTCAAAACCATTAACTGTTAATTTATCTGGAATTCGTGAATGGACCTCTCTTTCATCCTTGGTTGAAAGTGTCAGGCTTATTGAAGCTTTAGATGAGTTTAAGTTAAATGGACTTTCTTATTTTAAATATCATCTATATAAAAACTCTGCTCTTCATAATTTTATCCCTGATTTACTTAAAATATTATTTTATAAAGGCAATACTGGTATTGAATATATTAATCCCGTAAAATTAGTGTTTTTTAATTGTCTCTACCCTAATTTTTACCTATCAATAGCTTATTACTTTTTTAGAAAAGTAATAAGCAAAAAAAGGTCTTAACTACCAAAATATATTATGAATAATAGAATGAACGAAATTAATAGTTGTGAAGTTTGTGGTAATGATAATCTTTTCCCTGTTCTTAATTTAGGACTTCATCCAATGTGTGATGATCTCGTTAAAGTTGGTGATAATAGAAAATGTAAAGAGTACCCAATTGAAATCTTGTTCTGCAAAGAATGTTTAACTGGTCATCAACGTTATCAAGTTCCAAAAGATGAATTATTTCCATCTTCATACCATTATCGCTCTCGTTTTACTGCTGATGTTTTAAAGGGAATGGAAAGCTTGGTAGAGGCAACTTTTTCCCGATACAATAATACTCAAAACTTAAAAATTCTTGATATCGGCTGTAATGATGGAAGCTTACTTGATTTTTTTAAAAAATCTGGCGCAACTACAATTGGTATTGAGCCAACTGGAGCATATATAGATGCTAAGGAAAAAGGCCATATTACCTATAATAATTTCCTCTCAAATGCTTTAGCAGAATCAATAGTTAATGAGCACGGAAATCCTGATATTATTACATTTACAAATGTTTTTGCGCATATTGAAAATTTAAATGAAGTTCTGAACTCATTAAAGATTTTAATGAAAAAAGATACTTTGATTGTAATTGAAAATCATTACCTAGGTTCGGTACTAGAACGTTCACAATTTGACACTTTCTATCATGAACATCCAAGAACTTATAGTTATACATCTTTTTTATATATGGCAAAATCTTTAGGTATTGAGATACTTGATGTGGAATTTCCTTCTAGATATGGTGGAAATATTAGGGTATTTTTAGGTAATGAGGGTTTATTTAAATTTCCTAAAATAACTAACTTGGAGTCCTTAATCAAAAAAGAAAGTTACTTTTTTGATAATTTTAAGTCCCTAGATAAAAATATTAATAACTGGATTAATAATAAAACTGTCATTATCAATAACTTAATAGAAAAATATGGGCCAATTAAAGCCAAAGCATTTCCAGGTCGTGCTGCTATTTTAATTAAAATGTTGAAATTAGATGAAAACTCCATCTCCGCAGTATATGAAAAACATGGTTCATTGAAAATTGGTCACTATTTACCAGGTACGCATATTCCAATATGCTCTGATGAAGATCTTATTTCGCTTAATAAAGAATTACCAATCATCAATCTTGCTTGGCATATCTCTAAGGAAATTAATAGTTATATGTTGAATATTGGATATTCAGGAACTATCATTGATATCTTATCTGAGGAAGACTTTGAGTTTTTGGAGCAATGAATGAATAATATAACGTCCAATGGAATTAAAATTTTAGACATTGGTTGTGGTAAGGAAAAGGTTTTAGGATCAATAGGTATTGACTTTAATAATAGCTTTGCAGATGTTCTCCATAATCTAAATCACTTTCCTTATCCATTCGAAGATAGTGAATTCGATGAAGTTCATATTCGAAGCACATTATTCTTATTGGAAAATCCTGTTCATGTTATGGAAGAGGTTTATAGAATATCTAAAAATCATTCAAGAATAGTTATTGTTCAACCCTATTTTCGATCTGTTTGGAATCATGTAGACCCTTGGATTAAAAATTTTGGAACTGTTCACTCATTTGCTTTTTATGATCCAAATGATCCAATATGCGCACGATTTGACTACTCTTCTGCAAGATTTGAAACTTTAAGTATTAAATTTGATGAACAAGAGGAGAATCCAAGATTATTTAGAAAGCTCTTAATTAAACTTGCAAATAGATTCCCAAGAAAATACGAAATATACTTTAGTCATTTCTTTCCTCTTGATATGATTACTCATATCTTAAAAAAATTGTAGTCTTATGTCATTAATAAACATACCTTTTTATGATCTTAAATCTTTAAATAGTAAGTATATGGACTCATTTTCAAATTCATTAAAAAGAGTTGTAATGTCAGGTATTCATATGATTGGTAAAGAAACTGAAACTTTTGAAAATAGTTTTGCTCAATATTGTGGAACAAAATATTGTGTTGGAGTTGGCAATGGACTTGATGCCCTAACACTCTCTCTTCGTGCCTATATTGAGGTTGGTTTTATGAATGAGGGGGACGAGGTAATTGTTCCAGCAAATACCTATATTGCTTCTATTCTAGCAATTGAAGATAGTAGACTAAAGCCAGTACTTGTTGAACCAGATATAAGTTCATATAATATTGACCCGAAAAAAATTGAAGCTGCAATTACTGATAAGACAAAAGCAATCATGGTTGTTCATTTATATGGGCAACCGGCAGAGATGGATGCTATCAAGCGCATTGCACTTAAATATAATTTGAAAATAATTGAAGATGCCGCTCAAGCTCATGGAGCCTCATATAAAAATGACCTTGCAGGCTCATTAGGAGATGTAGGATGCTTCAGTTTTTTTCCAGGTAAAAATTTAGGTGCTTTGGGAGATGCAGGAGCAATTACTACAAATGATTATGAAATTTCTATGATGGTAAGATCATTAAGAAATTATGGTGAAGATAATTTTTCAAATCTTTCTAATAGAAAATATAAAAACTCATTCAAGGGAAGAAATAGTCGAATGGATGAAATGCAAGCAGCTTTTTTAGCAATTAAACTTGCAGACTTGCAAAGTGATACTGAAATAAAAAGAGAATACGCTCAATATTATTTAAAGAATATTGACAACTCTAAAATTATATTACCAAGCACTTCAAATAATTCAAATTCAGCATGGCATTTATTTGTTATTAGGACTAGTAATCGAGAGGCATTAAAAGAATATTTGGAAAATTTAGGTATTAAAACTTTAATTCATTACCCTATCCCCCCTCATAAACAAAAGGCATTTTTGGAATGGAATCACTTAACATACTCAGTTACAGAAAAAATTCACAACGAAGTTTTAAGTATTCCTCTGTATCCATTATTATCACTTAAAGAAAGGGATTACATTGTAAATGCAATTAATAAATATTAAGAATAGTTTGATAAGATTATAAAAAAGGAGTTAAGTATGAAGGTTGTAATTCTTGCTGGTGGCTATGGAACTAGAATTAGAGATGTTGCTGAAGATATACCTAAACCAATGATTCCAATTGGGCCATATCCAATTCTATGGCATATCATGAAAACTTATTCTAAATTTGGGATTACAGATTTTATTATTTGCCTTGGCTATAGAGGGCAAGCAATTAAAGATTTTTTTCTTAATTATGAGGCATTTACGCGTGACTTTTCTATAAGTCTTGGAGATCAAAGGGAAATTGTATATCACAATAATCATAATGAGCATAATTGGAATATTACCTTAGCTGATACAGGTCTTCGATCAATGACAGGATCTAGAATTTCTCGAATCAAAAAGTATTTAAATAATGAAGATTTTATGATTACTTATGGTGATGGGGTGTCTGATATTAATATTGAAAAATTAATTAATTTTCATAATTCTCATGATAAATTACTTACTGTAACTGGAGTTCGTCCACCAGGACGTTTTGGTGAAATGAATTCAAATTCAAATGGTCAAGTTTTAGAATTTAATGAAAAACCTCAGGCTCATGCTGGAAGAATTTCAGGTGGTTATTTTGTTGCAAGTCATAAATTATTTGATTACCTTACTGATGATGAAAGTCTAGTTTTTGAACAGGAGCCATTAAGAAAAATTGTAAAAAATGAGGAATTAATGATGTTTAAGCATGATGGCTTTTGGCAGCCTATGGATACAAGTAGAGAGTACAAACTTTTGAATTCACTTTATGACTCAGGAAAAGCACCATGGGTTTAAAAAATATCAATGGGACTCTATCTTTATATGCAGGAAAAAAAGTTTTTATTACTGGTCATACTGGCTTTAAAGGATCATGGCTAACGTACATATTAAAACAATTAGGTGCTGATATAAGAGGGTTTTCTCTTGAAATGGAGACTAGTCCAAATCATTTTAAATTATTGAATTTAAAAGATGGAATTGATCATATAATTGGTGATATTCTTGATTTGTCTTCATTAGAAAAAGCTTTAAAAGACTATCAGCCAGACTTCGTTTTTCATCTTGCAGCTCAAGCTATTGTGAAAGACTCATATGATGATCCTGTTAAAACATTCAATACAAATATCATGGGCTCGGTTAACTTACTCGAAGCTGTAAGAAAATGTAATTCAGTTAGATCACTTGTCTACATAACATCTGATAAATGCTATGAGAATTCTGAATGGATTTGGGGCTATAGAGAAAATGATCAATTAGGAGGGCATGATCCATATAGCGCCTCAAAAGGATCTTCAGAATTAGTTTTTTCAGCTTATTTCCGTTCTTTTCTATCGTCAAGAAAAAATCTAGGTGCTGCAACAGCAAGGGCTGGAAATGTAATTGGTGGTGGAGATTGGGCTCTTAATAGAATTATTCCAGACTGTATTCGTTCTATTGAAAAGAATATTCCAATAAAATTACGTAATCCAAATGCTACTCGACCTTGGCAGCATGTTCTAGAGCCACTTAATGGTTATCTTATGCTTGGGTCCCATTTATATTCTAATCCAGAGGATTATTCTGGATCTTGGAACTTTGGCCCCTCAACATCTGAAGTACTTACAGTAAGACAAGTTGCAGAGGATATTGTTTCATATATCGGGAGAGGATCTATTGAGGTTGAAAAAAAACAAGAAAACCAACATGAAGCAAACTTACTACAACTTAACTGTGATAAAGCAAAACAAATATTAGGATGGTCTCCAAGATGGAGTCCTAAAAAAACTATTTCCTCTACTGCTAAATGGTATAAAGTATATCTAAATGGTGGAGATGTAGAGTCTTGCACTAAAGAACAGATATATGATTTTTATCAGGAGTTGTCATGATAGATGGAGTTGTCATTACGCCACTAAAGCAAATTTTTGATGAAAGAGGCAAAGTCATGCATATGTTGAGAGATGATTCTCCAGTTTTTTCTAAATTTGGGGAAATTTATTTTTCTTGTACTTTTCCTGGTGCAATTAAAGCTTGGCACATGCACACAGAAATGACGCTCAATTATGCAGTCATTCACGGTTCAATTAAATGTGTGCTATTCGATGATAGGCCAGGTAGTAAAACTCAAGGAAATACTGATGAATATTTTTTATCACCTGAAAATTATTGCTTAATTACTGTTCCTCCATTAATATGGAATGGCTGGAAAGGAATAGGAAGTGAAACCTCTATTGTTGCTAATTGTGCAACAATAGCCCACGATCCAAAAGAAATTCAAAGAAGACCAGTTAATGATCCTAAAATTCCTTATGATTGGAATATTAAGCATAAGTAGTTAGAATATTTGTTACTTCAAGTTATTTCAAAAAGACCAAAAGACCAAAAGACCAAAAGATTGATAATAAATCTATAGTAATAAAAAAATAAGAGAACACAATTCTTCTTCTAATTATTCATTATTTCTTAAACTATCCTGCATAAAATTAACGGTCTTTACTAAGCCAGTCTTTATAGAAATCATATTTTTTAAATCATGCCCAAAAAATTCTTTCATTTTTGTAGAAGTCCCATCTGATTTTTTAGGGTCACCCTCAGGAAGTTCATAAAACTCTTTGTCGACTTTAATGCCAATTTCCTTAATTAAAATATTGGAAACTTCATCAACAGAAATAGTTTTTCCAGTCAATACATTAACTTGGTCACAAATAATGTCTTCGCATACAATGTGGATTGATTTAAATATTGACTGAATGATATCTTCAATATAAACAAAGTCCCGAGTTTGAAATCCACCATTTATTCTTATATTATGCCCATTAAGTAATCGGTCTATGAATATTGAAATAACTCCAGAATATGGACTATTAGGGTCTTGTCTTGGTCCATAAACATTAAAGAACCTTAATCCAATACTGGATAATTGATAAAGTCTATAGGCAGTTTTAGCATAAAGCTCCATTGCATACTTATCTGTAGCATATGGACTCAAAAGATCAATTTCAGAGCCTTGATCATCTCCTATTTCAAGATCGCCATATATAGCTGAAGAAGAAGCATAAACTAATGGTATTTTATGAGTTCTACAATAATCAATAACATTTATTGAGCCTAGAATATTCATGGAGGAACTAATTCCAAAATTTTCAATAGAAATTGGAACAGATGGTTGGGCCGCTAAATGAACTACAACATCAATTTTATTTAATTTATTAAAATCAAAACTCTCAATTTTTTCTTCATAGAAAATAATACTTTCAATAATAGAAGATAGATTGGAAGTTTTACCTGTACTAAGATCATCAATAATTGTTACATGATAATTCTTACTAACCAAGTAATCACATAAATTAGAACCAATAAAACCTGCACCGCCAGTTACCAAAATATTCATTTTTTAATCCTCCTTAGTCTCTAAAACTCTATTTAATAAGGCATTAGTTTTGTTATTAACGTCTGAAAATACAGCATACTCACTTGCTTTTAAGAATGCCATATTTTTATATTTCAACCTTAAGTTTTCATCATTTAAAAAACTTAAAATATGTTCTGAAAGCTCTTTTTCTGAATCAGGAGAGAAATACAATGCAGCATCTCCACATGTTTCAGGCATAGCAGTTGTATTTGTAGTAATAATAGGAGATGCACAGCTCATCGCCTCAATTAAAGTATAGGCAAAATTTTCATAAGGCGAAGTAAATACAAAAAACTTACATTGAGAATACATCTCTCTTAATGAGAAACTATTCACACGTCCTAAAAAAATAACATATTTAGATATATCATAAATATCTAATTTTAATTTAAGTTTATTAAAATAGGATTGATCAGCAATTGAACCAGCTACTAAAATATAAATATCCTTTTCATTAAGTTTTAAATGATTATATGAATCGATTAAGAGCTCTAAATTTTTATAAGGATATAAATGTGAAACAGTTAGAATAAAATCGTGGGGTTTGTATTTATTTAAAACTTCTGAAGCACTAGTTTCAACTGGCTTATAAAAAATATCATTCCCAATATGAATCACAGCAGATTTACCAATTTTCTGCTTAAATCTTTTAACAAACATATCCCTTGTATAGTTCGATTCAAAAATTACCATGTCTGAAGTATATGATGAGAATATAATCAAGTATTTTGAAATAAACAGAACAACTCTACTCTTAAAAGAAAAAAAAGAAATAAAGTTTTTTTCAAATGGTCCAATAGTTCCAATCCACTGTACTTTTTTCTTTACATTTATGATTGGTGAAATATTTCCAGGACAAAATAAAATATCAATGCCATAAATAATTAATAAAACAGGCAATATCATTTGAGCCCAAATTGTTCTAAATAAAAGTGACTTACTTGAAAAAGGGACAACATTGACAAGCACTTTATTAGAGTTTATGTTTTCAAATAGATTTTTATTATCAGGAGTGGTATAGAAAATAATTTGTTCAAAATCATAAGATTCAAGATTTAAAATTAATTGATTTATTTGCGCTAGTACTCCACCAGTAGGTTTAAAGGTAATATCAATTGCTAGTTTACGCATAATTTTTTTATAAGATAGGGAGATAAAATTTCATTTAATTAAAAAAATATTTAGCTCTCATATGTAAAAGTTATTAAAAAATCTAAACATTTAATTCAACTACAAATTAAGAATACTAATTTAGTGTATTCTTTGTATTTTATAAGATAATCTGATTAATCTTTAAAAGATAATTAATACTTGTAAATAAATTTTTATATTGATATAGAACTTAATAATGGTTAATAAATGTCTTTTTCCAGCTGCAGGATATGGTACGCGTTTTTTACCTGCCACAAAAGCGGTACCTAAAGAAATGTTGCCTGTTCTAACGAAACCTTTATTACAGTACGGAGTTGAAGAAGCATTATCGGCTGGAATATCCAACATGGCAATTGTTACAGGTAGAGGTAAAAGATCTATAGAAGATCATTTTGATAATTCATATGAATTAGAATCTCAACTTAAAGGAAGCTCAAATGAGCACTATTTAAATGAAATTAAATATGTAATTGAACAATCTACATTTACATATATTCGTCAAAGAGAAATGCTTGGACTTGGACATGCAATTCTAATTAGTGAGCCACTCATTGGGCATGAAGCTTTTGCTGTTCATCTTGCAGATGACTTATGCGTAACTGATGGAAATAGCCTCCTATATGAATTAAAAGCACTTTATAAGAAATTTAACTGCTCAATCATCGCCATTGAAGAAGTTCAAGATGATCAAATAAATAAATATGGAATAATTGATGGAAAATTAATTAGTGGTACTAATGATTGTTATCAAGTAACAAATATGGTGGAAAAACCTTCTGCTGCAAATGCTCCAAGTAATATGGCAATAATTGGTCGCTATATTTTAACACCTGATATTTTTGACACCTTGCGTAATACAATGCCAGACAAAAGTGGAGAAATTCAAATTACTGATGCGCTTCTTGAACAAGCTAAGCAAGGTAAAGTTATAGCATATAAATTCAAGGGGAAGCGGTTTGATTGTGGAAGCATTAAGGGGTACTTAAAAGCAATTAACTATTTTGCGCAAAAAGAAGGAATAATTTAATACTTCATATAAAAAACGAAAGTACCTATTTAGAATTTTTAAACAAAATATCAACGATATCGCTTTGCGGTTGAAACTCTGGAACTGCTTGTATTAGCAATTTTCGAACATCTTCTTGGTCACACTCATCTATTGCATAAACTAGTTTATCTAAAATTATTTTTAATTTTTTCCAAGGCAGCATATTTTCTTGAGCCATCATGATTTTTGAGTTTTCAGTCTTAGAAATATTACCTCCTATCAATAATTCCTCATAAAGTTTTTCACCAGGCCTTAAACCAGTATATTGAATTTCAATATCACCATTTGGATTAAATTTATCTCTTACCTCAAGACCACTTAAACTAACTATTTTTTTCGCTAAATCTAATATAAGAACGGGTTTCCCCATATCAAGAACAAAAACTTCGCCCCCTTTTCCAATAGCTCCCGCTTGAATAACAAGTTCAACCGCCTCATTTAAACTCATAAAATATCGCAAAATTTTAGGACTTGTAACTGTAATTGGACCACCAGACTTTATTTGCTCTTTAAATAGTGGAATAACTGAACCACTAGAACCAAGCACATTTCCAAATCTCACTATACTGAATCTAGTCTTATATTTAAAGCTAAGATTTTTAGGAGGTATTTTTTCTAATGAACTCTCTTCATCAGTTAACTGTTTAATTGTTAAAGCTTGAATTATCATTTCAGCAAATCGCTTTGTTGCTCCCATTGTATTTGTTGGACGAACTGCCTTATCAGTGGAAATAAGAACAAAAGTCTCAACACCATGTTCAACTGCTAATTGCGCACAATTTAAAGTACCAAAAATATTATTTTTAACTCCCTCTGCATTATTAAACTCTACTATTGGCACGTGTTTATAAGCAGCTGCATGATATATTGTATTGACACTAAATAATCTCATTATGTAACTCAATCGTTTAGCATCATTGATTGAGCCTAATAAAGGAAAAATTTCAATATCTGACTTTTTAATCTTTGTTAATTCCTTATCGATGTTGTAAAGAGCGAGCTCACTGTGTTCAAATAAAATTAATTTTTTTGGCTTTAATAAAAGAATTTGTTTACTTAATTCAGATCCAATAGACCCACCTGCACCAGTAACCATAACTACTTTATCATTAATGTTAAGACCTAATAAATTTTTATTAGGTGGTACCGAAACTCTTCCAAGAAGATCTTTGACATTAACTTCATGTAAATCAGCAATTTTTACCTTACCTTGCGCTAATTCTGCCACACCAGGTAATGATCGAACAAGGATATTATATGGTTCTAAAAAATTTATAATTTCACTGCGTCTTGAAGCTGATATAGATGGTATTGCTAGTAGAACTTCAGTGACGTTTTTTTTGTCAAAGTTTTTCTCAAACTGAATTTGTGAAAAAACCTCCAAGCCTCCAATATAACTTCCTTGAATATCAGTATCATCATCTATGAAAGCAACAGGATTGTACTCATTTGATATATCCAGAGCAATAGATAATTGCCTACCTGCAGCTCCTGCACCGTAAACCATAACATTAGTAGTTTCAGAAATTTGTAATGAGTTTATGAGCCATCTTGCAAACATTCTTACACTGCAAACAGCAACAATAGCAAACATCCAGTTAATAAGAATTACTGAGCGTGGAATTCCTTCTACCGCTATCATAAAAGTAAAAATCCCCCATAATAAGGCATACAATGAAACTGCTTGGAAAATTGCCCAAATAGCATCAAATCCAATATAACGTATTACAGATCGATATAAGCCAAAATGAAAGAAAAAAGGAGCAGCAAAAGCTGGAGAAATAATTAGCAACCATAACAAATCTTTATCTGGCCAATACCAATATCCAAGCCTAATAGAAAATGCAGAAATTAAGACTAGAAATAAAAAAACTAAGTCAATTAGTAAAAATATTAATTGCTTTTTAGTTCTTGAAAGATTTAGTAGTTTATTAATCAAAATTAATTATTAACTAACTTTTCTTATTATATGCATACCTTCACCATAAGCAAATCCAGACTGTGTACCCCTAAATTTAGCTAGTGCTTCAAGAGCTTCAATAGATCTTGGTCCAGGAAAATCAGATATTTGTGATTGGTAACAATTTAATGCTTCTAGCTTAGTAGAAATAAATTCAGAAATATCAATAACCCAATTTGGGGTAAAGTTGGGCTCAATATGAGGAGCGTTCCAATGAGTTTCAGATAGCGTCTCATAAGCCGCTAGAATCTCAATATCTCTTCCAATACCAATAGGTCTAGTAGCAACCATTACACTATCAAAAACTATACGGTGATCAATATGTCGATCAGGATATGGACAGAATACCATTTGAGGATTTATTTTATTTACTGTATCTGAAATTTTACTATTTAACTCATGAACCGGTCTTCCTGCAAGCATAGTCGCTGGTATCTCTAAAAATTCTGAACTAGCAACACCTAAAATCTTAAAAGCTCTCTTAGATTCAACAACAGTCTTTTCATAATCTTCTCTACTGTATAGAGGAGGTAAGTGTCCACATGCAGTTAAAACATGGACTTCATGGCCTTGACTAGAGAGTTTTGCAATGGTTCCTCCAGCTGCAATAGTTTCATCATCTGGATGAGGTGCAACTACAAGAATTCTTTTTGCTATCATTTAGGTTACTCCATATATTTTTGAATATAAATCGTTTCCTATTTTAGTCTTTATCAACAACTTGAGGGAGTGGCATTGGTAAGATAAACTGGCCTATTTCATCTGAGTATTTTTTATGATTTTTCATTATAGGATTTGCAAAGTTCCACGCCAAAATAAGAACATAATCGGGCTTTCTTTGATATAATTCATCTGATGCAAGTACTGGAATATGGGAGACTGGAGTAAATAATCCTTGTTTTAAAGGGTTATCATCTACTATAAAGTCTAGGATTTTTTCATCAATTCCAAAATGATTCATTAATGTTGTTGCTTTAGTAGGGGCTCCAAAACCGGCTATACTTTTATTATTGGCTTTTAACTCATTTAGTAATTTAGATAGCTTGTCTCTAACTGAATTAATTTTACTCTCAAAATTATAAAATGTTTTTAATTTATATAATCCTAACTCACTCTCCAACTTAATAAACTCATCTACTGAGCTATTTCTTGGAAATTTACCATTCTTTTTTTGTGAAAAAACTCTAATTGAACCCCCCTGAGGAGATATGCGATCTACTTCAAAAATTTCCATGCCTGCACGTTCAAATAGTTTTTCAAATGGTGCTACAGTATGAAAATCTAAATGCTCATGATAAATTGTATCAAACCAAGTATTAGTATAAACATCTACTAAGTATCCAACCTCTAGAACGAATACTCCATCATCATCAAGAAGTTTTTCAACTCCTTTTACTACATCTAATAAGTGATCAATATGTGCACATGCATTATGAGAAGTAACGTAATTAGCAGCTCCATATTCTCGACGAAGCTTAACTGAGAGATCATAATTAAAAAAATCAGCAATTGTTTCAACGCCATTTTCTGTGGCTTGTTGAGCAATTTCTGTGGCTGGATCAATTCCTAAAACTTTCATTCCATTATCTTGAAAAAAGCTAAGGCACGTCCCATCATTTGAACCAATATCGACAACTAATGAGTTTGAATCGAGACTAAATTTCCTAATCATATCAAATACATAATCTTTGAGATGATTAACAAAATGATTAGAAGTAGCAGAAACATATGTATAGTTTTTTTGGTAAAGCACAAGTGGATCAACTACATGTCCCAATTGAACATGATAACAATCTTCACAGAAATATAAATCTAGGGGATATAATTGCTCCTCTCTTCCAAGCTCATCAATTGTAAGGAAATCATTTCCAGGAGGTGTTGGTGAAAGGCTAACAGTTTTGGAAAGCCTTTTACTATCGCACATTCTACAAGAATCTCGGAAATAAAAATTAGCCACTTTTATATTTTTTCAGGATCAATCAGAATTACTCTTCTAACATCCTCTTCATAAGCTTTTTGATCTCGAGGATTTCGACTCATAGCCAAAAGATCACAATCTTCTAAAAATACTGTAGCATGATCTTCCATTGGTGGAGTAAAAACCATCTCTCCTGCGACTACTCTGACAATCTTAAGCTTATCATCTGTATTAGTTGGTCGATAATAATAATCAAATGAGCCAGACAATACATACATATAATGCCAGTCAGTAATATGATAATGATTAGAACGAACTGCTCCTTTTTTAGAGGAAATCAGTGAAAGGTTTTTCATAGGAAAGTTAACTAAAGATTGAATATAGCCCCTATCATCCTTATGAGATTCATCCAACTTTACTAAACCAGTTTTGGGCCACATAGATTCATTATCAAGTTTAATATCTTTCCATTTTTCCATTTTATTTTCCTATCATTTAATTATTAAAATATTGCCTGTAATCACTGAGACAATTTTACTATTTCATCCATTACCTTAGCACGCTTATAAATAATATCGTATTCTTCTGAAATCTTTTTAGGTGAATTTGAAATAATTGAAAAAGCATTAAACATTTCATCAAATTGCTCTACCTTATCTCCATTAAAAATAGTTTCTTCTCCATATTGATTTCTATATCTATAAATCGGCGAATAATTGGAAGGTTTAGAAAATATTTTATCTGTATAAAAAGATCCATTTTCTGCCCATAAATCTATTTCATTTTTATAAGCAACTCCAATTCCCCACTCAAGGTAAGCAATTGTACCTTGTGAAAATTGAAGAATTGCCCTTCCTTTAGTATCAACTGGTAAATCCTTATGCTTTGTTATTTCAGAAAATAAAACTACTACATTTTGATCGTTAAAAAGGCCTAGCACAGCTGCAACTGTGTAGCAGCCAACATCCCAAAAGGCTCCACCACATAAATCAGCATTTTCTCTAAAACCTGGATCATCTAAATCTGGAATACCAAACCTACAGATTACAGAATGAATATTTCCAAGCTCTCTATTTTTAACGAGATTTTGTATTTTTTTAAATTGTGGATGATAAAGAAACATAAAGGATTCAACAAGCATTTTTTTATTTTTTTTTGCTAAATCAATAAGTTTTTTTGTATGGTTAAAATTACAAGTTAGTGGTTTTTCACACCAAACATGTTTATTGGAATTCAATGCCATAGTAGCGAAATTATAATGAACGCCAATTGGAGAAGAAATATAGACAATTTTAATTTTTTTATTTGCAAGCATTTTTGATGGATCAGTCCAGCCTTCACAAGCATTGTCTTCAGAGCATGATTCTACTTTTTTTATTGAACGTGAGCAAACACCAACCAGCGTAAAAAAATTTATCATTAATATTGCAGGAATTACTCGCCTTAATGCATGATTACCAAGACCCCAAACTGAAATTCCATAATTATTCATTTTGCTGATGTTATTAATTTTGACCCCTCCCCCTCTTCCAGTCTTTAATTGTAACTTGTCTCGATCGAGCCACTGTTAAAGTATCTTTAGGGGTGTCATTAGTTATTGTTGACCCAGCACCAATAGTAGAATTTGCATTAATTTTAACTGGAGCAACTAGATTTGAACCTGAGCCAATGTATGCACCCTTATCAATAATAATTCGATTTATTTTTTCTCCATTATGATTACAAGTAATAGTTCCAGCACCTACAATTACTTCTTTTGCAATATCAGCATCACCAATAAAAGAGAGGTGGTTAACTTGACAGCCAACACCAATATTTGAGTTTTTAATTTCAACAAAATTACCAATTTGTGACTTATCTCCTATTTTAGTACCAGGTCGTATTCGGCCGTAAGGACCAATAAATACGTTCTCACCTATTATTGAATCCTCAACCATAGAAAAAGGTTTAATATTTGAATTATTTCCAATGAATGAATTATTAATTATGCAATTAGCACCAATTCTAACTCCATCCTCTAATGTTACATCGCCTTCAAAAATAACATTAATATCAATCGTAACATTTTTCCCACAAATCAATTTACCTCGGATATCAATTCTACTAGGATCAACAATTATTACCCCTTGAGTGATCAATTTTTCAGCATACTTTTTCATACCAGATCTACTAAGTGAAAATTTATCAATAATATTATTTTTCATTATAAATTATTCTATTGAGTATCTAGGCCCAAAATAAATGGATAAAATTATTACTGGTGCAATTGCAAGGATTGAGAAAAATTCAGCCCACATTGGTATAGTTACCGAAAAAACTGTTAAAGGCAATATATAAAATATATTATACACTTGGACTCCAATAGTTACTTTTTTATGATTATCAAGAATTCTTGCTAGGTTCTGATACCCATGGCTTCGATGAGGTTTATACCATTTTTTAGATAATATTAGTCTCATGATTATTGTTACATTCGTATCTCCAAAAAAATAACTAAAGACAATTAACCATGTCCAAAAACTTATTTCACCACTTATCAATGAAATAATAATTAAAGAACCAAAAAAATAACCTAAAAAAATACTTCCTGAATCACCCATAAAAATACTCGCAGGCGGCCAGTTATGAATCAAAAATCCTAGGGAACTAAACAATAATATTAGAAGTATTATTATTAGGGTAGAAAACCCACTTGTTAAAATTAAAGTAACAATTAGAGCAAAACATGCAAAGATAGTTCCAGACGCTGCCATGCCGTCAATACCATCCATAAAATTATATAAATTCATCATCCATACAAGTAAAAAACAACATAGGGCTATAGAAGCCCAAATTGGAAGCCAGCTTAATATTTCAAGCTCACTAATATCAAACCAAAGTATGACCCAAATGGATAATGCAATTTGAATAATTAACTTAGTTAATGGGTTAATATCATAAATATCATCTATAAAGCCAAATAAAGATGCGCAGAATGCACCAAGTCCAAATACCATTAACATTTCAAAATCTACTGCTTCATAAAAACCTAAAATACTCACAAAAAAAACACATATTAAAGAAAATACAATCCCTCCTCCACTAGGTTTGAAATGCTTATGCAAAGAACGATTATTTGGATTGGAAATAATCTCTTTTTTTATAGCAAATGATTTATATACCGCAGTCAAGCAAGCACTTAATATTAAAATCATGAATAAGGCTAGAATAAACCCTGAGTCAAAATAGCTTAATTCTTCAAGAATATTGTACATATTAGTATTTAATCTTAGGTTTAATTAATAATTCAAATATTCTAATAAAGTATCTAAGTAGTTGAAAAATTGACAGTGACCACACTTTGTTTTTTTTCAACGAATGTCTAATCTCTTTAGCCATTAATATTTTGTTAGAAATTCCTGAATTACTTACTCCTTTTGATCCCATTACAACCGTAATTCGATTTAAATAAGTCCAATGTATTTTTCTTCCATAGAATATTTTTAAAAAGTAATCAAAATCACTTGCTATTTCATAGTCAAGTGAATAATCTCCAAATTCATCATAAATAGTTTTTTTCATAAAAACTGTTGGATGTGGAGGAACCCAACCAATCCTTAGCATCCAAGGCTTAAAGTAATTTGCCATATAGTACCTAATAATTTTTTTTGTTTCTGGATTCACTATAATTAGGTCAGAAAATATAAACTCTGCATCCTCTGACTGAAGTTTTGAAACCATTTCTGAAACTACTTTCGTATCAATAAATAAATCATCAGAATGAAGAATGCCAATAATTTCACCAGTTGATATCTCGATACCTTTATTTAATGCATCATAAATACCTTTATCAGAAGATGAAAAAAAATAATCAATTTGATCTTCAAACTCTTTAATAGCTGAAATGGTTCCATCATTAGAGTTTCCATCAATTACTATATATTCAATATTTAAATAATCTTGGGATAAGACTGATTGAATTGCATTCTTGATATATTCAACATTATTATAAACAACTGTAATGATTGATACTTTAGTTAAATTCATAATTAAAAACCTAATGAAAATAAGTATTTCACGATTTAACTCTTAGCATTCTAGTAATCTTGTTTATTACCTTCAAAAGTATTCTAAGCAAACCCCCATGTTTAAATAAATGAGTTAGTGATTCAATAAGAAGCCATTCTTTAGCATAAGCTATTGCTAGATTATCATAATGATACTTTAAACCTTCTTCTGCAGCTTTACCTGGAAGGTGCATAGAGACAATTTTAATAGCTTCTTTTGCAGCAAGAATGCGATTTTTACTTGATAAGTTTTCAGAATGATAACGGTAAGTACAACATATTTCTTGTACTGCTCTAATCCTATATTTACTAGCAATATTTAAAAAAAGCCAATAATCAGTCGAATGCTTAATATTTATTGGGAAGCCACCTGAAGCATAAAAAACTTCACGTTTAACAATTGCTGAACTGAAAACAATGCAATTCTCTCTTATTAAATTTGGAAATATCTCTCCTTCTAGGAGATAACCTCGATTCATTACTTTTTCATTTTTATTTTTATTTTCATAAAGAACTTCAGATCCACCATAAACTAATCCAACATTTTCTTTATCATCCAAGAAAATATTCATTTGTTTGTCTAATTTTTCTTTATACCAAATGTCGTCACAATCAAGAAATGCAAAGTACTCGCCTTTTGCTTTCTCAACAGCTAATACCCTCGCAGCTCCCAATATTGAAGTTACTTCCGATTTAAAATATTTTAGTTTAGAATCATATGATTTAGCAATTTTTTTAGTTCCATCATATGAAGCATTGTCCCAAAAAATAATTTCCCAATTATCATATGTTTGTGCATAAACAGAATCTATGGCTTCTCTTAGATACTGTTCACCATTTAGACAGTTCATAATTACACTTACCAAGGGAGTTTTTTGTATTGGCATTATTTTGAAAACCATTTGTTACAGTTTACTAACAAATCATCTATCTCAAATGAAATATCTTTATTAATTTTAACTCCATACTTTTTAAGTTTATTGTTTGATATATAAAGATTTTTAGTATGAATTGACAAAGAATCTTTTTTTGTAACATACTCAATTTGAGGAGTGTATTGAAGCATAGATGAAGATCTTTTGCTTATTAAGTTAGCTAGCTCCATTAGAGTTAATGAAGTCCCAGATGTTAAATTAAAAACACCTTCTTTCAGATTCAGGCTTGTAATAATATTCTCAACAACCTTGCAAACCTCAGATATTGAAATAAAATCTCTTTCCACAAAATAATTAGATTTAATTGTCATTATTTTATTAGTTATAACTTGCTTACATAAATCATTTGCAACTAGCATCCAACAATTTGCGTTTTGATTTGATGGTGTTCCAATTGCATTTGATAATCTGAGAACAATACCATTTATTGATTGGTTTTTAGAAGCCTTAATTATAATTTCTTCTGCTAGGTAATGTGTTAAAGCATATGGATGCTGAGGTGATGGAGAAATATTTTCAGTTAAATCTCCTTTTAAGGGTGCACCATAGATATGTGCTGTTGAAAAATATATAAATTTTTCAACATTTTCATTAATTGCTACATTAATAAGTTTTGAGGTACCATCTACATTTATTCGAAATGCTTTTTCAGGATCTTGAGCACTCTCCTGAGCATTCATTGCAGCAAGATGAATAATAATAGTTACATTTTTACATGCCGCCTCAAGACTTTTTTTATTGAAAAGATTAAGTTGAACTACATCATAATGTGGATGTGCTTCATTAAATTCTGACTCACTTTTTCTAGTTCCTATTCTTACACTATAGCCAGACTTCCAAAGATATTCAGCAATTCTCCCCCCTAAATAACCAAAACCGCCTGTTATTAAAACCATACTTTTTACCATCTCTTCGATGCAACTAACGCTTATGATACCTTCAATTAAATACGCTCTTTGATATTAATTAATACAACAGCTTGCTAACTTCATCCCAAAATATTTCATTGGATTTTTTATTTTCTGATTCATACGAAGTTAGAAAACTATATTTATATAAGTTATAACGCTCAATATTGGGTTGTTCAATAACTATTTGATCAACATGGGTTATTAAATCTGCATTATATATCTCAAGACCTAGATACTCCGCAATTCTCTTCTGCTCTCTTACACTCTCTGGCCAAACCTTCATGACTTCATCGTTATAAATGAAGAAGATAGGTTTGAAATTAAGAACTGCTGAACCAACAATCGTAGTAGCATAGGGCGCAATAACAAATTCTGCTTGTTTCACTAATTGTGCCGTCTTTAGTCTGTAGAATTCTCTACCCTCATATTTTTCAGATCCATATTTAGATTTTGGACTTCCAGCTATTACTACTTTAAGTTTTTGACTAGCCTCTATCAAGCCAATAATCCTATTTATTGATTTAAAATATGCGTCTTCATTAATCCATACAATAGCATCTGAGTGAGATGGAGCATTTTGATCAATAAATACAATAAACTTACTATCAACAATATTATCATTTGAAAACTCTAATGCCTTGTATCTATCATAATCATGGCAGTTTATCATTACATTTTTTTTTGAATGCGAGGAAGCTTTTAATAAATTTTTACCTACTATGAATTCAATTTCAAATTGATTTATAGTATTTGATTTTTCATGTAATTTTAATTTAAAAAAATGAAACAATTGCGATGCAAAATCAAACGGATTATTAATGAAGCGATGGATTATTCTAATAAATCTATTAGTATTTTTTGCTATTGGCATATCACCTGAAGAAATATAAACCATTTTACAATTGTTACTACTCAAAATTTTAAACGGCTTTAAATTACCAATTTGACGAGTAATCAGTAAAACATAAACTGCATTTTGATTTTCGGAAAGAAGAATCAAGTCATTAAACTCTTGATAAGTCTTAATATATTTTAAATATTCAACATCTAGCATCCCATGTTCACTATATTCCTCACGGACTAATGAGACAATATCCCAATATTCGACATCTGCACCTTTTTTTATAGCAGTATCAATAAAATAATCTTGCAAAACTGATATGGTCAATCTAATCTTGGAAATATATACGATTTTATTTTTCATAGTTTATTTCAGATTAACTAATTTTATATAGCAAATATATTAGCTATATTTTGGGCTTTTATATTAATCTCTGAATATTGAAAAATTAAAGTAGGCACAATCAAAAACTTAATTTTAAAATTAAAATTAGAATAAAAAATTAATAAATGTCTTTAGACCTAATAAAAGCGTTTAAAGACAGACATAGATATTATTACTAGAGGTTTTTATAAACCCTTCTTAAGTAACTCACGAGAAATACCAGCAAAATCAGTTTCTTTAGCTAACTTATCATTATAAGATTTTACAATGCCTCTTAAAGACCTAGCCTTATTACTCTTATTGTTGGCAACCTTTCTATGATCTAGACGAGGAACTTTTTTTCCTGATACAGAAAAAAGATTATTTTCTGAATTCTTTTTAGAAAGAGATTGTATTAAAAACTCTCCATAATTTAACCAGCGAATAATTGGATAAATAATGAATCTTGGAAGTGTATCAACAATAACATTTCCAATTAAATAGTTATCAATAAACCACGTAATAATTGTAAAGTCTAAAGCTGTGTATTTAAGTGCAAAACGAGGATTTTTAGCAATCGTTTCACCAATCTGAATATATTTTTTCTGTACTTCAGGATTAAGCACACTTCCATTTTTCATCTGCTGCCTATAAATCCTTGATGACTCCAAGGCCACAAGAATATCCCAGAATATTACTTCGGAAACTGGTGCGCCACTTAGGTTGATATAATATCTCTTGTAAGTAGCAGCATTTGAAACTTTTTCAAGAAACTCACCCGCTCCAGCTGGAGACTTATCTATCATTCCAACAGCTTCACCATATTCATACAAAGGAGTTCCTGGAAGAGGTAATGCATAAAAGATATCATAAGTCATTATCTTTGGCACTACTCCAATAGATGCAGCTACCTTTCCTATCATAGCTCCTGTTTGTTGAGCAGTATGTAGATCTTCTCCTGGCATACCAACCATTACTGCTAGTGGAGAAAAAACACCATGTTTATTACACCAATCTAATGCAGAATGGACGTCCTTAATAGTAAAAATTTTCTCCATGATATCTAGAATTTTTTGACTACCAGACTCAATGCCAAATTTAAGCGCTGAGCAACCATGCTCCTTGTAAAAAATAACATCCTCTTCTGTAACACTTCTACATCTAACTCCCATCCCAAGCCATAGCATATCATTTTTATGAAGTATTCTTGCAAACTCATAAGCTTGTTTTCGATTAGACCCAAAATTTTCGTCTAATATCTCAATAAAACCAACATTATGCTCCTCCCTCAGATGTCTAAGATGCTCATCAAGCTGATCATGAGAATTTACTCTATAGCCCTTAGTGGAGCGTTGGCAAAAAGTACATTTTGCAACACATCCTTTAGATGAATATAGGCCAGTAATCATTTTATCCACATGATCTGGCTCATAAGCCCTTGAATCTAGATTAAACCATCCAGTAGAAATTCCAAGCCTCAAATGGTTATCCATTTCAGAAGGTCTAGTTTTAACTCCATTCTGCATAATATCCATATCAGGCAAAACCATATCTTTAGCTTCAAGTGAAGGGCCAAAGCCAACAAAGTGCAAACTTTCATGTCGATCCAAAAAACAAAGGCCAGGAACAAGTTTTAATTTATCAAAATTAAAAACTTTACCATTATTATTGATACCATACTTTCGAACGTAGTTAAGAAAATTGACCCACGCAATCTCTCCATCACCAACAATAGTAACATCAACATGAGTTTCTAATAAAACTGATTCAGATGAAGCAGCAAGATTTCCACCCATCACAATCCAACAATCTGGGCAAACCTCTCTAATTATTTTAGCAATTCGTTTTATCTGGGAATATGAAGTTGAAACAACTGCAGACAAGCCTACAACTTGAGGATTTAATTTCTTGAAATATTTTTTCAGATCTTCATCTGGAGGATATAACATATCAATATCATAAAAATCCCAATTTTTCTTGGAATAACCATGCCTTTCCATCCATTTTATTAGGCTAATTATGGCAATCTTAGGAGAAATTGCTAGAGAACTTTCAGATCTTTTTCTATCTAGCAATGTACCTGCACCCTCAACAGGAACACTACAAAGTAATGCCATAAAGTCATTAACTTCGAGATTTTTTTTTGTTAACTCTATTTCATCATCAAGGGTGTCTTCGCCCTCTTTAACATCAACAGAAGGCCAGTTACCAAGAGTAATTTCCTCAAAAAGTTCAACCTTAGCCATTAATTTCTCCTATTAATTTTCTAAACACTTAAATATAAAACATCAAATTTCACATTATTTTACACTCATCAATTTATTATTTTTCCTTTTCAATATGACGATGGGCAGGCTGATAACTATCTTGCTTCCCCCAAGCTGCAAATAAGGGCTTATCAGATTTTTCATTTTGAGTCTGAATAATCGCCTCCTTTGAACTAATAGACGGAATTTTTTGAATTAAGTGATAACCTTTATTTTCAAGATTTCTAGAGACCCAATAATTACCTTTAAACCCAACCAAAAACGAAACAGTTAAGAAAGATATTGGAAATAACCATTCTTTTGATGAATAAAAGGCTAAAGGTTTAAGAAAAGTATTTTCACTAAAGTTAAATGTAAAAGAAAAAATTATTATAAAAATCGCTATTAAAGATAACCAAAAAAACAAACTTTTAAATATAAGCCAAATAAAACTAAAAAATAAACCATACCAAGCAAAACCAACTTTAACTGCAGCATAGCCTTTTGTTTCGTGTTTATATACTTTATGTTGTCTCATTTTTATTTTAATATTAATTAAAAATTCATGTTACATTTTAGATGTTTTATATCGGAATTTAAATATTTCATAACAAAATTGGTAAAGAATTATTAATAAAATACTTTTTTATTTTTTATTGTCATAGAGACATTATAATTTATGAATAACTCTATATAATTAATTTATTAATTTTTTCCGTAATTTGTTCTATTTTTGGAATAGTATTTTTTTTTAACTTGTGAACCTCAATGAAAGTAATTATTACTGGTGGCTCTGGCTTTATTGGAAGCCATTTAGCTGATTTTCTGATTAATTTAGACCATGAGGTTATAGTTATAGATAACCTTAGTGTTGGAAGAATAAATAATATCAACCATCTTTTAAACAACTCTAACTTTACATTTTTAGAGGCTGATATTGTTGATTTCAACTCAATAGAAAAATCATTTAATGGAGTTGATTGGGTTTTTCACTTGGCTGCTCTTGCAGACATTGTCCCATCAATTGAAAATCCTGAAGACTATTACCTATCTAATGTCAATGGAACTTTTAATGTTTTGCAAGCTTGTAAAAAATATAAAGTAAAAAAAGTTATTTATACTGCTTCATCTTCTTGCTATGGAACACCTGAAGATTATCCAACTAAAGAAACTGCAGAAATCCAGCCACAATATCCTTATGCGCTTACTAAAAATATGGGAGAGCAGTTAGTTTTGCACTGGTCTCAGTTATATAAATTACCTGCAATATCACTTAGATTTTTTAATGTCTACGGACCAAGAGCAAGAACATCTGGAACTTATGGGGCAGTTTTTGGTGTTTTCCTGGCCCAAAAATTAGCAAATAAACCCTTCACTGTAGTTGGTGATGGAACTCAAACTAGAGACTTTACCTTTATTTCAGATATTGTTGCAGCAATTCATTGTGCTGCCACCAGTGACGTTTCTGGAAAGGTCATTAATATTGGGTCCAGCAATACTTATAGTATAAATCATTTAGTTAAACTTCTTGATGGTGACATAGTCTACATACCAAAACGTCCAGGTGAGCCAGACTGCACTTGGGCTGATATATCGGAAGCAAAAAAAATTCTAGGTTGGGAGCCTAAAATTAGCCTAGAAGAAGGCGTTAAAATTTTATTAAATGACATGGATTATTGGAATGATGCACCTATATGGGATAAGACCTCTATTGCAAAAGCAACAGAAAAATGGTTTGAGTATTTAGGTTAAACTATGAATAAAAAAATCGTCAATCTTGATCAAATTTCTAAAGTTATTGACTTAAATAAATCTAAAGGTAAAAAAATTATCCATTGCCATGGGGTTTTTGATTTGCTTCATATTGGCCACATAAAGCATTTTTCTGAAGCTAAGAAATTAGGCGATATATTAGTTGTTTCAATAACTCCAGACCAATATGTCAATAAAGGTCCTGGAAGACCAGCGTTTTCAACATCACTTCGCTTACAAGCTTTAGAGGCTCTTGAATCTATTGACTATGTAGTTGCCAATGAATGGCCGTCAGCTGAAGAGATTATTAAAATTATTAAGCCAGATTTTTACTGCAAAGGTCCAGATTATAAAGAACATTCTGATGATATAACTGGAAAAATAACAGAGGAAGAGTATGCCGTTAATTTGGTTGGAGGAGAAATATATTATACGGATGATGTTACTTTTAGCTCAAGCAGCCTATTAAATAAATATGGTGATTTATATTCTCAAGAACAAGATGCTTTTATTAAAGAGATAGCTAAAAAAAATAGTTATGAAGAGATTGAAAAACAAGTTAGCAAATTAAAAAAATTAAAAGTTTTGGTTATTGGTGAAACAATTATTGATCAATACGTTTTTTGTGAAGCACTTGGAAAGTCAGGAAAAGAGCCTGTTTTAGTTTTAAGAGACATGGAAACTCAAGAATACTTAGGTGGTTCTTTGGCTATTGCAAGACATTTATCTGATTTTTGTGATGACATCTCAGTACTAAGTTTTTTAGGCGAAGATAATGAATATAAAAACTTTATAGAAAATAATATTGAAAAAAATATAACTTTAAATTTTCTTAATAAAAGTAAATCCCCAACTATTGTTAAACGAAGATTTGTTGATAATATTGACAGAAAAAAAATACTAGGCGTTTACTCAATTAATGATAATAGTCTTAGCAAATCTGAAGAAAGTAATTTTATTAAATCTATTGAAAGACTATCAAAAGAAAATGATTTGATAATTGTTTCGGATTATGGGCATGGAATTATTACTCCTAAAGTTGCAGAATACATCTCTAAAACTGGTAAATTTGTTAGTTTAAATGCCCAAGTTAATGCGGCAAATATTGGTACTCATAATATTAGGAAATATAGTGATATTAACTGCTTGATTATTAATGCAACAGAGCTTTGCCATGAGATGCGTCAACGTGAGGGTGATTTAAAAGCTCTAGCACTTGAATTAAAAAAAATCATAAATGCCAATTACATCTCTGTAACTCAAGGCAAAACAGGTGCTTTTTTAATTAATGGAAGCAAAACCCCTGTTACCAGTCCAGGCTTTGCCTCTGAAGTTGTTGATAAAATTGGATCAGGTGATGCTTTATTAGCACTTTTATCAGTTTGTCTTTATAACAATATTGATGATGATTTATCTTTATTTATTGCATCTTTAGCTGCAGCTCAATCAGTAGAATCAGTTGGTAATAGCAAACATGTAAGTAAAATATTACTTTTAAAAACGATTTCTCACTTCTTAAAATAATAATATGTCAGATCATGAGTTTATAAAAACATATATCAAAGATTTTTCGAATTTGTTGATTCCAAATGATATCTTAATTAATGAACTAATTGAGATTCGTGATGTAATGTTAAAAGCTAAAAATAATAATAAAAAAATAATCATATTTGGAAATGGAGGAAGTGCAGCCATTGCAAGCCATGTTAGCGTTGATATGACTAAAAATGCAAAATTACGCTGTCTTAATTTTAATGAAGCAGGACTCATCACATGCTTTTCTAATGATTATGGGTTTGAGCATTGGATTCAAAAAGCTGTTGATTTTTATGGAGATGAAGGGGATGTATTAATTCTAATTTCCTCTAGTGGAAAATCTGAGAATATGATTAATGCAGTTAAGGCTGCTCGCTCAAGAAGTTTTAGCTCAGTTATTACACTAACTGGTTTTGATAAAAATAATCCTTTAACTAAGTTAGGAAATATTAATCTTTGGGTAGACAGTAATGCATATAATTTCGTTGAAAATATTCATCAAATTTGGCTTTTAACAATTGTTGACTTGTTGATTGGAAAAAGAGAATATTCTGCATAATTTAATAAAATAATATAGGAAATTTGTTATGAAAAAAGTTTTTATTACTGGTGGTGCTGGCTATGTTGGTGCAGTCATGGTGCCACATCTTCTTGAGCAAGGTTTTAAAGTTACAGTTTTAGATCTTATGATTTATGGTGAGCATGTCTTACCAAATCATGCTAATCTTAATGCTGTGAAAGGAGATATAAGAGATCAAAATTTGTTACGAAAACTTATACCTGGTCATGATGCTGTAATTCACTTAGCTTGTATTTCAAATGACCCTAGCTTTGAAATGAATCCCAATCTTGGTAAGAGTATAAATCTTGACGCATTTCGACCCTTAGTCGAAATTTCAAAAAATGCTGATGTTAAAAGATTTTTTTATGCCTCTTCTTCCAGTGTTTATGGTATCAAAGAAGAGCCAAATGTTCACGAAGAAATGGAATTAGAACCCCTTACTGATTATTCTATATTTAAAGCAGATTGTGAAAAAATATTAGCAGAGTATCAGTCAGAAGATTTCACAACTACTACTATACGACCTGCTACGGTTTGTGGCTACTCCCCGAGGCAACGGCTTGACGTGGTTGTAAATATACTAACTAATTTAGCCTATCATAAGAGGGAAATTTCAATTTTTGGTGGAGATCAGCTTCGCCCAAATATTCATATTAAAGATATGGTTGAGGTTTATATGGTTCTTCTTAGAGCTCCAAAGGAAAAGATTGCTGGAAAGATTTATAATGCAGGTTACGAAAATCACTCAGTAAAAGATATAGCTGAAACTGTAAAAAATGCTGTTGGAGATGATGTAAAGCTTATAACATCTCACTCAGATGATAATCGCTCTTATCATGTTTCTTCTAAAAAAATTCAAACTGAACTAGGGTTTGTTGCGAAACATACAATTCGAGATGCTGTGATAGATTTATGTGAGGCCTTTGATCAAAATTTACTCCCAAATTCTCTAGATAATGAAATGTATTTTAATATCAAAAGAATGAATACTCTGGAGCTAAGTTAACATGAAAGTTAGATACTCATACCTGCCACAACAATTTGATGATTGTGAAGATTTATGGAAAGATTTAAAAGATTTTGTCGCAACAGGTGACTT
>MDTF01001923.1_pt1 | contig 29846 bp, 26 predicted proteins | sample 811191 | NCBI WGS metagenome assembly MDTF01 (sample SAMN05326649, study PRJNA326480) | marine metagenome | isolation source: seawater | place: Southern Ocean | collected 2011 | reverse complement strand
TCCAGTTTCTGAACTGATTGATGAAATGGCAAGGTATTGGGATAATGTTCGTTGGAATGATATTTCAGGTTCGAAGAGCCACGTTCATGAAGCGGGCTTGCTCAAACTAAATTGTGATAAAGCACTATTTGATCTTAATTGGGGTCCTACAATGGAGTTTTCAGACACAGTAAAAATGACAGTGGAATGGTATAAGCACTTTTACCAAAATAGCAATCAGTCGATGCATAACTTTACTTTATCACAAATTGATGAATATACAAAATTAGCAAAAATTAAAAAAATTGATTGGAGCTACTAATGAATATAAGCGGAGTCATTGTTACACCACTTTCCATTATTAATACTAAAGGTGGAGATGTTCTTCATGCTATGAAGTCAAGAGACCAAGGTTATTTAGGCTTTGGTGAGGCCTATTTTTCTAAAGTTGAGCCTGGGGCAATCAAGGGGTGGAAGCTTCACAAAAAGATGACATTAAACCTAATTGTCCCTATTGGTTCAGTGCGCTTTATTTTGTATGATGATCAAGATAAAAGCAATAATTCCAATCAATTTCAAGAAGTAACCCTTGATGAAAAAAGTAATTACTCTCGCCTAACAATTCCTCCAATGATTTGGGTTGGATTTCAGGGTGTTTCAGAAACAACAAGTCTAGTGCTTAATTTAGCTAATATTTCGCACTCATCAGAAGAGATTGAAAGGAAAGAGTTAGATGATATTAAATTTAATTGGAGTTAACTTTAAATGAAAGTGATTATTCTTGCAGGTGGCTTTGGAACAAGACTATCTGAATATACAGAAACTATCCCTAAGCCAATGGTTACAGTTGGCGGAAGGCCAATTCTTTGGCATATTATGAATACCTATGCTCATTTTGGACATAAAGATTTCCATTTAGCCCTTGGTTATAAAGCAGAAATTATTAAGGAGTATTTTCTGCATTATCGTACTTTAAATTCTGATTTTACAGTAGACCTTGCTTCAGGAAAGATTGAGCCACATGAAGTAGAGGATATTGATTGGCGAGTAACACTTGTTGATACTGGCCTAGAGTCAATGACAGGAGGAAGAGTTAAGAGAATGCAGTCTTTTATTGGTAATGAAACATTTATGCTAACTTATGGCGATGGAGTCTCGAATATTGATATAGATGCCCTTATAAAGTTTCATAAAAGTCATGGAAAAATGGTCACGGTCTCTGCAGTACATCCTGGTGCTCGTTTTGGAGAGCTAGATATAAAAAATCAGCAAGTTGTATCTTTTCAAGAAAAGCCTCAAGTAACTGAAGGATGGATTAATGGTGGATATTTTGTTTGTGAGCCAGACTTTTTTAATCTTATTGAAGGGGATCAGACAATACTTGAGCATGATCCCCTGGAAAAGGCAGCAGCAATGGGCCAACTTATGGCATATCATCATGAAGGATATTGGCAGCCCATGGACACTAAACGCGAAAGAGATAATTTAGAGGAGTTATGGAAATCCAATAAAGCACCCTGGAAGATTTAATGAGTAAGGATATTTTCACAAAAAAAGACTCTATTCTGATAGTTGGTGGAACAGGTTTTATTGGCTCACAGTTAGTTAAAGATGCTTTAGATCGATGTTTTCAAGTGACTGTAATATCAAAAAATAATCATACTGGATCTATCAGGATGCAAGGTGTTGAATATTTGACAGTAGATATTTGTAATAAAGAAAAGCTATCAAACGATTTAAAGGGAAGAGATTTCCATCATGTAATAAATTTAGGCGGGTATGTTGATCACTCTAATTACTTTTCTGGCGGTGATAAAGTCTTTAATGTGCATTTTAATGGAACTAAAAACTTAATTAATTTTATAAATAAAGACGTTTTAAAGAGTTTTATTCAAATTGGAAGTAGTGATGAGTATGGAAAAAACTCGGCACCTCAAAATGAAAGTCAAAGAGAATGTCCTATTTCTCCATATTCGCTTGCAAAAACTGTAACTACTCATTATTTGCAAATGCTTAATAGGACTGAACAATTTCCAGTTGTTATTCTTAGACCATTTTTGATATATGGACCTGGGCAGGGAGTAGACAGATTTATTCCACAAGTTATTAGTGGCTGTATCCAAGGAAAGAAATTTCCAACATCTAATGGAGCACAATTAAGAGATTTTTGTTTTATCAGTGATTTTGTTCTTTCAATTTTTTCTTGTTTAGAAAATACTAAGGCATTTGGTGAGGTTATTAATATAGGGTCTGGCGATCCAATTTCTATAAAAGATGTTGTGCTTCAAATTCAAAGAATTGTTGCATCAGGTGACCCACAGTTTGGTGAAGTTAGGTATAGAGATGGTGAGAATATGAAGCTATATGCTGATATATCAAAAGCAAAGAAACTGTTAGGTTGGGAGCCAAAAATCAATCTAGAGGAAGGTCTTAAAAAAACTATCAGCTTTATGAGAGATATTAGTCATGCAAAATAAGGCCTTTATAAGCGTAATTATGAACTGCTTTAATGGCCAAAAGTACTTAGAAGAGGCTATTAATAGTGTCATCTCTCAAAAATATCAAAATTGGGAGTTAATTTTTTGGGACAATTTGTCTACAGATAATAGTGCAGAAATATTTAACAAATATAATGATAAAAGGTTAAAGTATTTTCTAACTGATAAGCATACTAATTTAAGTGAAGCAAGAATTTTAGCTATAGAAAAATCTCAAGGTGAGATAATTACCTTTCTAGATGTTGATGATTATTGGAAAGATTCTATTCTTGATAAGCAAATTGATCTGTATGAAGATGATGATATTTTATTTACATGTGGAAATTTTTATATAATCACAGAGTTTTCAAGTAAAAATAGAATTTTTCAAAAAAAAGCACTTCCTTCAGGTTATGTTTTAGATAGTTTACTTACAGAATACCTAGTTGGTATGTTGACGCTCTCAGTAAGGAGGTCTGCTTACTTTAGAGTAGGTGGTTTCTGTTCTAATTATCATATTATTGGAGACCTTGATCTAGTTATTAAATTAGCAAATAATGGGAAAATGGGGTCTTTTCAGGAGCCATTAGCTTTTTGCAGAAAAGATGGGAATAATGAATCAATATTAAAAGTTGAATTGTACATTCAAGAACTTAAGAAATGGCATTTCAATAATAATGATTCCTATAAGAAATCCAACAAAAAAGCTATAAATGCATTCTATACGTCAATCTTCTTTAAGGAATATAATTATCATATAAATAATAATTCATTTTCTTTGAATCTTTTTGTTAATTCATTTAAAAATCAACCTTTAAAGAATTCATGTAAGATTTTTATGAAGTTTTTAATTAATAAAATTACTGGAGTAAGGGTTTGAAACCTTCATCAACCAAAAACACTCAGATTGTAAATACTTTACTTTGGTTTGTGATAGCTCAAATTTTATTGATATCTATAATTCAATCAGTTTTCTGTGTAAATCTAAAAATAATCGGGCTAGGGCTTCTGGGACTAATATCATTAGCAGCCATTTTTAACTCTAAAAAAATATTTTTAGATAGGGCTGACATTCTAATAATCTTTATATTGGCATTTCTAAATATTTACTTTACTTTTGTCGAATTAAGAGGCTTAATTTTTTTCAAAATGACTTATATATTGACGCTTTCAATTCTAATAAGTAAGGTCATCCTTCCAAATATCGCTATAAAAAGTTATCTACAAAAAATTAGTAATGTCTATCTTGTTATTCTAATTTTCTTAGTAGCTGAGTATTTAATGCTGGTTTTTATTGGTGATCGTCCTATAGTAAATTTGCTGATGTGTAATGGAGAGATGACAGGTATTCGAGGCTATATAGAACTTTATAATATGACCAAACAAATTTTACCTTATCATATAACTGGCCTTAATTCAATTATTTTGGGGCCTCAAACTGCACCTCAATTAGCTATAATAATTTTTATTTGGTTCCTTTACACTTATAAAATTAAAGGCCATATAAAGCACCTTATTATCAGTTATATTGGGCTTTTTATGGTCTTTTTATCGCCAACGATTACTACCACTTTTATGCTGGTAGTAACTTTTTTATTGCTTTATTTGATTCATTTAAAAAACACATTTAAAGAAAAGATAAATGATTTTTATATAATTTATGTAATTACACTTATTGCAGCTTTATTGTTGTATTCCTTGTATTTTTTACTAATTCATAAATATAATAATTTAAGCACAATTTATGATAAGTATTTTGTAGAAAACATATTAGGATTTGGATATTTTAGTTTAAAAGAAATCTTGTTTGGAGTTTCACTTCAAAGAGAAAGTGAGTTGTTTTCAACAACTGAGATTGCATTTCTAAATCAATTTTTGAAATATGGCTTTTTAGGGTTGGGTATTTTCTATGGGTCAATCTTGTATTACGTGCTTATGGCCTTTAAAAAACGAGATTCACCAGCTTTATTGCCAAATTTAATTATTATTGGGATATTTATTCTAGGAAATATTCATTATCAAGTAATGTTTAATCTTGGTGCTATGGAATTATTCTCTCTTCATCTGGCTTATATTATTTTTATTGGCTCTAATAGCAAAAAAAATACTAATTCATAATTTTTTTAAAAACAATTAAAACTTTAATAAAAAATTATAAATAGGATAAAATATTTATCTATTATTCCATTATTAAAATTCTGAAAATTCATGAAAGCATTTACTTTATCTTCAGCATTGAATACCGTAGGTAAGCACTTGATAATATCTTTAGGTATTTTTGTAATCGCTTATTGGTCCCTTCCGAAACTTGATCTTATTGATGAAAAACATCAGATTAAAAAAATAATAGATTTTGGTGAATCTCCAAATGGCCATCCAACTCGCCTTTTAGATTTTCTAAAGATTAACGAAATCTTAGGAAGTAATTATATAAATTTGTTTTTAGCTGAGAAGCTTGGAGCAGATAACGTAGCAAAATTTACTCTTGTACAGGGGTTAGTAGGAGATGTATATCTAACTTTTCAGGGCAGGAGAAATACTTTGGCCCCTACAGCAAGCGTTTTAATTAAAAAGTTACAAGAATATGACCAAGAGCGAATTGAAATAAAGTATTTAATAATTGATAGACAATTGAAAGTAGATATACAAGAGTTAGAAAATTTTAAATCTTCAATGGCTGATTACGTTTTAACTCCAGATGAAGTTACCTATTATGCAAAATTGCAAAAAAAATATGATAAGGAATATGATGGATTAGGAAATGATAGGTTTAACTCTTCTGCTCATATAGGGTCATTTATTAGATTAAAAAATGATGATGTTGATCGTAGTGTCAATATGAAGGGAGCAATTCTTACTAAAGAAAACCTGATTGAAGAAACTCAATTTGCAAAGTCCCAAGGCTTTAAAACTGTTGATTACTTATTTCCAGTGGCTGATGAAGAGATAACTAAATATTACCCTAACAGTATATTATTTTTTGGTATTTCATTGATTCTTGCATTACTTTATAATTTAATTCTGCTGACTTATCAGTTCCGAAAAAGTGTTAAATAATTATATTGAGGGTCACACTTTTCAGATTGTAAGCAGCTGAAAAAAAATCTTGATATATCACTATTATTATTTTAATTGTCTAAAAAATAAGGAATAACGATGTGTGGAATTATCGGCATTTCTGGTAGAGTTGAAAAAAATAAACTTCAAGAAGGAGTTAAAATTCTAGCCCACCGCGGCCCAGATGACTCAGGTATTTTCATAGATAAAGAAAATGATATTGGATTAGGACATACTCGCCTATCAATTCAAGACTTATCATTAGCAGGCCACCAGCCAATGTCCGACTCTTCAGGTGATGTAGTTATTACTTTTAACGGAGAAATATACAACTTTAAAGAGCTAAGAGTCAAGTTAGAAGCTAAAGGATATGTATTTAATGGTAATTCTGATACAGAAGTACTCCTTAATCTTTATATTGATGCAGGAAAAGAAATGTTTGGTCAGCTAAATGGTGTATTTTCACTTGCAATTTGGGATAAAAACATTCAAACATTATTAATTTCTAGGGATGCACTTGGTGTCAAACCTCTTTATTATTCAGAAATAGCTTCTGGAAGTTTTATTTTTGCTAGTGAAATAAAAGCATTAACTCAACTGATATCTCATAAATTAGAATTAGATGTTGAGTCTGTCAATCGCTATCTTGCTTTTTTATGGTGTCCAGGAAATGGAACGCCCCTAAAGTCAGTGAAAAAACTATCACCTGGCGAGGCTATTACTATCAAAAAAGGTGTAATTGATAATCGTTGGTTTTGGTATAAATTACCAATATTTACGAATCAAAAGATAACTATAAAAAGAGAGTTTTTCGCTGTTTCAGGTATTACTTCAATTTTAAGAAAAGCAGTTCATCGACAGATGGTTTCTGATATTCCACTAGGGGCATTCCTTTCTGGTGGTTTAGACTCGAGCTCAATTGTTACTTTTGCAAAAGAAGTAGATCCTAATATTCAATGTTTTACAATTGATACGAAAAATAAATATGAGGAAGGGTTTGCAGATGATCTTCCTTATGCAAAGAGAGTTGCTAAATATTTAAATGTGCCTTTAAATGTTGCGACCATTGATCCAAGCACGCTAACAAATGATCTTGAATCTATGGTGATACAGCTTGACGAACCTTTGGCTGATCCATCAGCACTTAATACAATGTATATTAGTAAACTAGCTAGAGAGAGGGGTATTCAAGTTCTTCTCTCAGGTACTGGAGGGGATGATTTGTTTACAGGATATAGACGTCATTATGCACTTCAATTAGAGCGTTATTGGCAGTGGTTACCTAAAAGAACACGAATTAAATTAGAAAAAATTTCTAATAATTTAAATGTAAATATTCCTATTCAAAGACGGATTTCTAAGATATTTAATAGTGCTAGCTCTGATAATTCTGAGAGACTGATGAATTATTTTCGCTGGTCTAGTGATTCTAGTTTAAAGTTGCTTTATACGTCTGATTTTTCTAAAGAACTAGCAGAAAGCAATGCAAACCAAGTAATGCAGGACTTTTTAGAGCCAATAAGGACTAAAGCCTCTCCACTTGATCAAATGCTTGCTTTAGAGCAACGTTTTTTTCTTGCTGATCATAATCTAACTTATATAGATAAAATGTCCATGGCTATGGGTGTTGAAGTTAGAACCCCTTTTCTTGATCTGGATTTAGTTGAGTTTTCAGGAAAAATTCCTAATAAGTTTAAGCAAAGAGGAGTTACTGGTAAATGGCTTCTTAAAAAAGCAATGGAGCCATATCTCCCTAAAGATATAATATACCGGCCTAAGACAGGATTTGGAACTCCATTGAGAGCATGGATGAAAAATGATTTACACGAATTGTTGGGAGATTTTTTATCTGCAGATAGTTTAAGAAGACGAGGACTATTTTCAGTAAAACCAGTTCAGCAACTTATTTTAGATAATCGTAATGGCATAATAGATGCAAGTTACATACTTTTATCATTGCTTTGTATCGAAATTTGGTGTCGAAACTACTTGGATTAATATAAATAGTTTCTTTATGAAAATAAATCAGTTTTATTATTTGGAAATTTAAATATGGGAAATATAACTACTATGAATTATCATAAATTGATGAATGAGGTAAAGGAGTCCTTTCCTTTTAAAAACTATATAGTAGAAAATTCAGCTGGAGATCTTTACAAAACGGTATTTTCTATTTCAACTAAATATCTTAAAGAGAATAGCACTGTTTTAGATTTTGGAAGTGGTCCATGCGATAAAACCGCTATTGTATCGCTATTGGGTCATGAGTGTATTGCTATGGATGACATGCAAGATCAATGGCATAAGGAATCTGATAATAGCAAAAAAATATTAGAATTTTCCAAAAAGATGGGAATTCATTACATTAATACAATGAATAATGGAATTGATGCAAAAGGCACCACCTTTGATATGATTATGCTAAATGATATAATAGAGCATCTACATGAAAGTCCTAAAGACTTATTGTTGTCATTGCTTAACCTGCTAAAAGATGATGGGGTATTATTTATTACTGTACCAAATGCTGGAAATATAAAGAAAAGATTGAATTTACTTGTTGGTAGGACTAACTTACCGCCTTACTCATCTTATTATTGGTATCCAGGACAATGGCGAGGGCATATTCGTGAATATGTTTATAACGATTTAATTGAGTTATCTAAATTTTTGGATCTTGATATTGAATTAATAGATGGCTGTGATCATATGCTCACTAATGTTCAGCCCTGGTTGATACCATTCTATAAATTTGTTACCTGGTTTTTTCCAAAGTGGAAGGATAGTTGGGTTTTAGTTGCAAGAAAGAGGGCAAATTGGATGCCATTGATAAGTCAGGACAACTGATTGCTAAATTATAACTTTATTGGACTAACAAAATCTTGAAACAAATACTACAAAACCTATCAAATGGAGAAACCTCGCTTGTCGATGTTCCATCACCAGTTAATATCAAATCTAATTTATTAATAGCCACTAAAAAAAGTTTAGTTTCAGCTGGAACTGAACGCATGTTAGTTGATTTTGGCAAGTCTAATCTATTAAATAAAGCTAGGCAGCAGCCAGATAAAGTCAAAATGGTACTGAATAAAGTTTTTACTGATGGTGTCTTTACAACCATTGATGCAATAAAGTCTAAATTAGATCAACCGCTTTCATTAGGGTATTGTAATTCTGGTATTGTTTTAGAGAGTGATGTCAGTAGTTTTGCAGTAGGTGACAGAGTAGTTTCTAATGGTAACCACGCTGAAGTGGTCCGTGTCCCAAAAAATTTATGTGTAAGAATTCCTGATGGAGTTGATGATGAATCAGCATCTTTCACTGTCCTAGGAGCTGTGGGTTTACAAGGTATTCGCCTTATACAACCAACTATTGGTGAGTGTTTTGTAGTAACCGGCCTTGGGTTAGTAGGTTTGATGTGTGTTCAAATATTGAGGGCAAATGGGTGCAGAGTTTTGGGGATTGACCTGGATCCTAAGAAATGTGAAATGGCTCAACAGTTTGGGGCAGAAGTTGTAGTTTTGTCTAAAGATGAAGATCCAATTCTTATATCCAAAAGCTTTTCTAGAGGGAGGGGGGTGGATGGTGTTCTTATTACTGCGTCAACTGAGTCAGATTTGGTTGTTCATCAATCTGCAGAAATGTGCCGAAAGCGAGGTAGAATTGTTTTGGTAGGGGTGGTTGGTTTAAAATTACGTAGAGATGATTTTTTCAAAAAAGAAATAACCTTTCAAGTGTCTTCCTCATATGGTCCTGGAAGGTACGATTCATTTTATGAAGAGGATGGAAATGACTATCCAATAGGCTTTGTAAGATGGACTGAGCAAAGAAATTTTGAAGCAGTTCTAGATATGATGGATTCTGGCACTCTTGACGTAAAATCTCTTATTACTCATCGTTATGATATTAATAATGCAATTAAAGCATATGCTTTGCTAGCTGACCCAGCTGCACTAGGTATTGTGATAAATTATCCTAATAAAGATGAGGCTACACTTAAGAAATCTAAAGTAGAATTATCAGTCATTTCCACTTCAAGTTATGTCAAATCCTCTCCTTGCATAGGATTTATTGGTGCAGGAAATTATGCTTCAAGAACTCTTATTCCGGCTTTTAAAGAGGCAGGGTCAATCTTAAACACAATTGTAACAAGCAAAGGCGTTAGTGGTGTGCACCATGGTAAAAAAAATAATTTTTTGATCGCTTCAACGAATATAAATGATATTTTAAATAATAAAGCTATTAATACAGTTGCTATTGTCACTCGACATAATGATCATGCTGATCATGTTATAAATGCGCTAGATGCAGGAAAGCATGTTTTTGTTGAAAAACCATTAGCACTTACGTTAGATGAAATTGAGAAGATTGATAAAGCATATCTAAATAATAATGTTAAGTTAATGATAGGATTTAATAGAAGATTTGCACCACATATTATCAAAATGAAAGAATTGTTAAGTAATCACCACTCGCCTAAGTCAATAATTATTACTGTAAATGCAGGCTACATTCCTTCCGATCATTGGGTGCAGGATAGTTTAGTTGGCGGTGGAAGAATTATTGGTGAAGGGTGTCATTTCATAGATTTAATGCGCCACCTCGTAGGACATGAAATTGTTGATTTTACTGCAACAATGATGGGAAATGCTCTAGGTCTAGACATAAGAGAAGATAAAGCTTCAATTACACTTTCATTTTCTGATGGTTCTTTTGGTACCATTTTATATTTAGCTAATGGCAGCTCTTCTTTTCCTAAAGAGCGCATTGAGGTATTTTGTGATAACGCAGTACTTCAAATGGATAATTATAGAGTGCTTTTAGGATATGGCTGGAAAGGGTTTAAGAAAATGAGACTTTTTAAACAAGATAAGGGACAAACTGCCTGTGTTAAATCATTTCTTCAATCTATTATCAATGGTGAAGATGCCCCAATATCTTATAAAGAAACTTTAGAAAGTTCTAGGATCTCAATTCAAGTGGCAAATGCATTGCGTAGTCAATGATTCAAAAGTTTAAATTACTATTTAATACAGTTAAATATTTAAAATTAAGTCAAATATTTAATAGATTAAAGCGAAATTATAAAATTCAAAATATCACTTTATTACCAGCACCAAGCGCTTCAAAAGTATCAAAAAAGTTCCAGTCTTTTCCATTAAGCCTAGTAAAAATGGTTGGTGAAAATCGCTTTAACTTTCTCAATGAAGTTCATTGTATAAGCCAAGCAGAGGATTGGAATCTGGTGACTAATGATAAGCTTTGGTTATATAATCTTCACTATTTTGATGATCTGAATTCTTTTGAAGGTGAGCAAAGATATTCTTGGCATAAAAGTTTGATTGAACGTTGGATTGATGAAAATCCACCTGGATTCGGAGTTGGATGGGATGCTTATCCAACCTCTTTAAGAATTGTTAATTGGATTAAATGGTCATTAAAAAGAGGTGACTTAAATTCAAAATGGCTTGATTCACTTGCTAATCAAGCTCGATATTTATCTAAAAATTTAGAAACACACTTATTGGGTAATCATTTGTTTTCAAACGCAAAAGCTTTAGTTTTTGCAGGGCTTTTTTTCAAAGGAAAAGAAGCTGAAGGATGGTATCAAGCTGGACTAAATATAATAGAAAGTGAATTAGACGAGCAAGTTCTTCCAGATGGAGGAAACTTTGAACTTTCACCGATGTACCATTCAATTTTTTTACTAGATTTACTAGATTTGATAAATATCCATCGAACATTTAATAAAGATGAGGTAATTGGTGTACATCAAAAAATACCACTTATGCTTCATTGGTTAAAATCAATGTCACATCCTGATGGAGGTATATCTTTTTTTAACGATGCTGCATTTGGAGTGGCCCCATCTTTTTATGAGTTGTTAGAATATGCAAAAAAATTAAACATAAAAAATATTAATAAACAAGTTAAAAATTTTGAATATTTCAAAGACTCTGGGTATGTTCGGGTAGAAAATAATAGTTTAGTTGCAATAATCGATTTAGCAAATATTGGTCCAGACTATATTCCAGGTCATGGGCATGCTGATGTTCTAAGTTTTGAGTTATCACTTTTTGGAAAAAGAGTTATTGTTAATTCAGGGACGTCGGTATATGGTGAGAGCTATATGCGACATATGCAAAGAAGTACAGTATCTCATTCAACTGTTGTGATCGATGAACAAAATTCCAGTGAAGTATGGGGTGGGTTTCGTGTTGCAAAGCGAGCCCATGTGTTAGATATTCAAATCAAACAGAATAAAGAAAATGTAAATATTTCAGCTTATCATGATGGCTATAAAAGATTAAAAGGTAGCCCTGTTCATATGCGTAATTGGAATTTTATTGAAAATGGAATAAAGATTATAGATAGTATTACTGGAAAAAATTCTCATAGTATTAGATTAATTCTTCCATTGCATCCAGAAGTGTTAATAAAAAATATCCAGCATAATGTTGTTGAACTTAGAGTAAATGGAAAATTAGTAAAAATATTATTTAAAGGATCGGGAAATTTAAAGGTTATCGAATCTAAATATCACCCGGAATTTGGTCTTTCTATTGATAATAAGGTTCTTACATATACTTATTCTGGATTCTTACCATTTACAGCTTTGACTCAAATTACATGGGTAGATATTTAATTTTTTTGGTAATATTATTTTGTTTTTTTCTAAGATGTGCTTAATAACAATTTATTATAGAATAAGGTTTATATGTTTTAGTTTAAAAAGTTAAATTTTTGTAAGAAATTTCAGTGATTTTTTTGGTATTTAAGATTAATAAAGGTTTAAAAAAATGAATAATTTTAATAGATTTCAGGTAAATTTAAACATATGAAGTATTTGATTACAGGTGGTGCTGGCTTTATAGGATCACATCTGGTTGAACTATTATTAGAAAATAATCATGAGGTCATTTGCATCGATGACTTGAGTAGCGGTTATATATCGAACTTGACAACTGTACTACATAAAATTAATTTTTATGAGGAAAAAATCGAAATATTTGATTTTAATAGGCTTGAGAATATTGATGCAGTGATTCATTTGGCTGCCCAGCCCTCTGTTCCACTTTCAATTTCAAATTTTTCTTTAAGCTCTTCTTCAAATCTTTTAGGCACCATTAAAGTGATTGATTATTGTAGATCAAATAACATTCCTTTGGCTTTTGCATCATCCTCTGCTGTCTATGGTAATTTAGAATTCGGTAATGATGAAATAAATAATGTAGATTTATTAAGCCCTTACGCAACGGATAAGTATGCAATGGAATTGTATACAAAAACTGCGTATAAAATTTATCAATTATCAAGTATTGGATTACGATTTTTTAATGTTTATGGACCAAGACAAGATCCTAATAGTGCATATTCTGGAGTAATTTCTATTTTTGCTGACAGGCTACTCGATGGTAAAAATATAACTATTAATGGTGGCCATCAAACACGAGATTTTGTTTATGTAAAAGACGTTGTTAAAGTTATTTATAGTGCAATCAATGTCGCTACTTCACGCTCAATTTGTGAAATTAGCAATGTGTTGACTGGAAAATCTATAACTATTAACGAACTTGCACAGCAAATGATAGTTATTACAAAAGCAGAGGTTGAGCTGCAATATAAAAGTCTTCCATTGGGAGACCCTAAGCAATCAAATGGATCTTCCAAGAAAATGGCTAAACTTTTCAAAGTTAATCCTAATAATTTTACCAAACTTAACTATGGTCTTCTTTCTACGGTTCAATACATTCTAAAAGGGGAGTAGAATAAAAATGGCATTTTTTTATCTTTATTAAATTAAAACCTGCCAGGCGACTATAATTATTACTCAAGAAATTTCTAATGAGAATTAACAAAATTATATGATAGTTGGTATAGATGCAAGCAATTTAAATCATGGTGGAGGCTTAACTCATCTTATTGAACTCATATCAAATGTTAACCTTGCTAACCATGATATTTCTAAAGTAATTATTTGGGGGCGTGAAGATACACTTGGTGAAATTCAAAATTTTCCCTGGTTAAAAAAAATTATTCCAAAAGAGCTACTTGGAAATACATTCAAGCGCCTACTATGGCAAAAGTTCCAACTTGAAAAAAGTGCTAATGAAAATAATTGTGACATAATATTCTGTCCAGGAGGGGTTTTTTTTTCCAACTTTAGGCCATTTGTTGCTATGAGTCAAAATATGCTTCCATTCGAGTCGAGAGAAGCAAATAGATATGGGTTTTCTTTAAGGCGAATTAGATTATTAGTTTTAAGGCAAATTCAGTCTAAAGCATTTAGCAATTCTAGCGGTGTAATTTTTTTAACTAATTATGCTAAAGAACAGGTAATAAAAGTTAAGGGTGATATTATATCTTCATTCACTATTATTCCCCATGGTCTGAATGCTCGCTTTCTTTCATCTCCAAAAAAACAGCAAAAGATTAATAAATATAGCTTTAAAAATCCATTTAAAGTACTTTATGTTTCTATTGTAGACCAATATAAACATCAGTGGAATGTAATAGAGGCAGTTGCTAAATTGCGAAAAGAAGGCGTTCCAATAGCTCTGAACTTGGTTGGTCCATACACTTTTATACCTTCAATAAAACGTCTTGAAAAATCAATGAAAGAGTTTGATTTTTATAACAAGTGGATTTCATATCAAGGATCAGTTCCTTATACAGAATTGCACAATACATATAAAGATGCTGATCTTGGAGTGTTTGCTTCTAGCTGTGAAAATTTACCAATTGTATTACTAGAAAAAATGGCATCTGGGCTTCCAATTGCATCTTCAAATAAAGGCCCAATGCCAGAAGTTTTAGGTAATACTGTTGAATACTTTAATCCTGAAAAACCAGATCAAATTTATGAAACAGTAAAAAACCTAATTGATGATGTGGGGTTAAGATCTGAAAAATCTAAGGCTAGTTATCGTTTGGCTAAAAAATTCACCTGGAATGCTTGCGCTTTTGAGACTTTTTCATTTTTAGAAAAAGTTTTGACCAAGCATCATGAATTAAAAGAGTTGAAGTGATGAAAATAGAACTTATTAACTTAAACTTAGTTAAATATTAATAATATTCTGTTTAGATTATGACAACTATTTACTTATTTGAGAAATAATAAAATTATATGATTAATGTACTTATAGTCTTTGGTACTAGGCCTGAAGCCATTAAAATGGCGCCTGTTATTCATGCGCTTCGTAGGAAATTAAATGTTAAAGTATGTGTTACAGCACAACATCGTGAAATGCTAGATCAGGTTTTAAATCTTTTTGATATCACACCTGATTATGATCTTGATATTATGAGAAAAGGGCAAGATTTATTTGACATTACTAGTAATGTTTTAAATAGTATAAAGCAAGTTCTTTTGGAAGTGCGTCCAAATATTGTTTTAGTCCATGGGGATACTACTACAACTATGGCTACTTCTATGGCTGCTTTTTATTTAAGAATTCCCGTTGGTCATATTGAGGCGGGTTTGCGAACTTACAATATTAATTCACCTTTCCCTGAGGAATTTAATCGTCAACTTACATCTAGAATTGCACAATTTCATTTTGCTCCAACAGAAAATGCACGCCAAAATCTTCTAAAGGAAAAAATCGACAGTAGTCAAATTTACGTTACGGGAAATACTGTAATTGATGCTTTATTATTAATGGTAGAAAGAGGGAGGCTAATAAATTTTCCTGATGCTGTTCTAGAAGTTATGCCTTTTTTGCAAGCAAAGATGAATGATATCCCAAAGATTATTTTGGTGACTGGACACCGACGTGAAAATTTTGGTCAAGGTTTTGAGAATATTTGCGAAGCACTGAGAGATATTGCAATTAAAAACCCTAATATAAAAGTTATTTATCCTGTTCATTTGAACCCAAATGTTCAAGAGCCAGTTAATAGAATTTTATCTAATGTTGATAATGTTTTTCTTATAGAGCCAATGGAGTATTTATTCTTTGTGAAGTTGATGGATGTTTCATATTTGATTCTTACTGATAGTGGTGGTATTCAGGAAGAAGCTCCAAGTCTAGGTAAGCCTGTATTAGTAATGAGAAATACAACAGAGCGCCCAGAGGCAGTTGATGCAGGCACAGTTAAATTGGTTGGAACAGATAAAAGTATGATAGTAAAAATAGTAAATCAGTTATTAGTAGACAAGAATGAATATCTTAAAATGTCAAAAGCGCATAATCCCTATGGAGATGGATTTGCCAGTAAAGCAATCTGTAAAGTTTTAGAGGAGGTTAAGTTGTGATTGTATCGGTTGTAGGCTTGGGCTATATTGGCCTCCCCACAGCTGCTGTTTTAGCTTCGAAGGGGATAACGGTTGTTGGAGTTGATGTTAACCAAACTACGGTTAATATTATTAATCAAGGTAAGATTCATATTGTTGAGCCAGAGTTGGATATTTTAGTTAAAAATGGGGTCCGAACTGGTCACTTAACAGCATCAATAAAGATTAAAAAAGCTAATGTTTTTATGATTGCTGTGCCTACGCCGTTCAAAGAAAATCATGTACCTGATTTAAGCTATATTGAGTCTGCAGTTAGGTCCATATCTTCAGTACTAGAGAAAGGAAATTTAGTTATTTTAGAGTCAACATCCCCTGTGGGCACTACTGAGAAAATGATGGAATGGATGAAAGAAGAGAGGCCTGATTTAACTTTCCCAGTGTTTGGCCATTCTAACTCAAAGCATGATATATCTATAGCTCACTGCCCAGAAAGAGTATTACCAGGACGAGTGTTGCATGAATTAAAAAATAATAATAGAATAATTGGTGGAGTAACAAGTCAATGTGGAGAGCATGCTCGTGACTTGTATAAAAAATTTGTTAATGCTGATTGCCTCATAACAGACTGTCGAACAGCGGAACTTAGTAAGTTAGTTGAAAACTCTTTCCGGGATGTAAACATAGCATTTGCAAATGAGTTATCTTTAATTTGCGATAAACTAGATGTGAATGTTTGGGAAATGATTAAACTTTCTAATCACCATCCAAGAGTCAATATCTTACAGCCAGGTCCTGGAGTAGGTGGCCATTGTATTGCTGTTGATCCTTGGTTTATTGTTAACTCTGCACCGGATGAAGCAAAATTAATTCATGCAGCAAGAATAGTTAATGATAGTAAACCAAGTTTTATAATTAAAAAAATTGAACAAGCAGCTAAATTAGTTAATAAAAAAAGATCTGAAACTAAAATTGCTTGTTTTGGCTTATCTTTTAAACCTAATATTGACGATTTGAGAGAGAGTCCAGCATTAAATATTGCTAAGAAAATTAATACAATGAACTTTAATAAGGTTCTGATTGTTGAGCCACATATAACTCAATTACCTGACGGATTTAATGAAAGTACGAAGTTAGTTTCGTTAGAAAAGGCAATAGAAATTGTTGATATAGTTGTATTACTAGTTGATCATAAACAATTTATAGATATAGATTTGAATCTTCTATCTGAAAAGCAAATAGTTGATTCTAGAGGTATCTGGTCTTGAAAATTATTTTTTTTACATTCTATTATCCTCCTGATTTATCTGCTGGGTCATTTCGCTCTGTTGCTTTAATTAAGGCCTTGTTAAAAAAGATAGATGTTAAGGATGAGTTGCATGTTATTACTACGCACCCAAATCGTTATTCAAGTTACAAAGTACCTGCAAATGATATTGATATAGATGCTCAGGTATCAGTTCATAGGATTCTACTGCCAACTCATCAAAATGGTATGCTGTCTCAAGCCCGTGCATTTGCTGTGTATGCTTTTTCAGCTTATAAGTTGTGTAAAAATCTTAAGCCAGATTTTTTAATCGGGACTTCTAGTCGTTTGATGACTGGCTTGTTAACAGGATTTTCAGCCCATCAAATGCAATGTCGTTATTTTATTGACTTAAGAGATATATTTTCTGAAACGATTTCAGATTTATTTGCACAAAAAAATAAAACTTTAGGGGGTATCTTTAAATTAGTATTTTCTTTTTTAGAAAAAAAGATGTTTAAAAACGCCTCTGGAGTTAATGTTGTCTCTGAAGGATTTTTTGAGTATTTTCAAAGTAAAGGTATAGATACATCTAGCTGGACATTTTTCCCCAATGGAATAGATTGTGAATTTACAAACTTAACAAGTAATCAAGATAAATCAACTAACAAGATTAAGACAGTTTTGTACGCTGGGAATATTGGAAATGGTCAGGGACTGGAAACTATATTACCAAATGTTGCAAAACAATTAGGAGGTGATTATCAATTCTTAGTAATTGGTGATGGCAGTTCAAAAAATATTCTTGAGGATGAAATTAAACAAAAAAATATTAGTAATGTAAAAGTTCTCACCCCTGTTAATCGAGTCAAGTTAATTGAATACTATCATAAAGCTGATATTTTATTTTTGCATCTAAATAATATTCCAGCATTTCAAAGAGTGCTTCCATCTAAAATTTTTGAATATGCCGCACTTGAAAAACCTATTGTGGCAGGTCTTAGTGGATATTCGGCTGAATTTTTAAAGAGCCATGTTCCATATGCAACTGTTTTTCAGCCTGGTAATGCAGATGAATGTGTAAGTTTTATCAAAAAAGCAATGCATGTAAAAAAGGATAGAGAGAAAATTGATTCTTTTAAAAAAGAATATACTCGAGAAGTAATTATGAAAAAACTTGCCTCTCATATTTTGACCTTAGTGTGAAATTATATTTTATTACTGGTGCTTCAGGATTTGTTGGTAGAAGGCTAATTAAGGCATTAAAAGGCGAAATTCGAGTTTTATCACGCTCAAGGCAACCTAATTATGACACAGTAGTTTGTGATTTCCAATCTGATAGTATTCCTAAAGATTCATTGAGTGGTGTGGACACAGTGTTTCATCTAGCTGGTTTTGCACATGACACAGGTGATGAATCCAAAAATACAGATCTCTATCAAAAGGTTAATGTTGAAGCAACAGTTGAGTTGGCTAAGCTTGCTATTAAATCTGGTGTAAAGAAATTTATCTTTATAAGTAGTGTTAAAGCTGGTTGCACAGGGATATCAGGCTGCTGTGGTAATGAGGAAGATCAGGGTGATCCAGTTAGTATTTACGGAAAAACTAAAAGAGAAGCTGAACTAAAATTACTAGAAATGAGTCGCAATTCAAAGATGCATCTTTCTATTATTCGTCCAGCTCTTATCTATGGCCCGAATGTCAAAGGAAATCTTAAATTAATGTTGTTAGGTATTAGAAAAGGATGGTTTCCACCACTTCCTAAAACTGGCAATAAAAGATCAATGATTCATGTTGATGATTTAATTAGAGCAATTTTATTAGTTACTAATGACATCAAAAAAAATGGTGAAATATTTATTGCAACGGACGGTATTTTTTATTCTTCTGACGAGATTTATAAAACGATACGTAACATTGAGGGTAAATCAGTTGCAAGATGGACCGTACCAAAAATATTTTTTGATCTTATTGGTTTAATTAGCCCAAGCATTAAATATAAAATTAATAAATTATTGGGAGATGAATGTTATTCATCGCAAAAATTAGAGGCCTTAGGTTTTTCTGCAAAAAAAACTTTAAGAGATATGAATGAAACGGATTTTTGACTTAATATTAGGAGTAGTAATCTTAATAATATTGATAATTCCAATGTTATTAATTTTTATTAGCATTCGCATATCATCTAAAGGTGCTGGTTTATACTGGTCTCAACGAATAGGAAAAAATAGTATTATTTTTAAAATGCCAAAATTTCGAACAATGCAAGTTAATACTCCTTCTATTGCTACCCATTTATTAGATAATCCTGATGAATATTTATCCTCAATTGGCGGTTTTTTAAGGGCAACAAGCCTAGATGAATTACCGCAATTATTTTCAGTGTTAAAAGGGGATATGAGTTTTGTTGGCCCCAGGCCTGCTCTATATAATCAAGAGGATTTGATTGCATTGCGTATTGAAAAAGGTATTGATAAATTAATCCCTGGTATTACTGGATGGGCTCAAGTTAATGGTCGAGATGAATTATCTATTCCTGATAAAGTCACATTAGATGAGGAATATATGAAAAATAGATCTTTTATGTTTGATTTAAAAATTTTATTTGTTACCTTTTTAAAGGTTGTTAAGAAAGATGGAGTTAGTCATTAGCTTTTAAATAACCAATTTTTAATAATGGGTTTATTCTAAAATAAAAAGCTTTATAGGGGTTTCTATTAAACTGATTACACAAAATGGGATTACAAATGAATATTAATCTACAATATCCATTAGATATTGATAAAATTTTAAGAAAAAAGAAATCAATAAAAAAAGAATTATTAAATAAAAGAAACCTAGAAGAAAAGAATATAGCGATACTTGGTGGTTCAACAACTTCTGAAATAAAGAATATTTTAGAACTTTTTTTGCTTGATTCTGGAATAAAACCAAACTTTTATGAGTCTGAGTATAATAAATATTATGAAGATGCAGTTTTTGGAGGAGTCGAGTTAGAAAGATTTAGTCCTGATTTAATATATATTCATACTACGAATATTAACATTAATAAATTTCCAGAACTAGAGAACAACATCGAAGACGTATCTGCCTTAATAAAACAAGAAATTGATAAATACAAATCAATATGGAGCTCTTTATCTAAATATAATTGCCCTATAATTCAAAATAATTTTGATTATATTACTAATAGAGGATTAGGAAACCTGGACTGCTATGACATTCATGGTAAAACATATTTTATAAATCAATTAAACAATAAATTTAGTCAAGAAGCTCGGGAAATTTCACAATTATATATTAATGATATAAATTACCTATCTTCATATATAGGTCTTAAGGAGTGGTTTGACAAATCATTATGGTATTCGGCTAAATATGCTCTGAGTATGAATTCTATTCCAGAGCTTGCTTTTAATATTAGTAAGATTATAAATTCAATATTTGGTAAATCAAAAAAATGTTTAATACTTGATCTTGATAACACTTGCTGGGGAGGGGTTATTGGAGATGATGGTTTAAATGGAATTGATATTGGATTAGAAACTGCAGTTTCTGAGTCTTTTAGTTTTTTTCAAAAGTATGTAAAAGAATTAAAGCAAAGAGGCGTTATTTTAGCAGTATGTTCTAAAAATGATTTTCAAAATGCAAAAGAAGGGTTTGAGCACCCAGACAGTATATTAAAATTTGATGATTTTTCATCTTTTAAATCAAATTGGACAGCTAAACATTATAATATTCTAGATATAGCCCAAGAAATTAATATTGGAACTGATAGCCTAGTTTTTATTGATGATAACCCAGTAGAGCGTGACCTAGTTTGTTCGCAAATTCCTAGCGTGTCAGTTCCAAACATTGGAAGTGATGTAATAAACTTTATTGATTATATCGATAGAGGTGGGTTCTTTGAGGCAACATCATTATTAATTGATGATATTAATAGAAATAAATATTATAAAGAAAATGTAAAAAGAAACGAAGACCAGTCTACTTTTGAATCTTATGAAGACTTTTTAATATCCCTTAAAATGACAGCTCATATCCAGACTTTTTCTGCAGTCTATTTAGAGAGAATAACTCAACTTACTAATAAAACTAATCAATTCAACCTCACATCCAAAAGATATAATGCTGCCGAAATTAAAGCAATTTTGGCTAGCGATATGTATATAAAAATTTATGGAAGGCTTACTGATAAATATGGAGATAATGGTTTAATATCTATATTAATTGGCAAAATAAAAGATAATAAATGTCATATCGATTTGTGGTTGATGAGCTGCAGGGTTTTAAAGAGAAATGTGGAGTTTGCGTTGTTTGATGAATTTGTAAGACAATGCAAAGAAAATGGTGTAAAGGAAATCATAGGATACTATTACCAAAGTGTTAAAAATAATATGGTAAGTGATTTATATGAAAAATTTGGATTTGTATTGAAAGATACAAACGGTCAAAATACAATTTGGAGTCTCAATATTTCATATTACGAGAACAAAAATAAACTTATAGAGGTTAATAATGGCTAGGGATGAGATTTTTAAAGTAGTTCAGAATATATTTAGAGATATATTTGATATTGATGATTTGATTATTAATAATCAAACTAACGCTGATGAAATTGAAGATTGGGATAGTCTAAATCATATTCTCTTGGTAAGTTTAATTGAGAAAGAGTTTAAGATTAAGTTTGCACTTGGAGAGTTGGTAGAAATTAAAGATGTGGGTTCAATGATTGATAAGATGATCCAGAAAATTAAATAGCCGTGATACTTAAATATATAAGTGAAGTTCGATTATTTGAAATTCTGTTTGAGGGATTAGATTTTTACAATCATAGAGTAAAGGGAATTCTTCTTAACTATATTAATAACTATATAAAGTATAAAGAATTTTCATCTTATGATTTAAAATTAAATTATGAATCTTTTTTAAAGCAGTATTCAAAAGATGCAAAGTTCTACCTAAAAAACAATGCATACCCCGCACTTATTGCTGGTAACAACTATCCTATAACAAGAGAAGAATACGATATTTTTCTATTGCTATCATCAATTCTAACACAGCATAGATATGACATTATGTGTGAAATCAATCAATCAATCAAAGAATCAACAAATGCATTAGTTATTGGCTCGGGAATTGGTCTAGAGATAGAAATAATAAAAGATAGCTATAAATCCGTTGATGCATATGATATAAGGTTGGATAAATTTTGCTTCAGTAATCATGAAGAAGTTAATTTTTACGAAACAGAATTTCAAGGTAGTGCGATAAAAAAATACAATGATGTTTATATCATTGAATTATTAGAACATGTAAGCAGCCCTTACTCTCTTCTAAAAGATGCAGCAGATTCAATTATATCTGAAGGAAGGATAATTATAACACTTGCGGTTAATATCCCTCAATTTGACCATGTAATTAATTTCGATGACCAAAAGTTATTTAGAATAAAAATAGACGAATTAGGTTTGTATATTGAATATGAAAGAATGATAGAGCATCAGTATATAATGAACGGATTATCGCATAGTAGCAATATTTTTATGATATTGATCAAAAAATGAAATTAAAATTTAACCATATTGGTATTGCATGTGAAAACATTCCAGAGGTTATAGTTTTTTTAGAAAGTACTTTTAATATTAAGACTAAATCAAAAATTATTTATCATGAAAATCATGGGGTTGATGCTTGTCTTCTTACAAATGATGATGGAACTAATATAGAGCTAGTGTCTGGAAACAATATTAAGAGTTTTGTTAAGAAAAAACAATTTCTTTACCATAGCTGCTGGGAGGTTGATAATATTGAGGTGGCAATTAAAAGTTTTTGTGACAATGATGCTGTATTGATTTCTGAACCAAAGGAATCATTATTATTTAATAATAGAAAAGTTGCTTTTCTATATACGAGTGTTGGTATTTTGGAACTGTTAGAGTCAGAATAAAGTGTTATTTAATAGCTATATATTTATTTTGGTTTTCCTTCCAGTATCTTTTTTCATATACTTTTACTTAAATCAAAAAAAATTAACAATCGTAGCAAAATGTTCTCTTATATTTTCAAGTTTATTTTTTTATAGCTGGTGGAATATTGTATATTTACCATTGATTTTAGCTTCAATTTTTTTTAATTATGCAATCGCTACAAAAATAGTCAATGATAGTGATTTAAGGGATAGATATTTTTCAAAAAAAATACTCCTTCAAATTGGGATAGTATTTAATGTTGGTTTACTTATATATTTCAAATATGCCGACTTCTTTATATCTAACACTAATAGTCTAATAAATACAGATATAACTCTCCTTTATTTGACTTTGCCTCTTGCTATAAGTTTTTTTACTCTTCAGCAGATTGCATTTTTAGTGGATAGTTATGAAGGGCTAGCAAAAGAAAAAAACTTTCTAGACTACACAATATTTGTAACATTCTTTCCTCAGTTAATTGCAGGCCCAATTGTGCATCACAAAGAAATGATGCCACAATTCAGGAATATAAGAAATAAACTCAAAAACTATAATAATATAGCTATGGGTCTTTTTATATTTAGTATAGGGCTTTTTAAAAAAGTTGTTATTGCTGATACTTTCGCAATATGGGCAACTTCAGGCTTTGATACTGCAGTTTCATTAAATTTATTAGAGGCATGGTTTACAAGTTTATCCTATACATTTCAACTTTATTTTGACTTTTCAGGTTATACAGATATGGCCATCGGGGCCGCTTTATTATTTAATATTAAATTACCAGTTAACTTTAATAGTCCATATAGAGCTACCGGAATAATTGATTTTTGGAAAAGATGGCACATAACATTATCAAACTTTATAACTGTGTACATCTACACTCCATTAGTAAGATCGTTTGATCAGCTCACATTTCATAAAGCAATGATCGCTACTTTTGTTACATTTTTAATAGCAGGGCTCTGGCATGGAGCTTCATGGATGTTTGTTATATTTGGTGGCCTTCATGGAATAGCACTAGTAGTAAATAACTACTGGAAAAAAAGCAAAATAAAAATTAATAAAGTTTTGGCTTGGTTTATAACCTTTAATTTTGTAAATATCACTATGGTATTTTTTAGAGCTAAAGAATTTGAGGATGCTACCAAAGTTTTAAGTAGTATGTTTAGTTTGGATAATGTTATGTTGCCAAGTTTATTAGGTCGCTTGATGCCATTTTTAAATAATTATGGTGTGGAATTTGGTCAGTTTACTCAAAATATAGAAGGAAGGTCCTTTACTTTTGCTTTTTTAGTCTTTGGATTTATTATGGTATTATTTTTTGAAAATTCTGCCAAAAAATTATCTAATTTTAAGTTTAACCTCACTAACGGCTTTATATTTGTAATGGCTTTTTCAATATCATTTTATAAACTCAGTGGTTATTCTGAGTTCTTGTATTTTAGGTTTTGATTATGAAAAAAAGCACTCAATGGTTGCAGTACTCCATTAGCTTTATTGTAATTGTAATTGTAATTGTTTCTATATTTAATTTTAAAGTTGATAGTCTTGGTATTTTTGGAAATGCTAACTATTTATCAAAAGCTGCAAAAGATTTAACTAGTGGCAAAATGATAGCTGGACTTCAGAACATTGATGACAGATTGTTTCAAGACTTAATAATAAAAAACTTGCAAGTGCGAAGTGATGTTATTGTTATTGGATCTTCAACATCTATGAAGCTAAGAAAGGAATTTTTATCAAATGATGGTATTAATTTTTTTAATCACTCTTTAAGTGGAGCAAGTATCGAAGACTATATAGCCATTGTTGGTGCCTATGAGTTCTTACATGGCTATTTGCCCTCTAATATTGTATTTGGGGTTGATCCTTGGGTATTTAATAAAAATAATGGTCAAGGAAGATGGAAGGGCTTGAAAAATTATTATGATTATGAATTGGATAATATTTATGATGTAAATCTTGAAAGTGATCAAAGTAACTTTATCATTAATCTTATTAAATATAAGCAGTTAGTTAATTTTGACTATTCAATATCAAATCTAAAGTTTTTTATTAAAACTTTATTAAAAAGTGATAGTAAAAAATATGACATTGTTGAATCAATAGAGAGTGATAATTTTATAAGATTAAGTGATGGCTCAATTATTTATCCCTTCAGTGTAAGACATATAAAAGATGAAAAAGTTAGAGAGTATGCGATAGCTTTTGCTCAAGGAAAGCCTTATTCTTTGGATAAATACGACAGTTTGAGTAAGACAAAATTGTTTGAAGATTTTGTACTATATCTAAAGTCAAATAAGGTAAATGTTACTTTTCTTCTCCTACCTTATAATCCAATTACTTACGATTTACTTAAAGGTAATGAGAAATATAAATATATCTCAATTGCTGAAAAATATTTAATAAATCTGGCTAATATTAATGGTTTTAAGCTGAGGGGCTCATATTCCCCCCATAAATTCAACCTTACTAATAAAGATTTTTTTGATGGCGTTCATGGGCGTGACAGTGTTTATAAAAAGATTTTTGGATTCTCCTTGTGATTTAATATTTATGTTAATAATTAACTTTGTATTGCAGGATAATAGAAAACATCATATAGATTTCTTTGGATTAATATTGGTCTTTCAAAAATAGATGGTTTTAAATTGATTTTATTAATACTTACTAGACTAACTCAACTTAGTCGCTTATCTAAGCGATTGGTTATGGTGACTATTGATTCTATTTTGATAGTATCCTTATTAGTTGTCTCTTTTTCATTAAGTGTAGACTCCTTTTTTTGGGATGATGAGTTATTTTGGGTATTTTTTGGTGCGCCATTTATAGCTATTCCAATTTTCTTCAGCTTCAAGCTGTACCAATCAGTTGTGAGGTACATAGGGTTTAAAGCTTTAGCGTCAATTGCCCAAGCTGTGACTTTATATGCTGTAGCTTGGGGTTTGTTAAGTTTAATGTCTAATCATCCTTATATGATGAATATATTAGGCGTGAATGCTAATAATTTTGATACTAATGGAAGCTATTTTGAAGGTATTTCAAGATCAGTCATATTGCTTAACTGGATGCTATGCTTATTAGTGATTGGAGGTAGCAGGTTATTTGCTCGCTGGTTATTTAATGATATTAATTTAAATATTATCAACAAAAAAAGTAACGTCCTTGTATATGGTGCTGGTGCTGCTGGAAGACAACTCTCACAAGTTTTACAATCATCCACTGACTATAATCATATTGCTTATATTGATGATTTATTAGCTAAAGATAAAGCCTACATAAATAATATTCCAGTATTTTCATTCAAAAAAATAGAAAAATTAATAAAGGATAGTAATATTACAGAAATCTTATTGGCATTACCTTTAATAACACGTAAGCAAAGAGCAGAGATTATAAAAAAACTAAGTAAATTTTCAATACATGTAAGAAGTTTGCCGACTGTTGCTGAACTTGCTGAAGGAAAGCTGAAAATCGATGATTTATTAGAAATAGATATTGGAGATTTATTAGGCAGGGAGCCAGTAAGTCTCAATCAAACTCTACTCAAAACTAAAATTGCTGATAAAGTTATTATGATAACTGGTGCTGGAGGATCTATTGGCTCTGAGCTATCGCGCCAATTACTTCTTCTAAATCCAAAGAAATTAATTCTTTTTGAAATTAGTGAGGCTTCACTTTATCAAATTGAACAGGAGTTAAGCAACCTAAATATAAATGGTGTAGAAGTTTGTCCAATAATAGGGTCTGTGAGAGACTTTAAAAGGTTGAGAAAAATTATAAATTATTATAGTGTTCAGACTATATACCATGCTGCCGCTTATAAGCATGTCCCACTTGTTGAATATAATCAAGCAGAAGGAGCATTAAATAATTGCGTTGGAACTAGATTGTTAGCAGAGGCGGCTATTGCTGAAAATGTTGAGACATTTGTATTGATTTCAACTGATAAAGCTGTTAGACCTACTAGTACAATGGGGGCGACAAAGAGAGTTGCTGAATTAATCCTCCAGGCACTTGCTAAAGAGAATCATAGCACATGTTTTACAATGGTTAGATTTGGAAACGTTCTTGATTCCAGCGGTTCAGTTATTCCTTTATTTAAAAAACAAATCAAGAATGGAGGGCCAATCACAGTTACTGACATTGACATGGTTAGATATTTTATGACTATTCCAGAAGCCGTCCAATTAGTAATTCAAGCTAGTGCTATGGGGCAAGGTGGAGATGTATTTGTTCTAGATATGGGTAAACCTGTAAAAATTTACGATTTAGCTATAAAGATGATTCAATTAAGTGGTTTACATTTATTAGATAACTATCATCCTGATGGTGATATTGAGATTATATTTACTGGTTTAAGGCCTGGAGAAAAACTTTATGAAGAGCTTCTAGTCGGAAATAATGTTATTAATACAGAGAATAAATTGATTATGCGCGCTAAGGAAGAAATGATCGAATGGAAAAAACTAAAGCCATTATTAAAAGATCTTGAAATAGAATCACAAAATTCTGAATTACAAAAACTTAGGGCGACACTTTTAAGAATTGTTCCAGAATTTAAACCTCAGCAGGCACTTAAAAGATAAAGTTAATAAATATCTTTAAGACTTTTTATATCAAGTGGACTTAATATTAAGTTTCTTTGCATAATGATTTGTAGCATCTATGAAGCCCTCAATACTTCCACAATCAAATCGATTCCCTTTAAATTTGTAAGCAATTACTCTACCTTGTTTAGCTTGCTCACATAAAGCATCTGTAATTTGAATTTCTCTCCCCTCTCCTGGAGTAATATTTTTTAGAATATCAAAGATGTCTGGAGTTAAAATATAACGGCCAATTATAGCCATGGTGCTTAGGGTTTCATTTTCACTGGGCTTTTCTACCATATTAGTTACTCTAAAAATGTCATTAGAATTATCAATTAGTTCCCCAGAAACTATGCCATATTTCCTTGTTTGACTTAATGGGACATCTTGAATAGCTACAATTGAACATTTATATTTATTATATATTTCTATTAACTGTGAAATAACCCCTCTCCCATCTGACTCACATAGGTCATCAGCTAATATAACAGCAAATGGCTCATTCCCAATTAGTGGTTCACCAGAAAGGATAGCATGCCCTAATCCTAAGGCTTCTTTCTGCCGAATGTAAGTAAAAGAAGTGTTGTCAATAATTTCTTTAATTTCCTTAATATAATGCTCATTATTTGAACCAACTAATTGAGACTCGAGTTCATATGAATTATCAAAGTGGTCTTCAATTGCTCTTTTTCCTCTTCCAGTCACAATAGCCATATTTTTAATACCAGAAGAAATAGCCTCTTCAACCCCATATTGTAATAGAGGCTTTGTGAGTATTGGGAGCATCTCTTTAGGAACAGCTTTCGTAGCAGGAAGGAATCGTGTTCCATAACCTGCAGCTGGGAAAAGACATTTTTTAATCATATTATAAAAGAGTATTTGTAGATTTTTGAAAACATATCTTATCTATAAAACTTTACATTTGAAACAATTATAAATTATATTTAAGTTAGATAGTTTTTATTAATTAAAAGGAAAGTATATGAAGTCAACCTGTTATTAGATAAATTGTATATGTAAAGTTAGAGTTCTTTTGAGGCTTAAGGATGAGAAATGAAAGATTCTTATTATGCTATAATTTAATTGTGTTATTTCTATAATTTAATTCAACAAATATGAAAAAATATTTCATTTTCATTCTCATTACTTTGTATGTTTTGCCTGCCTATTCAATTTCTGATTATTCAGCAAAATATGATTTTTTCGCAGATACTGATTTTGGAAATATTAAATTTGGAAGTGCAGAGTATGAATTAGAAGTAACCAATAATTTGTATGTTTTTAAAAGTACTGCCAAAACAGACCAATTATGGTCAGCAATATATAATTATTCAGTAAGTGAAACCAGCTTTGGTTTGATAGAAGATGATGAGTTAATTGGTGACTATTATAAAATCATTGAAAATAAGGGTGACTCAATTAGTGATAACTATGAAATTAATTTATACCCAAAAAAAGGTTTTGCTTCTCTTAATAATGAAGTATTAAATAATGGCTTCATTATTAGTGAGCTTGAAAAGCTTTCTGATTCAGAGTTAATACTTAAAGCTATTGATTCTGGTAATTTTGACAAAATAAAATTTGCAGGAAATCAAGCTAAAGATAATGAAACGCCAAGCTATAAAAAAGATCTTGCTAATAAAGAAGATTTAATAGAAGCTCTTTCAGACCTTTCATCGGATAACAATACGCCTATAGTAGATGTACTTAGTTTATATCTTAATATTTCTGAAGATATACAAAAATCTCCAAATAAAAAAGTTTTCACTTACCAAGTTGTTGATAAAACTGGCATAGCTCAAAGAGAATTTACTGTAACAGGTTTAGAGACTATCAATATTGAAAATAGTGAAGTTGAAACTATTAAAATTGAATGCCCAGAATTAAGGTTGACGTTTAATATTTCTAAAAATCATAATTTTTTGCCAGTGTATATTAGTAAAGTAAATGGTAAGACTAGTTTCCAATTGATTTTAAGAGAATATGACCACATTTAACTCAAAAGAAATACTAACCAAACAACCCTAGTGAATATCCTATAAAACAATTAGTCCTAAAGATATATAGAAATGAGACTATTGTCCATTTAACTAACCAAACAAAAATTGTAACTATGAAAACTAATCCAACATTACCACAAAATAAAGACGATATTAAAAGTATAGTATTTGACTGAGAACTTACCTATCTTGAGAGGGAAGATCTTGTCTCTTATCCCAATTATCCCTCTTCTACCGTCAATTCCCCTTGATTCAACTGAAGATGAGTTAAATAAACTTATGATGGAAT
>MDTF01006658.1_pt1 | contig 29862 bp, 28 predicted proteins | sample 811191 | NCBI WGS metagenome assembly MDTF01 (sample SAMN05326649, study PRJNA326480) | marine metagenome | isolation source: seawater | place: Southern Ocean | collected 2011 | reverse complement strand
GAGTTTGCCAGACTTTCATCACTGGCTCGCCAGTGATGAAAGAAAAGGAAACGGAGTTTTTCTCACGTTCCGTGGTCCGAACAATGGGGCAAGTACAAATAAACCAATTCCTAACTCAAAACATGGACCGATTTTTGGGGGCAAGGTCAATAATCTCCTAATTATGAGAGTAAGAAACGCGCAGCATAGAGGCTGCAGTAGCCATAACATTCAGGCGATATTTCACACCAGAGTCGTCGGTAACATGCGCGAAAATATAAAGAATACCGCTATCTTCGGCACAATGAATAGCTTCAGTTTGAGAGCTTTCTTGCTCAATCTTACCATCACACAACGTGTCTACAATACCCTGCAAGTCTGAGCCGTAAGGCATGACTTTCCACGTTTTACCTTTGCTGGCGCTACGAAGGCCAATAGTGGCATTACGCACGCCTGTAGAAGGAACATCCATGATCGTAACAGAACTCCCCATTGCATCAGGGTTTCTCATACTCACATTGCGACCTTTTAAGCCAAGAGGCATATCTTGTATATTGCTAAAGCCTTGCGCCTTAAAATGCTCGATTAACTCGTCTACTGAAGCATTGAGTAATATCCCAGAAAACTCCAAAGTCTTCAAATATTCAGCTTGCGTATTATCGGATGTAAACGGCCGATCATCTGCTTTAGCGACGTTGGTCAGTAATACCAAAAAGACGGAGAACATGCATAAAATACGCATTGTGAAAATCCTTTCATTAGCGTTTTCCTGCTATGTGAATAGCAGGATATTAATCACTTCTCACGGTAATAGATAAGATGCATTTTTTTATCGCCACGACGTATGAAACTCAAATTATATTTTACTCCATTGCCATCTTTTGTTTTTGCTTTTACTGCTGTCATATCTTTCGGACGAGTAGTGCATGACAATGCCGCATTATTGTCTGGCGCACGTTTCTTTTCAAGCTCTCCGTCACATAGATCATTCACAATAATATCTGTAACTTGTTCTAAAAATGTTTTATCCGGATTAGAGCCTTTAAATTGTATCGTACGCTTTCCCAGCTCTTCTGAATCAGTAATTACAATCTTTATGAGTTGAGGTGGTCGTCTAATCTGAAACGTGGCAACTCGGGATTTTGCGACTTCATCAAACTTATCTTCAGTTTTTTCGTATCCCATACGCTCAAAAAACGCCAATATTGTGTTTAATGAACCATCAGGCTCTATACCTAAAAATGGATGCGACATGACGATTTTTGCTTTATCAGTGTCGTTTATATAGTTTTCCGCATGTACAGAAGGTGAGGTAACAAGAGAAGCTAGTACAGTAAAAGTTAAAAGCGCAGCAGTTAGTTTCATAGTGATATGTCCATTGTTATAAATAGTTTTAAGCAATAATATTGTCTATCCAATACAATTTATTAAACAAAAATTTTGTTGAATAATAGAGTTTTTTACAAAATGCGCTTTATGCCATTTATTGACATTTGTTGCCATGATTGATAACATATATAAGATAAATTTTTTAATTTAATGAGGTTACAAATGACTTCTATGAATGTTTCATTGCCGGATCAAATGAAAAATTGGGTCGAAGGGAAAATTGACGCAGGCCTATATCACAACGCTAGTGAGTATATCAGAGATTTAATTCGTAAAGATCAGGCCGAAACGGAAAAGGTGCTAGCGTTTCGTGCTGCTATTGAAATAGGACGTAATAGCGGAATTGATGAACGCTGCGCAGATGAAATCTTCGCATCGGCCAAAGCAAAAGCCAAAAAATCAAAATGAAAAATCTAAAATTTTCACAACAGGCCTCTCGTGATATTGACGAGATTTATCTTTATGGTCTTATCAATTTTGGTGAAGACCAGGCAGATATTTATTCTGAAAAAGTGAAGAATCTTGTTCTTGAAACTCTTTGTCGTAACCCAGAAATTGGGCGATTAGATACCAGAGTAAATCCTGCAATCAGGCGTTTAGATTTTGAAAGCCATGTTATATTCTATGACGTAACAGAAACAGATATTGTTATCGTCAGAATACTTCATGGTAGTATGGACTTTGTGAAACATTTATCTTCATAAAACCAATAATAGGGTCTATTTCCCATAAGATACATTATCACTCTTAGAGTAATAGATGCGGCACATGTGTTTCTTCCCACTCTAAATGAGAGGATCCCTTTCAAGATAAGTGAGAGGATTTTTTACACCTTAAATAAGAGTCAGACATTTCCCCTTGTCCCTAGTGTAGCTGGTACAAACGACACGACCAACATAAATTAAAAGAATGCGGTGTTATTAAAGGACAAATAAGATCAGGAAATTATTGCGATCTTAATTAAGATCGGGGATATAGTGGAGGGTAAAAAATTGATCCCCTATCCACGCATCTTGTTATGTGATAATCTTTCTTATGAAAATATTGTGTGTTAAACTTTTCATATGGCTTGATTTTTTCTTTTAGGAACATATCATGTATCGCGGCGGCTTTATCTTTTAAAATCTCGTCGGCGTGTTTCGGTAAAAGTTTTTTTGCTTTCTTAACATCATCCATTCCGATTTTAGCATGAACTTCTGATGCGTCTAATCTAACGATGTTTTGTCGGCCAATCATTAATCCTGCTTGTCCTATAGCATTTTGTGACTGAAGGTTCATTGCCGCAAAAATAATATCTTTCCAGAAAAAAGCACCATTTAAATGCCGTTGCAACCAGGAGACTTTATATGGCTTTTCACCGCACCCTATAGACAAAATTCTTATGCTGTCTCTGTTCACATTGTAGCAAGCGAGAGCGTCAACAAGACCAATCATAATGGGGTTATTCGCCCAAATACCGCCATCAACAAAATGATATTGTTCATCAGAAAATGTCCTTAGAAACATAGGTGCAGCACTTGTTTCCATACCAATTTGCGCCATACTCACTAAATGATCCATTTTGTAATCTGGATGATGGTTTGTTTTACGTATAAGCACTTCCCCGTATTTACCTTCAAAAGATGGGATACAAAGCCGGTTTTTAGATACTCCAAATTTAGTCTCACCAAGGCTTTCATCTAGCACTTGCCGCAAATTTTTAGATGAATATGTAGCAATTGCTAAGGCGGCAAGCTTTCTCAGAGTTTTAAAATTTTGAGGAAATATCCTCTCCCCTTTTGTCATATACAAATCCAGTAAATCCTTAGCGCGCAACCCTTTGCCAAGGCCAAGAGCAATTATGCCACCAGTCGAGGTGCCACAGATGTAATCAAAGTAGTCGCCGATTGGTTCTCCTGAAAGGAATCGATCTTCCAATCGTGCCAAGATAGTGGCCGGAAATATCCCTTTGATGCCGCCACCATCAATGGAAAGGATGCGTAGGTTCCTATCCTTTGGCCAAGGTAATTGAACACGCTTTTGTTGAAGTGTTCCTGCTGATCTTTTTTCATCGCGTCTGTTGTGTTGCATGGCTCTTCCCTGTCCTTACTTGGCTCATGATCCCGCCCTCCACCAGTCCATTCTCCGGTTGCACGCCATCCTTCATAGCTGGCAAGCCATCTTTTCGTCCAAGGAACCGTAGTATCAGCGACATACTCATCGTAATACCATTCTTCCTTAACGGGGTCATAAAGACACAAGAGAGGAATTTCTGGATGCACTTCATTTCTATAGAGGTGTGGCGCCCTTCCATCAACTTCAGGATCTAGTATTTCAACGCGGGGAGCATAGGCCTTGATTTCAACATCATCTAGAAATTTGGTTCGGCACATTGTAATGCGAATTTTGTATTTTTTTGCCAGGAAAGGGCGTAACCACCCTTCCCAGACCACGAACCAACTCGTTGAGAATTTGACCTCAAATTGAGGGTGCAATTCCTTCATCCTTTCAATTTGAGAGTCGATACTTATCATTATTCTTTGATTTCACCACCGTAAAACGTGTTAGGCTTCGCTTTTTGAATATTTGGCGAGGCCTTTGCCTCCGAAGCCATTCCCGCTCCCAATAAACCTGATGCTGTCAGATCAAGAGAGCCGGATTTCGTGTTGGTATATGATGAGTCTGATGCAAAACTCTGTCCAATACGCTCATTAAAATCTTTGAAAACCCCAAGCGTTGGGTTCTCACCGAATAAATCACTCATGATAGCTTGCATTTCGGAAAGATCGAGATCGTCATAAACAAGAGATTTTAGCTTCGCCACCAGATCGTCGAGATCGTCCAGAAATATCTTTTGAGTTTTCAAATCTCCTGGCCACCTATCGGTGAAACAATCTTCACCAGGACATGCGGGGTTCATAACTTCGATCATCCGGTCTTCATCATGGGCCATTAAAATTTGTGCTTGTAAATTTTCGGCCTGAAACAGAAGCTCCTTAGATAAAGTGGCCGTGTTACCGGCAGCATCTGCAACAAGCTTGGCTATCATCACAGAGGGTGGCTGCCGCCCTTCCCTTTCGTCGTACTTGACGTTACGCCATCTTTTAAGTAACTGCAAAGCCACGACAGCCATTGATTTCATTGTCATATCATCTTCCGGCAAGTCCTCGCTGTCAGCTTTTTCCATCAAGATACGCATTTCATAATCAACAGCCATTGATTCATAAAGCTGCGCGAAATCTGCATCCGGTTTCGTCCACTCCTTGAACCATTCCGCAAAGCCAAATGGGTTTGCGATAATGCTTTTTTGTTCTGAAGGGTGATCTTCCGGCTTATGATGAAATATATGACTTATCCGAGGGGCTTGGCCGGGTAACAATACAGAGGGTGTAAAATCTATGTGCATACCGTCTGCATAATGAACGGTAACACAACGACTATTACGCACGGTCATATCGTGATAGCGCGACCCCTTTTCTCCTTTAATGCTTTTATACAGCAGGTCGAGTATCTCTTGTGGTTTGATGTTTTGATCGAATTTTGTCTGGATAATAATATCAACGTCGAATTCATCGTTTTTTAGCTTCGATGCGATCGTTGCGCCTATTGCCATAGAGCCTTGTGGATAAAATAATTCAACAAAATTTCTTAGAGGGCTGCCTTCCCTCTCAATATGATCTTGCATCGTTGCATAACGCTGGATGGCTTTTCTACGGTTCGTGTGGCTAAGCTGAAGGCGAATAGCCGTGTCCGCCAAAAGCATATCGCGAGCTTCTGGAAGCGGGTTTTTATGGGGGGCTATACCGAGGTTGCTCGGACTGAATCTTTTGCTTTGTGTCATATAATTTATTCCTTTCTATCCTTTAGGGGGGTACGGGTCTTTACCGTAAGTGTTGCGCTCGCATATGCGTCCCTGCTTGTTTTGAAGGAACGCCTCGCCATCCGACTGTTTTGCTTGATTACGAGAATAATCCCAAGATTCTCTCTGAGTGTCAAAGACACGGGAGTCACGTGTGGCCCCTTCTTTTTTACTGCCCCATTTTCCATCCGGGCGCGGATGCGTCCAATAATTATCCGACATAGTTTCCTCCACTATCGTTCAAATTTTAATTGACAGAATCAAATATTTCGTCATATACTCAATGACGATCTGTAACAGATCAATGTCAAAAAAAAGCGCTTTGCGCCAGAAGATCAATCTATTACAATTCGTCAAAACATATTTTACAGGAACGTCACACATATGTCAAGCGATACCGAAACCACTTTTCAGCAAAGACTAATTGATAAAAGGAATGAAAGGGATTTGAGCCAGTCTGAATTGGCTCGTAAAGCTGGGTTGCAGCCCTCTGCTATTGCTCATTTTGAAGCCGGAAGACGAAAGCCCTCCTTCGCTAATATCAGAGCACTTGCAACAGCCCTTAATACTACAGCCGATTACTTGTTGGGGTCTGGGGAAGCCCAAACAGCGTTTCGCGATGAAGACAAGCTCACCTCCAAAGATCGAGAATTTATTCAGAGTATTATTGACGCTAGAGTTAAAGAAAAGTCCGGAGATTAAGATGGCAGGATTCAAAATCAAGATGGCCAGGCAACATGGCGAAAAAATAGCTGAAGAATACGGATTCAATTCTTTCCCCATAAATCCAAAAGAGATTGCTGAAAAAGAAAAAATAATCGTTCAAGCAAAACCCCCTGAAATGGAGGGCGTGTCAGGGGCTCTAATCTTTTCCAATAATGAAGTTATTCTCATTTATTCCCAACAACACAATAACGCAGGATTTGAAAATTTTAGTATTGCCCACGAACTTGGTCATTATTTTTTAGAAGGCCATCCGGAGGAAATTATTAACAAGCAAGGTGGCACACACGTTTCTCGCTCTAATTTTGTTGAGGGATCTTCGATAGAATTGGAAGCAGATCATTTTGCAAGCGGCCTTTTAATGCCATCCCGCTTGGTGCGCAATTTTCTTGCAGAACGACCAGTTGGTCTGGACAGCATTCTTGCTCTGGCAAAACAAGCTGAATGCTCAATAACAGCAGCAGCCATAAGAACTGCAGAATGCAGTGATTACCCTATGGCTATAGTGATGAGTAAAGGAAACCAGATAGCCTATACATTTATGACAGATAATTTTAAAAACCTTGGAAAGTTAGCTTTTTTAAGAAAAGGAAGCCCTATTCCTGTATCAGCCACACGCACCTTTAATGAAACCCCTGAAAATATATTGAATATTGAAAGAATAACCGCTGAAACAACGCTCTCTGATTGGTTTGATGGCTCTGGGAAGATAGTTTTGGATGAAGAAATTCTGGGGCTTGGAAAATATGGATACACTCTAACAGTGCTTTCTAGCGAAGAGCTACCGGCTGACCCTGATGACGATTGCGATGACGAAGAAGATCTCGAAAATCAGTGGACTCCACGATTTGCCTATGGCCGCTAATCAAATCAGCGAAAACATCAGAACATAAAAAAAACGGGGTATAAGACCCCGCTTCAGAGCCGTAATTTTGAATTTTTGGGGTTTAAGGGCATAAAAATTTGAATTTTTGGGAGTTAAGCGGCTGAAGTATGTAATTTACGCTGCGCCGATGACAAGGTTTTCTCGCGCGACCTCAACAACCTCAAGAGTAATTTCGGATATTTCATTGATTTCAAGTACGCGCTCAATCTGGCTTAACAATCGCTCCAGCAACCTGAAATTTCCGCGCGTCATGCGAATAATAGTCGTCATTGCTTCATCACTGATGGTGATGTCTTCTTTATGATGAGAACAAGATGACCAGAGTCTTCTCCAAACCGCGCGAACCTGATCGGCTTTTAAAGGATTAAACTTATGAACAAAACCAATACGGGAACTAAGCTGTGCATACCGCGCAAGTCTTTTTTCCAGCCCCGGCATACCAATCAATAACACCCCTACCCCGCCTTCATCATAAATATAACGAACCTGTTCAAGGCTTGATGCGCTTAATCGCTCTGTCTCGTCAACAATGATAAGCTGGGTAGGATCTTTGATCTTTTTGCGAAGCTCCGTACTTTCTCTTTGCACCTCATAGACCGTCGGCGAGGTTTCATAATCAGCGCATGATGGATGGTATTTAAGTCCGCGCTCTTCGGCTATTTGTGAGGCTTCATATTCCGCACGTTCCCTTTTTCGCTTAGCTTTTGCTTGGTTAAGCAATTCGTCCCTCCTTTGATTCAATCTGGTCATTTTTTGAGAGGAAACTCTGATGCGTTCGCGCATTCCATCTATATCACGGTAGAGTGCCTTTGCATTCACGGCTACTGACGGCGTATATAAAATGGTCGTGCTTTTTATTGGCCGACTTGCTTTAAGATGTTCATGGTATGCTTCGCCCGTAAGAGAAAACTCAGTGCCTGAGAACCGTGTCCAATTAGAATAACGCCTTGCCGATAAGGTTTTTCCGACACCTGGCGGGCCGTAACAAATACCAATATATTTATGCTCCGCGCAGGCATCGCAAAATTCGGAAAATAATCTGTACTGTTGAGTATCAATAAAGGATACATGATTATTCATTATGATACCTCTTCAGCTTGCTCGGTGCTTTTTTAGGCGTGACCACCTCTTCTTCTAATGCCTCATCTTCAGTCAGCGTCCTGAAGTCCAGCAAATCCTCAGTCGCTTTGGCACGATCTGTGATTTTCGACTGTTGCTCTCTAAGCTGCCTTTTTCTGGCGGTTCGAATTTCATTCAGCGAAACGGTTTCACCAGCTAAATCTGTACAAATTGCGCGGCATATAAATTTTTCATGATGAAAGACAGAAATTTCCGCAACGTCGCGCGGATCATAGCGGATAGAAATTTTCTCTCCGACATACCCTGCCAATGTGGAATGAATATATTTAAACCCGGAGAACCTAATACCGTCTTTTTGCACAGTCCGCGTATCCGGGACTGTTAATAACAATAAATCTAACTCGGACATGCTTTCTGGCATACGTGGTAAAAAACCACCAGAAGACCAGCGGACATAAGGCGGTACTTTCGTTGTTCCATGTGGCTTAAGGTGATAATCATTAACGATATAATCTTCTATTCTGGTCGCTAATTGCGAAAGTGTAAGAACCTTCTTTTCTTTGGCTTTCGAGCCAGGCGGTTGATAACCGGGCAATGTCGGCAGCAATATTTGAGATAACGATCTAAAGAACCTTTCAATTTTTCCACGTCCACGCGGTTGCCCAACTGATGAAAAGATAAGCCTGGTTTTCAGACTGATGGCCAACTGCTCTATATGGTGCGATGTGAAATCACTACCGTGATCGGTATATAAAACATCCGGTATCCCTGAAATCTCCCAACCTTCGTAAGATTTGTGCCACATCGCATGGCGATAGGCCAAGGCTGTTTGAATGGCAGAAGGCGCTCCAAAGAAAAGAGCATAGCCAGCGACAGCACGGCTGTAATCATCGAGAATAATAGTGAGCCAGGGCTTTTTAAGCTGATTACCATCTCTCACAAGAACATCGAGTTGTGTATGATCCGCCTGCCATATCGCATTCGGTTCTTCAGCTTCCGTTCGATGAACCAAATCGTATTTATCCATATATGTTTTGATTCCGTTATGCGCTAATTCCAGCAATGAGGGATCTAATTTTTGAATAATCCTGTACACGCTCATATAGCTAGGCGTCGGCTCATTGTTTTTCAGGGCGACAGTTTTTATCGTTCTCTGAATAGAGGCAACGGAAAGTCTTGGTGTTTTCAAAGCCAAACCCTCAATAATTTTTTGAAGATGCTCGGAAACCTGCATTCCGCTTTTCAATCTGCGTTTACGCACCAATCCGGAAATGCCCTCTTCGCGGTATTTTTTAACCCATCGCCAAGCTGTAGATTCAGCTATCTTGTGGTGCCTAGAAATTTCTGCGATTTGTACATTGTCTTCAATGAAGGGACGAATAATCTGAAACTTTTTATAAGCTAAATTCCAGTCATCCTCACTAGCAATGATGGAAATGTCTTTTTCCAAAGTCACCTCTTTTTTATTGATACAGAATATTACCATAATAACACCCCTTGTAAAAGAGAATATTGACCGAGTGAACGGTCTGTATTATGTTGTGGGCATGGGTACACGTAAAAACAAAGCCGAAGAAACGAAAAAGCGCATATTAGAGGCCGCTTATAAAATCGTGCGCGAGGAAGGGATTCACGCCCTGTCTTCGACAAAAATCGTCAAAACCGCCGGGATCAGCCAAGGCGGCTTTTTTCATCATTTCCCCCAGATCGAAGATTTGTATCTTTACATGCTCGACCAGATCATACGGCAGATGGACGAGGAACTCTCGCCGAAGAAATTTAAAACCTTCCGCACATTTATGCGCAGCGTAACCGATTACACGTTGGCGCTTCTCGATCAGGCTCCGGAAACGATCACCACGCTGTTTTATTTTTTAAGCCAGAGCCATCATAAGCCCGATTACCGCGCACGCCTGAAGGCTTTGCTGGACGCGGCCTTTTCCCGTTGGGCGGAAGATACCGCGCGTTATTTCGATCCGCCTTTATCCGCCGCGCAAAAAGACCGCCTTATCCGCATTCTGGACATGTATTTTTGCGGCTTCAGCTTTCATTATCTGGTACTGGGCGATCAAAAACTCTACCGTAAAATCTCGGATGATTTTGCCGATATGCTCATCCGGTCAATCGAAAAGGAAAATGCGTTATGAGAATTCCTGCCATTTTTTATGCTTTAAGCGCGTATGTGTTTTTATCCGGCGTTGCATTGGCGCAGACTCCCTCGCCGCAGGAGATCGTTCAGGGTGCCATTGATAACTGGCGTGGCACAAGCTCGTATCAGGAAACGACAATGATAGTCCACCGCCCGGATTGGGAGCGCAAAACCGCCATGACCAGCATTACGCGCGGGCGCAAGGACGCTATTTTGCGCTTTACCGCTCCGCCCAAGGATGCGGGCAATGCGACGCTGAAACTGGATAACGATATGTGGGTATTCACGCCACGCCTGAACCAAGTTATCAAGCTTCCGGCCAGTATGATGGCGCAATCGTGGATGGGCAGCGACTTTTCCTATAACGATCTAGCGAAATCCGACCAAATCGTTACCGATTACACACTGACTTTGCAAAACATGGAAAAGAAAGACGGCCATGACGTTTATGTGATTATGGCCGTTCCCCATCCCGACGCGCCCATTGTCTGGGGAAAGGAGATCTTACGCATACGCGACGATTTCGTTTTGATGGAACGGCAATATTACGATCAAGAGGGCACACTTGTCCGGCGCTTTGTGACGGATAAAATCGCGCCGGTGGATGGACGCCCGTTTCCCGTTGAAATCCGTATGATTGATGCGGAAAAGGAAGATCACTGGACGCTGCTTGTGACCGATAGCGGGCGTTTTAACGTGAACCCGCCAGATTATACGCTGACCCTCTCTAACCTTCGCAATCCAAGGGGGTGGAAACCGTAAATGATTTTTACCCTTGCATGGCGCAATCTCTGGAGACACAAGCGGCGCACGTTTTTTACCATGGCGGCGATTGCCCTGACGTGCGTTGTTGTTGTCTTTTTGCCCTCTCTGCAGGCGGGTACCTATGCTGGTATGGTGCGCAACTATATAGGCATCCTCGACGGCTATGCCCAAATCCAGCATGAGGATTATCTTGAAACGCCCTCGATGCGCGATTCCTTCCGGCCTAATGACGGCTTGCAGGCCGCGCTCAAAACCCTTCCCGCAGGCATTCATACGGCGGAGCGCGGCGTTGCCTACGGCCTGCTGTCTTCCGAAAAGCGCAGCATCGGCGCACAAATCATAGGGGTGCAGCCGGAAAAGGAAACGTACATTTCAAGCCTGCCGTCCAATATCGTGGGCGGGCATTATCTGACAGAAGACAATGAAATCGTGCTGGGAAAGGCGCTGGCCGACAATCTGCAAGTGGATGTAGGCGATTCCGTAACCCTGCTCGGTGTCGGGCATGACGGCTCACTGGCCGCAGACGTTTTGAGCGTGGCAGGCATATTCCGCACCGGCACTCTGGAACTTGACCGCAGCCTTGCGGAAATGACGCTGGCGCGTTTCGATACAAGCTTTGCCATGGACGGCCAGCGCCATGAAATCGTGATAAACGGGGCCGATCCTTCGGCGTTAAGCGCCGCGCTCGATATTTTAAAACCGCCCGCCGCCGCCGCGGGCCTTGCCTTGCGCGACTGGCGCGCGCTTCAACCGGGGCTGGAATCAGCTATCAGGCTCGATATAACGTCCGCCGTCGTTATTTACGCCGTTCTGATTATCATTGTCGCTCTTTCGCTCCTGAATACGATTTTCATGTCGGTTTTGGAGCGCACCCGCGAGTTTGGCATGATGATGGCGCTGGGGGTTACGCCCGGCCTTCTGGCTCGCGTTGTTTGGGGAGAAATCGGAATCTTGGCGCTGCTTGGCGTTTTGCTGGGCATGGGAACGGGCGCGGGGCTGGTGATAGCCACGGCGCGGGACGGCATTACATTTGAATCCACGCAGGCGATTTTCGCGCAATACGGCATGTCCTCGACAATGTATCCGGAGCTTACGTCCTTAACGCTGCTGGCCGGGCCGCTGGCTATTGTCTCGGCTTTGATGCTGGCGGGCCTGTTTCCCGCTTTACGCATCCTGCGTCTTAACCTTCTCAAATCTATGAGGGCGGCATGATGCGGACATTTTTTCTCATATCTTCACTGGCTTGGCGTAATCTGTGGCGGCGCGGTGGACGCACGGCTTTGACAATAGCGGCGGTGGCCATCGCGGTTATGTCCCTGATTGTCCTTGGATCGCTGATGAGGGCCTGGGGCGACAGCGCCTTTGACCGGACGGTGGAAAGCCTGACGGCACACGGCCAGATTCACGCGCCGGGCTTTTTGGAAGACCCCAGTGTGGATCATGCTATGCCACCACCATCTTCCGGGCCGGATACGGCTCTGCTGCGCGCATTAAACGGACCGGATATAAAAGCATGGACACCGCGGGTTATTGTTCCCGCCCTTATTCGCTCCGAGCGTGAAAGCGCTCCTATTAATCTGTATGGTATAGACCCGGCGCGTGAGAAGGACGTGTCGTTTCTCAAAGCGGAGGATGTCGAGGGCGCCTGGCTGGCGGATGAAAATGCGCCGGGACTGATTATTGGGCGGCAAATGGCGGCGCGCCTGCAAACTGACTTGGGACGCCGCGTTGTGATCTCGGCGCAGGATAAGAGCGGCGCGATCGCCGAAATCGGCGTGCGCGTTGTCGGCTTTTTTAAAGGCCAGCCCGACTTGCAAAAATATGTAGCGTTTATCTCGCTCGGCAAAGCGCAGAAATTTTTGGGGCTGGGGAATGAAATCTCTGAAATTGCCTATATCGCACCCAGCCGGGATAAAATTGAAACAGCAACGCAGGCTCTGCGCGCCGCAGCACCCGGCCTCGATATTCAGTCCTGGGATACGCTGCGCCCCTTTGCCATGGCAATCATTAAACTCACCGGGAACATGAACACTATCTGGGTTTTTATTTCCTTCGCGCTGGTGTCGTTCGGGCTGGTCAATACCCTGATGCTGGCGGTGTTCGAGCGTATGCGCGAATTTGGCCTGATGCAGGCACTGGGCATGAAGCCAAGGCTCATGCTGGCGCAAATCCTGATAGAATCCGTTTATCTTGTCGTTTTCGGGACGCTGGCGGGTGCGGCGGCGGGAATGGTTATCATACATTCACTATCAGGCGGGCTTGATTTCGGCTCTTTGGCGGGCGGCGCGTCCATGTTCGGCGCGGGGCAAAAGCTTTATCCGCATTTGGATTTTAGCGAGGTCGCCTTCTCTTGTTTCATTATCATCGGCCTTTCGATTTGCGCCAGCCTTTACCCGGCGTTTCAGGCCGCAAAGCGGGTGCCGGTCGATATACTCTCCCGCGCGCAAACTTAAAAGGAAAAAGCCATGACAAAAACCGCTCAAAAGCCCCCTGAACAAAACCCTGAGAATGTTGTTATCCAATGTTCCGGCCTATCCAAAACCTACGGAAACGGTGCGGTACAGGTTCACGCTTTGCAGGGCGTGGATTTATCTATCGGGCCGGGCGAGTTTGTGAGTCTTTCAGGGCCTTCGGGGTGCGGCAAGACAACGCTTTTGAATATCATCGGCGGGCTTGACCGCCCAAACGGGGGCGATGTTTTCGTGCAGGATTGCTGGCTTGGCAGCTTGTCAAACGCAGATCTCGCGGACATGCGCCTGCGGCGGATCGGTTTTGTTTTTCAGGCATATAACCTTATTCCGGTTTTGTCTGCCATTGAAAATGTCGAGTTCATTATGCAGTTGCAGGGTATTCCAAAGCGTGAGCGGCGGGAACGCGCCCGCGAAGTGCTCACCGCCGTGGGGCTGGAAACCATGGAAAACAGACGCCCTGCCGCGCTGTCCGGCGGGCAGCAGCAGCGCGTCGCCGTCGCCCGCGCCATTGCCTCGAAGCCTGCGATTGTGCTGGCCGATGAGCCAACCGCCAATCTTGACAGCAAAGCGTCCGATGCGCTTTTGGAATTGATCGGCGCGTTAAACAAAGAACACGGTATAACCTTCGTGGTCGCCAGCCATGACCCGAAAGTCATAGATTTTGCTAAAAGGCATGTCCGGATGGTGGACGGAAAGATCATATCCGCCCATGACTAAACGCTTCCTGTTCATAGCATCGCTTTTATTGGCCTGTGGCCCGGCTCTCGCAGACGGCCCCAATTTGAAAGGCGAATGGAAAATCCAGCAGGACGCCCTGCTTGCCAAAGACAAAGACAGTTTTAGTGCCGCCGTGGGCGATACGGCTTATGTCACGTCTTCCTCGTTGCGTCTCAAGGCGGAAGGCGGGCAAGGAACATGGTCGTATGATGTTCATTATCTGCTGGAAGGCGAATATAGCCGCCACGATCAGGAATTGCGCGCGCTGGCCACGCCGGAGATTGCGTCCAATCTGTTTGATCTTGAGGGTGAAATCGGCAACGGCTCCGACACATATTTACAACACCGCCTTGACCGCGCGTGGATTGCCCATTCAACCCCGCACACTGTTTTGCGGATCGGGCGGCAGGCCCTGACATGGGGGCACGGCCAGGTATTCCACCCGCTGGATTTATTCAATCCTTTCGCGCCGGATGCCACCGATACGAGTTACAAGCCCGGTGCGGATATGCTCTACGGGCAGTATCTTTTCGATAGCGGTGACGATATTCAGCTTCTTGCCGTTCCGCGCCGGAACGCCTCCGGCTCGTTCGATCAAAGTGAGAGCTCTTACGCCGTCAAGGGCCTTACGATGATCGGCAGCGTGGAAAGCAATCTCATAGCCGCCCGCGATCACGGCGATACTGTCATTGCCGCCGGTTTTGCTGGGCCGCTCGGAGATGCGCTGTGGAAGGCGGATATTGTGAATACGTTTAAAGACGAAGGCGGAACGGCCCTTTCCGGCGTTGCCAGCCTGCAAAACAGTTGGAGCTGGGCAGCGCGCCCCATTACCGGCTTCGTGGAATATTACCGCAACGGCTACGGCGTCACAGATCGCCGCGCGGTGGACAGATTGCCTATCGATTTGACAGACCGCATAGCGCGCGGCCAGGTTTTCAATACCGGGCGCGATTATATTGCACTCGGCGGCACTGTGGACTGGACACCTTTATTGCAGATTGCCCCGACACTGATTACCAATATTGACGATGGTAGCGCGCTCGGCATTGCCTCTGCCACCTACAGCCTGTCCGATAACATGAATCTGATTGCGGGCGCGCAGGTTCCTATAGGACGCCGCCGCACGGAATTTGGCGGGCGCGAGACAAGCGTAGGAAGCGGCGAATATAACCGGAGTCCGGCCCGGCTCTTTTTGCGGCTGGAAACGTATTTTTAAACAAAATTACTATACATAATTCAAAGGGCATTGTAAGTGTAAAAAATCCCCTCATTTATCCTGCAAAGAATCCTCTTAATTAAAATGAAAAGTTACACACATGTAAAATCCCGCCCTATTGGGTAAGGTTTTGCTTTGTAAAAAACTATTATAAAGGAGAAATGGGTCTAAACGCACAAAGGTGGGTCTAAACGCACAAAGGTACAAAATCAGCAATAGGATTTTTCTAAGCCGCCATTTTAGGCGGTTTAATGCCGAAAGAGTCTTTGAGCTTTTCATCCGAGAAATCATATTCACCGAGCAAATTGATGTGCGCCCAAGACATTGGAGAATGCGTTGAAATGGCCTTCAGTAAAATCTGTCTGTTATTGTCATTTTCTGCCGTGGTCAGTTTTTGTGACAAATATAGATAATTCCAGCAGATAATTGAGTTTTTGATAAGCCGATTGCAGCTTTCTGCAATCTCCTGTTCCTCTTTTTCTGCGTGCAGGAATTCGCGCGGACTCCCAACAGCAATGGCGCGCGTAAATCTATTTGAAAGTTCTACTTTATTGAGCTGTTTTTCAATATCCTGGCGGAGCTGCACATCATCTATATAACGCAAAATGAACAAGGATTTTACGATCTGACCAAAGGCTTTTAAGGCTTTATATAAAACGTTCTGTCTCGAATATGAATTAAGGCGTCTAAAGATATCAGAAGCACTGGTTTCCTTGAGTTTTATGGTTGTTATCAATCTTAAAATATCATCCCAATTCTGGATAATAAGATCAGCGTTCACGTAATTATCGGGCTTGATATGCCATTCGCTCTTGGCAGCATGCTGCCCGGATTTGAAGATGTAGAGGCTTTGCTTTTTCAGGTTTTTGATCCGCGGCGCATAGGAAAACCCGAGCATATGTGTTGTGGCAAAAATCGCTTCGCTGTAGCCGTGCGTATCGGTGGAATGAATATCGCTTTTGATGACATCATTGCGCATGAGGCCGTCAACAACATAGGCACTTTCCCTCTCGGAAGCGCTAAACACAAGGGAATGCCAAAGAAGGTTTCGCTCGTCAATAAATGTGTAGGCACTTGCGCCCTGACCCTTACCAAAATATTTGAAGGAATAATTAGCATTCAGTGATTCTGATCGCACCTCGAATTTCTGTCCGTCACTGGCAGTGTGCAAGGTGTCTTGGCTTTTTCGGTAGATGTTCGGCAACTCCATCTGATCCATAAGTTTGAGAACAGCATCATTGGCAGCTTGCACGTTTTCCAGTGAAAAATACCAATTGACGGTGTGTTGCAGAGCGTTTTCTTTGATATTCGGAGAGATCTTAGCCATTTTGCGTGTACCGATAGAACATCCTAGCCCCATAATTCCAGCATAAAGAAGCTTATCTGAAGCGCTATTTTTAGTGTAACGGTTTTGCCAATGCTGAAATTCTCCCAGAAAACCACTGTGATGATTGACGGTTGAAAGAATTTCCGTGAGCGGCACATAATTTTGTTCAGGAAAAAACGGTTTGAGTGGATCAGACTCAATCTCATCCTGTTTTGGCGTGGCAATATTATAAGCCTTACTCTTGTTGATTTTGATGAATAAGTTGCGCCCTGCGGCGATATTTGCATTTGTTGTCTGATATTGCTGGTGCAGAGCTTTGTCCAATATTTCAAGCACTTCACGAGGGTTGCTAAAATCCTGCATTCCCGCTCGATGCATCAAGGCCTCTTTCTCGGTCTGCCATCTGTCTTTGCTGATCATATACTTATCCAAAGACTGGTATTTATAGGAATGTTGTAAATTGAAAGTTCCTGATTTTATCGCCGAGGCAATGTGCTGAAATAAAAACACCTTGTACAATGAGGTACGAAATGAGCCATCTTCACTGAAAATAGCTTGATACTCTGCCGGTGATAGAAAGCCGGAGGGCGCTGATTTATTGATATTTCCATCTTTGTTCTTATAATATTTCAGCGCTTGTGCTAAATCGTCGGCACTATTTTCGGCCTGAAAATCCAACATTTTGATTATGCGGCCAACCCGTTTTTGTAGCTTCAAAGAACGGGATTCTAGGATGTCATAATATTGACCGTCCGAGACATACTGTTCAATATCTTGCTTTAGGGTGGAGTGCTCACTTTTTGCACTCTGAATATGAGGATGACCAACTTTCAAAATCCTTGTGATTTCAGTGATTTTCAAGGCAGGATCGATAGCCTGGTCATTCAATATTGTCTGAATGCCGTCCAGAACACCAAAAACATCAATTTCTATTTTATCCAGTAATACCTGTACCGAGCGTGTCTGCTCTTTCCGGCGTTCAAAACTTTGCTCTTTATGCTCACGGCTGGCCGCATTCTCAAAGGTTTTGACTGTGCTTAAAAACACATCCACCAGATTGTCCTGCAATGAGAAAAACTGATGGGCGATGAAGGCGGTAACATGCAAGTAGCGGTCTTCCTCTTCCCGCCGAGAGATTTGAAAAATTCTGGATTTGATAACGCTGCCGGCATAGTACCGGATAGCCTCATGATCCAGATTTAAGGCTGAAAACACAGGCTGAAGTTGATAATATTGGTTTTTCAAATAGAGCAAATCATCCAGTCTTTCGCTGACTTTTGCAGGTTTACTGGACTGTGAAAGTTTTTTCAGTGTTGTCAGCTTGTACGGTGATTTCTCAGAATTTTGGTTAATATCGTCATCTTTGCGAAATAATCCATCTAAAAGCGCCTGATTTTCTGTATTTAAAGAGGCTTGAATTAATGCAGTCAGATCATTTTACGCGCTTGTAACGCTTTCAGGATCATGTCGGAAATCCGGTTATATCCGGGGATTTGAATTTTCTCTCGGATCATCAAATCAACACAGCGCCAGAAAATAAGATTGGGCTTTAGGTTTGAGAGAACCATAGAGCGGATTTCTTGGTGGATGAAGTTTTCTGTGTCACGTCCCCAGACTTTGAAACCACACAACGTTAAAATAAGCGTTTGATGATAATGAGAGGTTCTCTGAGGGTATTGCCCAGGATCAAATGTATCGAGAGCAAAACCTAATTTACGGGAGACATACTCAATATCGGATCGATGATAGCGTTTGGATGAAAAGAACCGTTTTCCGGCGCTGAAATATCCATAGGCTAAAACAAACGCAATTTTGTTGGCTGGTGTACGAAGTTTGTTAACTTCCTGCATAAGATCGGGCGGTGTTTCAAAAAACTGTTTTCTTTGTGCGCTGTTGAAAATTGGAGGAGTGTCAAATTCATCTTTTTCACCGGTGCTGAGAATATTCATACGTGGCATGTGAAATACTCTTTCTTTTCTTACTAAAACGCGTTACCTTTTGAGTAAATATTGAAAGAGGTTTTTGCAAGCATAAACTGCGCGGAAGTATGTAACAGGCAAAAGCCTTTTCTAAACGGTCGTTTATGAAAGGATAAAATGTGATTTTTGGATATAGCCGCATTTCAAAAGGCGATGATCAAAATGCCAGATTACAGATTAAAGCATTTAAAGAGGTCGGCGTTGAAAAAACATTCGAAGAGAATGCTTCCGGCGGACGTTGGGATCGTCCAGCATTGCATACCATGCTCGATCAACTTCGTAAAAATGATATTGTCGTGGTCTGGAAGTTGGATCGCTTGTCTCGATCACTGAAAGACCTACTCGTTATCATGGAGAAAATAGATAATGCCGATGCTGGATTTAAAAGCCTGACGGAATCTATAGACACCACCAATGCGGCAGGGCGCATGATGATGCAGATGGTCGGTGCATTTGCAGAGTTTGAACGAGAAATGATCCGTGAGCGCACTAAAGCCGGACTTGATGCCGCTAGGGCTGAAGGCCGTGTCGGTGGTCGCCGCCCTAAACTTCGTGACGACCAGAAAAAAGACATCATAGAGAATGTTCTTTCTGGTCGTAAAACCGGAGCGCAGATGGCAAGGCTCTATAATGTAAGCGAAGCCACAATCTCCCGCATTGTGGCAAAACATAGACATGTTAATCAATCCAAGGAGGAAATATAGATGTTGTTTTCAAACGGAAAAATAGAACCTGTACGTGCATGTCCAGACCGCTTTCATTTTTCGGGTGTCCCTTCGAAGCGAGAGTTGAAAAACCTAGCGGATAATGCGGATATTAAAACATTACAAACAACTGAGAATATTTCGAGAAAAGCTGCTGAAATATTAAATGAGAGTTTCTTTAAATTCAGACCAGATGTAGCACTTCGTCTATACGGATTTTATAATAAAGAAAGAATATGTAATCTCGAATTTTGTTCCTCAATGGACAATGTCGAGCATTTTTCCGCAGATTGTATTCATAGTGCCACCAATATTAATGAAATCGCCAAAATTCCGAACTTAAAAAGCTTGGGTATAGGAATTTATAATCACGATAACTTTGACATTCTCAATGAAGTTAGCCCGAATTTGGAAGATTTGTGTCTGGGTGAAACGAAGTCTAAAAAACCTGATCTTAGAAGTTTACAGCGTTTCAAAGATTTGAAGTCGCTTCTTATTTCAGGACATCATAAAAATATTGACGCTGTAACTCACTGTAGAAAGCTTGAAAGCTTATCTCTACGAGGCATATCAACCGACAATTTAAATTATCTGAAGCCTTTGAGTTCACTCAGCGATCTCAATATCCATTTAGGCGGAATAAAGGACTTTTCAGCTTTAGAGCACTGTACAACGATCAAAAAACTAGACCTTTTTCAAATACGCGGCCTGTCTGACCTATCGTTCATTTCTAAGATGAAAAAGCTTGAGGTTCTTTTTCTGCAATGTTTGAAAAATGTTCAGGTGCTGCCGGATATGCAGGAACTGATATATTTAAACCGCATTGTACTTGAAACAATGAACGGATTGAAAGATGTATCATCCTTGGAAAGGATACAGAGTCTCAAAAAATTTGTACATATTTCGGCACATAATATGCAGCCAGAAGACTACGTTCCTCTATTCAAGAATAAAAACGTGATTTCCTTAAGGGTCGGTTTTGGAAGTGAAAAAAAGAATGTGGAATTTTGTAAACTTGCAAAACAATACGGAAAAAATGCAGATGAATTTTAATCCGCTTAAGGTAGGATTTCACACTCTCCTGCAAACGACCCGCTATTGCTGATTTTGTACCTTTGTGCGTTTAGACCCTGTTATGTATTTACGTGCAGTTTATGCTTGCAAAAACCTATTTCAATACTTACTTAAAAAGTAACGCGTTTTAGCAAGAAAAGAAAGGCCATTTCACATGCCACGCATGAATATTTTGAGCACCAGTGAAAAAGACGAATTTGATACGCCTCCAATTTTGAATAGTCGGCAGCGAAAACAGTTTTTTGATATGCCTGAAAATTATCAAGATGACATTCAGAAATTGCGATCCCCCACCAACAAAATTGCATCTGTTCTGGCCTATGGATATTTTAAGGCGGCCAAACGGTTTTTCTCTATAGGACAATATCATCAGCAAGACATTGCATATGTTTGCAGAAGACTGGGTTTTGATGAAAGAGCTTTTGATATCAGTGATTACCCCGCCAGAACACGGCGTAATCATCAAAAAATCATTTTAGAGCATTGTGGTTTTACGCCGTTTAATAAAGAAATGGAAACATTCATATATCAAGAGATTTGCTCTATGGTTCTTTCAAACTTAAAGCCTCAGCTTATTTTCTGGCGTTGTGTAGATTTGATGATCAGAGAAAAAATCCAGATACCGGGTTACAATCGAATTTCAGATATGATTTTGATGGCAATGCAAAATCGTAAAAATGAACTGACAAGTATAATCCAAAATGCTTTGAACCCAGAAAATCAGACACTTTTAGACAGCTTGTTTTTAAAAGATAACAACTCTGATCCGATATCGGAAAAATCTCCTTATAAGCTGACGACGCTGAAAAGGCTTTCGCAATCCAGCAAACCTACAAAAATTAATGAAAGGCTTGATGATCTCTTTTATCTTAGAAATCAGTATAACCAGCTTGAAGCAGTGTATTCAGTCTTGAATTTAGACCATGAGGCTGTGCGTTATTACGCCGGTAGCGTCATCAAATCCAGAATTTTTCAAATTTCGCGGCGAGAGGAAGAAGATCGGTATTTGCATGTGACTGCCTTTATTGCCCACCAGTTTTATTCTCTGCAGGATAATTTGGTTGATGTGTTCTTAAGCACGGTTAAAACCTTTGAAAATGCGGCTAAACGTGAGCATAAAGATCAATGTTTTGAGCGCAGAAAAGAACAAACCCGCTCTATGCAAGAGCTCTTGGATAAAATAGAAACCGACATATTCGGCGTGTTGGACGGAATACAGTCCGTTCTGGATAATTCCGGCATTGATCCGGCTGAGAAAATTACAGAGATCGTAAGACTTCTTAAATTCGGCCAACCCTATATTCAAAATGCCAAAAGTAAGCATCACAACGTCAAACAAGGTATTGAGGACTATGCATCAGATGATCAATACTACGATATTCTTGAATCGCGTTCTTTGAAACTTCAAAAACGTGTCAGCGGCATCGTAAAAGCCTTGGAGTTTCAGGCAGAAAACAGCGCATCTGATCTGGAACGCGCTGTGAAATATTATAAAGACAAAGATGGTAGTATCAGTAAATCCGCACCGTCCGAGTTTTTGTTACCGTTAGAGTATAAGGCAGTCTATGGCGAAGATGGTTCTTTCCGAACATCGCTTTATAAGGTGTTTTTGTTCCAACACATTGCCTCGGCCATAAAATCAGGCACATTCAATCTACAGCATTCCTACAAATACCAGTCTTTGGATAAATACATGATCAGTAAGGAAAGATGGGAGACCGAGAAAGAAACATTGATAGGCCGTGCCGGTATGCAAGAGTTTGAAAACCCTCATCAGGTGCTGGGTATTCTGGATGATGCTCTGTACCAGCAATATAAAACAACCAATTTTAACATTGCGTCAGGCCAGAATCTCTTTATCAAAATTAGCAAAAATAAAGCCTATAATGTTACCACGCCGAAGCAGGATGAAGTTGAGGCTGATCCCCTCAAGCCCTTCTTCCCAGAACAAAATTATGTGCCTTTAACGGAAATTCTCTCAACCGTTAATCATCACAGCGGTTTCTTGGGAGAATTTCAGCACTGGCAGAACCGCTACACCAAAAACAGCGCCACAAACAAGTTGCTTTATGCCGGAATTATGGGGCTGGGCTGTTCTATCGGCACACGTAAAATGGCGAAAATATCACCCAACATCAAAGAAAATGCTCTCCAACATACCGTCAACTGGTACTTTTCTTTAGAAAACGTGCAAGCTGCCAATGATGCTGTTATCAAACTGATGGATCGGATGGAGCTTCCAAACATCTACCGCAGGAGCCAAGATACGTTGCATACAGCCAGTGATGGTCAAAAATTCGAGGTTCGCTCTGAGTCTCTGAATGCCAATTATTCCTTCAAATATTTTGGCAAAGGCCAGGGAGCCAGTGCTTACACATTTATTGATGAGCGTAATTTGCTCTGGCATTCCCTTGTGTTTAGCGCATCAGAACGAGAAAGTGCATACGTTGTGGATGGCCTCATGCGGAATGATGTCATCAAAAGCGACATCCACTCTACAGACACGCATGGTTACAGCGAGGCCATATTTGCTACCACGCACATGCTTGGGTTTTCCTATGCGCCGCGTATAAAAAATCTGAAAAAACAAAATCTTTACATTTTTAAATCACGGCAACATTCTGATAAAAGCGATTGGCATATCAGGCCTGATAATTACGTGAACACTGATCTTATCATTCAAAACTGGGATGATATTTTAAGATTGATAGCCACTATAAAACTCAAAGAAACCAGTGCTTCCGATATATTTAGGCGGCTCAATTCCTATTCGAAACAAAACGTTTTATATAAAGCTCTAAAAGCCTTTGGGCAAATTGTTAAATCCATTTTTATTCTGCGCTACCTGGACGATGTTCAACTCCGTCAGGATATTGAAAAACAGCTCAATAAAGTGGAACTGTCAAACAGATTTACACGCGCTATTGCTGTTGGCAATCCACGAGAATTTATGCACGCAGAAAAAGAAGATCAGGAAATAGCAGAAAGCTGCAACCGATTGATTAAAAACGCTATAATCTGCTGGAACTATCTGTATTTATCACAAAAACTGACCACGGCTGAAAATGACAATAACAAACAGATTCTACTCAGAGCAATCTCCACGCATTCACCCATGTCATGGGCACATATCAACCTACTCGGTGAATATGACTTCTCGGATGAAAAACTCAAAGATTCCTTCGGCATCAAACCGCCAAAGATGGCCGCATAGAAAAATTCCTATGGCCGCTTTTGTTCCTTTGTGCGTTTAGACCCAATTGTGTTCTGTCAGAATCTCAAAGTTCATTTTTATAATCCGCCATCTTAATCCGTCGCCATATCGCAGCAAAACTGCTCCTTCGCCAATAATGCCGGGGAAGGATCGCGTTCAACGGATACAGCAGATTTAACCTCCTGCTTTCGGGGAGCAACGGCGGCAGATAAAGCCAACCCGCTTCCTGCCGGCCTGTCCCGGAAAAGCCTTAGTGTTTCTCTTTGCATCCGTACCGGTTGTGCCTGTATTTGTGCAGCCTGCATGAGTTCCTCCTTAATATTTTAAAAGTTCTCTTTAATCTTTTAATGTTAACAACGTGTTAATGGCAGTATTTGTTCATTATTACAGAACGAACGGCAGGGGGTATTTGATATTTATCAAGTCATCATACAAAGGTGTGCCAGAAAGACCAAATCAGCGTTTCGAGGAAAACAATTTTACAGAAAGCGCTGCAAAAGCTATGGCAGTTTACGCTGGAAGATATATGCAGAAATCGTAAATAACGGTATCCCGATTGCCAGCAAGGCAAGCACATGCGGCCATAATATTTCCATTCCGGCACCCTTCAGAAAGACGCCTAATATAATATCCATATAGTGCCGGAGGGGGCTGATAAGTGATGCTTTTTGCAAGGCTTCCGGCATGCTCTCGACAGGTACAAGCGAACCTGAAAGGAACATCATCGGAAACAGGCCGAAGAAGCTGAGAAGCAGCGCTTGCTGCAGAGTACGCGTAACGCTCGCTACAAAGACGCCTATAGCAATAGCGCTTAGCAGGAAAACTGCCGTCAGGCCCAGAAACAGGATTAAACTTCCCCGTAACGGAACGCCAAACCACCAGACGATAAGCAAACTGGGAAAAATCGATAAAAGTCCCATAATGAGCGTAGGAAAAGTTTTCGCTATAAACAGTTCAGCCGTTGTAACCGGCGTGACGCGAAGCTGTTCTATCGTCCCCGATTCCTTTTCACGGACAATGGATGCCGCAGGGTGGATGACTCCTACCATAAGCGCAGCAAGCGCGATCATCGAGAGGACCATAAATGAAGTATATGTCTGATCGGGGTTATACCAGATACGGGTAACCGGACGCGCCCTGCCGGTTGTTTCAGGTTCGATCACGGCAGTAAAACGCTCTACAATTTCCAGGGCATAACCGCGCGTTTGGGCCGCGATATTGGAGTTACTGCCGTCAAGCAACAACTGTACTTCCGGCGCTCTGTTCCGTGCAAGGTCGTGCTGGAATCCTTCGGGCACAATCAGCGCCACCCGCGCCCTGCCTTTCTGGAGCCAGGCGCCGGCATCCTTTACATTATCCGGACGGCCGGCGTATGAAAAAACATCAGGTGCCAGAAAACCCTCAACAAGTGTACGGCTTGCCGCCGTTCGGTCCTGGTCGACGACGGCCAAAGGTATATTCTTTACCTCGAACGAGAGAGCATAGGCGCAAATAACAACTTCAACCGTGTAAAGCCAGAGTATCAATATCAGCAATACGCGGTCGCGAAAAAACTGAATGATTTCCTTTTTCAGGAGTCCTTTCAGCCGGTTACCCATCAAGCCACCTTTTTATGAAAACGTGAAACCGCAAGCCCGAAGACGGCGCAGGTATAGATGAAAAGGATCAAAGCCGAAGGCCACAATGCAGGTAACGCTGCTCCTTTAAGAACCAGACCGCGAGAAAAATCAACAAAATACAGTGCCGGAAAAATCCGGGCATAAGCCTGCAACACATAGGGCATGGTAAAAATCGGGAAAAGAAAGCCGGAAAAAAGAAAAGCCGGCATCATCGTTATAATCAGCGTCAGTAACATGGCGACAAGCTGGCTTTTGGTAATGGTAGAAACCAGCAATCCGATACTTACCGTGCAAAAAACATAGATAAGCCCAACTGCCATCAGAAGAACAATATTGCCTTTGAGCGGCACATCAAACCACAGGAACCCTACCCCTATGACCATTACAATCTGAAGAAAAGCAATAATTCCGTAAGGGATTAGTTTACCGGCGAGAAACTCGGTTCCCGACAAAGGGGAGGCAAATATCTGCTGAATTGAACCGGTCTGTTTTTCGCGTGTTATTCCCAAAGCCGTCAAAAGCGGAGGAAAAGCCATCAATATAACGCCAAAAAGACCGGGAATCACATAAGTTGCGCTCCTGAGCGCCGGGTTGTACCAGACGCGGATTTCAGCCCTGACCAAGGGGGTTGACGGCGTAAACTCTCTAACGATTGTTCCTGCATAGGCGGCGATCAGATTGGCCGTTGCGGAATAGGTGCCATCAACCAGCAACTGAACCGGAGCCGTTTCACCACGGGCAAGATGTTCAGAGAAATGCGGCGGGATGATAACGGCAAGCCTGATCCGGCCCTTTTGCAGGGCGTTTTCCGCTTCCGACGGCGAATCGTAGAAACCGTCATACTGAAAATACTCGCTTGCGACAAAATGTTCCGCCAGCGCGCGGCTTGACGGGGAGCGGTCCTGATCGACAACGCCTATAGATACGTTGTCCACATCAAGTGAAACGGCATACCCAAACAAAAACAACATAACCAACGGCATTAAAAGTGCGATCAATACCGTGGCCGGGTCCCTGATGATCTCCTTTGCTTCTTTTTCGCAAACAGCAAAAACACGCAAAAAATTCATGATCTCACCTCTGAAGATTTGGCCTTCCTCTGCTCCTGTTCGATAAAGGCAATAAAAACATCTTCCGGCGTATCCATATCCTGCCCGGGAAAATGAGAGCGCAAAGCGGCAAGATCACCTTCAGCAATCAGGCGTCCGTTATGCATGAAACCCAGCCGGTTGCAATAAAGCGCTTCGTCAAGATAATGGGTCGTCACAAGAACGGTCGTTCCCGCTTCGGCAAGCATACGAATAAGCCGCCAGAACTGGAACCGCGCCAGTGGATCGACACCTGCCGTAGGCTCGTCCAGAAACAGGACCGAAGGTTTGTGCAAAATACTGCATCCCAGCGCCACGCGCTGGCGCACCGCCCCCGACAAGCTGGCAACAGACTCATGTTCTGTGCCGTCAAGCCCTGTCATTGCCAATGCCCATTTGATCGCGGCGCGCGCTTGTTTCTGCGACAGATCGTAAGCACTCGCAAAAAAAGAAAAGTTTTCTCCTACCGTCATATCCGGGTACAGGGAAAAGCGTTGTGACATATAGCCAATCCGTTGCCGCAGATGGCGTGGAGAGGCTGCCACATCGATTCCCGCCACGGTAGCCGTGCCGGCAGACGGCAGCAACAAGCCGCACAGAATGCGGATAAGGGTGGTCTTGCCAGCCCCGTTGGCACCTAACAAACCAAAAATTTCGCCGGACTCAATCTTGAGCGACACTTTGTCTACGGCGACAAAATCACCGAAACGTCTTGTCAGCTCCTGTCCTGCAATATGGCCCGGCTCCCTGTCTTTCCATCCGGAGAGGGCCTCTGTCAAAATAGCGGCAGGCTCCGCTTTTTTCTTATCCCCCTTGGCTTCCCGTAACACTGCGAACACATCTTCCATATCCGCTTCCGCCCTGTCCAGCCGCCCAAGCGCGGAAAGCCGTGCCTGCAAATCGGATGAAAGCGTACAACCCGGCTGCAGCGTGAAGCGGATTTCCTCGGCCTTCCATTGAATGCCTGATATTCCGGGCACCGTATGCAGTGTTGTTTCAGCATCGGCGGGGCGCGCTGTTCGTAAACTGAAAACCTGTCCTTCTACTTTCTTTTTTAGCTCCTCAGGTGAACCAAGCGCCAACATGCGCCCGTCATGAAGAAAGACCACCCGGTCGCAAAACCTTGCGTCCTCCATGTAGGAAGTGGAAAAAACGATTGTCGTTCCCTTGCTGCGGAATCCCTCAAGCATACGCCATAGCTCTCTTCTGGAAAGAGGGTCAACGCCAAGACCGGGTTCGTCGAGAAGAAGAAGGGGAGGCTCATGGATCAGGTTCGCACATAAGGCGAGTTTTTTCCTCATACCGCCTGACAACGCCCTTTCCTGCCGGTCAAGAAAAGGAGCCAGCCCTGCCATATCAAGAAGGCTTTTTCGGCGTGAAAAATAAATTTCATTCGGAACGCCGCGCACCTTGGCGGCAAAAGCCAGGTTTTCCGCAACCGTCAGGCGTTCATAAAGGGTAAAGCCCTGCCCCATATAGCCGATCCGGGACGTTACTTCAGATGATTCCTTTCTGGTATCATATCCCAAAACGCGGCATGACCCTTCAGTCGGGTCAAGTATGGCCGCCATCAACTGCAAAAATGTCGTTTTTCCTGCACCGTCCGGACCGACCAGACAAACCATCTCACCAGCGCTGATTTCTATCCCTATATCCTTCAAGGCCTGCACAGAGCCAAAGCGGCGGCCGATTTCATGAGCTAATATAACTGATTCGCCCGCCTCTCTCATTTCACCGCCTCAATCCGGAACGAACAGACGGTCCGGCCAGTCTGCGCCCGGTTCCGATAAAATCCACGCATCCGCAGGCATGCCGGGTTTGAGTATGGACTCAGGATTCTCGATGAGAAGTGTAACGCCGAATACCAAACGCACACGCTCTTCCGGCATATGGATATCGCGAGGCGTGAATTGTGCCTCCTGATCGATGCGGCCCACATGCGCCTGAAAGAGCTGTTCCGGATAAGCATCAACACGGATACGCGCCGGGGTGCCTAATTTCACCTTTGCCAGATCCCGCTCCGGAATGAAAACCCTGAGTTCCATTTTTGTGAGATCGGCAAGCACGGCAACGATTTGCCCCGGTTTCACATACTCTCCCGCCTCAACCGCCTTGGCGAGAATCGTGGCGGCTTTGGGCGCTGAAATAAGGGTTTTGTCGATCTGATGGGCAATCAAATCGTATTCACTCCGGAGAGCCGCGATTCGTTTTCCCGTCACACCGATCTCTGCCTGGAGTTCGTCAACCCGGCCTTGGGCTTCATGCAAAGAGTTCTCAGCGTCTTCCACCCATTTCGGAGAAGCCGAACCACGTTCTTCCAGACCTTTGTTGCGTGCATAATCCTGTTCCGCCGTCTTCAGATGGTGCTGCCAGACCTGCAATTCACGGCCTGTTCGTTCGCTTTCCTGTTGCAAAGCCGCGATTTCGGCTTCCAACCGCGCTTTTTGCAGTTGCAGGTCTTCATCATCGACGCGCACCAGAAGTGCGCCTTTCTCAACCTTCTCACCTTCTGCCAGCCTGTTCTCGATGATCTTCCCGGAAACCTCGGCCGCGATCTTCACATCTGTAGCCTCAACATGCCCGTTGCCATACAGGACATGCTCAGGCAACTGCGCAGGTTTCAGGTAGAGATAAAGACCGTAAGAACCGGCCGCAATCAATATAATGATAATCGCCGCTCCTAACCATGTGGTACGCATGAAAACTTCTCCTTTGCCATTCTTTTTAACAGGCGGCGGCGCAAAACGCAATCCACAGAACCACATAGGATCGGCCAGGAACGCCAGATATCCCGCTTTCACACTGCCGCCTCTATGCAGTGAAGGCTGTGCACACGGAAACAGACAACCATAGATTGCCTATTATAGCTTTGTCAGGATAACTTTAGAAAGAGAAACAAAATAATGATTTGATATTCATCAAATCATTATTTCCCTATATCGGAAAAGGCGATCATTTTGCGGCGGTCTTCGTCCCATAGCGCAAAACGGGCGCATTTCAGGCTTTCGCACAGGCTCAGACGGTTCAGCTTCTGCAATACCGGGCTGCTGTCAAGACATTCCTGCAGGCGGTAATTAGGGATTTTAGCGCACAGATGATGAATATGGTGCAGGCCGATATTGCCTGTAAACCACTGGAGCAAAGGCGGAAGGACATAGTGGGAACTGCCCAGAACGGCGGCGGTGTGAAAATCCCAGTTCCCGTTTTTTTCCCAGTAGGCTTCCTCGAACTGATGCTGGATGAAAAACAGCCAGCCCCCGATCCATGAGGCAATAATCACAACGGGCAATCCGGCAACCAGCAACGGCTTGAAACCGAAAAACATGCCCAGCGCGCCATAAAAAAGAACCAGGGCAATATTCAGGAACAGGACGCTCTTCCATACTTTCGCAAAGGGAAGAGAGCGGTAACCCTCAATAAACGGCAGCCCTTTGTTTGTAAAAAAGCGCTGGCCGACAAGGTTGTTATAAGGCGCGCCGAACAGGATTATAAAGAAAGAGTTGCGGTACACCCGGTACGCCAGTTTTCTGGCAAGCGGCAATGCCGGGTCTAATCCCATAAAGGTACGTAACGCGACATAGGATTTTATATTTCCGGTCTAATTTTCTGAATTTCCTCTGGTGGAAAATGCCGGTAGAACGTTG
>MDTF01014284.1_pt1 | contig 29875 bp, 31 predicted proteins | sample 811191 | NCBI WGS metagenome assembly MDTF01 (sample SAMN05326649, study PRJNA326480) | marine metagenome | isolation source: seawater | place: Southern Ocean | collected 2011 | reverse complement strand
GATGCATTTGAGAAAAAAAAATTAATAGATCCTTTAAACAATATTGAATATTATAATATTAAGATGATGCAAAAACTAAATCTTAAATAATTTGATTAAAATTTTACAATGAAAAATCCATATTTGAGCGATCACGAGAATAAAGTTGAAAAAGAGTTCTATGATAAAGGCTATGTGATTATTAAGCAGAAAAATAATGATAATTTTAAGTTTATACGAAATTTTATATCTAAGAATGCAAAAAAAAATATTAAAACAAAAATAAAAGATAGTGACTTTGATATTTTAAATCTTTTTCATAAAAAAATATCAGTAAAACATTTAAACGAATTTAGACTTTCAATAATAAATAAGATTAATAGTTCAAAAAAATTTAAAGAAAGGTTTTTTTATATCTTTAAAGAAATATTAACTATTCTAGTGGGCAGTGAGCTTGTCATGCAAAAAAAATTCAATTTAAGTATCCAACTACCAAATGATAGCAGTTCACTTTTACCAATACATTCTGATGTTTGGTCAGGTGACTCACCATTTGAGGTTGTTGCATGGTTTCCACTAGTTGATGTATACAAAAGTAAATCAATGTACATACTCCCCCCCAAACACTTAGATAAATTAGATAAGATATTATCTAAGAATGCACTTATAAGCAGCGAAAAACTATATGATAAAATTAAGAAATATTTAGTATGGATAGATATTAAGTTTGGAGAAGCAATTATATTTAATCAAATGTTACCTCATGGAAATATCATTAATAGTGAACACGAAACAAGATGGACAATAAACTGCAGATTCAAAGGTGCTTATACGCCTTATGGAGATAAAAAAATTGGAGAGTTTTTTGAACCTATTACTTTAAAGCCAGCCTCAAAGATTGCAATGAAATATAAGTTTCCAAGGATTAAATGATAAAGCTAAGAGGTTATATTTTTAGTAGAAGTTTTATGGGAGAACGTGTCCCACAAAATATTCAAAATTTAGTATTAAGGGATTATTGCAAAAAAAAAAATTATCAGTATCTCTTGAGCTTTTCAGAGTACGCAATGGAAGGCTCTTCAGCAATGCTGTACGATGCGGTTTGTGAAAATGATAGCCAAGGAATTATAGCCTATAGTGTTTTTCAACTGCCTTCTGATGAAATTAGTAGATTTGATTTTTATAAAAAAATCATAAAGAGAAAAAAAACAATTCACTTTGCGCTTGAAGATATGAAAATTTCTAATGAATCTGAAATCCCCAAAATTGAAGAAACATGGTTTATAAAAAAATCTCTAGATCAATGTATTATAACTAACGAAAGACTTAAAACCTTAATATGAAAAAAAATAAATTTATAGATGCGCATCTAAGATGTAAATCTCATAGAAAAGAAATATTGAAATTATCTCAAAATGTTCAAGCTCTTCATATAGGTGGTTCTTTTTCATCGGTTGAAATTGTTGACTCTATTTACAATATATTGATGAAAAAAAATGATAAGTTTGTTTTGTCAAAAGGCCATGCAGGAATGATACAGTATATTTTACTTTACTATAAAAAATTGATTAGCAAAAATTCTTTATATTCTTATTGTCAGAAAAATGGATACTTAGGCGTTCATCCAGATTATGGTAAAGTTGGTATCAATGCTTCTACAGGCTCATTAGGTCATGGACTAGGAATGGTATCTGGTATGGCATTAGCTAAAAAAAATTCAATCTATTACGTTGTTCTCAGTGATGGAGAACTTCATGAGGGTTCTGTGTGGGAATCGGCGTTAACAATTGGAGCATTAAATTTAAAAAATATTGTTGCCATTGTTGACAACAATGATCTTCAAAGTTCCACCAGAGCAACAGATACTCACCCAAATCTCTATCCGATTGATAAGAAATTTTCTGAATTTGGTTGGGAAACTGCTAAGTGTAATGGTCATTCATCTCAAGAAATATATGAAAAAATAACTAAAAGAAAAAAAAATAAGCCATTTATGTTAATTGCAAAAACAGTTAAAGGATACCCTGTAAGTTTTATGAAGGATATTCCAATGTGGCATTATAGATCGCCCAACAAAGAAGAGTATGAGCAAGCAATGAGTGAAATAGATAAGCTATGAGAAATACTTTTGCAGAGCAGCTATATCAAAATGCCATTAGAGATAAAGATATATATGTAGTTGTCGCTGATATATCTATCGCGGGAAGTATGGTTAATTTTCAAAAAAAACATCCAAATCGTTTTATAAACGTTGGAGTAGCAGAAATGTCTATGATAGGAATGTGCGCAGGTCTTGCGCTAGAAGGAAAGAAACCTTTTGCATACACAATTGCTAATTTTACACTTTATAGACCGTTCGAGATGGTCAGAAACGATCTTTGCTACCAAAATCTACCTGTAACAATAGTAGGTATGGGTGCCGGCACAACCTATGCTAATCTTGGTGGCACACACATTACACAAGAAGATATCTCAATAGCAAGATCAATTCCGAACATGTCTATTATTGCACCCGCTGATCCAGACGAATTAAAGTCAGCTGTAGACTATTGTTGTAATAAGTCTAAGTCACCTGTTTATTTAAGAATTGGAAAATCTGGAGAAAAAAATTTCACCTTATTATCTAGAGAAAAATGGAAGTTTGGTAAAATTAGAAAAATAATAAATGGTAATGATATTTGTATTTTGACTTATGGAAATATTATAAGAAAAGCATTCAAAGTTGCTGAAAAATTAAAAGGCAAAAGTGCAAGTTGCTCAATTTATAGTTGTAGTACATTAAAACCATTTGACTATAAAAGACTAATAGAAATATTTAAAAAATATAAAACTATTGTTATTATTGAAGATCATTCAATTATTGGTGGTCTAAATAGTATTGTTAAAATTTCAGCATTTGAAAATAAATTTAAAGGTAAAATAATAAGTTTTGCACTTAAAGATAAATTTTTAAATAATTATGGTGGACAAGATGACTTATTAGATAGCCATGGACTAAGCGACAAAAGAATCTTCAATAAAATATATTCAGATATAAATGGGTAAGCAAAGAAATTATATAACAACACTACATGAGTCTACAAATCGTCAATATTTGGAGCGAATGAATAATAATAAAGTTGGATGTATGTTAGAGGCAAAAAAATATTCTTTTAACTATTGGGATGGTGATAGAAAGTATGGCTATGGTGGCTATTCATATATTGCAGATAGATGGAAACCGTTAGCTATTCAGCTTATCGAAGATTATAAATTAACTCCAAGCTCTAAAGTTCTAGACGCAGGTTGTGGTAAAGGGTTTTTGTTGTTAGAGATAAAAAAAATTTTACCTGATATTGAAATTATTGGAATAGATATTTCTAAATATGCATTAGATGAAGCTCCAGATATTTTAAAACAAAATTTTTTTATACATAACTTGAGAAATAAATTACCTTTTATTAACAATGAATTTGATTTAGTATTATCAATAAATACTATTCATAATCTAAAGATAAATGAATTACAAATTGCTATACAAGAAATCGAGCGGGTTGGGAAAGAAAAATATATTGCAACCGAAAGCTATCAAAATGAAGAAGAACAATTTAATTTGCAATGTTGGGCTTTAACTTGCGAGTCTTTTTATAGTAAAGAGTCGTGGATTTGGTTATTCGATCATTTTGGATATACTGGAGACTATGAATTTATCTACTTCAAATAATATCGAGCTTAGGGCTGTTAAAGCATTGATATACAGTGCAAATGGTAAAATTTTACTTCAAAAAAGAGATAATAATAAAAGTATTCCCTATCCACTTCACTGGAACTTTTTTGGTGGCGAGGCTGAACAAGGTGAAAATTTGATTGATGCTCTTAAAAGAGAACTATTTGAAGAACTTGAATACTTGCCAGATGAAATAGGTAATGAAATTTTTCAAAGCTCATGGAAATCATATAGCTTACATTTTTTTCCAATATTCATTAATGATGTAAAAATAGAATTTATTTTACATGAAGGAATTGAGTACAGATGGTTTAACTTTCATGAGTTAGTTAGTTTAGATCTAGTACCAGCAATATATGAAAACCTCTACTCAATAAGCAGTTATTTACATGGAATGAATCATAAATTTAAAGAAATAAATGAAATTATTTACGAAAAAAAATTGATAGAGCATTTAAATATTTCGAAAAAAAATGATCGTGTTTATTATGCTAATAATGATTTTACTAATATAAAAACTAAGGATATCTATCTTTTTTTATTTTTATCTCAACTTAAGAATGTCCCTGTTAGTAGAATATGTTTACACAATGATGATAGCTCTCACTTACATGAAATGTATATGTTTCATACATTACCATTTAACGTTGGTCCACTTAAACAAAATAAAGAATCAATCTCATACCATATTTTTGATGGATTATTAGAAATAAAAGTAAAAAAAGAAGGCAAAAATAAAACCGTTATCCTTAGCTCAGATAGAGAAAACTCAGATGCATTTAGGTCATACAGACTAAAACCTAACGAGTTTAGATTGGTAAAAAGTAAATCTAGATATTGTATTTTTTTAGAGGTAAATAATGGACCATTTAATGATAGTGATACTATCTGGTTGTAAAACTAGTTTTATAAAATTTTAAACTTTGGCAATGGAATAATAAATTTGATACCTTGTTTGCGCAGATGAGCATATCTTTTTAATATTGTATTCTGATGTTGCCATGCAAGAATATAAATATAATCTGGTTTTTTCTTAGCAAAGCTAACTGGTTTCACTTTTAAATTTAGACCAGGTGAATATAGATTGTGCTTCTTTTTATTATCGTCAACTAAAAAATCAAAATATTTGTTCAATTCAAAATGATAAATCAGTGTTGCGACACTATGAGACGCTCCAATACCAACTACAATTTTTCCACTGTCTTTGGCATCATCTAAAAATTTTAAAGAATTGTTTTTTTGATATTCTATTTCTAATTCTAATTTTTTGAAATAAATTAGAGTGTTTATATTCAAACTTTTCTCAGAATCTATTATTTTTTTTATTTTAGCAGTTTTACATTTTGAATTTTTATCTTTTGAAAAAATAACTCTGATAGAACCGCCTTTTTTATTATTTAAATCTGCGTCTATTAACTTTAAGTTATGTTTTGACATTAATATTTTAAGAGTTTTTAATGAAAAATATGAAAAATGTTCATGATAAACATAATCAAACATATTAATTTTAAATTGTCTTGGGTGATAACCTGTTTGAATTATGAGATTACCATCATCAGAGAGAATTTCATAAACATTGGCCAAGAATTTATTTATATTTAATATATTAGCAAAAACATAGTTTGCAGTTATTAAGTTATATTTCCCGTGTTTAATGAGAATTTTATTTTTTACTGCCCTATCTAAGTAGCCATTTATTGTCTTAAGCCCATTTTTATTTGCCATTTTTGCAATTTCAGATGCAGGTTCTACACCCAATATCCCTAATCCTAACTTTTTAAATGAGTTTAACATTGAGCCATCATTACTTCCTATATCCAACACTTTTGTTGAAGCCTTAAGCTTTAAAACTTTAATTATATCTTTAGCATAATCATCATAATGAGACTCAAGGCCAACAGTTGTTTTACTTTCATATATATAATTTTGATAACTAATTTTAGGATTTACTTTATCTTTTAAAAACAAATAACCACATTTTTTACACAAAAATAAATTTAAAGGATATAAATATTTTGAGAGTTTTCTTTTCTTAAATGGCAAATATACATCACCAAGTGGTGATGGTTTAAAATTAATCACATTGATTGTTAAAGTGGAGCTACATACAGAACATTTTTTTGATGAAACTACATTTTTCATTTTCTGCATAATTTTATATATTATTTAAATATAGAATATTTACTTAATGGAAATATAGATTTTATTAAAATACTTCCATTAGTTTTATTAAAAATTATTTCTCTTAATTTTTTTTCATTTGTAAGGTTTACTGATAATAATACAAGCAAGTTATCAAATTTTTTCAATTCATCAGATGACTTAATTTGAATTGAAGAATTTGGCATATATAAATTTATCTTATTTTTATCATCATCAATTATACAATTAATATAATTATACAAATTGTAAAATGCTATAAATGCTAAAGCTAAGTGACCTCCACCAAATATAACAATCTTTTTTTTATTATCTACTTTATTTTTAAATAATTTGTGCAAAAAACTTTTATTTTTTTTGAAAGAAATGCTATAATTATGTCCAAGTAATAATTCCCTCTTTAATTTTATTTTATTTATGTTAAGAGCAATATTTTTTTTATATTTCTTAACACATAGTAATATACTACTCTCAGTTGGATATTTGAAAATTTTTTTATATACGACTCTGAAGCCATGTTGACGCATTGAGCTTACTATTGTCTCTGATGTATAATAAAAAAGATGTTCTTCCCATATCATTGAAATATCTTGACTTTTAAGTAATTTTCGACAATCTGGCACTTCAATGAATATTAAGCCGTCAGGCTTAATTAAGCTCTTAAGTACTTTTGAAAAGTCTGCCTGATCATATACATGTTCCCATATGTGCCTAACGAGCAAAAGATCTACAGAATTATACTTATTATTTAGATACTTAATTTTTTTGGAATTAAGAGCATCTTGAATTGTTTCTATTCCAGATCCTACGCTAAGTTTCAAATCTTTAATCTCATCAATTAAAAATACCTTGTGTCCCTTATTTTTAAATCTATCTAAAGCGCTCCTATCTTTTGTAGATATGGCTCCAACTTCTATTTTTCTATTATTAAAGTTTTTTTTTAAAATTGTTTCAACAAAATTATCTAGATGCAATTCTGGCTCATTATATGTAATCCATTTTACTAAGGGCTTGAAGGCTTTAGGATTAATAGTATCTTTAAGTCTAATTATTCCTGTATCTTGTGATTGCTCTAAATTTAATTCAGTTTTCATAGCCTTAATTAAAGGCTTCTTCGAATATCTGTTGGAAATAGGCTGTGATCCTAAGTTAATCATATTTTTATGTTTAGACGATATATTATTTGTCATAAGATTTAAGAAATTTTTTTATTCCACTTTCTAAATTAATAAATTTATAATTTTTTATATTCTTAGATAGATATCTATTATCAAAAATATGATTAACTTTATTTTTAGTTCTTTTTTTATTATTAATTATAACATTTTTTTTTAAAACAATACTTAATAAATTTAAAATATCTTTATAAGAATAACTTTTACCAGATACAATATTATATATTCCAGTTTTACCATTATTAATGAAAATATAGGTAATCTTTACTATATCTTCAATATAGATAAACTCTCTTAACTCACTTCCATGACCCCATAAATCTATTTGTTCATCAGCCATAAATTTATGTATAAAGCTAGTTGGTCCATAACCCTTAGAAGTATCACCCACACCATATACCAGTGGAATTCTAAATATTGCTAAATTGATATTTAAGTCTTTAGTTATTTTATCTAAAACTTTTTCAGAAAAATATTTACTAATTCCATAGTAACTATTTAGGTGTAAATTTGTTTTTTCATTAATTTTTTCTTGATGGTCAGTGTCTTCACCATATACAGACGCAGAGCTAAAAAAAATTATTCGTTTCACATTTGAGTTCAATGACGCAGCAAAATTTACAATTATTTTCTGATTTTGATTAAATATTTTTATATTATCGCCATATTGTTTTTTAATTCCTGCACAAAAAATTATCATAGAATTTTTTTTATATAATTTTGATAATTTACTAATATTCTTCTCTTTTAAAAGATCAATTTTTTTTGAAGAAATAGAAGTTAAGCTTTTAATTTTCTTGCTTTTTTTAAGATGCTTATAAATTTCTTTCCCAAAGAAACCTGTGTTACCAATTAAAATTAAATTCATAATTTTAAAGTATCAGTCAGTTTGATAAATGCAAAGAAATATAGTAAGTATATCACATGAATAAACATGCATTAATAATTGGAGCAAATTCTCCGTCAGCAATAGAAACTACGAATCTTTTAATAAAAAATAATTATAAAGTTTCATTAATTTCAAAATCTAAAATATTAAACATAAATAATTCCAAGAAATTAGAAAATATTTATAAATATAGATTAGATATAACTAAGTCTAATAACTTAAAAATAACTATAAGAAAGATTATTAAGAAAATGGGTAATATTGATACACTTATTTTTTTTCAAAGATATAGAGGTAATAAATACACTATTCAAAATGAAATGGATACTTCATTAAATGCTACTACTGATATTATTGAAACAATCTTTAAATATAAAAATTCTTGTGAACTTAAATCAATTATAGCCATCTCTTCAGTTGCCTCCACTAAGATTGCTTTAGAACAACCTTTGTCTTACCATTTGGGAAAAGCTGCTCTTAATCAACTTATAAGATACTATGGAATAAAATTAGGAAATGCAGGCATAAGAGTGAATGGAATTGAGCCTGCACTAATTTATAAAGATAGAGCAAAAAATTATTATAAAAAAAATGAAAAATTGATAAAACTTTATAAAAAAATTATTCCTTTAAAAAGAATGGGACATACAAAAGATATAGCTAATTTAATATTATTTCTCTCGTCAGAAAACTCTAATTATATTACTGGTCAAATAATAAAAATTGATGGTGGAGTTTCTCTGCATGAATCTGTATCTTTATCAACACTATCATCTAATATTAAGATCAATAAAATCATATGAATTTGAAATTAAAAAATAAAGTAGCACTTATTATAGGAGCCAGCAAAGATATTGGTCGAGAAATATCTATTTCGCTTGCAAAACAAAAAGTAAATTTAATAATGGTTGCTAGATCAAAAAAAGATCTATTAGAGCTTAAAAAACTTGTTGATTGTTATTCTCTAAATAATCATATTATTTCAATTGATCTTAGTATTAAGAAAAACAATTCAATACTAATCAAAAAGATAAAAAAAAATTACAAGAGCATAGATATTATTGTCCATAACATAGGTGGCTCATTAGGTATAAGCAACCCGTTTGCAAGCTCTTCAAGTTGGAATAAGGTATGGTATTCTAATCTAGGGATAGCTATTGATATTAATAATAATTTTATACCTGAAATGATAAATAAAAAATGGGGCAGAATTGTCCATATATCATCTGGAATTACTTCCACATTTCAAGGTAATTCAGCCTATGCTTCTGCAAAATGTGCAGTCGAGGGATACATTAAGTCTGTTAGTAAGACTATATCAAAAGATAATGTGATAATTAGTGGAGTAGCACCAGGAGTAATTGAGAAAAAAAAAGGATACTTTTATTTCCTTCAAAAAAATGATAAAGAAAAGTTAAATGAATATTATAAAAACAATTTACCTATCAACCGAATGTGCTCTCAATTAGAGGTTGCTAATGCTGTAGTATTTTTATGCTCGGATTTATCATCTTATATGCCAGGCTCTATAATAAAGCTAGATGGAATTGGAAATTAAAATATGAAAATTAATAAAAAGTTAATTTTTTCTAAAGGCTATGAGGTTTTCAATGCTGATAATATAGACGAATTAATTACTCTTAGAAAAAAAATATATATTGAGGCAAAAAAAATCTTTGGACTGAGTGAGAAGGATCCTGAGATTGGTTTTAATAAGCTTCATGAGCAGATTAAAGGTATTTCAGATATCAATTTAAATGAGAAAAGGAAAAAATTAATTGAAAAAATTACAGACAAAATAAACTTTGATGAGACTATTTTTAAGGCCTTTGAAAATAAAATTACAAAGAATCTTGGTCCTGACATAATAGTTCAAAGAAATTGTAATATTGTTATTCAAATGCCTAATGATCCTAATCCATCAGAAATACACCGAGATGCACCACTTAATTCAGCCTATGAAATTGTTGTTTGGGTTCCATTAGTTGATTGTTATAAATCAAAAGCAATGTATATTTTAGATTTTCAATCTACAAAAAAATCACTTACGTATCTTAAAAAGAATAAAAATGACTGGGGTATGTATGAAAAGTTTAGTAAAAAGCTTAGCAGTAATCCAAAAGTTGATTTTGGCCAAGGCCTTTTTTTTTCTTCCTGTCTTATTCATGGCTCAGATATTAATAAAGAAAATGAAACAAGAATTAGTTTAAATATCAGATTTAAGTCACTTTTTTCACCTTCAGGGAAGAAAAATCAATTACAATATTTTAAAACTTTAACGTCAAATAATTTAACTAAAATTGGAGTTGAGTTTGAGTCTGGAGAGCTATTTGAATAAATCTTTTTACTGTTGCATAGATAGTTTGCTGCCTGCAACTCAACCCGAGCAACACATTTTATGTAATAAGATTTCAGAACAAAATAATGGAAAAATAATATTTTATGGTGCAGAAGAAGTTTTAGTACTTAAAGATCAACCGTATATTTATAAAAAATTAAAAAGAACGCCCAATATTGATGGTGTAGTTTTTTTTACAGTCGATCAGTTTTGTTATGGAGAAAAGTTTAATTTAAACTTAATGAAAAAAATATTAAAATTGCAGATGAGTATTCATTTTGCAAGAGAGCAAGTATCGTTTAATTCAATTGAAGATTTAGCAAATAAATTGCCAATTATAATTTCTTACCATCACTCTTTCATTCGAAGTCGAAAAATGTTTGCTAAAGAGACTAAGTATTTACTTAGTCAATAATTGCTATGCATTACCTCTCAATACAATCAAGTTCTCATTAGCATAATGATCAATAAACAATTAAAAATATTAAAAAATGAACCTTTGCTTTTTATTACATTGATATTAGCTTTTCCAGTCCTAATCATAATTATTTTTATTTCACCAATTATTTATATTAGAATTGGACATTTGCATTGTGATAGAATTGGTCATTTTGCACTCAATACTGAATTATATCTATTAGAAAAAAAATATTTTAAAAAAAAAACAAATTCTCTTTTTCAGTTAGATATATTTTATCTGCCCAGAAGTGAGTCTTGCAATAGAACGCTTGAAAATTTATGGCGTAAACGGCTAAATATTTTACCAAAATTCACAATGAGACCTTTATGTTTATTAATTAGATCCTCTTCTATAATCAGTAAATACTTTAGATGTGGAGGCACTTTAAATGGCGAAAGGGATATTAATAACTTGTTAGATAGATATCAGTCAGAGATAGAATTAGGTAAAGATTTTATAAAAGATGGACGTGAAGGATTGATTACATTAGGTATTCCCAAAGATTCAAAATATGTCTGTTTAATTGTAAGAGATAGCAATTATCTTAAAGAGCTGTATGGAAAAGATTTCGAATATCATTCTTATAGAGATAATAATATCGAAAAATTTTTAGATGCTGCTGAAGAATTAACAAAATATGGATATTATGTAATTAGAATGGGGGCCTCTAATACCAAACCGTTTATAACAAGAAATAAAAAGATAATTGATTATGCTAACAATGGTTTTCGTTCAGATTTTATGGATATTTATTTAGGAGCAACATGTTCATTTTGCATAACAACTGGAGTAGGTTTTGATGCTATTCCAATGATTTTCAGAAAGCCAAATTTATATATTGATCATGCACCATTTAATTGGCTACGACTTGAATGTTCAAAAAATATAGAAGTACCCGCAATGTATTTTTCAAAAAAACTTAACAAGTTACTTTCGTTATCTGAAATATTTGATCACGGGATAAGTAATATAGCAAAAAGTGAAAATTTTGATGAAAAAGAAATAAAGATTGTTGGTCAGTCACCCGAAATCATAAGACAGTCCGTAATAGAAATGCACTTAAGACTAAATGGCAAATGGGATATCAATAAAGAAGATGAAATACTACAAAGAAAATTTATATTACTTTATCCCAATGAAAAATTATATAAAAACAAAAGATATCATGGTGACATTAAATCTAAAATTGGTTCCTTTTTTCTAAAAACTAACCAATGGTGGCTTCAATGATTATGATTTTTTTTCTGTCTTTGTTGACAATTCATTGAAATATTTATTTATTTTCATTATCTTATCCTATTTTAAAAAATTAAATTTCTTAAACAAAAAAAGACTAGATGACAAATTGTTGCGAAAATGAATATTCAATAAAAAGTATCAATAAAGTTCTATTTTATAATTTTTTTTTTTAGTATACTTAATATAATTAGCTATTTATGAATATTGGAGTTAAAACTAACTTTAATAATGTTAAAAAAATGAATCTGATTTTAAATATTAAAAAAATTATTTTTTTGTTGGATAAAAAACAAAAAATCTCAATAATTTATTTATTTATCTTAATGTTTATTAGTATGATTCTTGAGACTTTTAGTATTGGCCTAATTCTACCTGCGCTAACTCTTTTAAATGATCCGAATATTATAAGTAAATATGAGATTTTAAATGAGATGTATATTTTTTTTGGAAAACCAAGTAATGAAGTAATAATAATTTATTTAGTATTTGTAATTTGTATATTTTATTTACTTAAAACAATTTGTGTTACATACGTCAATTGGAGACAACTAAAATTATCTTTTGGTATTCAAGTTCAATTATCAAAAAAATTATTTAAAAATTATCTCAAAAATGATTACTCTTTTCACTTTTCAAGAAACTCAGCAAATCTTATCAGAAATATAACTACTGAAATTGATCAATTTGGAGGAGCAATAACTGCTTCGATAAATTTAATTGCAGAACTACTTATAGTTTTTGGAATATGCTTAATGCTAATATTATATCAACCAGTAGCGACAATATTTTTAGGTAGTTCATTAGCTTTGTTTAGCTTGCTATTTTACTATTTTACTAGAAAGCTTGTATATTCATGGGGTAAACAAAGACAGTTACATCAAGGAAAAAGAATTCAATATATTCAACAAGGTATAGGAGCCGTTAAGCAAATTAAGTTATCAGGGCGTGAGGAAAACTTTGTCGATATTTATGCATTTCATAATGAAATGCATGGTAAAATAAATATGCTAGAACACCTTATGACAAGATTACCTCGATATTTTCTTGAATTAATAGCTGTGTTTTGTTTATCAGGCTTAATTATTTTACTAACTATAAATCAAAGTAATCAGTTGATACCTATAATAGGATTATTCGCGGGTGCAGCATTTAGATTATTGCCTTCAGTAAGTAGAATATTAGGTAGTGCTCAAGGTTTACGTTATACCCTTCCATCCACAGAGGTACTTTTTAATGAATTTAAAACTATCTATCAAACCGAGAATAAAAACACTTTAGATACAATAAAATTCAATGAAAAGTTAGAGTTAAAAAACTTAAGCTTTAGATATAAAGAATCTCTAAAGACAGAATTAAAAAATATTAATTTGAAAATTAAATTTGGTGATTCGATTGGGTTTATTGGGAAAAGCGGTGCTGGAAAAAGTACTTTAATGGACTTAGTACTTGGTTTAATCGAACCTTTTGAGGGATCAATTTTAGTAGATGGGCATAATATAAAAGAAAATTTAAAAAGTTGGCAGAGTCAAATTGGCTATGTCCCTCAAGAAATTTATATGATGGACGATTCTCTTGCTAAAAATATTGCAATGGGATTAAGATATGATGAGATAGATTTTAAATTATTAAAAAAAGCAATAAATTTAGCTCAATTAGACTCATTTATTGAATCTTTGCCAATGGGGATCGATACTGAAATGGGTGAAAGAGGAATCAGGCTTTCTGGAGGACAATTACAACGTATAGGAATAGCAAGAGCTTTATATAATGACCCAAAAGTTTTAATTTTTGATGAGGCTTCAAGCGCCTTAGATAATGAAACTGAAAAAAAAATCATGCATGATATAAATAAACTTAAGGGTGATAAAACTATTTTAATTATCGCTCATCGACTTTCGACACTAGAAAACTGTGATAAGGTTTTCAAAATTGATAATAATAATATTTCAATTTAAAAATGTTTAGAATTTTATTAAAAACGTTTTTCCACTATTTTTGGAATCTTCACAGTTATGTTTTAAAAAGAAATATTTATTATAGAAATAAACATAAAGGAGAAACTTGTTATATTTTTGGAAATGGCGCATCAATTAAATATTTTGATATTACAAAGTTACCTAATCATATTACCATAGCAACTACTTTTAGCTTGTTTGATAACAGAATGAAAAAAATAATTCCAAATTATTATGTGATACCAGATCAATATAACTTTTATTCATTTGCTCCAATTTTTAGTGTAAATCAAAAAAAATATTTTCCGTTGACATATAATTATTTATCTATTCTTTTTAAAAAAATTATAAGTAATAATCAAAAGACTATATTTTTTATTAGTATTACTAACTATTACTCATATTTTATTAGGCCTAAAAATTTAAATTTTTTTGCTAGTTCGTCCACAAAAGAAGAAAACAAAGACAAATCCTTTGACTTAAGTAGAGATTTTAATTATTTAGATGGTTCGCTTGATGTTATGATTGGAATAGCAAAATACATGGGATTTTCTAAGGCAATTCTTATTGGTTGTGATTATCTTGGTGAGCCTAAGGTAGAAGGCCATTTTTATTCTGATGAAACCCCTAGTTTTGGAAAACCTATTCATGATGAATACTTTAAAAGAATAAAAGAAATTTCTGAAGGAATAGAAATAATGACAATTTTCCCAAATAATGTTAAAAGTCCACACTTTAAAACTTTCAATATTCAAAATTTTGATAACATTGATGAGAAGTATGTAAATAATTATGACATCATAAATTCAGATGATCTAACGTTAATGAGAAAAGCAGCAGAAAAAAATAAAGTGTATATGAAGATCAGTAATGAAAAATAAAACGATTATGATAACTGGTGGTACTGGTTCCTTTGGAAAAAAATTTACCAATACAATTCTAAGTAGATATAAATCTTGTAATATTATTATTTATTCACGAGATGAATTAAAGCAATTTGATATGGATAATCATTTTAAGTCCAAAAAAATAAAATATATTATAGGCGATGTCAGAGATGAAGGTAGAGTAACACAAGTCATGAAGAATGTTAATATTGTAATTCATGCGGCAGCACTAAAGCAGGTTCCCACTACTGAGTTCAACCCAACAGAGTGTTTAAAAACAAATATAAATGGAGCTGAAAATATAATTAATGCAGCAATTATAAATAAAGTAGAAAAAGTTATTGCGCTTTCAACAGATAAAGCTGGAAATCCTGTTAATTTATACGGCGCATCAAAACTTGTCTCCGATAAACTTTTTGTAGCAGCAAACTATATAGATGATAGTTCTAAAACTAAATTTGCAGTTGTTAGGTATGGAAATGTTGTTGGTTCACGGGGTTCTGTCGTACCCTTTTTCAATGAACTTATAAATAACAAATCAACATATCTACCAGTTACTGATGAAAGAATGACTAGATTTTGGATTACCCTTCAGGAAGGAGTTGATTTTGTTCTAAAAAACTTCCAAAGAATGCAAGGGGGTGAAATTTTTGTACCTAAAATACCTTCAGTAAAAATTGTTGATTTAGCAAAAGCTATGGCACCAAATTTAAAGCATAAGATCATTGGAATACGACCAGGAGAAAAAATTAATGAAACTATGTGCCCTTCTGAAATATCCCATTTAACATTAGATTTTAAAGATCACTATGTAATTTGCCCTTCTCTTGAGTCTAATAATTTTTCAAAGTTTAAAAAAAATAAAATTGGAGAAAATGGAAAGAAAGTTAAAGAAAATTTTGAATATTCATCTGATTCGAATTCTAAATTTTTATCTAAAGACCAAATTATTAAATATAATATCAAAGCTTAAAAAATATAATGGTTAAATCTATACCTTTAGTTTCAGTAATCATTCCATGTTACAATCATGAGAAATATATTGGAAGATGTATAAGGTCGCTATTAAATCAAGATATTAATAAAGGTGATTACGAAATAATTGTAGTAGATGATGGTAGTACAGACAATTCTAGTAAGGTTCTAAATAATTTTAAGAATGATATTAATTTAATTAAAAATGATAATAATTGTGGACTTCCCGCTTCTCTTAATAAAGCAATTAAAATATCTAGATCTCCATTTATAATTCGAGTTGACTCTGATGACTATGTCAATTCTGATTTTATTTCTTTACCATTAAAATTTTTAACTAATAACTCTGATATAGATGCAATAGCATGTGATTATTTTGAGGTGAATGAATCAGAGGAAGTTATTAGAAAAGTATCGTGTGAAGAAGAACCGATTGCATGTGGCGTCATGTTCAGAATTGAACATATTATTGAAATTGGTTTATATGATGAGGAATTCTTACTTTATGAAGAAATAGATCTGCGAAATAGGTTTTTAAAAAATTATAAAATTGAAAGATTGCACATGCCACTTTATAGGTATAGGCAGCATAGTAATAATATTACAAGAAATTCTGATGCAAAAAAAAAGTATGGAATACTCCTTGATCAAAAGCATGGTGCAAATAAAAATGACTAAAATTGGAAACAAAGAGCTTAAATCCTTTAGTTCGCCATATATAATAGCAGAAATAGGCGTTAATCATGAAGGATCAATAGATAAAGCTAAGGAATTAATCTTTTTGGCAAAAAAAGGTGGGGCTGATGCGGCGAAATTTCAAACTTATAAAGCTGAAACAATAGCTTCTATTAATTCGCCCTATTATTGGGATATTAAAAAAGAAAGTACAAAAAGTCAGTATGCTCTATTTAAAAAATATGATGTATTTAATCAGGAAGATTACGTAGAGCTATCAGATTATTGTAAGCAAGTAGGAATTGATTTTGCCTCAACACCATTTGATGAACAAGCAGTTGATTTTTTAGATCCAATAATGAAATACTTTAAGGTGGCTTCGGCAGATATAACAAATATTCCACTTCTTAGAAAAATAGCTAGTAAAAATAAAATAGTAATTTTGTCAACAGGGGCTTCAAATAAACAAGAAATTGACAGAGCAATTGAAGTATTAAATAAATCAGGTATTACAAAAGATAAAATAATTCTACTTCACTGCATATTAAATTACCCAACGAATAATGATAATGCAAACCTGTTGATGATACAGGATTTAATAGAAACTTATGAAGACCATCAAATTGGCTATTCTGATCATACTATACCTGATGAACAAATGAGACCAAGTGTAGGATCATATTTACTTGGTGCAACTGTAATCGAAAAACATTTTACTAATAATAAAGAACTGCCCGGAAATGATCATTATCATGCAATGGATGTAGATGATTTAAAAAATTTAATTTTAAATATTAATAAATATTCCGATCTTATGGGCGAAAAAAGTAAAAAACCATTGGCAACAGAAGAAATATCAAGATTGAATGCACGTAGAAGTATTATAGTTAAAAGAGCAAAAAAAACAGGCGATATACTTCAAGAATGTGACTTAATATGTAAAAGACCTGGGACAGGTGTTCCCGCCTCAGAATGGGATAATATAATTGGAAAAAAAATTAAAAAAAACTTGAATGATGACCATATTCTGCTTTGGTCTGATTTCGAATAATGTGTAAATAAATGAAAAGAATAACAAGTCTCGAGAAAAAATATGTACAGGAAGTACTAAATAGTCAATTTAGTGCTTCTAATACAACAAATTTTAATATCCTTTTAGAAAAATTGGTATGTAAGAAATTTAAATGTAAGTATGTAATACCACTTGCTAATGGAACCGCTGGACTTCATGTAGCTTTATTGAGTTTTGATATAAAAAAAGGAGATGAAGTTATAGTGCCCTCATTGACAATGAGTAGTACTGCAATATCAGTAATATTAGCAGGTGGAACACCTGTATTCGCTGACATCGATCCTGATACTTTTACTGTAGATCCTAAGAGTATAAAAAATCTTATTAATAATAAAACAAAAGGAATTATTGCTGTATCAGTTTATGGATTAATGCCTAATTATAATGAAATAAAAAAGATAGTTAAAAAAAATAAATTATTTTTAATAGAAGACAATGCAGAATGTTTTTTAGGTAAAGATGGAAAAAATGTAGATGGAAGTTATGGAGATTATTCAATGTATAGCTTTCAATCGTCCAAGCATATTACTTCTGGCAACGGTGGAATCTTAACTACTAATAATAAAAAACTTTGGATTAAGGCAAGGCAAATTGGAAATTTAGGCTATCCAATAAATACAAAAAAATTATTTAAAAGAGAAAATATTCAAGATCCAAATTTTAGCAGGCATATTTTATTAGGTCTTAATTATAGACTTCCAGAACTTTGTGCAGCAGTTGCCTTCGCCCAAATGCAAAGAATTGATGAGCTAGTAAATATAAGAATAGATTCAGCAAAGTTATTTATAGAAGTTTTAAAAAAATATGATTTTGTGCGTATCCAAAAAGTACCAAAAAAATTTAAGCATACCTATTGGTCTTGTGCATTTATTTTAGATATTAATTCTGCTAATGACTGGTATAATTTTAAGAAATTATTTAATAAGAACGGCGGAGATTTTTTTTATTCTGCATGGAAACCAACTTACATGGAGCCTTTTTTTTCAAACTATAAAAAAATTGGTAATTGTCCAGTTGCTGAATATAGTCAAAAAAGATTAATTCAATTAAAAACAAATTATTGGAATAGATTACGGTTAAAAACGCAGGTTCAAATATTAGATAAGACTTTAAAACAATTTAGTAAAAATTATGTATCAAAAAATATTTAGTGTTAAAAACAAAACTATTATCATAACAGGTTCCAATGGTGTGATAGGGAAAAAAATAGTAAATACATTTAAAAAACTTGGGGCTAAGACAATCTCTATTGATATAAACTCTAAAAACCCCGAAAAGTTTGAAAATATAAAACTACTCGATAAAAATAGCTATAAATTTTCTGCAGATATATCTTGTTTGTCTCATGTAAAAAATATTTATAGTTTTATAAATAAGAAAAAGATTAAAATCGATGTATTAATTAATGCGCATCAAATTAAACCAAAAGGGTTTTTTTCTAGTAAACCAGAAGAGTTTGATGAGAATTTATGGAATCAAATACTACATGTAAATTTAACAGGAACTTTTTTGTCATGTAAGTATTTTGGAAGATTTATGTTGAGGCAAAAAAAAGGATCTATAATTAATATTGGATCAACATATGGATTAGTTTCATCTAATCACAACTTATATACAGATTTAAATTTTGGTAATCCGATAGCATATTCTGCTAGCAAAGGTGGTGTGTCTTCTCTTACAAAATACCTTGCTACACATTGGGGGAAAAGCAACGTACGAGTTAATTGTCTTATACCGCACGGTGTTGAAAATAATCAGTCCAAAATATTTGTTAAAAGATTTAATAATTTATCACCATTGAATAGAATGATGAAACTCGATGAAATAATTGGACCTATTATTTTTTTAAGCTCAGATGCATCATCATATTGTACTGGATCAGATTTTTTAGTTGAGGGTGGATGGACCGCTTGGTAGAAATACAGCGCTAAGTTATATTAATAAAAACTATTTATAATCATTAACGAAGTTAAATGTTAAAAAAAATTACTAATAATTCTCAAATTTGTATAATTGCAAGTGACCCAGGAGGAGCAGAACCACTATATAGAATATGTAAGGAAATTAACTGTAAAAAATTTTTTTTCTTATCTGGTGCAGCTAAGAAGATATTTAAAAATATAAAATCTAATAAAAGTAGTGAACTTAATAAAAGTATATTAAAGTCCGATTTTGTATTGTGTTCGTCTAGTTTTAGTGAGTTAAGTTATTACAATGCAATACAATTTGCAAAATGTAACAATATACATACTACATTAGTTCTTGATCATTGGACTTTTTTTAAAGATAGATTGAAGAAAAATAGAAATGATAAATTGCCAGATGATGTAGTTGTTTTTGATATACATGCAAAAAAAATTGTTAATAAGGAATTCCCAAAATTAAAAACTATTTTAATGAAAAATCCTTACTTATTTGATTTGATAGATAAGATAAAAAAAAAATCAGAAAAAAAAGATGTGTCTAAAAAAGTAATTTTATATTGTACAGATAAAATTGAAAATATGCCTACTATAAAAAAACCTATTTATGACTATTCTGTCTATAATTATAATGAGTTCGAAGCTCTTAAATTTTTTTTTATAAATCTTAAAAAAATTGGAATAGAGGTGGATCAGATTATTTTACGCACACACCCAAACGAAAAAGTTAACAAATATAAAAAGATAATAAATGAATTTAAAAATGAATACGATATAATTACCAATAATAAAGATGATTTAATTACGCAAATAGCTAAATCTGACTTTGTAGTTGGATGTGAGACTTTTCCTATGGTAATTGCTAGCATGTCAGCAAAGAAAGTTTTTTCATCTGTGCCGCCCAATGGCAAAGAAATTAGTTTACCACAAAAAAATATAAAATATATTAGAGATCTTATCTAATAAAAATTTATCGCAATGACTAAAACAAAAATTAATATTAGTGCCTCAATTCAAGCAAGAATGGGGTCTACTAGACTTCCAGGAAAAGTGCTTAAGAAGATAAATGGGAAACCAATGCTTTTATGGCAAGTAGAAAGATTACGAGAGTGTAATTCTCTAAAAGACATAATCATTGCTACAACTACCAATAAGGAAGATGATGAAATTGTTCAGATGTGTATTGAAAATTCCATTAGTTATTTTAGAGGATCTGAAAACGATGTAATTGATAGAGTCTCCTCACTTATTAAAGAATATAAAATTGATATTCATGTTGAATGTGTAGGTGACTCACCTCTAATAGATCCTTTAATAGTAGAGGAATATATTGAAATATTTTGTAATGAAGACAGTGATTATGATTACTTATCAAATTGTATTAATACATCGTATCCACCAGGATTAGATGTTATAATTTATAATGCAAGTATATTGATTGATTTAAATAAATTTTTGGAAAAGAATGATCCTCTTAGAGAGCATGTTGGTTACAATATAACCCGCTTTCCACAAAAATATAAATTAAAGTCGATAACAGCGCCCAAAGAATATTATTGTCCAGATTTTTATCTAGAAGTAGACTCCAAAGAAGATTTTATTTTAATAGAAAAAATATTCAAATTTTTCATAAAAAAAGAAAAACCTAAATTTTATTTAAAAGATATTTTAAAACTATTAAAAGAATATCCTGATATAAAAAATATAAATAATAAAACTCCAAGAAAATGGAAGCTTCTTAGAGGAGAAAAAGATTGATAAAAGCTTCTATTATTGGTTGTGGTAAAATAGCAGGAGGCTTGTCTGTTTATGATAAAACAACTCATGCGGGAGCATATAAGTATAACAAAGATATCACAATAGTATCGTGTTACGACGTTAATAGTAAAAATTCAAGCAGGTTGAGTAAAAGGTTTGGCTGTAAAAAGACTAAATCTATTAGAGAAATATTCGATGATAAGCCTGATGTTATTTCTATATGCACGCCTGATTCTTCACATTTTATAATTACAAAGGAAATTATTAGATATTCATCGTCCGTAAAAGTAATTTTTTTAGAAAAACCATCTTTTTCAAATGAAAAACAATTTAATAAAATCTCATCGCTTTTAAAAAAAACAAATATTAGTATCGTTGTTAATCATACTCGAAGATTTGATCTTAATCATAATAAAATTAGAAAACAAATATTAGAAAAAAAGTTTGGTCAATTCATAAATGGTAATGCTACATACTATAGTGGATGGATGCATAATGGAATACATTTGATAGACACATTATATTTTCTATTAGGCAAAATACCTAGAGTAAAAAAAATTATTTCTCTACAAAATTCAACTTATAAAAATGATCCATCAATTGAATTAGATTTAATATTAGAAAATAACTCTAAGATGATAAAAATAAATTTTTTTGATGAAAAAAAATATCAAATTTTTGAATTTGACTTAAGATTTGAAAATGCAAGAATAAGAATTGAAAACTTTGGTAGTAAATTCATAATTGAAAAAAAATGTAAAAATAAGCTAGGTGAAAATATATTAAAAAAAGAAAAAGTATATTCAAAAGATACATCTCTTAATTCAATGCAAAATGCAGTAAATATAATAACAACTTTTATTAAAGAAAAAAAATTATCAACAATAAAAGGTTATAGATTGGAAGATACTAAAAAAGTTATGAAGGTTATGTGGAGTATCAAGGGTAAAAAATTAAATTAATAAAGGAAAAAAAATGACAATTAATGATCTTGCAATTTTAGGCGGTCCTAAGACAATAAATAATATTTTTAATAGATATAATTCCATTGGTAAGGAAGAGGTTGATGCAGCTAAGAAAGTAGTTGAAACTGGAATTCTTTCGAAATTTGTTGGATGTTGGGAGCCAGATTTTTATGGGGGTGAAAAAGTCCAAGAATTCGAAAGGGCTTGTGAAAAGTATTTTAATGTTAAGCACGCGGTAAGTGTCAATTCTTGGACATCAGGGTTAATGGCAGCAGTTGGTGCTGCAGGGATTGAACCTGGCGATGAAGTTATTGTTCCTACTTGGACTATGTGTGCCACGGCGACAGCTATACTTAATTGGAATGCAATTCCTGTTTTTGCAGATATTGAAATGGAAACATTCAACATTGACCCAGTTTCAGTTGAAAATAATATTTCCCCACATACTAAAGCTATAATGGCTGTTGATATATTTGGCCATAGTTGCAATATTGATAAATTACTAGAAATAGCAGAGAAATATAATTTGATATTAATCGGTGATACAGCTCAGTCACCAGGTACGATTAATAATAGTAGAGTAACAGGAACTGCAGCACATGTTGGTGGATATAGTTTGAATAGACACAAACATATTCAGACTGGAGAGGGTGGAGTTTGTGTTACAAATGATTCTAAAATTTTTGAGAAGCTACAACTTATAAGAAATCATGCAGAAGCTGTAGTCGGAGATAAAAACACAAATGACTTAAGTAATATGATAGGTTATAATTTTAGATTAGGAGAAATTGAGGCTGCAATTGGTCTTGAGCAATTAAAAAAACTTGATGGCTTTGTAGAAAGTCGACGTAACACAGCAAAAAAGATAACTTTAGAGCTTAAAGGAATAGAAGGTTTAATATTACCAATAGAAAAAACTGGCTGCACTCATGGATATTACATGTATCCCATGATATTAGATTTAGACATTTTAAAAACTACTAGAGAAAAAATTAAAAACGCACTTGAGGCCGAAGGTGTTCAAGGATTAGCAGGAGGATATGTTAATGTGCATATGCTCCCAATGTATCAAAAAAAAATAGCCTATGGATCGAATGGCTTTCCTTGGAACTCAGATATTTGTAAAAGAGAAATAAGCTATAAAAAAGGTATTTGCCCTGTAGCTGAAAAATTGCATAACGAAACCTATCTTGGTTTTGATAACTGTGATTTCGATTTATCAGATGATGATATAGCATTATTTGGAAAAGCTTTTAGAAAAGTATTTAGTAGGATAGATAAGTTATGAACATTGCTATGCTAATGAATGATAACGCATATGCAGGCAGAGAATATTTAGATTGTCTAGAGAAAGCAAAAATAAGTGTAGATGTTATTATATTTGGAAAACATCCTATTAAAGATGCTTTTGAAGATAAAAGATGTTCTGGACTTTGGAACCCAAAAAAATTATCAAAATTCAAAGATAAATATACAATTTATAGATTTTCTTCAATTAAAGAAAAAACTTTTTTAAAACATTTAGATAAAAAAAAATATTCATTAGGAGTCCAAGGTGGCACTAACATAATTAAAGAAGAAGTATTTTTAAAATTTAAACTAGGCATAATAAATTTTCACCCAGGAAATTTACCTAGATATGCAGGCTGTACAGCTCCTGAGTGGCAAGTATATGAAGGAAAAAAAATATTTTGTACATGTCATTTTATTGATGAAGGAATTGACACTGGACCAATTTTAAAAAAAAAGAAACTTAATGTGCATAAAAATAGCTATGGAAGCATGAGAGCTTCAATTTATCCTGAAATAGCAAAATTCTTAGTTGATATAATAAAACAACTTCAAAATGACGATAAAAATTTTTTTTTAAAAATTAATTATCAAAAAATTAATAATAGAATTTATAGAAAGCCAATTAGTAGTACAAAACTAAAGAGAGTGAAGCTTATAATTAAAAATAATTATAAAGTTTCTATCCAAATAAAAAATTGTTAAGATAATATAGTATGAATAAAAAAATTAATGAAACACTATATGAAAAATTTCACGAAAACGGTTTTTTGATTATTAAAAATTTTTTTAATATAGATGAAATAAAATATATAAATAATGAAATTAACTTTTACTTAATGAAGGATTTATCAAAAATAAAAAGTAGAGATATTAATCTAGTTGATAATAAAATAAATTCGATTCATTCATTAAAGTTGTCTACTAAGTTAGAAAAGTTTGCTAATAAAAAAAAGATTAAAGACCTAAGTCAATTTTTTCTTAATGAGAGGAGCATTGTAAATGCTATAGAACTTTTTGCAAAACCAGCAAGAATTGGATTACTAAGTCCTGCTCACCAAGATAATGCTTACTGGTGTTTGAGAGAACCAAAAGGTCTTACAATGTGGATAGCACTTACTAATGCTGGAAAGCATAATGGTGGGTTATATTACTATCAAGGCAGTCATATTAAATCTAATCTAAAGCACGTCCCCTCTTACTCAAAAGGAAGTTCACAAATGATACCTTTAAAAATGGTAGAATCATTAAATAAAAATTATTTAAAAATTTGTCCAGAACTTAAAAAGGGAGATATTATTATACACCATCCGCATGTATGCCATGGAAGTGATGAAAATCACTCATATAAAGAAAGAAAAGGTGCCACGATCCAATTATTTGCAGAAAGCTATAAGTTTGATGCGCCTATGAAAAAAAAATATGAAAAATCATTACTAAAACAAATCAATAAAAGATTAAAAAATGGTTAATATAATCTAATGCCAGGCTTTGAAATTATTGATTCTAAAGAGCGAAAAGCTGTAAATAAATTATTTGATGAAGGTGGTGTTTTTCTTGCGCATGGATTTGAAAATAAAAGAAAGAACTTTTATGTTAGAGAATTAGAAGATAATTTGTCAGATTATTTTAATTCCAAACATGTACTAGTGGTTTCCTCAGGAACAGCTGCTATCAAAATTGCACTAAAAGCCCTTGGTGTTAAAAGAGGTGATGAAGTAATTACTCAAGCATTTAATTTTATTGCAACTATTGAAGCTATTAAAGATGTAGGAGCAATACCTATAATTTGTGATATTGATGAGACTCTAAATATGAATGTTAGTCATTTATTAGATCTAATTTCACACAAAACTAAAGCTATTATTCCAGTACATATGTTAGGAATGTCAGCAAGAATAAATGAAATATGCTCTATAGCTAAATCAAAAAAAATAAAAGTTTTAGAAGATAATTGTGAAGCAATAGGAGGGAAATATAATAATAAATATTTAGGTACTATAGGTGATATAGGTGTCATGAGCTTTGATCATGCAAAAATGATTACCTGCGGTGAAGGTGGAGCTATTTTTACAAATAATAAGAAACTTTCTAAATATTGTAGAGAATATCACGATCATGGACATGAGAATAACCCAAGATATACTCGTGGAAATGATACTAAGTCAATATATGGCTTTAATTATAGAATGACTGAATTACAAGCAGTAGTTGGCATTGTTCAATTAAAAAAATTAAAATTTATGATAAATGAAAATAAAAAGAGGTTTAAAATTCTTCAATCTAATTTGTCTAAAAAAATAAATCAAAGAGCTATACTGACTAATTCAACTCCAAATTATGATTGTTTTATATTTTATTGTAATAATAAAACTAAATTAAGAAAATTGATTGAACAGCTTGATAGTCAATCTATTGGAACTAAAAATCTACCAAGTGCTATTAAATGGCACTGCGCCTTTTATTGGAATCATGCACTAAATAAAAAACAAATAAAAAATTCTTTAAATGCAAAAAAAACTTTAGAAAATGCTGTGGCAATTCCAATTTTAATTAAAGTTCCAATTAAAAAATATATTAAAATAGCTCACATAATTAACTCAGTTATAAGCTAAGAAATTATTAAATTAAATAAAATCTAAATACTCTTTCTTCCTTGAGGCAATAATGTGAATATTATCTAAATATCTTTGATGGATAAATCCTGTTTTATTTAATTCTATTTCAACAGATTCATAAGGATTGTTATATCCAGATCTAATTAATTCATCGGCGTGAATTTCAATTAGAAGTAATTTTACAAAAGGGAGTGTTTGTTTTGCACCTTTAATAATTTCTATTTCTGAACCTTCAGTATCAATTTTTATAAAGTCAGGTATAGATTTAATTATATTGTTTTTTAGCAAGCCATCAATACTATAAGATTTGACGGTAATTACATTCTGCTTACCAGACAAAGATGGAGAGCCAGTCTCTTTGAAAATACTATGAGTATCTTTATCAGGGCGTATATAGAAATTAATATCTTGATTTTTATTGCTTATAGCAAAATCTAAAATTTCTACATTATTCAATTCGTTGATTTTAATATTTCTTTTTATAGCTTTATAGCCTATTTGTTCAGGTTCAAATACATATACAAATCCTTTATGGCCCACTTTTTTAGCAAAAGGAATTGTATATTGACCAGTATGACCACCTATATCAAAAATTGTCATTCCTTCTAAGATACAATTATCAAAGATTAAATCTGCAAAACTATCCTCATTTTGACTTCCAGTGGATAAGTGCCAGTAATTTTTTGGAGATACCGCTTCATAATATGATGTAATATTTCCAATTTTTTTTTTTACTATTCGCTGTCCTTGTTCATACTCATTGTAGCATCTAGTTCTATATTTATTTCTTTTATATTTATAAATTGCATAATCAATACGTAATAATCTATTTATAAGCGATATTATTTTAAAAATCTTAGGATAAGGTTTAAAAAATTTTTTTATTTTGCTAACAAATAATTTCATATATTATTTTATTATGGAGAGTGAGAAACTAATATTAACAGAACTTGATAGAACAATCAATAAACAAAAAAATTCAACTTTTTTAGGAAAATGGTGCATCGATGAAATTGAATTATATAAAAGTTTAGATAATTTTAATATTATTGAATATCACTGGGATGATAGAAACAAATTAAAAAAAGACTATTTTTATTTAGAAGAGATTCATAAAAAATTATTAAATTCTCTTACGGCTACATTAAATGATTACCATAAAGTAAATAGATCAAAAAGATTTTGGCAGATTATTTTAGATCCGTGGCTAATGGATTATGTAGGAATATTTTATGATAGATGGGAGTCAATTAGATCAGCATCTAAAAGAGATAAAAAATTTGATGTTAATTTTTTTGAAGAGTTAAATTCATTAGAGACTGCTTTTAGTTATCAAGAACTATCGCGCCTTGCACGTACACATAGTTGGAATCATGCACTATATCAAAGAATAATCAATTTTAATTTTGTAGATAATTTTTTTATAAAAATAAACTCTAAAAAATTTAAAACTTTTGATTTAATGAATTTAAATAAAAAAAAATCAAGTAGTATAAAGATGAAAATTTTTATTTATCTTAATTTATTATACGAAAATATATTTTCACAAATTTTTACAAAGTATAAAGTTATTTTTATTGATTCTTATTTTAGTACTCTAGGAATAATAAAAATAAATTTACTTTTTATGCAATTGCCTAGGAACTTTACATATATTTTTAATGATGATAATAAAATTGAAAAATATATTGATAGAAATCAATTAGTAATTGAATTTAAGGCAATAGATAGATTTGAAGAATTTATAAAATATTTTATTAGAAACGACTTACCAAAGTCAGCACTTGAATACCATGATTATTATATTAATAAAATTGATACTATTGATATTAATACAAAGCTAATAGTATCAGCTAATTCTTATTGGTTCAGTGATATAAAAAAATACTGGATAGCAAAAAAAATTAGTGAAGGCGTAAAATTGATTACCACTGATCATGGAGGATCCTTTCCTGCCTATGAAGAACATTTTAAATTTGAAGAAAATATTAGTGATAAAAGGGCAACATGGTTTAGTCCGTGGCACGATAAACACATACAAATGCCACCAGGTAAATTATTATATTTAAAATTAATAAAAGACATAGTAAATTTTTTTACTTATAAAAAATATTGTTCATTTATAGGATACTCGGGAAGTAGTAGATGGGCTCATAGGGCAACATTTTATCCATTATCTTATCAAGCATTATCAGTATATGAACTCAGTATGTCATTATATTCTTCACTAGAGGATAAGATTAAAAAAAATGTAAAGATTAGACCGCAAAATCAAAATGGTATTGATGTAAAAAAATTATATGAATATAAATTAGGAAAAGAAATAATATCAAGAAAAAAAAATTATTATAAATTTTTATTTAAATCTAAAATCATTGTTTGTTTGTATCCAGAAACAACGTACTCAGAAGCAATGGCTCTCCATATACCTACTATATTAATTTATCCAGAAAAATATTTTGAAAGGAATGAAATATCTAATGAACTACGTATTAAAATGAAAAATTGTAACATGCTTTTCTCTGACCCAATACTTGCTGCAAAACATATAAATAATATTTGGTCAGATCCAAATATATGGTGGAATGAAAAAGAGACTAAACTTACTAGAGAATTATTTTATAAATTAGCTGGTAAAGCTAATGATAAAAGCTGGTCAAAAAAATGGAAAATATTTTTAGAAAATATGTATTAAAGTAAACATGTTGTAAAAAGTTATTACTTACTATAGTACTTATCCATGATTAAAAGAATTGATAAAGTTAGGCCTCAAAATATAAATGATGATTATGATAAAATTCTATTAAAAGAGATTAAAAAATATTTTTTTTTAAAAAATGATAAAAAAAAATTAAATTCTAAACTATTAGAGATAGTAAAGTGTCCTTCTTGTAACAGTAAAAAGTCAAAAAATTATAGTATTATAAATTATTTTAAACTCGTAGAGTGTGACAAATGTTCTTTAATTTATGTTAATCCTAGGCCAACACAAGAAGCCCAAATAGATTTTTTTGCTAAATCAAAAGCAATGGATATTTATTCTAACATGGTTGAAAATACAAATTCATATAGACAAGAACTAATCTTTAAACCTTTAGTAAATTTTATTTTTGAAAATTTTGGCAAAAAAAGTAATAATTTATTAGAAATAGGTTGTGGTCCAGGTCTATTTTTAGATGCTATGAAAACCAGTAAATCAAATTATAAATTGTCTGGGTTGGATATTAACTCTGAAGCAGTAAAAATATGTATTTCTAAAGGACATAATGTTGAATGTGATTCTATTGAAAATTATAATGAAAATAAAAAGTATGATATTATTGTTTTTTGGGCTGTATTAGATCATTTTTCAGATCCCTATTTTATAATAAAAAAATGCTATAACTTATTAAATAAAAATGGTGCCATAGTAATTGGTAATTTAAATATTGAAGGCTTCGAATCTATTATGTTAGGCAAAAATAATAAAGGTATTTTTTCTGTTCCTGAAAGGCAAAATTTTTTTGGTATAAAGAGTATGAAATATTTATTAAATAGATCTGGTTTTAAAAATATTATTACCAAAACCACAGGAAAACTCGATGTAGATTATGTCAAAAATTATTGGGAAAATAATCCTAAGATTAATAAAGATATATTTTTAAAAAAATTATTAGATTGTGATGAAAAAATAAGAGAAAATTTCCAACAGTTTTTAATAAATAATAATTTATCTAGTCATATGACAACAATTGCAAAAAAATAATTTAAATTAAAAACTATGTTAGAAAATATTAAATACTGTACTAGATGCACGATGCCTTCAACCCAAG
>MDTF01016958.1_pt1 | contig 29906 bp, 31 predicted proteins | sample 811191 | NCBI WGS metagenome assembly MDTF01 (sample SAMN05326649, study PRJNA326480) | marine metagenome | isolation source: seawater | place: Southern Ocean | collected 2011 | reverse complement strand
TTGATAGGCTGGATGTGGAAGCGCAGTAATGCGTGTAGCTGACCAGTACTAATAGCTCAATTGGCTTGATTTATGCACTGAAAAAAATTTTTAAAAATAGATTATTGTTTTTTTGATGTTCTTAAAATATCAAAAATATAATAAATTAATATTATTATTCTTCATCTAATTTATTGCTATAAATACTATATGTAGTTCACATTAAAATTTGATATAACTAAATTTAGGGGTGAGTTGAATAGATACATAAGCTTGATCAAAATAATTAAAATAGACTATCAACAAGAAGCTTTAAGAGTGATAAAATTATAGCAATTAAAAATCAAAGACTGGTTGAGGCAGGTACATATGTGCTAACCAGGAGTAATATTCAAAATATATATAATTTATGGAATTTTTACCAATTCCTGATAAAAACTATGCATCAAGCATAGTAAAAAAAGTTTAAGTTTTTTAAAATCTTTTTATAAAGTTAAATTATATAATATTTTATATGATACAAAAAATTAAAGACAAAGTTGTAATAATTACTGGTGGAGCTGGACTTTTTGGCACTCAGCATATTAAAGCAGTTATTAACAACGGGGGCAAAGCTGTCGTAATTGATATTAATCTAAAAAAAATAAATATAATTAAAAAAAAAATTTAAACATCAGGATAAAGATATAATGTTTGTTAGATGTGATATTACAAAAGAAATGAGTGTAAAAGCAGTATTAAAAAAAATTTTACAAAAGTATGATCGAATAGATGTTTTAATAAATAACGCATCAATTGATTACCCGCCATTAAAAGATAATAAAAGATTCAAATTGGAAAATTTTACTATTAATGATTTTAAAAAAGATATTAATGTTTCATTAATTGGTTCACTAATATGTACTAAAATTTTTGGTGGCTATATGGCAAAAAAAAGGTGGTGTAATTTTAAATATTGCATCTGACCTTGCCCTGATAGCTCCTGATAATAGAATCTATAATAATGGAAAAAAATTAGACTTTGTTAAACCAATCTCTTACTCAATCTCAAAACATGGTTTAATTGGGCTAACTAAATACACGGCAACATATTGGGCGAATAAAAACATAAGATGTAATGCTTTAGCCTCTGGAGGAATTTTTAACAATCAAAAATCTAACTTTTTAAAAAAAATAAAAAAATTAATTCCATTGGGGAGAATGGCAAAACAAGGAGAATACGAAAATGCTATCTTATTTTTAATTTCAAATGACTCTTCTTATATGACAGGCTCTACATTAGTGTTAGATGGAGGAAGAACAGCATGGTAGATAATATTAAAATTTTAAAAAAAAATATTTTAACTACAAGGGATAATCTTAATACTTTAATTAACTCCGATTTACTTAATAAGATAGATAAGTTGTCTATATTGATTCATAATTCATTAAAAAATAAGAAAAAGATTTTATTTTGTGGAAATGGTGGGTCAGCAAGCGAAGCCTCTCATATTGCGGCTGAGTTTGTTGGAAGGTACCTTAAAGAAAGAAGAGAGCAGCCTGCTATTTCTCTGACAACTGATAACTCAATTATTACGGCTATTGGCAATGATTATAGTTTTAAAGAAATTTTTTCAAAACAAATAAAAGCAATTGGGAATAGAGGGGATATATTAATTGCACTTTCAACAAGTGGTAAAAGCGAAAATATTATTCACGCTATTAGGTCTGCTAAAGCAAAAGGTATGAGGACAGTTTTATTTACGGGAGAAAAAATATTTAAGCACAAAAAATTAATTGATGTTGAAATTAATACACCTGGTAAAAGAGTTGATAGAATTCAAGAATTGCACCTTGTTTTATTGCATAATTTGTGCGAGTTAGTTGAGTTAAAATTAAAATAATATGAATATCTATTTAATAGCAGAGATAGGAATTAATCATAACGGTGACTTAAAAATTGCCAAAGAATTGATTAAAAAGTCTAAAGATGCTGGATTTGATGCAGTAAAATTTCAAAAGAGGGATTTAGATTCAGTTTATTCAGAAGAATATCTTAATAGTTTAAGAGAAAGTCCATGGGGTAAAACTCAAAGAGACCAAAAAAAGGGTCTTGAGTTTGAAAAAAAAGAATATGATGAAATTAATAAATATTGCAATGAATTAAATATTGATTGGTCCGCCTCAGCCTGGGATTTGAAGTCTCAAAAATTTATACAAAATTATGATTTAAAATTTAATAAAATAGCATCACCGATGCTGACAAATATTGAATTACTAGAAATAGTTTCTCTAGAAAAAAGAAAAACTTTTATCTCAACTGGCATGTCCACAATTGAAGAGATTGATAAGGCTGTAGAAATATTTAGAAGAAATAAATGTCCATTTGAACTAATGCATTGTAATAGCACCTATCCAATGAAAGAAGAAGATGCCAATTTACTTTGCATACCAATGTTAAAAGATAAATTTAAATGTAATGTTGGATATTCTGGTCATGAAAGTTCTTTATTAAAAGTATGTATTTCTGCAGTAGTACTTGGTGCATCTTCAATTGAAAGACATATTACTTTAGATAGGGCCATGTATGGATCAGATCAAGCAGCATCAATCGAAGCTGACGTATTGGATAATTTTTGTAACTCAATAAGAAAAGTTCCACAAATACTTGGAAATGGCAAAAAATCTGTAACTGAAAAAGAAAAAGCAATAAAAGAAAAATTGCGATCACTATCATAAATATTTAAATTTAATGGATATTAAAAAGAAAATTAAAATTCCAAATATAAATTTGAATGAAATAAATGAGTTTATTAAAAAAATTGGAAAAAAGAATTTAAAAAGTTTTAAATATTACAATAATCCTAATAAATTAGAGAAAAATAATCAGCCATATAAACCAGAAATTTATGATTTATATTTTTTATATAAACTTATAACTTTAAATAAGAGATTAAGTTTATTGGAGTTTGGATCAGGATGGTCAACTTTAGCTTTATCAATTGGCTTAAATGAGAATAAACAAAAGTATATTAATAAAGTAAAGAACCTAAGGTTTGAAAAACCTTTTTCTTTAGTAACGGTTGATAATGAAAAAAAATTTTTAGATATAACAAAGAAAAGAATTAAAAAATTTTATAAGAATAATCAATCAGTTGAAATCAAATATCATTTTAGTAATGTAGAGATGTGTACGCATGATGGTAGAATTTGCCATGAATATTCTAATTTGCCCATGGTAAATCCAGATTTTATCTATCTAGATGGACCTGATCAATTTAACATAAAAGGTAAAATTAATAATTTTCATATTGGACATGATGATTTAATGCCGATGAGTTTAGATATTCTAAAATTTGAATTTTATTTAAGGCCAGGAACAATAGTTGTAGTGGATGGTAGAGGAGCAAACGTAGATTTCTTAAAATTATATTTAAAAAGAAAATGGTTGAATACTTACTTAAAAAAATTGGACATGCACATATTTTATTTAGATGCAAAACCAATTGGCCCTCCAAGTATCAAAACTCTAAAATTTTATAAAAGTTAAAGTTAAATATGAAAAATTTTTTATGCATAATTCCTGCAAGGTCTGGGTCCAAAGGTTTAAAAGATAAAAATATAAAAAAAATAAATGGTATTCCTTTAATAGGTTGGACCATCAAAGATTGTTTGCAAATTAAAAGATTTGACAAAGTTATAGTTAGTACTGATTCAAAAAAATATGCAAAAATTGCATTATCATTTGGTGCTGAAGTCCCATTTTTGCGAACAAAAAAAAACTCACAGGATAAATCGGAAGATATAGAGTTTTTAAAAGAAATTTATGAATTTTATAAAAAAAAAAAATTTTTTACAATTATTTGGTGCACATGAGACCTACAACACCATTAAGAAGGCTAGATACACTAGAAAAAATTTTAAATTTCTTTAAAAAAAATTTTAAAAAATTTGACTCCTTAAGAAGTGTACAAAAAATGTCTGAGAGCAGTTATAAAAGTTTTGTAATTAAAAATAAAAATAATTTAACACCAATATTTAAAAGCAATAAGAAGTTAGATTATTTTAATAAACCACGACAGTTTTTTCCTGATACTTTTTTTCCAAATGGATATATGGATATTTACAAAACAAAAAACTTATTAAAAAAAACATTATATGGCAATTCTACAGCCGCATATATAACAGAAAATGTGGTTGAAATTGATGACATAAATAATTTTTTATATTTTGAGTATTTATTGAGTAAAAAAGTTTAATTAAAATCATGCCTTTAAAAAAAATTTTTAAGATAAAAACAAAAAATAGAAATATAAAAACCTCTATACCAGCACCAGGAACTGAAAAAATTTTAAAAAAACTTAAATTAATTGAGTCTAGATCTATGCATGGCCAATTACCAATAGTATGGAAAAAAGCAAAAAATTTTAATGTTTATGACATGGCTGGAAATAAATTTATTGATTTTACATCAACAATATTTGTCGCTAACATTGGCCACTCAAATTCTGAATTGATTAAAAGATTAAAAAAAACTTTAGATAATAATTTATTGAGCACATATTCTTTTGCTAGTGAAATAAGAACTAAATACTTAGAAAAACTGGTAAAATTTGCAGGTAATAAATTTCAAAAAGCATTTCTTTTATCTTCTGGTACAGAAGCATCTGAAGTTGTTCTTAAAATAATGAAACTACATGGCTTAAAAAATAATAAGAAAAAATTATCTATAATTTCAATTAATGGTAACTGGCATGGAAGAACAATGGGTGCACAATCTTTGAGTTCTGATAAAAACCAAAATCAATGGATAAATAATAAAAAAGATGTTCACTTTTTAGACTTTCCTTACCCTTGGGTTTTAGAGGAACAAAATTTATCAGGAGCAAGTTTTGCAAAAAAACAAATTTTAAAAATTAAAAGAGAAAAAAAAATTAATTTTAAAGAAGACGTATGTGGATTAATGCTTGAAACATTTCAAGGGTGGGGTGCCCTATTCTATCCTAAGGACTTTGTGCAATATTTATCAATTTTTTGTAAAAAAAATAATATTATTCTTGCATTTGATGAAATGCAATCTGGTTTTTCAAGAACAGGGAAAAATTTTGGATTTATGCATTATAATGTTCAGCCAGATTTAATTTGTTGTGGAAAAGGAATGGGTGGCGGACTTCCAGTCTCTGGTGTATTAGGAAAGAAGGAATTGCTAGATCTTCCAGAAATTGGAAGTATGAGCAGTACACATTCAGCCAATCCTTTAGTATGTGAGGCAGGAAATGCAGTTATAGATGAAATAAAAAAAAAAAATTTAAACAAGGAAACGCTTAGAAAAGGAAAAATATTATCTAAAATTTTAGACAAGATTAAAAAAGAAAATAAGAAAATTATAAAACATATTTCATCAAAAGGATTAATAGCTGCAATAATTTTTGATGATAAAAATAAAAAAATTAATCAATTTACTAGCAGCGTTGTATTTAGCTGTATGCAAAAAGGTGTCCTTTTTATTGATACAAAAAAAGGAGCAATTAAAATTGGACCACCTCTTGTAATAAGTGATGTTGCAATATTAGAGGGTTTAAAAGTTTTAGAAATGACCATAACCGAAACTAGAAAGTTATATGAAATTTAGGCATGTTGGGCTGGTTGTAAATGACCATAAAAAAAGTTTAGAATTTTGGACTAAAAATTTTGGATTTAAAATTTCATCTAATAATGTAGAAAAAGGAGATCAAATTAGTAGAATTTTAGGATTTGAAGAGACTGTTATTACGTCAATAAAGTTAGTAGATAAGACAAATAGATTGTTTTTAGAATTAATAAGTTTTAAAAATCCAAAAATAAAAAAAAAAAAAATAGAAGTAAACTCCGCTGGTTTAACGCACTTTGCTTTAACTGTAAAAAACTTAGATAAGATTTATGTAAAGCTCAATAAAAAAGTTAAGTTTATTTCAAAACCAATTCTTTCAGTCGATAAAAAAGTAAAAGTGGTTTATGCTAGAGTTGACGAAACATTATTTATTGAACTAGTAGAAGAGTTAAAACCATGAAAAAAAAAATGCATGATAAAATAGGCTTTATGCAAGGTCGTTTATCAATAAAAGAATTTAATAAAATTCAATCATTCCCCATTGATAATTGGAAAAATGAATTTGCAATCGCAAACTTGATGAATTTGAAAAAATTGGAATGGACAATAGATTATGATTATTTTTTTAAAAACCCCTTGATGAATAAAAGTTACCATAATGAAATTAAGGATTTAAAAAAAACTTATAAGATCGACATAGAAAGTGTGACTTGTGATTTTTTAATGAATAAACCGTTTTGGAACATAAAGAATAATAAACAATTAATATATGATTTTGAATTTTTTTTAAATAATTGTGTAAAGCTTTCAATTAAAAAAATTATAATTCCATTAGTTGATAATGGTTCAATAAATAATAAAATTAATGAATTAGTTCTAAAAAATAATCTAATTAGAATACTAAAAAAAAAACACTTCAAAAATTTAATTTTTCTTTTTGAAACTGATTTTGTATCTAAAAAAATTAAACTTTTCTTTAATGGTCTTTCAAAAAAAAATTTTGGAATAAATTATGATTTAGGAAATAGCGCATCCTTAGGACATCAGGTAAAACATGATTTTGAAACATATGGTGGATTAATCAAAAATGTTCATTTAAAAGACAGAAAATTAAAGGGATATACAGTGAAATTTGGAAATGGTGCAGGTGATTTTGTTAATTTATTTAAATGTCTAAAAGAAATAAATTACAAAGGAAATTTGATTTTGCAAAGCGCTAGATCTAAAAATAACAGTGACGTTAAAGAATTACAGGACAATATTAGTTTTATAAAAAAATTTTTATGAAAAAAAAAATATTTATAACAGGATCTGGATCTGGACTTGGACTAAATCTCGCACAAAAATTAAAAAATAAAGATTATGATGTAATTGTTAATGTAAGAAGTGAAAAAGATAAGAGTAAATTACTTAAATATTTTGAAGTAAAAAATATTATTGTTGCTGATCTTAATATTGAAAAAGATCTGATTAATGCATCAAAATATATTAAAAAAAATTTTAGAACAATTGATGTATTGATTTGTAATGCAGGGGGAAATATAAAAAATAACTCAAACTCCTTAAGTGCCTGGAGTAAGATTATAGATAAAAATTTTTGGACTACTGTAAATAGTGTCTTAAATTTTGAAAAATTTATAAATAAAAATGGGAAAATAATCTGTATTTCTTCTATTTGTGGAAAAGAATATATTGATGGTGCACCCACTAACTATTCTGTAGCTAAATCTGCTGTAAATGCTTTTGTTAAATTTTACTCTCATCACACATCAATTTCTAATAAAACTATAAATGCAATCATGCCTGGTAATTTAATGTTTAAAGGATCTGTTTGGGATAAAAAAATAAAAAAAAATAAAAAAAATGTTAAAGATTATATAAAAAAAAATGTTCCAAGTAATCAATTTGGAAATATTGAATCAATTATTGATATGATTAATTATATAATCAATCAAAAGGATAATTTTCTTAATGGTTCATTATTAACATTAGATGGGGGGCAGACTAAGTCTTTATAATCTAATAACTTCTAAATTTTTTTCTGAAATTTCAATAGAAGCCTTTGTGTAAATTTTAAAGTTTATATTTGTAAAATTTTTGACAATATATAAAAAACTTTTTTTGACTAAAGAGGAATTTTTTTTTACAGCTTTTTTATGCTTTACAGTCATATCAGAAAGTAAACTTCCGTCAAAATACTCTGACTCATAAAAATCTAATCCAAATATTCTTATCACTTTAGGTTTATAATAGCAGGCAATTAATAATGATGATAATCCAACGTTTGACTTTCTACCATTTCTAATAAGTTTTAAATATAACGAAAGAAGTTCTTTTGGCATATAATCAACATCACTTGTGATTTTATTTAATCTACAGTTTGTTCTTAAATAAGAACCATGACTGTAATTACCACGAAATCTCGCAACAAACACTTTGTATAATCTAATTCCAATTATATTTGAAAAGTAGAGAACAGGCTCGGTAATATTGGTCACAAATATTAAAGGTATATTTTTCAAATCTTTTTTTAGATTGCTATCAATTAAATTGTTTTTTTCAAAATTAGCTAGCACAGCAATATCTGGCTTGGATGTTTTGTTTTTTTCATATAAATTATGATAATATCTTAAACTTTCACCCTGACAGAAAACATGAGCCTCATCAATAAATTTGACAACTACTTTTTTTATGAAAAACTGATACAAAAAAAGAAATTTTAAATTTGATATATACCTTGATACAGTATTTTTAAATTTTTTATTTAACATAATTGTATGTTTAAAACTCTTCATCAAATATTAAAACTAATAGACAAACAACATAAAAGTATTTTTTTTAAATTACAAATACTTAATTTCTTAAGTGCTATCATTGAAGTTATAGCATTAGGTTTGTTGGCACTGTTTGTATCAATCATCAATGACTTTTCTTTTATTGAGAAATTACCAATATTAGATCAGTTCTATAAAAATTATTTTGTAAATCCAAAAACTTTCCTAGTTTATCTTGGAATTTCAGTTACTTTTTTTTATCTGTTAGCGTCAATAAGTTCTATTTATATGAATTGGAGTGTGTCAAAATTTACACAAGTTTTGTCTAATTTTTTTTCAAATAAACTTTATAATTTTTATATAGAGTCTAATTGGTTATATTTTGTTAATTTTGATCCAATTCATGTAGCAAATAATCTAATAACGAATTTAAAACAAGTTACTGAAAGAATCTTTCAATCTTATTTAAATATCACACACAAGATAGTGGTTGCAGTATCAGTATCAGTTACAGTTTTTATTTTTAATAAACAAGTTGCAACAATTGGAGCTGTAACCTTTTTGGTAATTTATTTTATAATGTTTAATCTAATAAAGAAAATAATTAGAAAACAATCCCAGAAGCAACTTGCTCTAATGAAGAGTCAACATCAGTTGATAAATAAAACTTTTAATGCCATGAAAGAGGTCATTATTTTTAACCTACAGGATAGCCTAAGAAGAAAATTTAAGAATATAAATTTAAAAAATTTATATCCACAAACATTAGTAAGGTCTATAAATCAATTACCTAGACTATTTATAGAGATGCTTTCATATATTGTGGTTATTTCTTTTATTACAATATTTATATATTCAAATAATAATTATCAAGATTTATTACCTTTGATAGCCATATATGCATTTGCTGGTTTAAAACTATTACCTGCTTTTCAGCAAATTTATTTAGCAGCTATAAACATACGTGTTGGCAGAATGTCATTTGATTTAATCAAGTCTGATTTATTTCAAAGTATAAAAATAAATCTTAACAAAAAAAAAGAAAACAAAAAAATAAAATTTGAAAATGCAATAAATATAAATAATATAGATTTATGCTACGATAGAAATATTAGGGTTTTAAAAAATATTAAATTTAAAATTAAAAAAAATACAATAGTTGGAATTGTAGGTAAAACTGGAAGTGGAAAAACTTCATTAGTTGATCTAATTATGGGCTTGATTAAACCAACTAAAGGTCAAGTTTTAATAGACAATGAACCCTTAAATTCAAAAAATATCAGAAAATGGCAAAATAATTTGAGTTTTGTGTCTCAATTTCCATATTTTTTAGATACATCAATTGAGAATAATATTGTCTTTTTAAAAGATAAAGAACGTATAGATAAATCATTATTAACAAGAAGTGTAGCAAGCTCTCAACTTAAAGATTTAATAAAAAAAAGAAAAAAAGGAATTAAAAGCAAGATTGGAGACAGAGGGGTCAAATTTTCTGGAGGTGAAAGACAAAGAATTGCCATAGCAAGAGCACTATATAGAAACTCAAGTATATTAATACTAGATGAAGCTACAAGTGCACTAGATTTAATCACAGAACAAAAAATTATGAAAAATATTAAAAATATTAATCCTAAAAAAACTATAATTATTATTTCGCATAGAATTAGCACGTTGAAAAACTGTGATAAAATAATTGTTTTAAATAATGGTGAGGTAGTTGGTGAAGGTAGTTATAAAAAGCTTTTAAAAAGTAGTAGCTACTTCTCAAAGTTAACATCAGGAAAAATTTAATAAATTATTTTACAATTTAAAGAAATATAATATAAAAATTAAATATGATGAAAAAAAAAATTATCTATGTGGCGGGTCATAGAGGGTTAGTAGGTAGTGCCATCTTAGAAGAGTTAAAAAAGTTACATTTCTTAAATATTATAACAAGAACAAGAAAACAATTAGATTTAACCAATCAACAAAGTGTTAAAAGATTTTTTAAAAAAAATAAAATAGATATTGTTATAATTGCAGCAGCAAAAGTAGGTGGGATATATTCCAATCAACTTAATCCTTCATCATATATTTATAACAACCTGATGATACAATCTAATATAATAGAACAAGCAAATAAATGTGATATTAATGATTTAATATTACTTGGATCTAGCTGTATATATCCTAAAATGAGTAAACAGCCGATTAAAGAGAGTTATCTTTTAAGTGGTCGTTTAGAGGGAACTAATGAGGCCTATGCAATTGCTAAGATTGCAGGTATTAAATTATGTGATAGTTACAATTTTGAATTTAAAAGAAGATACAGATGCTTAATGCCATCAAATATTTATGGTGAAAATGATAACTTTGATTTAAAAACATCTCATTTTTATCCTGCTATTATTAGGAAGTTATTTGAATCCAAAATTTCTAATTCAAAAACAATCAAACTTTGGGGTACAGGTAAGGCAAAAAGAGAACTTATATACGTTAAGGATGTGGCAAAAGCAGTTGTTTATTTTATGTGTAAGAAAACAAAACATAGCCTAATAAATATAGGTACAGGTCAAGATAAATCAATTAAAGAATATGCGCATTTTTTAAGGGATTTTATATATCCAAAGGTCAAAATTATTTTTGATAAAAGTACTGGTGATGGCACTCCAAGAAAACTCCTTGATATAACTGTTGCAAAAAAATATGGCTGGCAAGCACAAACAAGTTTATTAGAAGGTACTAGATTGACTATCAATGACTTTAAGAAAAAAAATAAAAAATTTAATATTAATTAATCTTATTGTTAATTTTTAAAATTTGTTCAATTATACGAATGCAAAACAAGGAAACTTCTTTATTTTGAATAAAATCAACTTTTCTTGATAAAATATTATTTAACATTTTTTTATAATAATCATTAGGTGAAACAAGGTTAGTATCATTAAAAAAATGTTTTTTGGTTTTTTTATTTAAATTATAGTAAAAATTAAATTTAACATCATTAAACATTAAATTAAAATTCATTATACCAGTTTCACTTTTTATAATTTTTACATTAGTTAATTTTTTGAATTTAACATGCTTATAAAGATATGAAAGATCATGATAGGCAAGTCTCCATAGAATATTATCTTTAATTAAAGAATGTTTGGTTCTAATTATATTATTAATTTTTTTAATTTTAATTTTTCTATTTTTAAAATTTTCTATGTCACAAACATATATTTTTTTTTTAATTATTTCAGAAAAGTTATATAATTTTAAAGCTTTTGAAATTGATGTAGTTAAGGGTTTTTCACAAAAAACATTATTGCTAGCCATCAAAGATTTTTTGACTAAGTTATAATGAGTTTCATTGTTAGTTAAGATTAAATCTAATGAAGATCTGTCAAGAGTATCTTTTTTTTTTAATATGTTAATTTTTATATTTTTAATATCTTTTAAAATTAAATAAATTTTTTTCCCCCAATTACCGTAGCCAATAAGATTAATTTTCTTCATTAAGTTTTTTTTGTAATTGTTCTGAAGTTGAAACACAGCCATTCCACTTGCTGGAAAATATAGTATATATCTTGTTATTTATCTTTTTTATTTCTGTAGTTCTTTCGTCAGTTTTTTCAACATTACTTTTAATTGTCCTTGTAATAAAAAAAGAACCAATATATTTTGCTTCAGTAATGAAGGGTAAGTATTTTTTACTATTATCTATAAACTTTTTATAATTAGATATTTTAATATTCTTATGAACTGTATTATTAATTAGTTTTTTTTTAAAACTTTTAAAAAGAGGAAGTTTGTTATTAATAATCTCTATTTTAGAATGTTTTACATCACTAAGTAGATGATATTTAGTTCCAAGATATGGGTCTAAACAGACAAATTTGCCATCCAAAACAACAAGGCTTAAATTTTTGTATTTATATGGAAGTTTAATTATAATTTTTTCAATCAATTCGTATCTATATTTTGTAACAGGTTTAGCACCTAAAGATTTTAAAATTTGGTTGTTATTAGCATAGCCACAAATAATAATTTTATCAAAATCTTTAAGCATTTTTTTATTTACCAATACAGAAAAGTTAATTTTAATCTTACATTTCTTTAATAATTGGAGTATTTTTTTTTTAATTTTAAAATAATTTAAAGTTTTTTCATTACTTTCAATGGCACCTTCAATAAGATTGGAAAATAATTTTTCATTATTTATTTTTTTAAAATAAAGCTTATTTCTATTAAGTATTTTTATATATTTATTAAAACTAGTAAGACTATTTTTTTTTGAGATAGCATAATAGTTATTAGTACTTTTTAAAACATCTTCGCCATAAAAGTTTATAAATTTTTTATAAGAATGTTTAATTTGATCTATTGTTTTCTGTGATCTTGGGTAGTGATAGCCTCTATGAAATCTAAATTGATTAATTTTAGATGCTGAGTTTAAAATATCATTTTCTTTTTCAAATATTTCTACATCATAGTTTTTTGACAAAACTAATGCAGCTGTGCAGCCATAAAATCCTGCACCAATAATTGCTAATTTTTTTTTATACATTCTTAAAAATCTTATTATAGATTCTATGATGTAATTCCACATCAAATCGAAAAAGATTTTCTCTTGCTTTATGCATTTTGTTTTTTAATTTACTAGGATCGGCTATGAAATTACTGATTCTTTTACTTAAGTTTAAAACATCTCCTACCTTTACCAGATCTCCACCGCGACCATTCAATAAGATTTCTGAAGCACCTGCATTCATATTTGTAGAAATTACTGGTGTGTTTAAAGTTAAAGCTTCAACGATCACATTTGGAAAGCCTTCATAGATTGATGTCATAATTAATAGTGAGGATTTTTTTATAAGCCAAAATGGATTGTGCAAATTTTTAATCATTAAAACATCATTTTCTAGGTTATATTTCTTTATTAAAAGTCTTATATTTTTTTCTTCTGGGCCAAAGCCAACTAAAATAAGTTTGAATTGTTTCTTCTCCTTAATCATTGAAAAGGCTGCTAGCAAAGTATTATGATCTTTTCTTTTTGAGAATCTAGACACACAAATGAAAAACTTTTCATTTTTTTTTAATTTAATATTTTGATTTTTTGCGAGTTTTATTATATTTTTATCAAATGAGGGGCTATAAACAGTTTTAATTTTTGAATTTACAAGATCAGATAAATCTTTAGATAGCTTTTTGCTAATTCCAATTCTTATATCAGCTTTTTTGTAAAATAATTTCATTAAGATTAAAATTATTTTTTTTTTAATAAAATCTAAATAGTTTTTAAAAAAATGTAATTCATCTATGTGATTTCTATCTACAGTAATGAGTTTTATAAACGGTAGTTTATATTTAGAGAATATTGCAACCAAATTTCCAAAATTTTGATTAGATATCATGATAATTTTTATATATTTTTTTTGCTTTTGGTATTTTTTTAAAATTTTTCTAATTTCAAAAATTGATAAAATTGTTCTTGATGCACTTAATTTGATAAAATTAATGTTGGTAATTTTATTTTTTAAAATACTTTTATTTAAACTTATAAAATCAATGTCATAAATTTTTTTATTCAATCTTTTAATCAATCTATATAGAGAATTATCTGAGCCACCACCAAAGGAGTATGGGTGAAAAAATATTAATTTTATTTTTTTCATAATTTTTAATCGAATCTTAATATAAATTAAAAATAATTAATGGATATTTAAGATAAATTTTTTTAAATTTTTAATTATTTTAAACAAATAAATCAAGAAAACAAACAACCTATTCTGATCATTATTAATTCTAATTTTGTTTAAGTCTTTTAGATGAGTTCTATATTTTATTTTTGAAGAAAATCCTCCTGGTCTAAAATATCCAAACAATTCTGTTTTTTTTGTACCACATCCCTTATATTTTTTTGAAAATATTATTCTTAAAAAAAAATCTAAGTCAGCGCTTAAAAATTTAATATTATAATACCCTATTTCGTCATGTACTTTCTTTTTAACAAAAAACCCCATTGAATGTGTTGTATAAAAATCAAAAGTAATTTTAGATAAGCTTGAGTTAAAGCCATATTTTAAATAAAATTTATGCACAGTACCGAATACAAAATCTATTTTTTTTTTTTGGAAATATTTTACTGCATGGTTTACAGCGTTATGATTGAATAGATCATCAGAATTAATAAAAGCTAGAATTGAGCCATTTGAACATTTTATCCCCTTATTCATCGCATCCCATAAATTCTTATCCTTTTGTCTTTTATATACATGTATATATTTTCTATATTTGTTAATTATTTCTCTCGTACTATCTGTAGATAGCCCATCTATTATAATATATTCAATATTCTTATATTTTTGATTTATTACACTTTTAATTGTTTCTTCCAAATATTTTTCTCCATTTTTTACTACTGTAATAATTGAAACAATCGGTTGTGTTAACTTATTTCTAATTGGATTTTTGTTTATCATTTAAGAGAATTTTTTTTATAAAATGAAATCATAACCGCAAAATTTATCCAAAATATTGTTGCAGTATATGTAGTAAAAAAACTACCCGAAGGTAGGATCGGTATCAGGCTAGTTACAACAAATATAAGACCAGATAGTAAATAAATATTCCTATTCTCTAAATATTTTCTAAAACTTAATAATATAGCAAACATAAATATGATTATAAAAGATATATAGCCAATAATTCCAGTCTCTGAGAGCAGTTCAAAATGAACTTGATGAGGATGAGTTGCCCAATTATCTCTATTATAGATATTGTTTACATTATCTTTGTATATTTCTTTTCGACTTTCGTTGCGAAATTGCTTTAATCCCACACCAAATATTTTATTTCGTAAAAATATTTTATAAGCAGTGTCATAATGGACTCCATAATGACTAGTTTTTACGTAGTTTACTATCCCCATGCTCTTAACTGGAACAACTATCTGATTGATACGAGTGTTCATGCTTTTGTTAAAGAGGCCTATAGAAAAAGATATTAGAATCAAACTACTTAAAATATAGGTTTTATATTTAATTTGTTTAGCTAAAAAAATAAATAAAACAAAACCTATAAAAATTTTTAAGAAATTAGATCTTTCGCCAATTATAAATGAAGCAGTGAAAAAAACAATTATTAAAGTAACAGTATATAGGTTAATTCTTTTTTTCAAGATAAGATGGGATATTATTAAAAAAATAAAACCATTATAAAAATTTCCAATTTTTAATTCTGCGCCTAAAAAACTGGACAATCTACCTTCCATATAAGATACATTTCCCAATATGTTAAATCCAAAAATAAATTCAAAATATATATCAAAAGTAACTATAAGAAAAAAAATAAACCAGATATTTAGTATATTATCAAAATATTTTTTAGAGCTAAAAATTAAATAATATTTAAGGGCAAAAACAAATATAAAAAAGCGAATAAAACCAATTTGCCTTTCAAAAGAAAAAACGTCTCCAGTATTAAAAAAAATATTTAAGATTAAAATACAATAAAAAAATGAAAGTAAAATAAAAAAAATATTTTTATATTCGGGAAATATTTTTTTTCTATAAATTTCTATAATAAAAAAAATATCTATTAATATAACTGCTAAATTTATGAATAAGGATCCAGATAATAGACACAAGGGAAGAATACATATTATCAAATATGGAATTATTTTTATATCATTTTTTTTTTTTAAAAATAAAAAATCTTTTAACATTACTTTAATAGGAATAGTTTTAGCATGCAAAGTAAAATTAAAAAACCATCCCTAAAAGCACTAACTTTTTTTTTACCGGCAATACGAGGTCTTTCATAAGATGAAATGTCTAAAAATTTTAGACCAAATTTTTTTGCTTTTATTGGTAGCTCCACACATAGCCTAAAATCTTTTTCTTTAACAGAAAGTTTCTTAAAAGATGATGTTCTACCCATAGTGTAAGTGTAAAGTATGTCTGAAATAGGTAAATTAAATAATATTTTACCAATTAAACTGAAGATTTTATTTCCTGTCCAGGTAAGTAAAGTATCATCTTCGCTACCAGAATTTTTTAAATACCTAGATGCAAACAAAAAATCTAAATTTTTTTCCTGCATAAGCTTCATCATATCGGGCAGCTCACTAGGATTAAAAGAGCCATCAGCATTAAATATACAAAAAAATTCATTTGTGTCACTTTCAATACCCTCTGTAATAGCAGCACCATATCCAAGATCTTTTTGAAATAAGATTTCAACAGGATATTTTTTAATAGCATTTATAGTATCCAGGTCATTTTTAGAGAGACATATTTTTAATTTATAGCCTAAACTATTTTTTAAAATTTCATCCAGAACTGTCGGTAAAGATTCCATTTCATATTTTGCTGGAATTATTAAAGTTAGATTATTCATGCATTTTCAAGTATATGATTTTGTATTTAAATGAAAGATATTTTAATATAGAATAGAATTTTATTAATCATAATGAATATTTTAATTACAGGTTGTGCAGGGTTTATTGGTTTTAGTTTAGCACAAAAATTACTATCTAATAAAAAGCATAAAGTTATTGGAATAGATTCAATCGACAATTACTATAGTGTAAAATTAAAAAAAGATCGTCTAAATATTTTACATTCACAAAAAAATTTTAAATTTTATAGATTTAATTTAAAAAACAAAAAAAAAACAAATGAAGTGTTTAAAAAAAATAAAATAGATTGTGTCTATCATCTTGCAGCCCAAGCAGGTGTAAGGTTTTCTTTTGAAAAACCTGAAAAATACCTAAATGATAATATTTATGGATTTTATAATATTTTAGAAAATTCAAAAAATTATAAAGTAAAAAAATTTTTTTTTGCATCGTCAAGTTCAGTATATGGAGACACAAAAAAATTACCTGTTAGAGAAAACTATGCGCTAGATGAAAAAAACCTTTATTCATTGACTAAAAGTTTTAATGAAAAATTAGGAAAAATTTATTCACAAAAATATAATATGAATATTTGTGGACTTAGATTTTTTACAATTTATGGTGAGTGGGGAAGGCCAGATATGTTTATGATGAAATATATAAACTCATCTATAAATAAAAATTTATTTACATTATATAATTTTGGAAATCATAAGCGAGATTTTACTTATATAAAAGATGTTGTCTTTCTTTTAGAAAAGCTTTTATTTAAAAAATTAAAGAATAAATTTTGCTCAATTAATATATCATCATCTAATCCTTATAAACTTAGTAAAATTATGAATGAGATTAATTTATATTTTAAAAAACCCAAAATTATAAAACAAGAACGAGATATAGCGGATGTATTAAATACTCATGGATCAAATATAAAATTAAAAAAAATTATTGGAGAATATAGATATACCAACATTAAAATTGGAATTAAAAATTTATGCGAGTGGTATAAAAAATATTATAAATTAAAAATTTAAAAGTAAATTTTGAATAAAGTAAACTTAGTCTATTATTGGTCACCACATATAAATCAACAAGTAGCAACTGTTAAGGCTGTTAGAAATTCAATATTATCAATTAAAAAATTTGGAAATAAAAAATATAAACCAATAATTATCAATGTTTTTGGTGAATGGAACGATCAAAAAGAAGATTTAATTAAAAAAGGAATTGATTTTGTAGATCTATTAAATTTAGATATAAAACTTCCAATAAATGGTTTTTTAAAAAGCAGAATTTTTTATATCCTAATAAGCTTACTTTCAATACCAAAGCTAATTTTTTTAATAAAAAAAAATAAACCAGATTTTGTTATTGGTCACCTTATAGTTTTCCCTATTTTATTTGTTAGTCATTTTTTTAAGCATAATAGTTGTAAATTTATCTTAAGAATTTCTGGTCTCCCAAAATTAAATTTGTTTAGAAAATATTATTGGAAAATGTTATCTAAAAATCTTTATTGCATTACTACACCAACTTACTCAACAAAATTGCTAATGGAAAATGAAAAAATTTTTGGAAATATAAAAATTTTAGTCTTAGAAGACCCAATTTTTATTATGAGAGATATTGCAGCAACAAAAATAAAAAAACAGAAATATAAAAAAATTAATGAAAAAAATATAATATCTGTAGGAAGATTAACGGTGCAAAAAAATTTTGGTTTACTAATTTTGGGTATTTCAAAACTTTACACGAAGTATCCTAAATTAAAATTAATAATTCTAGGTTCTGGTGAAAAAAAAGATGAATTAAATAAAATGATCATTAACCAATTGCCAAATGATTTAGTAAAAATAATTCCTTATTCATCAAATATAAGTGATTTTTATATAAAATCTGAAATTTTTATTTCTACAGCTTTGTGGGAGGATCCTGGGTTTGCCATCTTAGAAGCTGCCATGTATAATTTAACAATTTTATCGAGTGATTGCCTAAGTGGTCCTAAAGAGTTCCTAAACAAAAATAAAAGGGGGTATGGATTTACGAATGGAAATATTTCTGAATTTATAAAAAATTTAGATTTAGTACTAAGTTTAAAAGAAAATGATAAAGAAAATTTTAACAAAAAAATTTTAGCAAAAAAATATTGTAAAAAATTTACTATTTTCAATCATTATAAAAAATTAGAAAAAATTTTATTTTAGCAAAAAGAATTTATATACTTTAAATAATTGCTTAAATTTTTATCAAAGTCATATCTTTTAAGTCCTTCATAGCATAGCTTAATTTTTTTATTATTATTTTGTTTTTGAGATTTTATTAATAATGTTGAAAGTTTCTTGTAGTCTCCAACCTTGAAAAGATTTCCAAATTTTCCATCAGACAGTATTTCCCTTGGACCAGTTGAGCAGTTTGAGGAAATTATAAATTTTTTCATTACGGCAGCTTCTAGTAGTACATTTGGTAAGCCTTCATATTTTGAAGATAATAAAAAAATGTCTGCTTGTTTGATGTATGGATATGGATTTTTCTTATAATCTAAAAGAGTAATTTCATTTTGTAAATCATTTTTATCTATAAAGCTTCTCAATTTATTTTTCAAACATCCCCTACCAATTATAACAACTTCAAATGAATCAATTTTAAATTTATCTTTGATATATTTTATAGATTTTAAAATAGTAATTTGATCTTTTTGATCAACAAAGCGTCCAACATTAATTAATTTAGTTTTTCTGTTTACAGAAAATATATTGGGAACCTTTTCTTTTGACATCTTTAATATATTTTTTTTATCCAGAGGATTAAAAATACATTTACTTGATAATTTAAATTTTTTGTCAAATATTTTTTTAAAATCTTCACTATTAACTACTACACCGCTTGCAAATGATATAATTTTTTTAAATATCAAAAATTTAAATTTATTATTTGACCACCCTAAAGGTGATGAGTTAGCCCTAACTACAATTTTTATATTGAATAATTTTGCTATTAGAATAGCGTAGATGTTTGCCTGAAAAGAAAAAATTATTCTCTCTTTATTTTTGCACAATAAAAAAAAAAATAATTTAATTAAGCAAAATAAATATTTAATATTTCTAGAGGTAAAATTCTCTACATTTATAAATGGAGTGACTAATTCTGTCTTTTTTAGTTTGTCTTTATATTTTTTTCCTGAAGTTATTAAATATACTTTTTTAAGGTTATTAGAAAAATGTTCTGCTATATAGAAGAGGTTCTTTTCAACACCTCCACTTTCAATAGAAGGTATAAAAATAATAATTTCTTTATTTAACATTCATTTTTACCTAACAAAAAAATATAAAAAGCGCTATAAGTAATTATTAATGTGTCTAATTAGTGTTATAATACCTTTTTATAAAAAACATCAATTTATTGAAAAATCAGTTGACTCCGCCATCAACCAATTATTTAAAAATATAGAAATAATCATTATTCACGATGATCCAAGTGATAAAGATTTTTTTTTAATTGAAAGAATTAAAAAAAAAGACAAAAGAATAAAAATAATTAGAAATACAAAAAATTTTGGAGCAGGTATAAGTAGAAATTTGGGAATTACCGTTTCAAAAGGTGAGTATATTGCATTCCTAGATGCTGATGATGTGTGGTATCCTGATAAATTAACACTACAGATTGATTTTATGAAGTCAAAAAATGTTGAATTCTCCCATACTTCTTACGAGATAGTTAATGAGAATGGAAAAATATTATCAGAAAGGATATCTCCGGCACAATTAGAATTTAACCAACTGATTAAATCATGCGATATAGGTTTATCTTCAGTAATTTTAAAAAAAACTATTATAAAAAATTTTGAGTTTCCATCATTAAAAACGAAGGAGGATTATGTTTTTTGGTTAATGCTGTCTAAATCAGGAATTAAGATTTATTCATTAAATAAGATATTAATGAAATGGAGAAAATTAGACAATTCTTTGTCTAATAATATTATCCAAAAATTAATAGATGGATTCAGAGTTTATAATATATATTTAAAATATAATTTTATCCTATCTCTTAAATGTTTATTTATTTTATCTGTAAATTTTATTATAAAAAAAAATAGATTATGAGCTATTTAGTAACTTTTTTAATGATACCAATAGTAATATTTTTAAATAAATATTTGATAAAAAAAGATATATTGCTAAATGACACAGGTGATAAACATCAAAAATTTTCAATAATAAAAAAAGTCCCTTTAATTGGAGGTTTTTTTATTTTGATATTTATTTTTTTGTTTGAATTTGATATTTCTTTTAAAGCATTAGCTTTATTAACCTTTTCTATTGGTTTATTTTCAGACTTAAGTTTATTGAATTCTCCTAAAATAAGAATTTTGCTTCAATCTTTTTTTATTTTCATTTTTTTATTTTATACAGATGTGCGATTAGAAAATTTACGAATAAACTTTTTAGAAAATGTATTAAAAAATGATTTATTCAATCATCTGTTCATAACTTTTTGTATAGTTGTAATTATTAATGGAACAAATTTTATAGATGGCATGAATGCAAATGTATTATTTTATTATTTTATAACTTTTTTTATTATTTTAAAACTAGACAGTAATTACAATTTATTTTTTTCACGTGAAGCTTTTAATATTCTTATTCTGCTTTTATTGATTCTAATAATTCTAAATTTATACTCAAAATTATTTATGGGTGATAGTGGTAGCTACCTAATAAGTCTTATGGCAAGCTATTTCTTAATTAATTTATATTTGATGAATCAATTTATATCTCCATTTTTTATTGTCTTATTGTTATGGTACCCCGCATATGAAAATTTATTTTCTATTCTAAGAAAATTTAATTTAGGAAAATCTCCAATGAAACCTGATAATGATCATTTACATCACTTAATAATGAAATTTTTAAAAAATTATTTTAAAAAAAATACTTCTAATAATTTGACCAGTTTGATCATTAATAGCTTTAATTTTATCACAATTTATTTGGGTTTTATAAATATTAGAAACACACAAATGCAAGTTCTATTAATTTTGTTCAATATTATCATTTATAGTATTGTTTATTTTCGCTTGTATAAAACAAAAAGATAAAAAAATAACTTATATTAAAAATTAAAATTTATAGAAATGATTGTTAATTTTATTTACTTACTTATTGTCTCATTATCTTCAATCGGTTTTGGAGTTATGCTTTTAAAAAAAACAAACACTACAAGCGAAGAATTCTATAATTATGGAATTTTTGGAATTGTGGGTCTTTTTTTTTTAAATTTAAGCTCCTATACATTTAGCCTGATAAGTCAGATTAATTCATCAATAAATTTATTAATTATACTTCTGGGAGTATTTTTTTTTATTTTAAATTTCAAAAAAATAAATATTAAATTTTTTTACTTGTATGGTTTAATTTTTGTTTTATTATTTTTTGCTATCTTGATAGGTAAACCCCATGATGATTTCCACTATTATCATTTTCCATATATTTACTATTTAATTAATTCTGATTTTATTTTTGGAATAGGACATGTTAATCATGGATTTAGAGCGCCATCTTCAATTTTTTATTTAAATGCAATTTTATTTAATAAATTTACAGGATATGGAACATTTCATTTTGGGGCTGCATTGTATCTGTTATTTGCAAATCTTTATATAATCGAAAAAATAAAATTTTATTTAGGTAAAAATAAAAATTTTATTATATTTTTGATTTCAATTTTTATTTTTTCTAATATTTTTTTTTACAGAATTGGTGAACATGGAACAGATCGCTCAGCACAAATATTATCATTAATTTTTATTTTTGAAATTTTCATACTTTTCAACTTAAAAAAAAATATAAATGAAAGAATTAAAATAATGCTAATTTTACTCGGTTTAATTATATCACTAAAGGCTTTTTATATATTATTTTTTATTTTTCCAATAATAATAATCGGACATTTATTTTTCTCTTTAAAAAAAAATTTTCATGAAATTATAAAATTAACTTTTTTAAACTTTTTTTTTATTTTATTTATGATTAATTTTTTATTAATCTTATGTATTAATTTTATTAATACTGGATGCTTCATTTACCCTGTAGGAATTTCATGTATTAATGATCTTCCATGGTCTATCGGCACTGCAGAAGCAGATAAAATGAAAAATTGGTATGAGTTATGGTCAAAAGGTGGGGCAACACCTAATATGAGAGTATCCAATCCATCAGAATATTTGCAGCAATTTAATTGGGTGGGTAACTGGTTTAGAATTTATTTTTTAAATAAAGTAAGTGATTTTATTTTGGGTCTGACATTAACTTTCCTAATCATTTTTTTTACATTTAAGTTAAATTTTAAACTCTCTAGGTATAAATTTAGTGCTTTATTAATATGTTTGGTAATTTTGATACTAGAGTGGTTTTATAATCATCCAGCGCTTAGGTATGGTGGTTATAGTTTATTTGCTGCAATGTTTTTTGTTTACTTGTCTTCGTTAAGTTTTAATAAACACTCAAACTTAAAAAAATTTAAAACAGGTATTAATTACATGGTAATATTAGCTTTAGTCGTATTTCTCGGTAGGAATATAAATAGAGTTAATAAGGAGGTGACACAATACAACTACAATCCATTAATAGAATTTAACTACTCTATAATAAACGATGACTTTAGAATTTCAAAACAAATTAATCATTTAAAAGAAAGCTTATATTGTAAAAAAATAAATAATGAGAAATATTTTTGTAAAAAATATGAATTACAAATTAACAACTTAACATTAAATAAACTATTTATATCTAGAGATGATTAAAAAATTAACGCTATTTATTATTTCAATTTTTGATTATTTTTATCAAAAAAAAATAATTAACTTTCTTAAAAATCAAAACTTTATTATTGATGTAATAATAGATGTCGGTGCACATAAAGGTGAAACAATTATGTTATTTTTGAAAAATTTTTACCCAAGTAAAATTATTTCATTTGAAGCAAGTCCTAAAAATTTTTCAGAATTAAATAAAAAAATTAACAAAATTAGACAAAAATTTCCAAAAACAAAAATTATCATAGAAAACAAAGGTTTGGGCGAATTTAAAAAATTTCATGAATTTAAGCAAGTAAATGAAAGCTCATCCTCAACTTTTGCAAAAATAAATTTTGATTCTAATTATTATAAAAAGAAAAAATTTTATTTAGGAATTAAAGAAAATAAAGATTACTTTAAAACTCAGACCATTGAGGTAATACCTTTGGCAAGTTATTTAAATGATATAAATATTAATAAAATTGATATTCTAAAAATAGATACTGAAGGATATGAATATGAAATTCTTAAGGGTTTAAATAGTAATTTCTCAAAAATAAAGCTTATTTTTTTTGAGCATCATTATGAGAATATGATTAGTAAAAGTTATACCTTCACAGATATAAATAGACTTTTAGTTTCAAACAATTTTCAAATGATTTTTAAAAGTAAAATGCCATTTAGAAAAACGTTTGAATATATATTTATAAATAAAATTAAATAAAATAAATTTATGAAGGCCAGTATAATTGTTATAAACTACAACTCAGAGAAATATATTGAGCAATGTTTAAACTCATTAATTAATCAGTCATATGATAATATTGAAATTATCTTTTTTGATGATTGTTCAACAGATAAGTCACTAGATGTGGCCAAACAATTTAAACAAGTAAAGATTTTAAAAAATTTAAGCGAAAAAAGAACAAAATATGGAAGTTTTAATCAAATGTTTGGCTTAAGAGAATCTTATAAAGCTAGTAAAGGAGATATAATTTTTACTCTTGATAGTGATGATTTTTATAATTTAGATAAAGTTCGATCCATAATACAAGTATTTAAAGATACTAGTAAAAAAATTATTGTGGATATGCCAACAATTGTTGCAAATGATAAAAAATATTTAATGCAAAACAGAAATTTAAGTAAAATACCTACATTTAATCATTTTAATTTTTTCCCCCAGCAAAGCTGTTTTTCATATAGACGGCATGTATTTGCTGATTTATTAGAAGATGTTTTTTTTTTAAAATATCCAAATGTTTGGTTTGATTTTAGAGCATCAATATATGGCAATTATATCATTAAAGACTTTAGTATTTTAGATGAGTATCTAACTTATTATAGAAAAACACAAAAAAACGTATCATCTAATTTTGATAAGTTCTCAGATAAATGGTGGTCAAGACGTTTAGAATATCATCACTATGAACAAGAGTATTTAAAAAATAAAAATATAAAAATAAATACTAATATTGATTTTTATATTACAAAACTTATTAACTATTTAAAAAATGATAAAAAAGAAAAAAAATAAAATAGAATTTATTATATTATTACTGTTCTTGTTTGTTCTTATATTTACATTTGAAATACCTAGAAAATTTTTTAACGTTCTACGGCTTACATACGATGAGAGATTAAATATAAGTTATGATTTTTGTTCTACCCGATCAGTTGGATTTATAAATTATGTCAAAAGTAAGCATGATATTAAAACTAGCATAAATTTTATAAAATATACAGGTGTTAGAAATCCAAATTGGATTTTTTTTAAGAGACATTATAAACAAGATGACAAATTACACATTTTATTAAATTATAATAACGATAATGAAATATTTTTAGAAAAGATTGATAAAGATACTTTTAGATACAAGTTTGATCCCAAATATAATCATAGAATTTTTAAAAAAATTATTATAGAAAATTTCAAAAATTCAGACATTCATGAAATATCGATCCAAAATAATTTAAGTATTTCTAAAAATATAGTTATAGCTAAAACAAATTCTAAAATAAGCAAATCTAATGCTGAGGTTTATTTAAGTGAATCTAATAATAAAATGATGCAATCTATGCAAAAGCAAGAGAAAAATATAATCATCAAAGTTAAAAAAAATCAAGATAAATTAAATAATGATCTAAAAATTAAAATTAAATTAGAACACATTTATAATATTAGAGACTATGATATAATTGAAAAAATTAATAATTGTTATTTGGTTGTTAGAAAATGATTGAAATTTTTAATATATTTATTTTTGTTCTTTTAGTTTCATTGTTAATTTTGCCAAATAAATCTCTTCTAGTTAATTTAAATAAAAAAAATATAAAATATTCAAACTTTGAAATTTCATCACTAAATCTCTTGATAATATTAAATATTCTGTGGTTTTCTTCAGTCGTTGACATTAGCAAATTTTATGTTTTTTTAGTTATTTTGTCTTTTACGACAATTAATACAATTATGTTGCTTCATAACTTTAATAAAAAAGATGTATTTAAAGGTGAAATCATAAGTTATTTATTAATTTTTATTATTACTTTTTTAATATCTATAATAATTGCGCATGATTTATTTTTTAGTCATGATGTAAGACTTTTTTGGTTTGAAAAAACGATAATGTTTTATAATGATTTTTTTGTAACAAGTGATGACACAATAAAACCTGAATATCCACATTTTGGAACTTATCTCTGGGCTTTTTTTTGGAAATTTAATTTTTTAGATTATGAATATTTTGGAAGAATTTTTTACGCATTTATCTATACATTTTCAATTTATTTTTTAATCAATAAGATTAAATTTAAAAAGGAATTTATTAAATACTTTATATTTATTTTTATAATTTTTTTGACTTTAAAGATTAAATGGTTTGATGGTAGGCAAGATATATTATTATTTAGTTTTAACTTATTTGCTTTTGCTTTCTTACATGAGTTGATTTTTAATAAATCAACGCAAAAAATTCATGTAGTTGGATTTTTGTTAACAGTTAATCTTTTGATATGGATCAAAATAGAGTCAATTCTTTACATTTTTTCATATTTTATTGTAATTTTGTATTATATCAGAGGTCATAGAAAATTAGTCTTATTATTTAGTATTATTTTTTTACTATCAATTAAATTTCTTTTTTATGAATATTACAACATTGAAGCACACATACACAGTGATGTCTTTGCAACTAATTTTTTTACTTATATTAAAAATTTAGATTTACTAGCAAGAGTGTCTCAAGTATTTCTTTGGTATTTTGTTGGAATTATTAGAAACCCAATTTTACTAATATCTATTATATTTTTATTTTTTATTTTTTTAGAAAATAAAAAATATTTTATCAAACATTCATATTTATTTTTAATTTATTTTATAATATCTATTGGAATTTTCTTTGTTTATACAATAACGACTTATGATTTCCCTTTTCATATGATAGGATCTTTTGGTAGGGTTTTTCTACAATTTTCAATGATTTTTTTAATTCCCATATTAAAATTTTTTGAAAACAAAAAAATGATTTAATGATTTATGAAAAAAATTTTAATTATTGGAAAAAGAAGTCTTATAGGAAATTCCCTAAATAAACTGTTATCATATCGTTATAATATAAAATTAATCAGTTTTTCTAATTTTATTAAACTAAAAGATAATGAGTTAAGAAATTTTAGATTTGTTATTAACTGCTCTTTAAATAAAAAATATATTTCCAATAAATACAATCTTAAACATGATAACGATCTATTTATTTCAAAAAAAATAAAAAAATTAGATATAATTCAAATTATGTTAAGCTCAAGAAAAGTATATAGACCAAGAGCTAACATAAAAGAATATTCAAAAACTCTGGGTATTGATTTTTATGGAAAAAATAAAATTATCACAGAAAATAAATGTAAAAAAATTAAAAATAATTTTTTAATATTAAGAGTGTCCAATATATTAATTAGCTTGGAAAACAAAAAAAATCGTTTACATAAAACTTTTTTAGAACATTTTATAGATTACCTCACAAAAGATAATTTTCTTATTAATAGAAATAGTTTTAAAGATTTCATTACAATAAAACAATTTTCAAAAATAATCTGTTTAATAGTGTCCAAAGATCTTAAGAAAGGAATTTTTAACGTATCTTTAAAGCACAAAATCTATACTTATGAAATGTTGAATTGGTTGACTAAATTTAAAAAAGATAAAATAAAAATTATATATACAAAGCAAAAAAATGACGATTCGTTTACTTTGAATAACGATAAATTATGTAAGAAATTAGACCTTAAGCTTAAAAAAACTGATGTTAAAAACTATTGTTATGAGTTAAGTAGTATGTACTTTCAATGAAAAAAAAAAAAGCTTTAATATTTGGGATTACTGGTCAAGATGGATCATTCTTAGCAGAATTTCTTTTGAAAAAAAATTATACTGTCCATGGAGTTAAGAGGAGATCCTCATCTTTCAATACTGGAAGAATTGATCATCTTTACCAGGACCCACATGTCACTAAAAGATCCCTTTTTTTATATTACGGTGATATTACTGACGCTATTTCTGTTTCATCAATAATTAAAAAAGTCCAACCAGATGAAATTTATAATTTAGCAGCACAATCTCATGTGGCTGTATCTTTTGAAGTGCCCGAATATACTGCTAATGCCGATGGCTTAGGAGCTTTAAGAATATTGGAAGCTATTAAATTTCATGGATTAGAAAAAAAAACTAAATTTTATCAAGCGGGTACATCAGAAATGTATGGAAAAGTAATTGAAGTGCCACAAAATGAAAAAACTCCTTTTTACCCTAGAAGTCCTTATGGTGTTGCAAAAGTTTATGCACATTGGATAACTGTTAATTATAGAGAAGCCTATAATATTTTTGCATGTAATGGTATTTTATTTAATCATGAAAGCTTTGTTAGAGGTGAAACTTTTGTCACTAAAAAAATAATTATGGGTTTATGTAGAATTAAACTAGGAAAACAAAAAAAATTATTTTTAGGAAACTTAGAAGCAAAACGTGACTGGGGTCATGCAAAAGATTATGTTGAGGCAATGTGGAAAATGCTTCAAAGAAAAACTCCATCTGATTATGTAATTTCAACTGGAAAACAGTATTCTGTTAAACAATTTATTAATTTGGCATTAACAAATTTAAATATTCAATATTATTGGAAAGGTAAAGGTGTCCATCAAAAATGTTATGATAAAAAAGGTAATTGTATTATTGAATGCGATAAGGCTTATTTTAGACCTTTAGAAGTAGACACCTTGTTGGGAGATTCAAAAAAAGCTAAAAAAGAACTAAATTGGAAACCTAAATATACTTTCGAAAGTTTGGTATCTGAAATGATTGAAGAAGAATTAAAAACATTCACTAATTAGTATATATGAAAAATATTATTGTAATCACTGGTGGTGCTGGTTTTGTTGGATCAAATTTAATAGAATATTTATTAGATAGAACAAAATTTGATATAGTAAGTATAGATAATTATTCAACTGGTAGTAAAAAAAATCATAAAAAAAATAAAAGAGTTAAGTACCACAACTCAAATACAAAAAATATTTCAAAATTATTAAATCTGCATAAAAAAAATATTAATTCAATTTTTCATTTTGGAGAATTTTCTAGAATATATCAGAGTTTTTCTAAAATGAATGAATGTATCGACTCCAATACAATTGGATCACATGAAGTATTTAATTTTTGCTTGATTAATAAGATTAAACTTATTTATTCAGCTACCTCTGCTAGTATTGGAAATAATGGTAATGATAAAAACTTGTCACCATATGCATTTACTAAAGCAAAAAATTTAGAGATGTTAGAAAATCTAAAGCGTTGGTATAAATTTAAATTTGAAGTTATTTATTTTTATAATGTTTATGGACCCAAACAAATTAGTACAGGAAGTATGGCTACTGTTATAGGAATTTTTGAAAATCTATACCTGAACAAAAAGCCACTCACAATTGTGAGACCCGGGACTCAGTCCAGAAGATTTACCCATATTTCAGATACTATTCAAACCTGTTTTTATGCTTGGAAAACAAATAAATGCAAGCATTACAGTATTTCAAATAAAAAAAGTTATTCAATTTTTAAAGTTGCAAAAATGTTTAAATCAAAAATTAAACTACTTCCTAAACGAAAAGGAGAAAGATACTCCTCTGCATTAGCAAATATAAATTTATCAAATAAAGTTCATAAGCATTTTGGTACTATTCAATTAAGTGATTATATTGACAATTTCTTAAGAAATCATAAAAAATTAAGATAAATTTTAATTAAAAGCTTGTTTACAATAAGATTTATTTAGATATAACACTGTTGCCGGTGATTATTGCGAAGGGGTTATACCCGATCCCATTCCGAACTCGGAAGTCAAGCCCTTCAGCGCCAATGGTACTTTGTCTTAA
>MDTF01010121.1_pt1 | contig 29949 bp, 29 predicted proteins | sample 811191 | NCBI WGS metagenome assembly MDTF01 (sample SAMN05326649, study PRJNA326480) | marine metagenome | isolation source: seawater | place: Southern Ocean | collected 2011 | reverse complement strand
CTTAATAAAAAATTACAATATAGACCCGATTGATTTTCTAGATAAGACTCACACCATAAGTAATTTTAAAGATCTTGTTATTCCTATGCCTAGCTTAAAGGAAACATTAACGCTCGCTGATGGTAAGAGGATTATTTATACAAATGCTCCGAAAAATTATACCAACCAAGTTCTGAATATATGTGAGATTGAAGAATATTTTGATGAAGTTTTTACTATCGAGGATTCTGATTTTAGACCAAAACCAAACAAAGACTCTATGAAATTATTCATAAAAAAATACAATATTAGGGAGGCTTATTTTGTAGATGACGTAAAGGAAAATCTTAAAACTGCCAAACAATTTGGATTAGCTACAATATGGCTAACAAGCAATGAGGATAACCCTATATATATTGATAAGAAAATATCCAAACTAAGAGATTTATTTAGTTAGTAATCTTTTTAAGTAAAGAAAGTCTCTCTTGATATATCAACTTTTTGATATCCTCTCCAGAGTTTGAAAGATCTACCTCACTTTTTAATTGCCTTATCTCCTCGGTAAATAGATCTAGGAAGATCTTAATATCCTCAAAATGTTTTAAATCTACATGATGAAATGTTGTCCTAAATACAGAAAGTATATTCAAAACTTCCAATATTATATTTGGGCGCCTATAAAAATCAAACCGATATAAACAATCTAATTTTTTTTCTGCGCTAAGCAATAAAAAGCCTCCAAGATTTTGTTCTTCATCTACCAAACTTTTCAATATTTTACGATTTGTACTAGAAAATTTTAGGTGCTTTAATAAGTGGCCCTGTTCCTCTATCGTCTTTATATTGCTTAAACCTTTGAAAAAATATGGTGCTATTATCAACATAATAATTTTCGATTGAGTTGCCAATAATTTGGAATTATTTTTGATTGCTAGACCTAAGCTAACAAAGTTTTTTGATTTTTGTTTAATTAAAGATGGGGAATCTGAAGGTGAATTAAGTCCTGGGAAAATTTCATTCAAGGCGCCTGATTCACAAAGGTAATGAATCATAATATCTGGATTCTCACCTTCTAATCCTTTTGTTACTTCAGCTACTACTCGCTCGCCTGATAACGTCTTTAGCTCTCCACTGTCGACCATTTTTTTCATTAACGTTAATGTTTCTTTTTGAACCTTAAATTCAAAATCTAATGATGCAAATCTAGCTACCCTCAAAACTCTTAAAGGGTCTTCACTAAAAGCATCGCTTACATGACGTATTACTTTATTTTTTATGTCATCTACTCCATTAAATGGGTCGTAGATATTTCCTTCTTCATCTTCGGCTATTGCATTTATCGTAATATCTCTTCTTAAAAGATCCTCTTCAAGAGTTACTTCCGGAGATGTATAAAATTTGAAGCCATGATAGCCCTTACCCACTTTTTTTTCTGTTCTTGCAAGAGCGTACTCTTCTTTAGATATTGGGTGTAAAAATACAGGGAAATCTTTCCCGATAGGCTTGTAACCTAATCGAATCATTTCTTCCGGGGCACTTCCCACCACTAGATAATCTCTATCTTTACTCACGATACCCATTAATTTGTCTCTTACTGCCCCGCCGACTAAATATATTTTCATTATGCTGTATCTACCTACCTACTTTTTAAGGTAACTTGGAAGCGATAAGAGTTTTGATTTAAAATGATATGCATCATTCATATCAACAACATTATCAAGCTCCATTGATTTTAAATTATCCTTGGTAATAATTTTATATGGCAATAGCTCTATTAGGGTCACTATTATATTGGAAAGTAATTTATTAAGTGGGACTATAAAGACTTTCCTTTTATCAACTTTTGCTATTAATTTGATAATTTCAATAAAATTATAGGCTTTGGGGCCAGCAACGTTATATGTTTTACCGAATGATTTATTATCATTAATGCTCAGAATAATAATATCGATTAAATCTTTAACATAAATAGGTTGAAATTTAGCATTTGGTGATACAAGGAAAATGATAGGTAAGTAGGTAACCATTTTTCTAAAAAGATTAATAAATATATCGTCTTTACCAAATACAATTGAAGGCCTTAAAATAGTCCAAGATCTATTTTTAAGGATACTTTTAATTTCTTCTTCGCCTTCATACTTTGATTTAAGGTATCTGCTTGGGGCATGCTTAGTGGATTGAATTGCTCCGAGATGAATAAAGTGACTGATATTATTTTTCTTTACGGCTATAGCAATTTTTTTTACCCAGTCTTTATGAACAAAATAAAATGAGAGAGATTTTTTTTCATGAAGAATTCCAACCAAATTAATAACAACATCTGATTCTTTTAATAATTCAGAGATGTCTGCTGACTCATTAATCTCTATTATTTTAACTCTAGGTAATTCTTTAAATTTATTTGCTTTGCTAAGTTTTCGAGTAAAGATATTAATACTAAAATTCTTTTTTGCAAGGCTGCCAACTAGCTCTGTGCCAATAAATCCTGTGCCGCCAAAAATTGATACTGTTTTCATCCTCTTAAAAGTGCACCACTCTTAAAAGAAAATACATAATACCGAAAAAGACACCAAAATATATTGAGTAATTCATAATTGAGCGAATAATGAATATATATTTTTTATTCTTAGTGACTACATAAAACATACTGAGTGTGACCAAAGTAATGAGTAGAAAAATTAGTATGAGAATAAAAATCATTGTGTTTTATTTGACCTTTCATTGTTAAATTCTTTGGCTATTGATAGATAATTCTTAGCTAACTCAGCCATTTCAATATCGTTATCGTCTAAATTTTCTAATGACCATGATTGTGGATTTTCTACAAGCGCCCTAAGCAATTTATTGTTTAACTCGTGTCCCGATTTATATGCAGTAAATTTTCCAATAATGGGACTACCCAACATATACAAATCCCCGACTGCATCGAGTATTTTATGTCTTACAAATTCATCTGAATATCTTAATCCATCTTCATTAATAATCTTATATTCATCTAGTACTATTGCATTATCTAGTGAGCCGCCCCTTGCTAATCCATTGGTTCTTAAGTATTCAACCTCTTGCATGAACCCAAATGTTCTAGCTCTACTTATTTCTTTAACATAGGAGTCTTTAAAGAAGTCTATACAAACATGGCTATCTTTATCCTTAAATGCAGGGTGAAGAAAATCAATCATAAAGTCAATAATAAATCCTTTATGAGGTTCAAATTTAGCTAATTTATCTCCCTCTGTAACCTCAATCAATTCGGTAATTACAACAAATTTTTTAGGTTTTTTTTGGGTTTTTATTATGGCTGATTTTATCAAATGGATGAATGCAATTGAACTACCATCCATTATTGGAATTTCTGAGCCATTAACATCTATTATAATATTATCAATTCCTGAAGCAGAAAGAGCAGACATAATATGTTCAACTGTAGAAATTTTTAATTGGTCGGTACCAATTGTGGAGCATAATTTAGTCTCAGTGACCATAAATGGAGATACCTGAATGTGTATTGGAGTTTTTTGATCGCTCCTAGTAAAAATTATTCCTTGGTCTTCATTAGCTGGATATAATGTCAGTGTTACTTTCTCTCCTGTATGAAGTCCTACGCCTGTTGTACTAACTGAATTTGTAATTGTACGTTGAAGTATCATTTATTTTTTTCTGAGATAGGCTGGAATATCATATTCATCATCGCCAAAGTTATTTGGTTGATTATGAAATTCTTCCGAGTTATTACTAAATACATTTAACTCCTCGTCTTCATCTTTTTTAGCTCCTGAGCTTAATATTTCTGATTCATCATAATTATATTGAGAGGTTATATTTACTGGATCGGGAGACTCATTCTTAACACCTGATAGTCCAGTTGCAACCATTGTTACCCTAATACCACTTGCAATAGAATCATCAATCACATTCCCCACTATGATATTTGCATCTTCTGCGGCATATTGCTTAACTACATTCATAATTTCAAAATATTCCTTCATTTTGAAGTCTTGGCTTGCTGAAATATTTACCAATATGCCTTTAGCATTATTTAAATTTACGTCTTCAAGGAGTGGGCAAGCCATAGCTGCTTTCGATGAAATTAATGCTCGATCTGATCCGTCGGCATATCCTGAGCCAATCATTGCCATGCCCATCTCACTCATTACTGTTTTCACATCAGCGAAGTCAACATTAATAAGGCCAGGACTGTTGATAATTTCAGCTATACCTGCAACTGCACTTAACAGAACATCATTAGCAGCACCAAATGCGTCAATAAATGTAACATCTTCACCAAGCACACCCATCAACTTTTCATTTGGAATGACTATTAATGAGTCAACGTAGTTGACCAATTCATTAATGCCATCTTTAGCAACTTGGCTTCTACTTCCCTCAAAGTCGAATGGCTTTGTAACAACCGCAATTGTAAGAATACCCATTTCTTTTGCAATTTCTGCAATAACAGGCGTAGCTCCAGTACCAGTTCCTCCGCCCATTCCAGCAGTAATAAATAGCATATCTGCACCGTCAATTGCTTGAATAATTTTCTCTCTATCATCTATTGCTGCCTGCTTACCAGTATCTGGCCTCGAACCAGCCCCCAAACCTTTTGTTAGAATTTCACCGATTTGTATGATTGAACTAGCTTGACTCTTTTTTAGTGCCTGAAGATCAGTGTTTACACACATAAATTCGACGCCCATTACATTCTTTTCAATCATATGGTCTACTGCATTACCTCCACATCCACCAACGCCAAGAACCTTTATATTGGCTTCCTGTGATTTTTTTTCAACTACTTCAAACATATATAACTCCATGTTTCATTAAAAATTCCCCTGAAACCACATTTTCATTCTCTTGAAAATCTGACTTATTGAATTTCCATTCAACTTATCATTTAACTGTTTTTCAAGATCATCCCTACCTATTTTAAGTAGACCGATTCCAGTAGCGTATCTTGGATTTTCTACAACTTGTAATAATCCGTCAATGTCTCTAGGTACCCCTATTCTAACTGGCATTTTGAAAACAGTTTCACCTAGATTTGTTATTCCCTTCATCAATGATGACCCACCTGTTATAACAATACCAGATGCAATAGCATTACCCATTCTACTTCCTAGAAGTTCATTTCTAACTAACTCAAAAAGCTCTGTAATTCTAGGTTCAATTACTTGGGACAATCCTTCGGTTGTAATTATTTTTGGAGCTTGTCCATCAACAAGTGGAATTTCTATTCTTTCATTTGCTGATGCCATATAAGAAACAGCAGAGCCATGAGCAATTTTTATATCCTCTGCTGATTGTGTTGGCGTTCTAAATGCAACAGCAATGTCATTAGTAATTTGATCTCCAGCAATAGGTATAACTGCCGTATGTTGTATTGAACCATTTTTTATAATAGCTATATCTGTTGTTCCACCACCGATATCGACCAAACAAACCCCTAGCTCTTTTTCATCTTTGGTTAGCACGGCTTCACATGAAGCTAACGGCTGAAGAATTAATTCCACTACATCTAATCCACATCTCTTTATGCATTTAATGATATTTTGTGCAGCAGTAATGGCTCCAGACACAATATGCACCTTAACTTCTAAGCGCATACCGCTCATACCTAGTGGCTCACGAACCCCTTCTTGCTTATCAACTATATATTCTTGAGTTAATATATGAAGTACTTGCTGATCCGCAGGAAGTACCATTGCTGAGGCAGTTTCAATAACTCTATCGACATCCATCTGTGATACCTCTGAGTCTTTTACTGCAACCATACCATGTGCATTTGAGCTTTGAATATGACTTCCTGCAATACCAGTATAAACATCTTTTATTTTGCAATCTGCCATTAATTCAGCTTCTTCAATGGCACGCTGAATTGCCTGCATAGTACTTTCAATATTTATAACAACACCTTTCCTTAATCCTTTTGAAATGTGCTGACCTAATCCAATTATCTTTAAGATACCATCAGACTGAACCTCAGAGACAATAACAACAATTTTGGATGTTCCAACATCCAACGCAACTATTAAATTTTTTTCTTCTTTAGCTTTAATCATAAAATATTTTTTTCTTTCAGCTTAATGATTGACCTTACTTTTAATTTTTTTACAGAAAATCCATCCTTATAGCGAAGGTCAACATATTCAATTCTATTTTTTAATTCCGCAAGAATATTTTGATAATTATTTGTAAATAAGTTTAACTTCTTAATGATGTTATCTTTACCTAAAATAACTCTCACCTGATTATCTGTTGTGATTTCCCATGACAACCTTTCAGATAATTTTATTGTACCAACTTGCATCAATTCTTTACTAAGTATTTTATTCATTTCTATAAATTTTGATGTCATATCTATTACAAAAGGCTCATATCCTATGAAACTTGGAAGCTCATCCTGGCTTGCAGCATTAAATATTTCTCCATGATTATTTACCAAACCAACCCTTCCCCACCTAGCAATTGGCTTATGCTCTTCAATTGTAACCACAAGAGTATCTGGAAATTTTTTTCTAATAGCAATCTCTCTAACCCATGCAAGCTTCTTAAATGCTTGTCTTGTTTGATCTAAGTTAATTGAGAAAAAATTTCCCTCAATATATTCATTGGAAATTAAATCAACTTGCTCCTTATCAATATGGTTATATTCACCAATTATTGATATCTCTTTTATTGGTAAATCTAGTCTTGCTAGTAATTGAATAAATACAAGGATAGATAATAAAAAAATAAAAAAATAAATTATTAATGTAATTTTTTTTATATTTTCTAATATGCTAGGCAAGACTTGTCTCTAGTATTTTAATCGTTAACTCTTCAAAACTCATTCCTGCATTATTTGCTGAAATAGGAACGAGACTATGACTTGTCAATCCTGGAATTGTATTAATCTCAATAATAAAAATATTATTATTGCCATCGATTATAAAATCAATCCTTCCCCAGCCGCTGCATCCAAGTAAATTAAATGCCCGTAGACTAATTTCATTTGCTTCCTTGATAATATTTTTTGATAAATCAGTTGGACAAATAAATTTTGTATCATCTCTTGTGTATTTAGCTGCAAAATTATAAAAATCTGTTCCTGTTTGAATTTCGATTATCGGTAATATTTTTTTTCCAACAATAGGTAGTGTATATTCTCTACCGACAACCATTTTCTCGGCAATAACATTATTATCAATAATAATTGCCTCCTGAAATGCCCTAATAAATTCTTTTTCTGAATTTACCTTATTAATGCCAATACTTGAACCAGAGTTTGATGGCTTAATAAAAAATGGAAGATTTAATATACTAACAATTTTCTCATAATCATTTTTACTTTCAACTCTTAAGAATTCTGGGGTGCATAATTTATTATCTCTCCATATTGATTTCGAAATTAATTTATCCATACCCTTCTCTGAGGAAGATTTTCTACTACCTGTATACGGAATATTCATCTCATCCAGGATGCCCTGGACTTTTCCATCCTCACCATCTTTTCCATGAAGACAAATAAACACCCTATTAAAAAAATTTTCTTTTAAATTTTTTAAGTCATAAAATTTTGGGTCAATTGGATGAGCATTGATATCCATTCTATTTAAAGCATCTAAAACAGCCTTGCCACTCTGAAGAGAAATTTCTCGTTCATTAGATGTGCCTCCTAATAGCACAGCTACTTTTCCAAAATTATGGTCCAAATTAATATTCTCCAATAATTTTAATTTCAGTCTCTAATCGAATCTTTGTAATATCTAAAACTTTTTTTATTGTGTAGCTAATTAATTCTTCGATATCAGATGCAGAAGCATCACCTAAATTTATAATAAAGTTTGCATGTTTTTTTGATATTTGAGCTCCCCCTATCGTGAAGCCCTTTAGACCACATTCTTCAATTAGTTTTGCTGCAAAATGATTTTTAGGATTTCTGAATGTTGAGCCAGCTGTTGGCCAATTTAATGGCTGAGATTCCTTTCTTTTTTTTAGTAGCAAGCTAATATCCCTCTCAGCAACCTCCTTTATACCTTTAGGAAATTTCATCCATACAGCCAAAAAATATTCATTTAGCTTTTTCTTATTAGTTACTTTTCTATATTGAGTAATATACTCATATTTAACTCTTTTAAATTGTTTTCCTTCCTCATTGATAACTAAAACATTTTCAACAAAATCCCATGTTTCAAAACCATAACATCCAGCATTCATTGCCAACGCACCACCGATTGTACCTGGTATCCCTGCTAAGAATGCTGAATCTAAAAAGCTATTTTTTGCAATAAATTTTGCTAATTTTGAACAGCTAACTCCTGCTTCAGCATAAAAATAATTTTTATCAATACTTATGCCTGTAAGCCCCCCATACATAATAATTACAGTACCTTTAACACCCCCATCTCTTATAAGTAAATTAGATCCTAATCCAATAAAGGTGAAAGGAGGCGTAAGTTTTTTTATATTAATAGCCTCTCCAAGCATATCTTTGTCAGCGCAAATATATAATTTTTCTGCATTACCGCCAACCCTCCAACTATTATATTTTTTAAGGGAGATATTATTATAAGTTGTATTTTTTTCCATTATTTTGTCAAACCAATAAATTTTTTAGCAAAATTCGCGATTGATCCAGCTCCCATGACAATCAATATACTTTTATCAGCTAGGTTGTTTGAAATTATTTTCTTTGCCCCATCAAAACTTGCTAGGTAAAAATTTTCCTTCTTATTTATATCTTTTATTATTTTAGATGAGGAAATATTTTCTATTACCTGCTCCCCTGCAGAATAAATATCAAACAAGAATAATTTATCTGGTATTTTCAGTGTATGAATAAAATCATCGTAACAATCTCTTGTCCTAGAGTATCGATGCGGCTGAAATACTAACGATATCTCCCTGCCTGGGAATCCTTTTTTTGTTGCCTCAATAACTGCTTTAATCTCAGTTGGATGATGGCCGTAATCATCAATAACCATAATTTCTTTTGTTCCAACTTTTATATTTTTATATATGTCATAGCGCCTTGATACGCCCTTAAAGTCTAATAGCGCTAGTTGGATATTTTTGATTGTCACTCCATTATCCAAGCCAATTGCGATTGCTGCTAAAGAATTATTTACATAATGTATTCCCGGTAAATTAATCGTCACATCAAACTCAGTTTTCTTAAAGTGCTTATCAATAACTGTGAATGACATTTTTTCTTCATGGTGAGTAATATTTACAGCTTGTATCTGTGCATCAATATTTGTTCCATAAGTTATAATTGGTCTGGCAATTAATGGAATTATGCTTTTAACTTCAAGATCATCTAGGCACAAGAAAACTGTTCCATAAAATGGAGTTTGATGAATAAAATCTACGTATGTTCTTTTTAATCTCTCGAAGTCCCCTTGGTATGTTTCTAAGTGATCACTATCTATATTTGTTATAACTGCGTCAATTGGGTTTAAATGTAAAAAAGAAGCGTCTGATTCATCTGCCTCAACAATAAATAACTCCCCTAAACCAAGCTTTGCATTTACATTAATTATATTTAATCTGCCACCAATCACATACGTAGGATCTAGTTTTCCTTTTGACAAAATTGCAGCTGTCATACTCGTTGTAGTTGTCTTTCCATGGGTTCCTGCAATAGCTACTCCTTTTTTAAATCTCATCAACTCCGCGAGCATTTCTGCTCTAGGAATAATTGGAATTTTTTTATTTAGGGCTGATTTAATTTCAAGGTTTGTATCTCTAATTGCACTCGAAACAACCAATACATCTACACCTGTAGTATTTTTTTCATTATGGCTCGGATAAATCTTTATACCTACCTCAATTAGATGATCAATAATAACTGACTTACCTGAATCTGATCCTGTTACTGTAAATCCCAAATTATGCATAACCTCTGCTATGCCTGACATACCAGAACCTCCAATACCAACAAAATGTATATTCTTTATTTTATTCTTCATGGTCCAATATTTTTGGTACAGTAATTAAATATATCTTTTGCTGCATTCTGTCTTTTCTTATTTTTTACATTATTAGCCATTATGAGACATTCCTTGCGAGTTATATTGCTGAGCATAGACTTTAATTCCATCAACATATTTTCTTGGAGAACAATAAACCCTCCTTTTTTATTTTTAATAATTTTTGCATTAAATAATTGGTGATTATCAACAGCATAAGGATATGGCAATAAAATGCTTGCGATACCTGCTTCACAAATTTCACTGACCGTCAGAGCTCCAGATCTTGCAATAATTAAATCAGCCCATTCATATTTTTTATCCATATCATAAATAAATTCCTTAATTTCGACCTTTAAATTAAAATGTGCATAATTTTTGACCAGTTGACCATGATGCCTATCACCAGACTGATGAATTATAGTAATTTCTTTTTTTTCACTTACATCGCTGAATATTTTTGGTAAAAAATCATTAAATTGCTGCGCTCCTAAGCTTCCTCCTAGTACTAATATTCTCAATGGTCCATTTCTGCCAGAAAACCTTTTAGAAGGATTACTTATTTTATATATTTCTTCTCTTATTGGGTTTCCTATTAACCGCATACTTTTTATATTTGATTTAAGCCCAGCAAAACTAATATTTGAAATTTTATTAATTACTTTATTACTCAAACCTACTACAGCATTTTGTTCATGAATGATAAGGTGTACTCCTAGAATTCTTGCACCAATTGCTACTGGAACAGAGATGTATCCTCCCATAACTAAAACAACTGAAGGTTTCCATTTTTTAATTACCTTCATAGCTTGCAAAGTCGAAAATGTAAGTATAAAAGGCAATTTTAGCCATCTCACCATTCCCTTTCCTCTGAACCCTTGCATAGTGATTTGTGCGAATTGAATTTCTTTTTTATCAACCAAATGGTTTTCCATTCCTTCTTTGGTGCCTAACCATGAAATTTTAAAATTATTTTTCTTGAATTGCTTGGCTACAGCTAAACCCGGATATATATGTCCTCCAGTGCCAGCAGCAGCAATTAATATATGTTTATTATTTATAATACTGTCCCTCTCATATTGCTTCTATTGTCATGATCAATCCTTAATATAATTGCAAGGGCAACCATATTTACTATAATGCCAGTTCCTCCATAAGACATAAGTGGAAGTGTTAGCCCTTTTGTGGGGACTGCACCTAAATTCACCCCCATATTAATTAGGCCCTGAACTGCAAACCAGATTGCAGTACCTTGTGCCATTAGAGCTGCGAAATGTTTCTTATTTTGTATTGATTCCTTAGCGATACCAAATATCTTTAGCACTAAATAAGAAAAGAGCCCAATAATAATTGCTACCCCAAATAAACCAAATTCTTCCCCTAAAATAGCTAATAGAAAATCTGTATGTGCTTCAGGCAAATACCCAAGTTTTAATACACTTCCTCCTAATCCAACCCCAAAAAATTCTCCCCGACCAAAAGCCATTAATGCATTAATCAATTGATAGCCTTCACCCGTAGGTGATGACCATGGGTCCAGCCATGCAGTAATCCTATTGGATCGCTCTTGAGATGATGTAATTAAAAAATAGATACTTATTGGCGCCGAAATTACTAATCCTGTAAAAATTTTATACGAGAGACCTCCTAAGAATAAAATTCCCATTGCAATCATTGTAATTACAGCTAATGCTCCAAAATCTGGTTGCCTAAGTAGTAATATTCCTATTAAAACTATTACCCCTAGCATAGGTAGAAAACCTTTCACAATTGTCCTCATTTGCTTTGATTTTCTCAAGACATAATCAGAGGCGTACATCACTGTGAATAATTTAACTAGTTCGGATGGCTGAAAATTGACCACCCCTAATGGAATCCACCTCTGAGATCTATTAATTTCAACCCCTATAAACAACACAATAATTAATAATGTGATGCCTAATATAAATAAAAATGGGGCCATCTTCTGCCAAAAATAGACAGGTATTAGAAATGTTATATATCCAAACATAAAGCCAATCAAAATATAAACTGATTGCCTCATTAAAAAATAATAATTCTGATAGCCAAACGCATTCCGCGAAGCAGCTATTTCTATGGAAGCAGAATAAACCATCACTAAGCCGATCCCAAGTAACAATAATGATGTCCAAATTAATCCATAATCCACAGTAGGTATGTTGTACTTATTTTTAAGTGAGAATATTTTCATGGCTAATAATTAGCTACAATTGACTTAAAGTCATTGCCTCTCTCGATATAATTTCTATACATATCATGGCTAGCACAAGCTGGTGCTAGCAATATAATATCTCCCGATTTTGCATCGTTAAAAGCTTGATGAATTGCTTCCTTCATTGTTTTAAGTATTACTATTTTTATTTCCAGACTTTTACATGCATTTTTAATTAGTTCAGCATCCTTGCCAATTAGATATAGTTTTTTTATCTTATTTTTAATGGCCTCAGAAAAAAGAGAAAGATTTTGTCTCTTACTGTCCCCACCAACAATTAAAAAAATATTTTTCCCTTCAAATGCATTAACTGCAGCAATTGCAGATGAAACATTGGTGGCCTTAGAATCGTTATAAAAATTAATTCCATTTACTTCTTTTACCCATTCTAATCGATTATTTATTACTGGAAATCTCTGAAGTACGTTATCAATTTCTTCAAATATATTGTCAAATTGTTTAAATACAGCAATAGCGGCCATAATATTTAATTGGTTATGTCTACCCACTAAATTCACATTAGTTATCTCAATTTTTAGGTTTGAATGATCTACAATATATTGCTTATTTTTCTCATCTTTAATACCATAAGAATTTTTATTATCTTGTATGCGTTCAGAAAATAAAATTGCATCTTCAACATCCCATTTAGTCATCACTTCGTCATCGGCACATATAATTTTTTTCTTTGAATGCTCAAGTATTGAGTATTTTGCCATGGCATAATCGTCAAAAGTATCATATCTGTCCATATGGTCTTCTGTAATATTAAGAATTACTCCAACATCAAAAGTTGATTGATTTTTTATTTCTAGTTGGAAACTAGATAGTTCTAGAATAATGAAATCTAGATTATTTATATTTTCAATTCCTAGCATTGGTAAGCCTATATTGCCAGCAGAAACAGCTTTATATCCAGCCTTTAAAAAAAGGTGTTCTAATAATGAACATACTGTTGTTTTTCCATTTGTGCCTGTCACACCAATAATTTTTGTTTTCTCATGATTGATCTCGTTAAAAAATAATGTCAGGTCATTAATAATAGGAATTTTATTTTTTATTGCACTTTTAAGGACAGGGTTTCTCAAATCTACACCAGGACTTACTGCAATACAATCTATGCTGTTAAGATATTTTTCTTCTAATGGGCCAGCATAATAATTAGTAATATTAATACCTTTTAATTCTTTTCGTAAATCATGAATTGATTTTTCAGAGTCATAAACTGAAATAAATATATTTTTACTCTTTAAAAATTTAGCAATTGAATGACCAGTTTTTCCCATACCAACTACTAAGACATGATTATGATTCTCTATAATCATTATCTAATTTTTAGGCTCGCTAAACCAATTAAAACCAATATCATAGTAATAATCCAAAATCGAACAACAACCTGCGTTTCTTTCCATCCTTTTTTCTCATAGTGATGGTGTAGGGGCGCCATTAAAAAAATTCTTTTACCAACTCCAAATCTTTTTTTAGTATAACGAAAGTAAGATACCTGGAGTGCTACAGAAATTGTTTCGACAACAAATACGCCAGCCATTATCATTAAAACAATCTCTTGCCTAACGATAATTGCTATTGTTCCCATGGCAGCACCAATGGATAATGAGCCTAAATCACCCATAAATACCTCTGCAGGGTATGCGTTAAACCACAAAAAGCCTAAACCCGCACCCGCAAGTGCTGCACAAAAAATTGTCAGTTCTCCAGCACCTTGAATATAGGGAATACTTAAGTATGATGAAAAAATTGTGTTGCCACTTAGATAGGCAAAGAGTCCAAGCGCACTAACTACCATTACAGCTGGCATTATGGCTAAGCCATCTAGGCCATCTGTTAGATTAACTGCATTACTACTTCCTACAATCACAATATATGCAAGCAGGATAAAACCTGTTGCCCCCAACGGGATACTTACATCTTTAAGAAAAGGTATTAGGAGCTCTGTTGACTCTGGGGTTGCAGCAGTTGATAAAATATATGCCGCAACACTTAACCCAACAAATGACTGAAGTCCATATTTTTTCAATGCAGATAGTCCATCTGCTTTTTTATTCTTAATCTTACTGTAATCATCTACTAATCCTATTAGAGCGAATGCAATGGACACAACAATCAATAACCAAATATAACGATTACTTAAATCAGCCCATAATAATGTCGAAATCAGGATAGAAATTAAAATTAGTCCCCCTCCCATTGTCGGGGTTCCTGTTTTTATAATATGGGCTTCAATTCCATCTGCTCTAACGTACTGACCAAAGCTATAATCACCTAATTTTTTGATGAACCAAGGACCTAAGACAAATGAAATAACGAGAGCTGTAATAATTGCAAGTACCGCCCTTATTGATATGTAGCTAAAAACATTAAAAAAACTGTGCTCTCTAGCTAACCAACTAAATAAATCTAATAACATATTATATCCCTTATATTTACACTAACTATATGATTTTATTAATAATTTCTTCCATTTTCATTGACCGAGAGCCCTTTATCATCAGGACACTATTTTCTCTCATAACAACTTTTAATTCTTTAATTAAATCTTTTTTTGAGTTAAACCAACTTCCATAATTAATATTATTTATCATTGGCTTCTGGAAATTCTCTCCAATTGCTAGAGTGTAACTAACACTCGAATCGTTAATATATTTAATGATATTGTTATGAAGTCTTTGACTTTGCTCACCTAATTCTGCCATATCTCCTATTACTAGTATTGTATGTTGATCACTACGTGTTGCGAGAACATCTATAGCAGCCATCATTGATGATGGATTTGAATTATAGCTATCATCAATGATGGCTGCTCCATTTTTTAGATACTTCAATTCAAGCCTACCAGGCATACCCCTAACTGATTCTATTCCTTTCTTGATTGAGTTAATTGAAATTTTTAGAGTTTGAGCCACTCCAATGGCAGCCATAATATTCATTATATTATGATTACCAATTAGGCTGCATTTAGCATCTAAAAGTTTATCTGATATAAAGTATCGAGTAGTTAAGTTATTTTTGGTATCGTAGAAAATATCAGATTTGTTATTCTTACCAAATGTAGTAATTTTTATAGGGAGTACGTCTTTAGCTAAAAATTCAAAATATATATCATCCCTCGGCAATATTACAAAACTGTTCTTTGAAATATTAACTAAGATTTCTTTCTTTGCTGCAGCAATTTCATCTTTTGATTCAAAATTTTCTATATGTGCTTCTCCAATATTTGTAATTACTGCAATATCAGGAGGGGCGATCCTTGTTAGCTCTTCAATCTCGCCTTTATGATTCATTCCCATCTCAAGAATAGCTATTTTATGCCCTTCATTAAGCCTTAAAATTGTTAATGGTAAACCAATATCATTATTAAAATTTCCTTGGGTAATTAATAATTCTTCTTCTGAATATTCTTGCTGGAGAATAGATGCAATAATTTCTTTTGTAGTAGTTTTTCCATTACTTCCAGTAACGGCGATGACTTTCGGGTTTATTTTTTTCAAAATAAATTCTGCTATTCTTTTTAGAAATTCTTTGCCATTTTTTACGAAGAAAACATTACGGGCAAGATATTCTTTATTTGATGTAAATACTACAGATGCGCCATTTTTTATTGCATCAGGGACAAAATTATTTCCATTAAAATTTTTCCCCTCAATAGCAATATAAGCATCGCCTTTTTTTATTGTCCGAGAATCAATTGAAAAATCAAATATCGCTAGGCCATAATTTACATTACTTCCAGAGATTTCTATGAGAGAAGATAAATCATGCAATGTTATTTTTATCATCTAATTATATTTTCCTAATATTATCTAATACAACTTTTTTATCAGAAAATGGATATCTTTTTCCTTTTATTTCCTGGTAACATTCGTGCCCTTTGCCAGCAATTAATAGAATATCATTCTCATTCATTCTCTCAATTCCGTAAATAATAGCCTCCTCTCTATTCTCAAATTTCTTTGAAGGAATATTAATATTTCTACTAATTTCATTAATAATAGCAATTGGGCTCTCATCCCTTGGGTTATCTGATGTAATAATTACATTATCAGCCAGTTGATTGGCAATTTTTGCCATTTCTTTTCTTTTTCCTTTGTCTCGATTTCCCCCGCAACCAAATAATACAGTGAGATTTTTTGGATTACGTTGCTTTAAAGCCTCTAAAATATTTTTTAATGCATCAGGGGTGTGCGCATAGTCAATATATATATTTGGTTGATTTTTAGAATTTAGATTAATTACCTCAGCCCGGCCCTTTACACCCAAAATATTACTCACAACAAATTGTATATCTTTTATTGTAATCTTAAGCTTTAGAAGGCAACCAATAACCCCAAGGAGATTGTATAGATTATATCTACTAAAAATTGGAGCATCGAATTTATAGTGCTGTTTATCATGAAGTAAATAGAATGTTGTTCTATCTCCAGAGACAATAATTTCTTTTGCCATTAAGTCTGAGGGGTTGTTAATTCCAAATGTTAAAATTTCTAAATTAGTTTTTTCCCTATTTATTTTTTTTATTATTTTGCTGCCTATTGGATCGTCATTATTAATAATAATAGTGTCACCTGTTATTTCACTTAGTAGGAATTTAGTCTTGCATTTAATATAATTTGCAATATTTCCATGATAATCCAGATGGTCTCTTGTAATATTCGTTAGTACTTTAATATCAAACTTAAGATTATCAATTCTGCCTTGATCTATTGCATGAGAAGAAACTTCCATCGCAATATAGCTTGTGTCTTTTTCTTTGAATTCTCTTATAATTTTTTGTATAGTAAAAATATCTGGGGTAGTGTTTGTTATAGAATTTATATTGAAATTATCTCCATAGCCGGTTGTACCAATAAATCCCGTTTTTCTATCGAGTTGATTCAAACATGATGATAACCATTGAACGCTTGTTGTCTTTCCATTTGTTCCAGTAATACCTACCACCCTTAAATTATCCGAAGGTTGCTCATAAAATTCACTTGCGATTTCTGGGAGCCTTTCCTTTAAATTATCTATGCCCAAATGAGGTAACTCCCATTCTTTTTTCCATACGAAATTATTCGTATCATAAAGGACAGCACTTACTCCTGTTTTAATTACATGATCTATGAAATCTCTTCCATCAAAAGTGCTCCCTGGGTAGGCAACAAATAATGATTTTTTTGTTACTTGATTACTATGTACGGTAATGTCATCACAAATTTTAAAAAGCTGTTGTAATGATTCGATCATATTATGTTGTAGGCTTAACTTCTCTTTTTAGGTTATCAGTTTCTGTAAAGTCATCTTGCGGTATTGAGTAAATTTTAAGGGCTTCTCCCATTATCTTGCTAAATACTGGACCTGCAACAATACCCCCATAATAACTACCTACTGAGGGAGCATCAATCATAACCGCAATAACAAATTTTGGATTTGATACAGGAGCAATTCCGACAAATGAACCAATATAGTTTCTCTCATATTTACCATTTGGGCCAACTTTCTTAGATGTCCCAGTTTTTCCCGCAACTCTATAGCCATTTACTTTTGCGAGTTCTGCAGTCCCATCCTTAACTACCGATTCGAGCATACTCAGCATTTCGTCACTAGTTTTTTTTGAAATTACTCTTCTTCCTAAATTAGGATTCTTTATCTTCAAAAGGGATACGCTCTTAATGTTCCCTTTATTTGCAAAGACAGTATATGAATGGGCAAGTTGGATTAGGCTCATACTCATTCCATAACCATATGTAGCACTTTGGTGATCTGTTTTTCCCCAGTTCTTGTAATGCATTAATCTCCCTCCTACCTCACCAGGAAAACTAACCCCAGTTTTTTGTCCAATGCCAAAGTTATTCAATGTATTCCACAAATATTTAGGCTCTACTTTTTCTCCAATAATAATAGCCCCAATATTAGATGACTTTTGAATAACCTCTTTAACTGATATTTTTCCATATTTATGTGTGTCCCTAACAAAGCTTCTTCCAACTTTATAATAACCCGCGGATGTATCAATAATATTATGAGGTTTTATTGACTTGCTTTCCAATGCTGCACTAACTGAAATTGGCTTTATTGTTGACCCTGGCTCAAAGGTATCTGTAACAACTCTATTTCTTATAAAATTTTTAGATTTACCTTTTGTATTGGGGTTATAGGACGGATAATTTGCCATCGCTAATATCTCCCCAGTCTTTGCATCCAATAATATTGCCGACCCAGATATTGCTGCATGTTTTTCAACGGCTTTTTCGAGTGCTCTATAAGCAGTATATTGAAGTCTTTTATCAATTGATAATTGAATATCCTGCCCATCTCGTGGAATTTTTACATCCTGAAGATCACCAACAATTCTTCCCTTTTCAGTTTTTAGTATTTTTTTATGACCAGGATCCCCTGCTAATAATTTATTTGAATGTAATTCAATGCCCTCCAAACCATCTCCATCAATACCAGTAAAGCCAACCAAATGCGCTGCTATTTCTTTGGCAGGGTAAAATCTTTTATATTTTTTTTTGGAAGAAATACCAGGAATCTTAAGTGCCATCACTTGGGCTGATTTTTTTGGGGATAATTGCCTATTTAAATATACGAACACTTTTTTCTTTTGTAATCTTTTTTCTAGGTCACTACGACTTAATGATAATAATTTTGCAAGTTTATTCTTTTGCTTGGCTGTTATTACTAAAACAGATGGATTTACAGTTATCTCTTCAATAGGAGTACTTACTGCAAATACATTATTATTCCTATCAATTATTTTTCCTCGATAGGCATGCAATTTAACTGTACGGTCACTTCTATCTCTAGCTTCATTCTGCAACCAATCTTTTTGAATTCCCTGCACAAAAACTGCTCTCGAAAATAACGCAAAGAATAAGGATAGAAGTATCAATAAAACAAAACGGCGTCTTATCTTCGATAGCTCAAAAAATTCTGTCTGTTTTTTTCTTGTATTAATCATTTCTTATTTTTTTCATCTAATAACTTTGACTTCTATTTTATTGGGGACATACATTTTTAATTTCTCTGAGGCTATTGTTTGTATTCTTTGGTTACCAGACTTATCCGACTCCTCTACCTCTAGCTTTGTCTTTTCATCTCGTAGCTCTGACGTATTTTTTTTCTCAATATCTAATCTAGAATAGTTATTCCTATACTGATGTTCAGAATTTATTGTCGCAAATGCAAAAAAAATTAAAACTATATATAGGATTAAATTTAATTTCATATCTAGTCGAATACCTTTTCAATAATTCTCAATTTAGCGCTTCGAGATCTTGGATTTAATTTTATTTCTTCTTTTGATGGTGTAATCAGCTTTCCAATCTTTTTAACAGAAGATAATTTAATCTCACTTGCTCTGATTGGAATATATTTTGGAATTACATCTGTTTCCATTTTAAATTTTGTAAACTTTTTTACGATTCTATCTTCTAGTGAATGAAAGCTAATAACGACTAATCTTCCCTTGGTATTTAAAAAGTCAAATGCAGTAGGTAATGCTTTTTCAACCTCCTCAATCTCCTCATTTACTTTTATTCTTAAGGCTTGAAAGGTCCTCGTTGCAGGATTTTTTCCTGGTTCTCTTTTTGGAACTGCTTGGTTAATAATTTTTGCAAGCTCAAGTGTTGTAGTTATTGGGCCTATAGTATCTCTGTGAATCAAAATTGAACGCACTATTCTTTTTGAAAATTTCTCCTCTCCGTAAGAAAAAAGTAATTCAATTAATTCTTTCTCTTCAAAAGAATTAACTATATCTGCCGCCGTTAATGATTGTGATTGGTCCATCCTCATATCTAAAGCAGCATCAGACTGAAAGCTAAACCCTCTGCTTGGCTCATCAAGTTGCGGCGAAGATACCCCTAGGTCCATTAATATTCCATCAAGTTTTTCAATTTTTTTTTTTTTAGAACCTCTCCCATTTGGGAGAAATTTGAATTTACAATTTCAAATCTTTTATCAGAGATCTGTTTTGCTGACTTGATTGCTGCCTGGTCTTTGTCCATAGAAATTAGTCGACCATTAGGACCAAGGTTTTTTAAGATCTCCCTAGAATGACCACCTCTACCAAAAGTGCAATCAAGATAAATACCACCTTTCTTAATTGAAAGACCAATAATGGATTCTTTCAATAAAACTGGAATATGTTCTATTGAATTATTCTTCATAATGCAAAACCTCCAAGCTCATCTGGCAAGTCGTCGTCTTCATTTGTACTAATTTTATTTATTTCTTGGTTCCATATTTCCTGATTCCATATTTCAAAATGTGAACCCTGACCAACAAACATAATTGTTTTTTGAATATCTGCAAAGTCTCTTAATGCCTGAGAAATTAAAAGTCGTCCGGCTCCATCCACTATGATATCTTCTGCATAACCTACAAGTAAGCGCTGAAGACCACTGGATTTTTTATCGAAACTTGAGAGTTGCATTATTTTTGATTGAATTGGTGTCCAAGATTCCTTGGGGTATAGAAGAAGACAGCCATGAGGGTGTGCAGTCAAAACCATTGCGCCATTTGACTCTATTAGTAAATGCTCTCGATATTTAGTTGGCACAGCGAATCTGCTTTTACCATCTAAACTCAGAATTGTTGCACCTCTATACATAGTGTCCACCTAAAAAAATAGGAAATTACTGAACGCCCTTAGTTTCGTTAAATAATTTCCCACAAATTACCACTTTTTCCCTTACAGGAACACTATAGGTAATAAAAAAGTGCTTTGCAAGCACTTTTTTACAATTTTTTCTTTCTTCTTCAGTGGGTTAGATTATGTTAAGTTGACCGATAAGCCGGGTTCTGTCGTGGACAGTCATTCCTCTAGGCGACCAATTACTCAATCGCTCAAGCAGCCTACCCGGTAGCAACACGAGCAGTGTCAATGCTACCCTATTTGGCCTTGCTCCGAGTGGAGGTTACCGCGTTTCACCGTAACTAAATACGCTCGTCTCTGTGGCCCTATTCCTCGTCTCGCGACGTATGGCTGTTAGCCATCACTCTGCTCTTTGGAGCCCGGACTTTCCTCTATATATAAATATAGCGACTGCCTGGTCAACTTACCTTATTTTATCACTTAATAAATATTATTTATGAAATTTGCCAATGAATTTTGTGACCAGCTAAAAACGGGGTAATTTGATGGTTATGAAATTCTAATTGCTGCGGTATCTGATGTTCTTTTCTAACAAGTTTAATTTTTTCTTGATTATATTTGAGATTATAAAAGTCTGCGCCAAATTTATTACTAAAATCTGAAAGCTTATCTAAAGCTTCGTTATTATCAAAAATTTCAGCATAAAGCTCAATTGCAGTTCTTGCTGAATAAACTCCTGCACAACCACAAGCACTCTCCTTTTCTGATGTTATATGAGGTGCGCTATCTGTCCCAAGAAAAAATTTTGGATTACCTGAAATTGCTGCTTGGAGAATTGCTTTTTGATGCGTTTCTCTCTTTAGTATAGGTAAGCAATAATTATGAGGTTTAATTCCACCAGATAACAAATTATTTCGGCTTAACATTGCATGTTGAGGGGTAATTGTTGCTGCAACCTTAGAGGAGGAACTTATAACAAATTCTACGGCATCTTTTGTTGAGATATGTTCAAAAACTAATCTTAGTGATGGGAAATTTTTACATATCCTAGTGAGGTATTTATCAATGAAAATTTTCTCCCTATCAAAAATATCAACCTTTGGATCACTTACTTCCCCATGAACTAATAATGGTAAATCATTTTTTTCCATTTCCTCAAAGAGAGAAAAACAAGAATCTATAGAGCCAATTCCATCTTTTGAATTTGTTGTGACACCCGCCGGATAAAGCTTAACGCCATGAATAATTTCTGACTCTTTAGCTTTTTTTATCTCTACTTTTGATAATGAATTTGTTAAATACAATGTCATCAATGGCTCAAAATTATAGCCGTAGGACTTAATTGAGTCGTAATAACTTTTAGCTAATGCTAAAGAAGTTACTGGTGTATTTAGATTTGGCATTACGATTGCTCTGGCAAATTGACTGGCCGTATCCTTCAATACGAAGCCTAATATCTCACCCTCTCTTAAATGCAGGTGCATATCATCTGGTTTATTTATTATTAATTCATTTATCATTTTTTATTTCCAAGGCTAGATTATAAACTTCCTTCTTCTTTTTTTTTAAAATTGTTGCAGTTAATTTTACCGCTTGATTTAATGGTAATTCACTTAGTAAAGCCTTTAATAAATGTTCCTCAGATATATCAGACTTAGCTGGAGTTTTCTTTTCAGTTCTACTAAGAATAATTACAAATTCTCCCTTCTGATCATTAGGGTTCTGAATAATTTTTTCAAGCAACGTTATTGCCTTGTCTTTATAAATAGTTTCAAATAGTTTGGTTAGCTCCCTACCAATAACAATCTCTTGTTCAGGTCCAAATATATCAACAATAAATGTCAAAGTTTTAATTACCCTACGAGGAGACTCATAAAATATTGTTGTCATATTAATACTAAATATATCTTGTAAAGCCTTCTTACATTTACTTTGAGAGCTTGGAAGAAAGCCAACAAATTGAAACTGATTGGATGATATTCCTGCTACAGAAAATGCAGTTATCAATGCAGAAGGGCCTGGAACAGGCACAACATGTAAATTACTAAGGTGAGCTTGATTTACTAGAAATGCGCCAGGGTCACTTATGCCTGGAGTTCCAGCATCTGAGACGTATGCAACTGAACCTCCGTCTTTAATAGACTTTATTATAAACATAGCTTTTTCTTTTTCATTATGCTGATGAAGGGAAGTTAGTTTTTTCTTAATTGAGAAATGTGCCAATAATTGGCCCGTATGCCTCGTATCCTCACATGCTATTAAATCTACATCCTTCAAAATACTCAATGCCCTTAGAGAAATATCTTGCAAATTACCAATGGGGGTTGCTATTAAATATAAGGTTGCTTTCAATTTATTGTTTAGTCTTTTAAAAAAATTTCTATATAGAAAATATTCAAGCTATAATTTAATTACATGATCAAATCATACAAGCTTTTTATATTAATTTTTCTTTTTATAACACAATTACTAGGTTGTGCTGCTGTTGGCATTACTAGCGTAGTTGCTCCCCCTTTATCTTTTGCTGACAGAAGGTCAACAGAGGTCCAATATATTGATCAAAGAATTGAATTTAAGGCTATTATAGAAATTCAAGAGACTTATAGAGAGTCACCAGAGCATGAAACTATTTCTAAAGATGCAAATGTTGCTTTTGTGTCCTTCAATCAAACTCTAGTTATTACCGGAGAAGTGCCCTCAGATGAACTAAAAAATAAAATAGAAGAACTAGCTAAAAATGTGGAAGGTGTTAAAAATGTTAAAAACTTTTTATTAGTGGGTAAAAATAGTTCGCTTAGATCAAGGGGTCTTGACGTTATATCTACTGCCAATGTGAAATCAAGGATATTCACTAAAACTAATTCAGGGCAGTACAAGGATAAACTTTCTGCGACACACGTAAAAGTTTTTACTGAGAGACAAGAGGTATATCTGATGGGACTAGTCACAAAAGAAGAGGCTGATACAGCAATAGCAATAGCAAAGTCATCGAAAGGTGCAAAAAAAATTATCCCTCTCTTTGAAACTAATGAGAGCTTTAAAAAATAATTATTGATTATGGTTGATTTATGTTCTATCATTCGTCTAGAAACGAAATAAAATTTCCCAAAATAAAAAATCAAACACCAATAAAATCGTAAAAATTATGAGCAATAAAATTATTCATCTAACTGATGAGACCTTCAAAAAAGAAGTTTTAGAGTCACCTCTCCCAGTTCTTGTAGACTATTGGGCAGAATGGTGTGGTCCGTGCAAAATGATAGCTCCTATATTGGATTCGATAACATCTGAATATGACGGAAAAATAAAAATAACTAAACTCAATATTGATGAGAACTCAAAAATTCCAATTGAGTATGTAGTAAGAAGTATACCTACCCTAATGATATTTAAAGATGGAAAAGTTGAAGGCACCAAAGTAGGCGCCTCATCAAAATCAGATCTTATGGCTTTTATAGACAGTACAATCTAAATGGAAAAATATGCACTTATCTGATCTAAAGCATCTCCCAGTTCCTGAACTTGTCGATATGGCAGTCGGTGACGAAATAAGCAATGCTGGTAGAATGCGTAAACAGGATTTAATTTTTGCTATCCTTAAAAATAAGGCAAAGAACGGAGATACACTATTTGGCGATGGTACATTAGAAATACTTCAAGATGGTTTTGGATTTTTAAGATCGCCAAGCGCTTCATACTTGGCAGGCCCTGACGATATTTATGTTTCCCCCTCTCAAATTAGAAGGTTTAATCTTCATACTGGAGATACTATTGAAGGTGAAATTAGGACTCCAAAAGATAGTGAGCGTTATTTTGCTTTAGTTAAAGTTGATAAAGTTAATAACGATGTCCCAGATAATACGAAAAATAAAATACTCTTTGAAAATTTGACCCCACTATTCCCAACAGATCCAATGATACTTGAAAGAGATGCAGGCGGTGGAGAGGAAAATAACACCAGTAGAGTTATTGATATGATTTCCCCTATTGGAAAAGGACAGCGAGGATTAATAGTTGCAAGTCCGAAAAGTGGTAAAACTGTTATGATGCAAAATATTGCTCATGCAATCACCTCTAACCATCCAGATATTTCATTAATTGTTTTATTAATCGATGAAAGACCAGAGGAAGTTACTGAAATGACAAGATCCGTTAAAGGTGAAGTTGTTGCATCCACCTTCGACGAACCTGCAACCAGGCACGTGCAGGTAGCTGAAATGGTTTTAGAAAAAGCTAAACGATTAACAGAACATAAAAAAGATGTTGTTATTCTTTTGGACTCAATAACAAGACTAGCAAGAGCCTACAATACGGTAATACCATCATCAGGGAAGGTACTAACTGGTGGTGTTGATGCGAATGCTTTACAAAAACCAAAGCGTTTTTTTGGTGCGGCAAGAAATATTGAAGAAGGTGGCTCCCTTACAATTCTAGCAACTGCATTAGTTGATACTGGTTCCCGAATGGACGATGTTATTTATGAAGAGTTTAAAGGAACAGGAAATATGGAGATTCATTTGGACAGGAGAATGGCGGAAAAGAGAGTTTATCCTGCTATAAATGTTAATAAATCATCAACACGACGCGAAGAATTACTAATTCCGCAAGATGTTCTTCAGAAAATATGGGTGTTAAGAAAATTACTTCATCCAATGGATGAATTAGAAGCTATGGAATTTTTATTAGATAAGGTTAAATCTACAAAGAACAACGCAGACTTCTTTGACAGCATGAGAAGGTGATAAAGTTAAAGAAACCATTGATTTTTTATCCAATTTCAATAATAATTACGCCTCAAATTTAAAAATTGTTAAAATATATATGAAAAAAGATACCCATCCAGAATATCCTGAAGTTAATGTAACTTGTAGTTGTGGAGAAAAGTTTAAAACTCATTCAACTATTGGAAAAGATATGAACATAGAAGTTTGCTCAAAGTGCCACCCTTACTATACAGGCAAACAAAAAATACTCGATACAGGTGGACGCGTAGAAAGATTTAAGCAAAAATATGGCATGTAACTAATAAGAATAAAAAAAGGCAGCTAAGCTGCCTTTTTTTATATAACATAACTATATATGAGATTTGATTTAGAACATGACTGGCAGGGTAACATGGCTACCCCGAGAAAAAATTTAGGGGAAAAAACTAAATTAAAACTTTTTTTAATACTAACAATTATTTGGATCTTTTCTGGGCTCACGGGTCATGGACTATGGCAATCAATTGAATCAGATTCAATTAGTCAGATATTAGATGTAATTCAGCAGAATGAATTTATTGCCCCTTTAGCAGCCAGCAATCTCTCTTTAACTAATCCACCTTTATATTCTTTTGTTGCAGCAGGTTTTGCAAAAATATTTGCATTTATTTTACCATTACATGATGGCGCACGCCTGTCTAATGCTTTGTGGGTTTCAATTACACTAATATCTATTGGGTTAGCTACAAGAGAGCTTTGGGGTATAGGTTTCGGAAGACAGGCAGGCTTATTATTCATTGCTTCGATTGGGTTAATAATGAATATACATAGCCTTATTCCTGATGTTGCAACATTATCAGGGTTTTCATTATCATTTTATAGTCTTGCCTTGTATTATCGAAGACCCTTTAGGTCAAGTATAATAATGGGGTCAGGTCTAGGTATTTTATTCTTATCAGGGGGATTTATCCCCTTAATTTCAATAGTAGCAACCTCAACTATTTTATATTTTTTTAGATTTTGGAGGAATAATCGGTATTTAACATTTATCGCTCTATCTCTTGGGATTGGGATTGTAATCATTGCCCCATGGGTGTTTGCAATGAATTATTTATACCCCCATTTATTTGGCGATTGGATAAGCAGGGAGATTTTCATCAGTAGCCCATCATTCTTATATATATTATCTGGGTTAAGTTGGTTTGCATGGCCCTCTTTACCTTTGGTATTTTTTACTTTATTTCAGCAATATAAAAGCATTTTTAAACAAAAAAAACTACTGTTACCACTCTTATTTATATTAGTTTATTTTGTTGTTATCTCATATTCAAATAAACAAAATCAAATGAGTCTAATGCCTTTTTTGATTCCTTTCTGCATTATAAGTGTTGGGTCTATCGATACATTAAAAAGGGGGTCAGCAAGTGCTTTAAATTTATTTGGTATTTTAATTTTTGGCTTTATAGGAATTTTAATTTGGTTAGGATGGTTGGCCATGCAGACTGGGTTACCTAGTAAAATTTTTGAGCGTATGTTTTTTTTGTCATCAAATTTTAGTGCAAGTTTAGAAATTATTCCTTTTATTATTTGTCTTATATTCACTTTTTATTGGGGGCTATCTATATTTAAAAATAGAATAACAAACCGAACTGCTATTTCTAATTGGGCAATTGGCATTACAATGATTTGGCTATGTCTAGTTATGCTTTGGGGGCCATTTATTGACAATCATAAAAGTCATAAGCTAATTTTTAATGAGGTTAAACAACATCTAGTTCAATCAACAAGTTGTGTTTATCTTCACAACTTATCGGCAAAGCAAACTAATTTATTACATTATTACACTGGGGTTAAAGGAAGTATAAATCCCTCTATCCAGAGCTGTTATTTAGCATTAATTGCATTACCTGAAGAATCTGAATTCCCTTCTGAGTATAAAGAATGGGAGGAAATTTGGACAGGGAAACGTTTACGAGATAAAAATTATTTTATACTTGTTAGGAAAGATTTTTAAATTAGTGCTTTAAGTATTGTTTTATTGCTTTAATAACCATCTGATCTAAATCATCATTTTTGAAATTTTCTGAAGAAACAATTTTAACTATTTGATTCCGCATAACAGGTGGCCAGAATTTATTTAAATGTCCTGCGATGTCTTTTATTGCTTGCTCCTTGTCAGGATAACTTTTAAAAAAAGCACCTATCTGGTTTGCCATTAGTATTAAGGTATTATCTTTCACTCTATAATTTTACTCTATTATTCTTTCTTTGTGGCTATAGATAGTATAGCGATCAGCTCTTGCAAACCCAATTAATGTGACCCCAATTTTACTTGCTAATCTAACAGCCAAGGCGGTTGGAGCAGATATTGCTACAATCAAGCTTAAATTAATATAAGAAAGTTTCTGAATCATTTCATAACTTGCCCTGCTAGAGGTTATAACAAAACAATGTTTATTGATAATTTCCTGTTTAATTGCAGCACCTATTACTTTATCAAAAGCATTATGTCTTCCTACATCTTCACGAATTAATAGAATCTTTCCTAAATTATCATATAAAGCTACAGCATGAGCAGCCCCTGTTTTCTTTTGTAATTCTTGATTGTTTTGAAATTGATCGAGAGCATATCTAATTTGATCATGACCGAATGTTAGGCTAGTTTCAAAATCGTTATCTTTATATTTTACCACCTGAGAAAGAGTCTCTGCACCACATAATCCACAACCTGTTCTGCCTGTTAGATTTCGTCTTCTTTCTTTAAGACTCATAAAGCACTTGGATGAAATTTCTATTTTAAGCTCAATACCATCTTTTATATGGTTAATTTCTACCGAATAAAAATCAGAAGATGAACTAACAATCTCTTCAGTAATAGAGAATCCTAATGCAAAATCTTCAAGATTAATTGGAGACGCCATCATTACTACGTGTGATATTCCATTATAAACAAATGCTACTGGAGTTTCTTCTGCAAGGCTTTCTTTAGATTTACTCTCACATTGATTTTTATGAGCCACAAATTCTTGTGATGCTTTTTTAGTTTTTATTAGAGATTTGCGGGGGGTAAGGTTACACTTTTGCTCCAAATCTACAGAAGGAATAACAAGTGGAGCTCCAGTAACAGAATCAAAGGTAGGTGTAGACACTTATTAACCTACATGACTTTTTCTGAATCTTCTTTCACAAATTCTTTTTGTTTTTCACTAAAATTCTTGTAATTTCTCTGCCATTCAGAAGGCTGAGATACTTTTGTTACTTGGACAGCTGTTACCTTAAATTCAGGGCAATTAGTTGCCCAGTCTGAGTTATCTGTTGTAATTACGTTTGCACCAGATACGGGGTGGTGAAAAGTAGTATAAATAACTCCAGGTTGAACACGATCAGTAATCTTAGCTCTCAAAACTGTATCCCCTGCACGGCTATTTATTCCAACCCAATCTCCCTCCTTAATACCTCTGTCATTTGCGTCATGTGGGTGAACTTCTATTAGATCTTCTTCATGCCAATTAATATTTTCAGTCCTTCTAGTTTGTGCGCCAACATTATAATGCGCCAGAATACGTCCTGTAGTAAGAATCAGTGGGTATTTATTATTAACTCTTTCAGTAGTAGGAATATATTCTGTAATAAAGAATTTTCCTTTACCTCGCACAAACTCGCCAACATGCATGGTCGGAGTTCCCTGAGGATGCTCATCGTTACATGGCCATTGAATGCTGCCTAATTCATCAATCTTATCAAAGCTAACCCCTTTAAACGTTGGTGTTAACATAGCAATCTCATCCATTATTTCACTAGCATGCTTATAATTCATAGGGTAACCAAGCGCGGTAGAAAGCTTTGCCGTAATTTCCCAGTCCTCGTATCCATTCTTAGGGGCCATTACTTTTCTTACTCGAGATATTCTTCTCTCCGCATTAGTAAATGTCCCATTTTTTTCTAGAAATGATGAGCCTGGTAAAAATACGTGTGCATACATTGCTGTTTCGTTAAGGAATAAATCCTGAACAATCACACATTCCATAGATTCAAGAGCATGGGTTACATGCTGGGTGTCAGGATCAGATTGTGCAATGTCCTCCCCTTCACAATATACAGCTTTAAAACTACCAGATATTGCTTGATCTAACATGTTGGGTATTCTTAGTCCTGGCTCATCATATAACTTAGTATCCCATGCACTTTCAAAAAGAGCGCGGGTTGATAGATCAGATACATGTCTGTATCCAGGGAATTCATGCGGGAATGAACCCATATCACAGGCACCCTGAACATTATTTTGCCCACGCAATGGATTAATACCAACTCCTTCTCGCCCAATATTTCCAGTTACCATCGCAAGATTAGCAATCCCCATAACCATAGTTGACCCTTGACTATGCTCTGTCACCCCTAGCCCATAGTAAATTGCTCCATTGCCGCCCTTAGCAAAAAGTCTTGCGGCCTGACGAATTGTTTCTGCTTTAACTCCAGTCTCAGACTCAAGTG
>MDTF01015299.1_pt1 | contig 29965 bp, 24 predicted proteins | sample 811191 | NCBI WGS metagenome assembly MDTF01 (sample SAMN05326649, study PRJNA326480) | marine metagenome | isolation source: seawater | place: Southern Ocean | collected 2011 | reverse complement strand
TGAGTGACCTCTAGATAGGGGTCAGAGAATCTAAGTGATTGGCTACGCTTTTCTGTTCGCACTAAATTTGCAGCTGCAAAGTCACCTTGAGGACCGCCCACCGCCGCCAATAAATTTCGCAGGCTTAGTTTTGATTGAACTCGCAACTCAACACCAAGACTCTCGGCAAAGGCTTTAGCGACTAAATAGTCGAAGCCATTTCTGCCTCTTCCGTCCTCAAAATAAGTAGTGGAACCAGGCACAGTGAGCATGACGAGCTCGCCTTTTTCTTGCACTCTTTCTAAATCTGTTATTTGTTGGCTGCTGGAGAAATAAAATATGATGGCTAATGCAAGCACCACCAAAACTGCGCGGTTACGTATTCTTCTAACTTTTTTTGATCGTTGCCGCATCAATTTTCTGTCCATGCCCCAAGGGTTTAGATGATGTTGTTATAGGAATAACAAATGATGGAACATTATTGTACATTATTTGACAAATTCAATCTGCCAAAAGCTGCGTTTTTCCGTTAGAATGCGATCTCTCCAACCTTGATTATGTCGAGATCCAAATTAATGATGATTCTTTCTGGCGCATCTTCTCTCTCTGCGTTTCGGCGTCAAAAATTACTGTCTAAACTGCAGGCTGTAGTACCTTTAGTCACGTCGGTAAGCGCCGAATATATTCATATTGCCGATCTGAGTGAAACGTTGACCGCGGATGAGTCTAGTACTTTGGAGGCCCTGCTTCAGTATGGTCCCAAAGAGCAGGATGTTGACAAAGGTGGGGTGCTGTTATTGGTTGTTCCCCGTCCCGGCACTATATCGCCATGGTCTAGTAAAGCGACTGACATCGTTCATAACTGCGGCTTAAAACATGTGCTGAGGGTAGAGCGTGGAATTGCTTATTATCTTCAAGCTGACGCGCCTTTCTCCGATAAGCAGTTAGTGGTTTTGGGAGAATTACTCAGTGATCGCATGGTGGAAGCTGTCCTGACTGATTTTTCTCAATCTGAATCTTTATTTTCTCACGAGCAGCCGGCTCCAGTTAAGGTGGTTGACGTTTTAGGTGGTGGTGCCGAAACCCTTCGATTGGCCAATGTGAGTTTAGGCCTGGCTCTAGCCGATGATGAAGTAGATTACTTGGTGGCAAGTTTTCGCGACTTGGACCGCAATCCTTCTGATGCAGAATTAATGATGTTTGCCCAGGCGAATTCAGAGCATTGCCGGCATAAGATTTTCAATGCGAGTTGGACGATCGATGACGTTGATCAGGAGAACACGTTGTTCGACATGATTCGCAACACTAATGCCGTTAGTGGAGACAATGTTTTATCTGCGTATTCTGACAATGCGGCTGTGATTGCTAACGGTCAAGGTGGACGTTTTTATCCTGATCCAGTGACCAAGCAGTATGGTTACAGTCAAGAGCCTGTTCACATGTTGCTCAAAGTCGAAACACACAATCATCCTACAGCAATATCCCCTTATTCTGGTGCTGGAACAGGGTCTGGTGGTGAGATTCGTGATGAAGGCGCTGTGGGACGGGGTTCAAAACCAAAGGTCGGGCTGGTTGGCTTTAGTGTGTCCAATTTGCAAATTCCAAATTACATTCAGCCTTGGGAGACGGACTACGGCAAGCCCGATAGAATCGTTTCCGCTTTAGACATTATGACAGAAGGCCCTATCGGGGGAGCCGCTTTTAATAATGAGTTCGGACGTCCGAACATATGTGGTTATTTTAGAACCTTTGAGGTGGACTTTGCGGGCGAGCGCCGTGGTTATCATAAGCCAATCATGATCGCAGGCGGTTATGGCAACATTCGAGAAGATCATGTTGATAAACCAGAGTTTGAACCTGGCGCGCAATTAGTCGTATTAGGTGGCCCCGCAATGTTAATTGGGTTGGGTGGTGGTGCGGCATCGTCCATGACCACGGGCAGTAGCTCAGCAGATTTAGACTTTGCCTCAGTACAGAGGCAAAACCCAGAAATTGAACGACGTTGCCAAGAAGTAATCGACTCATGTTGGCAGTTGGGGGATAGTAACCCTATCGCCTTTATCCACGATGTGGGTGCTGGTGGTTTATCCAATGCGCTGCCAGAATTAGTTAAAGATGGCGGCACTGGCGGGCGCTTTAACTTGAGAGCCGTGCCTAATGATGAGCCTGGTATGTCGCCGGTTGAAATATGGTGTAACGAAGCTCAGGAGCGTTATGTTTTGGCAGTAACGCCTGATGACTTAGCGAGATTCGTTGCCATTTGTGAGCGAGAGAGATGTCCGTTCGCGGTAGTTGGCGAGGCAACAGAAGATAAAAGCATCACGGTAGTTGACCAACATTTTGGTGATAAACCTGTGGACCTGCCGATGTCTGTCCTATTTGGAAAGACCCCAAAAATGCATCGTAGCGCTGTGAAACTGGATCAAGCTGGTGATGATTTTACCGCCGAAGGAATTGATGTTGGTGAGGCGATATTTCGTGTCTTACGCCATCCAGCAGTTGCCAGTAAAAGCTTTTTAATCACCATTGGTGATAGAACAGTGACTGGCATGGTGGCAAGAGACCAGATGGTTGGTCCTTGGCAAGTACCTGTTGCCGACTGTGCTGTGACCACTCTAACCTATGATAGTAATGCCGGAGAAGCTATGGCTATGGGCGAGCGAACGCCCCTAGCATTAGTTAGCGGTCCCGCTTCGGGGCGTATGGCCATTGGTGAGGCGTTGACCAACATATGCGCTGCCCGTATTGGTGATATAAAAGATATAAAACTGTCAGCAAACTGGATGTGTGCTGCAGGGTCCCCAGGAGAGGATGAAAAATTATTCCGGACTGTTGAGTCGGTTGGCATGGACCTCTGCCCCAAATTAGGTCTTACCATCCCCGTGGGTAAAGATTCAATGTCTATGCGCACCGCGTGGCAAGTGGGTGATGAAGATAAATCTGTTACCTCGCCACTGTCATTGATTATCACCGGTTTTTCTCCCGTATTAGATGTACGAAAAACGCTAACACCCCAATTAAAGACTGACTGTGGTGATACTCAGTTGTTATTGGTAGATTTGGGTAAAATGGCTAATCGTTTAGGAGGCTCGATACTGGCACAGGTGTACTCTGAGTTTGGTAGCTCGGTGCCTGATGTCGATGATCCTGATGCGCTGTTAGGTTTCTTTAATGTTATGCAAGATTCGATAGAGCAGGGCGATATACTTGCCTACCACGACCGATCTGATGGTGGTTTGGTGACAACTTTGGCCGAAATGAGTTTTGCTGGTCATGTCGGCATCACAGCTGTTATTAATGATGACATGCTGGATTTAGACGCTAACCTTAATGGGGCTTTGTTTAGTGAAGAACTGGGCGCGGTCATTCAAGTAAAGTCTGAATTGAGTGATAGGTTCATTGAGAAGTTCGCTGGCGCTGGGGTTCCTGTTCATAAGGTCGGTCGGCTAAACAGCAAGGACACTATTGAATTTAACTACAAAGATAAAACCTTCTTCAGTGATAAGCGCACGGTATTACAGGCTGCCTGGAGTGAGACTTCACACCGGGTTGCAGTCTTGCGGGACAACGCGGAATGTGCCGAGCAAGAGTTTGCTAGAGTCTCCGCGCCTGACCCAGGCCTTTCTGCTAACCTCAGTTTTGATCCAAGCGATGATATCTCTGCGCCTTATATCCTTAAAGGCGTAAAGCCCTCTATTGCTATCGTGCGAGAGCAGGGAGTTAATAGTCAAATGGAAATGGCAGCGGCATTCGATCGCGCAGGTTTTGCTGCTGTAGATGTCCATATGAGTGATTTATTAGCTGGCCGGACGTCGCTTGATGAATTTAGCGGCATGGTTGCTTGTGGAGGTTTCTCCTATGGTGATGTGCTTGGTGCGGGTGAAGGTTGGGCCAAGACTGTATTATTTAATAGTCAGCTACGGGATCAATTTCAGGGGTTTTTCCAACGTTCTAATACCTTTAGCTTGGGTGTCTGCAATGGTTGTCAAATGTTGAGTAATTTGAAATCTTTGGTTCCCGGCGCAGAACTTTGGCCTCGATTTGTACGTAACCAGTCAGAACAATTTGAAGCACGTTTGTCCCTAGTGCGGGTGGAGAAATCACCATCGATATTGCTTCGCGATATGGCCGGGTCAGTATTGCCGATTGCTGTGTCTCATGGCGAAGGGCGAGCTGAATTCTCATCAAGCAATGCCCTTACAAAGCTTCAGGGTAGCGATCAAATCGCCATGCGTTTTTTAGAAAACACCCTAGAAGTGGCTGCTCGATATCCAGCGAATCCTAATGGATCTCCTAACGGAATTACAGGGGTAACATCAAGGGATGGTCGCGTAACTTTGTTAATGCCCCACCCTGAAAGAGTGTTCCGAACGGTGCTTAATTCTTGGCATCCGCCAGAGTGGGGCGAAGATAGTGGCTGGATGCGTCTCTTTAGGAATGCGCGAACATTTGTCGATTAAGTATGTAGTGTAAGATAGTTGGCAACCAGATACCGGTATAGGGATATCAGGATATGAACAAACTTCAAAACGAAGCAGAATTAGTCAAAAAGGCTCTTCAAATAGGGGCTGTTTATGCCAAAAAAAGAGCCTATGGTGAGATTGAGAGTCAAGACTCCCTTAAGTTGAAGGTGGAATTTATTTATCGGGTCCTTACCGAAGATAAATTAATTCAGCCGCTTGCTAAAGATCAGATTAGCGACCCTAATATGCGCCATAAACTGGCATTATGGATATCCCGCCAACTGCCGCCTGACCATCCTTTACTGAAGTAGCCTCGGTACAAAAAGTTACATTATTTTAGTGCTTCCATAGTGATTTAAATCACTTGGAAAGGCTGAGATTGTGCTATTCTTCGCCCCGAGTTGACTAGGCAATCGCTGTGCTGAATTCTCCACTATTCGCTTGCGTTTATTGGGGAGCATCGCAGAGGAAAGTCCGGGCTCCAAAGGGTAGAGTGCCAGGTAACGCCTGGGGGGCGAAAGCCTACGGAAAGTGCCGCAGAAAGTAGACCGCCGATGATTCGTTCGCGAAAACAGGCAAGGGTGAAAGGGTGCGGTAAGAGCGCACCGCGCTACTGGTAACAGTGGTGGCAGGGTAAACCCCACTCGGAGCAAGACCAAATAGGTTCCCATATAGCGCGACCCGCGTTGGGAACGGGTAGGTTGCTTGAGGCAAACGGCGACGTTTGTCCCAGATGAATGATTGTCCACGACAGAACCCGGCTTATCGGTTGACTCACTTATTTAGTATGTTTAAGAACAAAAAGGCCGGTAATTTTTTGCCGGCCTTTTTGTTGTACATGTAAATATGTGATTTTGCAGGCTTTAACTCAAATTTCTATTCTTTTTAGTTATAAAAAAATAAATCTACTAGGCTTAACTGTTCTTAAAACTAATACATCTAGAAGTTACTTTAAGTTGTAGTCTTACTGGTCTGTTTTATAGCGCTAATTATTTCCACCCTAGGTAAGGCTAAATTAAAATTGTCTAATATTAGCGGAACCTACTGATTTTATTAAGTTTTTACCCTTAAACACTCCTTGACATCACCGCCAGCTATGCCTAATGTTCGTATATGGCTAAAAGTGGTAAAAAGTGGGTAATAAAAGTCATTTTGTGGCGAGGTGCGGGTAAAAGTGTTTAGAGGTAGTGATCCAATTAATATGGATACGAAGGGTCGGATGGCAATTCCGACTCGCTACCGAGGCGTGCTCGCAAATATGTGCGCTGGAGATCTCGTTATCACCATCGACATGAAATCTACCTGTTTGACCTTATCACCCCTACCTGAGTGGAAAAAATTCGAAGAAAAAGTCGCAGCTTTGCCGGCGCTAGATGACCTTGGTGAGATGCTAAGTCGTTTTGTTGTTGGTCAGGCCAAAGATTTGCAGTTGGATGGAAGTGGCCGAATTTTGATCCCGTCAGAGCTGCGCGAATATGCAGAGCTTGAGAAAAAAATCATTTTAGTGGGTCGTACACAGCGACTAGAAATATGGTCTGAAGATAATTGGAATGCTGAGCGCGAGAAGTCTCAGGAAAACTATCGAGGCATGTTGCTTGATAGGGACAATATGTCTGACGCCCTTAGAAATCTATCTTGGTAAGGAATTCCGTCCATGGTGGCTGAGCACAGGACTGTTTTATTAAAAGAAGCCGTTGAGGCTTTGATGATCGATGCTAGCGGTTTCTATATTGACGGCACATTTGGGCGTGGCGGACATACAGCTGAATTGCTTTCTTGTCTATCTGAGAATGCCATCGTCTGGGCCATTGATAAGGATCCGCGGGCTATTTCTGAAGGGCGGGCGCGATTTCAGGAAGATGGGCGTTTAAAGTTTGTTCATGGCAGTTTTGCTGATTTAACCACTGTCTTGAGTGCTGAAGGCAAGGTGGGTGAGTTGTCGGGTGTATTACTTGACCTTGGCGTCTCGTCACCGCAATTAGATGAGGCCGAGCGAGGATTCAGTTTTATGCGAGATGGTCCCTTAGATATGAGAATGGATACAACTCGAGGTTTGTCGGCAGCTGAGTGGATTGCTTCGGCCGACGAGAAAGATATTGCCCAGGTGATCAAAGACTATGGCGAGGAGAGGTTTGCTCGCCGGATGGCAAGCGCGGTGGTTCGCGAACGAGAGAAGACACCAATTACCCGCACTGTCCAACTGGCTGGAATCTTAGCCGCCGCTCATCCTGCTTGGGAGCGAGGCAGACATCCAGCGACCAAAGCGTTTCAGGCGATCAGAATTTTTATTAATAGAGAACTCGAAGACCTAGAATCGCTACTTGACCAAATTATCGATGCGCTAAAAGTGGGCGGTCGCTTGGTGGTGATTAGTTTTCATTCTCTAGAAGACCGTCGCGTTAAGCGATTTATTCGTGATCAAGAGCGTGGCATTAAATTGCCGAAAAACCTGCCGATAAGGGATGTTGAGCGCGGTGTAAAGCTAAAGAAAGTAGGTAAGGCTATTAAGCCTCAGCGTTCTGAGGTTGATGAAAATGTTAGGTCCCGCAGTGCGGTAATGCGGATTGCTGAGCGAGTAGCTTGAGGTGAAGGCTGTTGCGGCGATGTCGGCATTTCCGCACTCATTAAAGATAGCAGTTCTTTGGGTAGTAGTTGTTGTTAGTGGATTGTCGGTGGCCTATGTAAGCCACCTGTGTCGTGAAAAGTATGGGCAGCTAATGGTGATGGAGAGAGATGCGAATCAGATGCAAGTGGATTACGGCAAGTATTTACTCGAGCAAAGTGCTTGGGGCTCGCTGCAGCGCATTGAGACGTCGGCGGTTGCTGAACTTAATATGCGCAGTCCTAAGCCTGAAGAGATTGTGATTGTTCGCGCACCTTAATAGGTGCGGTTAGATAAACATTAAGTCTTAGTTTTAATAGAAGGGTAGAGTAAAAAAGTGGCCAAGAAATCGGTGCATGCAGTCATACCACGGTGGCGTTACTATTTAGTAATGCTCTCTCTGGTCTCTCTGCCTCTGGTACTTTTGACTAAGGTGGCCCAATTACAAATTATTCCAAATGAAGAGCGTGGCGTCGATTTTCTCCAAGCTCAGGGTGACAATCGGTCCATTCGACAAGTTGTTGTTCCAGCATATCGCGGTCTTATCACAGATAGAAATGGCGAGCCTCTAGCCATTAGTACGCCAGTCACAGCAATAATCGCCAATCCTCAACAGATCCGTGATCATGACCTTGATCGACTGTCTAAGGCAATGAATACGTCATCGGTGCAACTCCGGGCTCGATTGAAGCGATATCGCAATAAGTCATTTATGTATTTAGCGCGCCAGCTACCGACCGAGCAGGCCGCGACTATTTTAGATCTAGGTATTCCTGGTGTCTCAGGGCGCAGAGAATATAAGCGATTCTATCCTGCCGGTGAGGTTACCGCTCAATTGGTCGGTTTCACTGACATTAATGATAGCGGGCAAGAGGGTATGGAGCTTGCTTATGATACTTGGCTAACGGGTGAGTCTGGATCCAAGAAGGTGGTCAAGGATCGTGCCGGCCGGGTGATCAATGATATCTCACTGATCAAGCCTGCTCGCTCAGGGGAGAATTTACGTCTTAGTATTGATCTAAGAGTCCAGTATGCAGCCTACCGTGCATTAAAGGCGGCAGTGCAAAAGCATCACGCTAAGTCTGGCTCGGTGGTAGTGCTTGATGTTATTACCGGTGAAGTCTTGGCAATGGTAAATCAACCGTCATTCAACCCGAATGACCGCTCTCATTTAAAATCCGACTCGACTCGCAATCGAGCCATGACGGATATCATGGAGCCTGGTTCCACAGTTAAGCCCTTTACTATTTTGGCGGCTTTGGAAAGTGGTAAGTTCTCCGCGGATAGCGTCATCAGTACCAGCCCTGGATATTTAAAGGTCGACTATAAAACCTTCTTGGACCCGTCCAATTATGGTGACTTGAAATTGGCAGATGTGTTGTCCAGGTCAAGCCAAGTAGGTACCACCAAGGTGGCATTGGCCTTAGATCCAGATTCAACGCGAGAGCTTTTCCAAAGAGTTGGGTTTGGGGAGGCGGTAGGTAGTGGATTTCCTGGCGAGACAACTGGCAGGCTGCCAGCCTACCGGAAATGGGATCCCGTTACGCAGGCTACCTTTGCTTTTGGTTATGGTCTAAGTGTGTCCTCTCTACAGTTAGCTCGAGCTTATGCGGTGTTGGCGAATGATGGAGTTCGTCGAGAGGTATCTTTGGTTGCTTTAGAGTCTGAACCTGAAAGCGTTCGCGTTATCGACTCAGAAATATCTCAACAAGTGCGCCATATGCTGCGAGCTGCGAGTGGTTTAAAGGGTACCGGCAAAAGAGCAATGATCGACGGTTACTCCGTTGGTGGTAAAACGGGCACGTTACACAAAGTTAAGCCAGGAGGCGGCTACGATCAAAGTCGTTACATGTCAGCCTTTGCGGGCTTATCTCCTATTGAAAACCCTCGGTTAGTGACGGTGGTGGTGATTGATGAGCCTCGTGATGGTGACTATTTTGGAGGCCTTGTCGCTGCGCCAGTATTTTCTGATGTGACGGGAAATGCTCTGAGATTATTGCAGGTTACGCCAGACCAAATGCCTACAAACCGTTCGGTAGCAGTAATTCCAGTGACAAGGGTTAAGCGGGGGGACTCATGATGAGCTTGTTTAGTCGCTCGGCCCTCAGGTTGCCTCAATTGGTTGAGGGGCTCAGTCTCTCTAAAAAGTGTACTTCCACCGTCATAAAAGGGATATCTTTGGACAGCAGGGCGCTGATGCCTGGTGGCTTATTTATTGCCCTTAAAGGATCTGAGTTAGACGGAACCAAGTTCGTGCCAGAGGCAATAAAGCGCGGTGCAGTTGCAGTGCTTTTAGAGACAGACAGGCAAAATCTTGGCGGCACAATCGAAATTATTAAAGCCGCTATTCCTATTATAGGTGTTGAGAATCTATCTCAAAATGTATCCGCTATCGCTAGTCGTTTTTATGGAGACCCCTCTGAGCGATTAGGTATTGCAGGAGTAACCGGTACTAATGGCAAAACGACCTGTTGCCAGTTGTATGCCGATCTTTTATCACAATTAAAGGAAAACCATTCTGGATCGGTGACGACCAATTCTTGTGGTTATATTGGTACTCTCGGCCATGGTTTTATCAGTGATACAGACGCTATTTGCGATGATGAGCCAGCAGAAAATAGGGTCATGGACAAGGCTCCACTGACGACTCCTGATGCTATCACAATGCAAAGGCTTCTTGATGAGCTCGAGAAAACTGGATGTAGCGATGTAGCAATCGAAGTGTCATCTCATAGTTTGGTGCAAAATCGCATTTCAGCGGTAAAAATAGACACTGCTATTTTCACTAATCTTAGTCGAGACCATCTTGATTACCACGGCGATCTTGATTCTTATGCAGCGGCAAAGGCATCTCTCTTTAAGATGCCTGGGTTGAAAAATGCTGTGATAAACATTGATGATGATCTTGGAAAGACTATCCTCGCAGATCTTGATCCTAGTATACGTAGTCTCAGTTTCAGCCTTGAAAATATAACCGCAGATATTCACTGCCAATCAATAGATCTTTGCCCTGATGGTTTGAATGCAGTTATTCAAACTCCCTGGGGTTCAGGAAAAATAAAGTCGCCCTTGCTAGGCAAATTTAATCTTTCTAATTTGCTCGCCGTGATTGGTGCGGTGGCTCTTCATGAAGGTGATCTGGGGCATACCAATTTCCAGCAGATTTTAACTTTAGTGCCTAAGTTGAAATCGGTTCCAGGCCGTATGGAGTTGGTCAGTGATAGTGCTGATTTCGCCGTAATAGTCGACTACGCACATACACCAGATGCTCTCGAAAAGGCCTTGCAGGCCTTACGTTTGCACTGTGAGGGAAGTCTGTGGGTGGTATTTGGTTGCGGTGGTGATCGTGATACAGGTAAGCGGCCAGAGATGGGCGCCGTAGCCTTCAAATACGCAGACCGAGTGATCGTCACCTCGGATAATCCTCGAACTGAATCGCCTGACCAAATCATCGATCATATTGTTAAGGGTATTAAAGGGCAGTGTTGTATTGAGTCAGATCGGCGAGCGGCCATTAATAAAGCGGTGCTGGGGGCAGAGCCTGGCGACGTGATCTTAATTGCCGGTAAAGGCCATGAGAATTATCAGATTTTAGGCGTGCAGCGGGTCGCTTTTAGCGATCAGGCCGAAGCGCGTTTAGCTCTTCATCAGCGGTCGCCTTTGCAGAAGCTAGGAGGTGAATCATGATGTCAAATATGCGCCTCACGGATGCGGCTATTCGATTTGGTGGGACTCTTGTTAACCCAGATTGTGTTTTTTCAATGGTGTCGATTGATAGTCGCACGACTAATGAGGGAGATTTATTTATTGCGGTGTCTGGAGAACGATTTGATGCGCATTCGTTTATTCCATCTGTCGCTAATAAAATTGCAGGTGCGGTTGTTTCTGCATTGGATAGTAGTCTGGAAATTCCCCAGTGGGTGGTAAAGGATACTACCCAGGCCCTCGGCGATCTTGCTCGGTTAAAAAGAGACAGTTTTGCCGGTCAAGTCATAGCGGTCACTGGCAGTTCGGGCAAAACTTCGGTGAAAGAAATGATCGCAGCCATAATGCGAGAGCGCGTAATGGTTCATGCGACCAAGGGTAACCTGAACAATCATATTGGCGTTCCATTGACTCTCCTAGAAATGGATGATCAGTGTGATATCGCCGTTATTGAGATGGGGGCTAGCGCAGCGGGAGAAATTACCTACCTGTGTTCCTTGGCGCAACCTGATGTGGCGGTGATAAATAACATCCAGAGAGCCCACATTGCAGGGTTTGGCAGTATTGAGGCCATTGCCGCGGCTAAAAGCGAAATATTTGGAGGACTCAAACCTAGCGGCATCGCCATATTAAATTTGGATGAAATCTACGCTAAGCAGTGGCTGGAATTGATCGGCGAACGACAATATATAAGCTTTTCAGTCGACGACTCTAGTGCAGATATTTTTGCCAAGGATATTAAAGCATTAGGTAATGGGTGCTATGGATTCATTCTTTGTGTTGGAGAGATAGCCGGAACCGCACCGGCTGAGCAGGCAGTGGAGTTGCCTCACCCAGGAATTCATATCCTTAGTAATGCCTTAGCTGCTGCTGCCTGTGCATTAGCTGCCGGTGCCTCGGTTGCTCAAATAACTAAGGGGCTAGCTAAGACAAAGCCGGTATCAGGGCGTCTTGAGTCCAAAGTAACAGACGATGACGTTTTAGTGATCGACGACACCTACAACGCTAATCCTGATTCATTTAAAGCTGCCATTGATGTTTTAGCCGACATGTCAGGCTACCGATGTTTGGTGATGGGCGATATGGGTGAACTTGGCGCAGATGAAAGGCTCTTGCATCAACAGGTCGGCGAGTACGCCAAACGCGCAAATCTAGATGAGATATATACCCTGGGTACCCTTAGTGAATCGGCAGCTATTGCTTTTGGTGGCTGTCATTTTAAAGACAAGCATTTATTGATCGATACCTTGCAAGAAAAGATTGCAGTAATTAAATCAGACAAGGAAGAGGTGACCATTTTAGTGAAGGGGTCGCGAAGCGCGCGTATGGACGAGATTGTTGAACGGTTAGTCAGCGGAGATAAAAAATCATGTTAGTGTGGCTTGCAGATTATCTAAGTCAGTTCTATAGCCTTTTTACAGTGTTTCAGTACCTAACGCTTAGGGGAATCTTAGCGGTGATTACCTCATTGGTAATCAGTTGGGTTTTTGGCCCCGCAGTCATTAGGAAACTGAATCAACTGCAGATGGGTCAGGTTATACGCAGTGACGGCCCACAGACTCATTTAAGCAAGGCCGGAACTCCAACTATGGGCGGCGCGCTTATTTTATTAGCGATCTTTGTTAGCACCTTGCTATGGGCTGACTTGGGGAATCATTACGTCTGGGTAGTTCTAGGCACTACTTTTTTCTTCGGCTTGGTGGGTTGGGTTGATGATTATCGAAAGGTTGTTGAAAAAGACCCTCGAGGATTGCCGGCTAGGTGGAAGTATTTTTGGCAGTCTGTGTTTGGACTTGGGGCGGCGTTAGTTCTTTACTATGGTGCCCAGACTCCCGCTGAAACAGAATTAATCGTACCCTTTTTCGAGAATATCGCCCTGACTATGGGTCCTTTTTATATCCTGTTTACCTACTTAGTCATTGTTGGCACCAGTAACGCGGTAAATCTCACAGATGGCCTTGATGGGCTAGCTATTTTGCCGGCAGTTCTGGTTGGCGGTGCTTTGGGCGTTATTGCCTACTTAACAGGTAACTATCAGTTTGCCAATTATTTACACATCCCTTTTATCAGTGGAGCGGGGGAATTACTTATTGTTGCTGCGGCGCTCTGTGGAGCGGGGCTTGGTTTTTTATGGTTTAACACTTATCCCGCCATGGTCTTTATGGGAGACATCGGCGCTCTGGCCTTAGGAGCAGCACTTGGTGTAATGGCAGTGATTGTTCGGCAAGAAATAGTGTTGGCGATTATGGGTGGGGTTTTTGTTATTGAGACCGTATCGGTCATTTTACAGGTGGCTTCATTCAAGCTAACCGGTAAACGCATCTTTCGAATGGCCCCCTTACATCACCATTATGAATTAAAAGGTTGGCCTGAACCGCGCGTCATTGTTCGGTTTTGGATCATTACCGTGGTCCTAGTCCTTGTTGGCCTAGCCACACTGAAGATAAGATAAAAATGGAACCAATTGTGACAGAGCTAGAACTGACTAATAGCAAAATAGCTATTCTTGGCATGGGTGCCACGGGTCTATCTGTGGCCAGGTTTCTGTCGTCAATTGGAAAGCCCTTTATATTTGCGGATAGTCGTGAACAGCCCCCTAGATTAAACGAGGTGAAAGATAGCTTTCCACAGGTTTCCATGCAACTAGGCGAATTCAATGAAGCCCTATTTGCCGGTATTGACCTTGCCGTAATCAGCCCGGGGATTGCGTTGGATCAACCGGCGCTTATACAGGCTCGACAGCAAGGCGTTACCTTTATTGGTGATCTTGAATTATTTTTAAGCCAGGCAAAAGCGCCCGTGGTGGCAATCAGCGGATCAAATGGCAAGAGTACCGTGACTACGCTGCTCGGCCAGATGGCGAAAGATAGCGGGCTACATGTCGGCGTTGGCGGTAATTTAGGAATGCCAATGCTTGATTTGCTTTCAGATAATCAACAACTGTATGTCTTAGAGCTATCGAGCTTTCAGCTAGAATTACTAACGGATAGTCGCGGCGCTACGGTTGGCTTGCTCAACATTACTCCAGATCATATGGATCGGTATAAAGACCTCGAGCAGTATGTTACTGCAAAGCATCATATCTTCCGTGGAGCTAAGACAGTTATCAGCAACAGGCAGGATAGTTTGACGACCCCAAGAGAACAGGGAGAGAGTCAAACCCTGACATTTGGACTGGATAGACCAGGCCAGGGTGATTTTGGAATTGATCTTCACGATCATAGCGAATCATTGTTCTTCGGCAACCAAGTTTTGCTCGCGCTGGAAGAGGTGGCCATGAAAGGCCGACATAATACGGGTAATGTTCTCGCCGCATTAGCGCTTGGCCATGCAGTTGGACTCCCAACGGCTACGATGTTGGGAACATTGAAAGTCTTTAGAGGCCTGCCTCATCGGTGCGAGACCATCGCTACAATTGACAATGTCAGCTATATCAATGATTCGAAGGGAACCAATGTTGGCGCAACACTGGCGGCCATTGAAGGCTTTGGTTCTGATGCGGGCAAAAATCTTTTATTAATTGCTGGAGGGCAAGGTAAAGGGCAAGATTTTGGTGATCTCAAGGATGCCGCAGAGAGATTTGTGAAATGTGGTTTTCTTTATGGTGAGGACGCGCAGCTGATAGAGGAAGCCTTGCGCTCGGTCACTCAGGTTCACCGAGCAAACTCACTAGATGAGGCTGTGGCAGGCGCTAGAAGTGCCGCTCGACCCGGAGATATCGTCCTGCTGTCACCTGCATGCGCAAGTTTTGATTCATTTACCGGTTTCGAGCAGCGCGGCCGCTGTTTTAGTCAGGCAGTGTTATCTCAAGTACATGCTCATAACGGCAAAGAGATGACCTCATGATAGTCACCTTGCCCCTAAACTTTAACCGATCCAGAGCTAGGCGATGGCACGTTGACATGCCTTTATTGCTTCCTGTACTAGCGTTAATCTCTATTGGTTTTGTAATGATTGGGTCGGCATCGTTTAGTTTCGCTGATCATCGATTAGGTGATGAACTTTTCTTTGTTAAACGGCATCTGGCGTACCTAGTTGTTGGTGCCGCCGCTATGATGACTGGCTTCTTTGTGCGACCTTCATTTTGGTCAACCTATGCGCGGTTGTGGATGGTGATTGCTGTTGTACTTTTAGTGTTGGTGCTGATTCCAGGTGTCGGTCGAGAGCTTAATGGCAGTCGACGCTGGTTGAGTTTTGGCGGTTTCACTCTGCAGGTATCTGAATTAGTAAAAGTAGCCACTGTGGTCTTTTTGGCCACTTATCTTGATAAGCACAGAGAGACTATAGGTGGTAGCTGGGCTGGGTTCTTCAAACTAATGGGCGTTATCGGACTGCTCTCGTTACTCCTTATACAAGAGCCAGATTTTGGGTCTGTGGTCGTACTGGGCAGTACTTTTATGGTGCTAGTATTCTTGGGCGGTGCAAAACTTCGACAGTATTTTTTGATTATTACTATTGGCTTGGCTTTATTGTGGATACTTAAAGATTCCGCACCCTATCGGGTGGCTAGATTAACTGCATATCTTGATCCCTGGTCGGACCAGTTTAATTCTGGTTATCAGTTGACTCAGTCACTCATAGCCTTTGGCCGAGGCGAGTGGTTCGGCGTCGGGCTAGGTCAGTCTGTTCAAAAAATGCTCTACTTGCCAGAGGCTCATACCGACTTTGTGTTTGCCATCTTTGCAGAAGAGTTTGGCTTTATAGGCGTGCTATGCCTAGTTGGCTTGTACTGCTTAATGGTGAGCCGAATATTCAGTTTAAGTCGCAAAGCAATCGCTGTGCAAAGCTGGTACGCGGCTTTTGTTCTTATTGGGTTCGGACTACTTATTAGTGGACAGACCTTTATTAACCTTGGGGTGAATGCCGGGTTATTGCCCACCAAAGGTCTTACTTTGCCCTTTGTTAGCTATGGTGGCAGCAGTCTGATGGTCTGTTGCGCCATGATTGGCATGATGTTGCGTTTTGGTCATGATTTACAAGAGCCTCAAGTGGATAATCGGAGGTCTCGTTATGCTGGATGACAGCCAGTACCGAGTAATGATAATGGCCGGTGGCACCGGGGGGCATGTCTTCCCAGCACTTGCCGTCGTCGATGAACTGCGCAAAGAAAATGTTGTGCTGGCGTGGCTTGGAACCCGTCGAGGTATCGAAGCTGATTTAGTGCCAAAGAACCAGATTGATCTGCATTATCTAGATATAGAGGGTATTCGTGGTCGTGGCCTTGGTGCCTTATTAAAAGCCCCACTACTATTGTTGAGATCCATAGTGCAATCATTACGTGTACTGTCTCAATTTAAACCACAAGTGGTATTGGGTATGGGAGGCTTTGCCTCGGGGCCCGGTGCTATTGCAGCTTGGTTAAAACGTATTCCCATCGTGATTCATGAGCAAAACTCCATTGCTGGTACAACCAACCGTGTCAGTGCAATGTTTGCTACAAAGGTAATGCAGGGTTTTCCGAATACCTTGAAGCGAGGCGAGTGGTGCGGTAACCCGGTGCGTTTTGACATAGGGAATTTACCGCCGCCTGAAGTGCGATTTACTGGGCGAACAGGAAGGACTCGAGTACTGATTGTTGGCGGTAGCAGGGGCGCATTGGCCATTAACGCCCTTCTACCGAAGGCACTCCAACAGATTAATGAAGAGATCCGTCCTGAAATTTTGCATCAGACAGGCAAGGTTCATTGGCAAGACACATTGGACCTTTATCATGCTCAGGGTTTAAACCCTCAGAGTGAACAGATTAAGGTCGTTGATTTTATTGAGTCGATGGCGGCAGCCTATGACTGGGCTGATTTTGTTATATGCAGAGCGGGTGCTCTAACCATTGCAGAACTTACTTCGGTAGGATTAGGTTCCTTACTAATACCGTTTCCCTTTGCTATTGATGACCATCAAACAGCGAATGGGCAACTATTAGTGAGTCAAGGTGCGGCCGTCATGTTTCAACAATCTCAGTTAAACGCCGAACAATTAGCAGAACAACTCGTTGTGATTTGTGGGGACGCTGAAAAGCGTTTAAACATGGCAATGCGCGCTCGGGAGTTGGCAAAAAATTCTGCTGCTCAAGAAGTTGCGCGAATCTGTATGGAGGTTAGTCGTGGTTAATATAGCAAACTTCCAAGTCCCCGAGATGCGTCGCATCGGACGTATTCATTTTGTGGGTATTGGCGGAAGTGGTATGTGCGGCATTGCTGAAGTACTACTCAATCAGGGTTACGAGATATCTGGATCAGATTTAGTTATTAATGCGAGTGCCCAGCGCCTTGTTAAGGCGGGAGCGCAAGTGTTCAAAGGACATAAAAAATCGAACGTCGATGGTGCTGATGTAGTGGTTAAATCGTCAGCTGTAACCCTTGAAAATATAGAAATTGCTACTGCTATGACGAACGGTATTCCAGTGGTAAGGCGTGCTGAGATGCTCGCAGAACTTATGCGCTATAGACATGGTATCGCGGTGGCCGGCACCCATGGGAAGACCACGACAACCAGTTTAATCACCGCTATTTTTGCTGAAGCTGACTGTGACCCTACGTTTATTGTTGGAGGGCGGGTAAACAGTATTGGCACGAACGCTAAACTTGGTGGCAGTCGTTATCTTGTTGCCGAAGCCGACGAAAGTGACGCCTCTTTCTTGCACTTGCAACCCATGGTCTCAGTGGTCACTAACATCGAAGCTGATCACATGGAGACCTATGGTTTTGACTTTGAGGTCCTGAAAGAAACCTACATTAAGTTCCTACACAACTTACCATTTTATGGTTTGGCTGTACTTTGCATTGATGATGATGTGATTCGAAATATGTTGGTTAGTGTTGGAAGACCTACGTTAACCTATGGCTTTAGCGAAGATGCTGCTTATCGCATCCGAGATATCAAAAGCCATCAGCGCGAATGCTTTTTTACCATTGATCGTCCTGACGGTCTTGCTTCGTTAGATATTAGCCTGAGTATTCCTGGTCGACATAATGCATTAAATGCCGCCGCTGCGATCGCTGTAGCGAGTGACGAGGGCCTATCTGACCAAGCGATTATTAAGGCGTTAAGCGAATTTGGTGGTGTTGGCCGCCGTTTTGAGCAGATTGGTGACTACCCAGTAAGAGATGGCATGGCCCTGTTCTACGATGATTATGGTCATCATCCCACCGAAGTCCAAGCCACCATACAAGCTGTCCGCGATGGATGGCCAGATAAGCGTCTGGTTATGATTTTCCAGCCTCATCGCTATACCCGAACAAGAGACCTCTACGAAGAATTTGTTGGCATTTTATCTACGGTTGATGTGTTGTTGGTTTTAGACGTTTATTCCGCCGGTGAAGAGGAAATCGCGGGCGCGACCAGCAAAACATTGTGTGGAAGCATTCGACAGCGTGGACGCATAGACCCTATTTATGTCACTAAGCTTGAAGATGTTCCTGCGCTTCTCGCGGAGTTAGTCCAGGGCGGCGATTTAGTGATGACACAGGGTGCCGGCAGTGTTAGTAAATTAGTGTCTATGCTAGCGAATAGCCAGTTAGGACAGGTGCCGTTATGAATCATAAAACTATGATCACCTCAGCACTAGACGTTAGTAAATTTGGCCGTGTCGGGCTCTTATACGGTGGCCTTTCGTCCGAGCGCGACATATCCCTGATGACTGGTGAAGCCGTATTGGCCGCGTTGCAAAATCTCAATGTGGACGTGGTCGCGATTGACGTTCAAGAGAATATTTTGCAGGTGTTACCAAGCTATCAGTTGGACCGAGTATTTATCGCGCTGCACGGACCTGGTGGAGAGGATGGCACATTGCAGGGAGCCTTAGAATATCTAGACCTCCCTTACACTGGCAGCGGCGTATTAGCGTCTGCATTAGCAATGGACAAGCTCCGCTGCAAACAACTGTGGCAGGGGATCGGTTTGCCCACCACAGACTTTGCCGTATTGGAAGAGAACTCTGATTGGGGGACTGTACTAGATTCGTTAGGCGGCAAAGTAATGGTGAAGCCTGCGTGCGAAGGTTCAAGTATCGGTATGAGTCGAGTCGAGAATGCTCAGCAACTTCAAGAAGCGTGGCGGCTTGCGGCAGATTTCAATAAGGTTGTTATCGCTGAGCCCTTGCTTGAGGGCAAAGAGTATACGGTTGCTATTCTGGGTAATCAGGCTTTGCCATCGATTCGTATCGAGGCAAAAGAAATCTTTTACGACTATCAAGCTAAGTATTTTTCCGATGAGACCGCTTATTTCTGTCCCAGTGGCCTGTCGGTTGCGCGGGAAGATGAATTGCGAGACCTGTCGATCGCCGCGTTCAACAGTCTTGGCTGTCAGGGATGGGGGCGCGTCGATGTGATGGTCGATAGCGAGGGAAGTTTTCAGCTTCTGGAGGTTAATACGGTTCCCGGGATGACCAGTCATAGTTTGGTGCCTATGGCTGCAAACTCTGCAGGCCTTAGTTTCGACGAGCTGGTTCTCTCTATCTTGGAGGAATCGATCGCATGAGTAAAAAAATGACCCAAGGGGCCAATTTTAATAATCCGTCAAAGCAAAGATTTTCAGGTGGTGTTTATGAAAAATTTCTACGGTTGGTCATGGTCGTTGTTTTTGTGGCGGTTATTGTTGGCGGCGATCATATCTATAAACAAATTGATACGCCTTTAAGCAGAATTGTTGTGGGAGGAGAGTTTAAATATCTCCAGAAAAAAGAGTTAGCTAACTTGGTCAATGGTCAGATAGATGGGGGATTTTTAAGTATGAATTTAAATCAATTGCGCGAGCAACTGCAGGGCCACCCGTGGGTTCACGAAGTCAGCATTAGACGTGAATGGCCCTCTACCTTAAAAGTCGAGGTGGTTGAAGAGGTACCTATTGCTCGTTTGGGTAAGCAGGGGTTTCTCAATCGCTTGGGGGATCAGCTTGAGATTTCTGATAACAGTAATCTTCAAAAATTACCTGTATTACGCGCTGAATTTGGTAGTACACAGGACATGATTCAACAGTATCAACTGTTGGCTGAGCTACTTATACCAACCAGTCTCAAATTGACCGAATTGCAGCGAGACAGTGTTGGGGCTTGGCAAGTATCTACCGCCCCGGGTATTAGATTGGTATTAGGCCGTGATGAGATCGCTGAGAAAATACGAAGACTCGTCATAGTTTGGCAGTCGGGCTTAAGTTTGCAGTCAGACAGTATAGAAACCATCGACTTACGCTATCCAAATGGACTAGCAGTGTCTTGGAAAGAAAGTGCACTGGCCGATAGTGATGATCAAATTTTATCAATAAACGTTTCTAGTTCAGCTTGATTACAGGCTAAAAAGGGAAAAATTATGAGTAGTTCAAATGAAGAAAATATGGTGGTCGCATTAGATATTGGTACATCTAAGGTGGTTGCTATTGTTGGTGCTATAGGACCTGCAGGCGAATTAGAAATCGTTGGGACAGGAATGCATGCATCATCTGGCCTAAAAAAAGGCGTGGTGGTTAATATTGAGGCAACCGTCAACTCTATTCAGCGCGCCGTTGAAGAAGCCGAGCTAATGGCGGGGTGTTCAATTCATTCAGTTTACGCAGGCATAGCAGGCAGTCATATCCGTAGCCTAAATTCCCACGGTATTGTTGCGATCCGAGATCGCGAAGTTCAACCGTTGGACCTAGAGCGGGTTATTGATGCCGCTCGGGCAGTGGCTATTCCAGCAGACCAAGAAATACTTCATGTGCTGCCGCAAGAATTTATTATCGATGACCAAGAGGGAGTGCGAGAGCCGGTTGGTATGTCTGGTGTCCGTTTAGAGGCCAAAGTTCATTTGGTTACCTGCGCGGCTAACGCGGCACAAAACATCAAGAAGTGTATTCGGCGATGCGGTCTTGAAGTGGATGATCTTGCCCTTGAGCAGCTCGCTTCGAGCTACGCGGTGTTGACAGAAGATGAGAAGCAACTCGGTGTCGCTCTGGTTGATATTGGTGGCGGAACGTCGGACATCGCTATTTTCACTGAAGGATCTATTAGACACACGGGCGTTATTCCAATTGCGGGAGATCAGGTGACTAATGACATTGCTATGGCATTGCGCACACCGACGGCACATGCCGAAGATCTTAAAGTGAAATACGCCTGCGCACTCGCTAAGTTGGCGCGTCCCGAAGAGACGGTGAAGGTGCCAAGTGTGGGTGATCGCGAATCTCGTGATATGTCTCGGCAACTACTCGCGGAAGTTGTTGAACCAAGATATGACGAACTATTTACGTTGGTCCAGGCGGAGATACGGCGTAGTGGATTTGAAGAATTGATTGCGGCAGGGGTAGTACTTACTGGCGGAACATCAAAAATGGAAGGTGTAACCGAATTGGCGGAAGAGATTTTCCATATGCCAGTCAGAATCGGCGCGCCGACTAATGTACGAGGGCTCTCTGACATAGTGAATAACCCGATTTATTCAACAGGGGTTGGGCTACTTCATTTTGGTGTTAAAGAGCAGCGGAAATTAGGCAGTAACGCGAGTGGTAATGCTGAGAGTGGAACTATGTTTGAAAAGCTTAAAAGTTGGTTTCAAGGTGGGGTTTAAGGGTCACTAATGTTAGTGACAAATGTTTGATAATTGTGAGGCGCAAATAAGGGGAACACTATGTTTGAATTAGTAGAGAGCATTCCAAAGAATGCAGAGATTAAAGTAGTTGGCGTAGGTGGCGGTGGTTGTAACGCTGTCCGCCATATGATGGATAGTAATATCGATGGGGTGCATTTCATTTGTGCTAATACCGATGCACAGTCGATGCTTAACCTAGATAACGCAACTGTCTTGCAGTTGGGCGGGACCTTGACTAAAGGTTTAGGCGCAGGTGCCAATCCAGAAGTGGGTCGCCAAGCAGCCATGGAAGACAAAGAGCGTATTGCTCAAGTCTTAGAGGGCGCTGACATGGTCTTTATCACCGCAGGTATGGGGGGTGGTACAGGTACTGGCGGAGCGCCGGTCATTGCTGAGATTGCCAAGCAAATGGGCATCTTGACCGTTGGTGTCGTTACTCGACCCTTTGGCTTCGAAGGTCGTAAACGCATGGCTATCGCTGATGAGGGTATCGCTCAGATGAAAGAGCGCGTCGACTCATTGATTATTGTCCCCAATGAAAAGCTGTTGCAGGTGTTGGGTAAAGATATGACGGTACTAAATGCCTTTAAACAAGCCAATGATGTACTTTTTGGGGCTGTTCAGGGCATTACCGACTTGATTCTCCTTGATGGCTTGATCAACGTCGACTTTGCTGATGTGCGTACTGTTATGTCTGAAATGGGCATGGCAATGATGGGTACTGGCGAAGCCAGTGGCACCGATCGTGCAATTATTGCTGCGGAGAGTGCCATTAGATGTCCGCTGTTGGAGGATATTAACCTTCAGGGTGCTAAAGGTATTTTGGTTAACATTACCAGTGGTTACGACCTTACCTTGGGTGAGTTTGAGGACGTTGGTAATACGGTCCGTGAATTTGCTGACGAAGACGCGACGATAATTGTTGGTAGTGTATTTGATACAGAGCTAACGGATCAGTTACGGGTTACCGTTGTGGCGACAGGATTGCGCACACCTAGTGCCAAAACAGGTCCTCGAGGAGTTGTTATTGACAATCAACCACCACGTAAAATGGGTGGTGATATTGACTATGGGCGACTGGACCAGCCAACCAGTTTGCGTCGAGGATCATCCTTAGGAGAGGGGGCAACCGCCCGTAAAGTGCAGGCTCAAGATGACCCCGAATTGGATTATCTCGATGTGCCAGCTTTCCTAAGAAAGCAGGCAGACTAGCCTACCCAAAGGCCCCTTAGCACCACGCCTCAGATTTCAAAAATCTTGGTGATAAGGGGCTTGTCTGGTACCATTACCGGTCGGCTATTTGGAACAGACATGATCAAGCAACGCACAATTAAAAATACTATCAGCGCAACCGGTGTGGGTCTTCACACCGGTGAGAAGGTATATTTAACTTTACATCCAGCAGAACCAGACTCTGGTATCGTTTTTCGGCGTACTGATCTCGATCCAATGGTGAGCATAGCTGCAACCCCTGAAAATGTAGGTGATACAGCGCTATCGACAACACTGGTTAGTGGTGACGTGCGCGTATCGACCATTGAGCACTTGATGTCTGCCCTAGCAGGGCTGGGTATAGATAACCTTTTGGTGGATGTCTCCGCTGCAGAGATTCCTATTATGGACGGCAGTGCTAGCCCCTTTGTATTTTTAGTCCAATCTGCGGGTATTCTTGAGCAAGATGCACCCAAACAATTTATTGTGATCAAAAAACCGATTACGGTAAAGGTAGATGACAAAGTCGCTACTCTAAAACCCTTTAATGGTTTTAAAATAAACTTCTCAATCGATTTTGATCACCCTGTTTTAAAAGAGCAAACCTTAAGTGCCAGTATAGATTTTTCAAGTACCAGTTTTGTTAAGGAAGTTAGCAGAGCTCGAACGTTTGGGTTTATGCATGAGGTTGAGTATCTTCAGTCAATAGGGTTAGCTCGCGGTGGAAGTTTAGATAACGCGATTCTTGTAGACGAAGATGAAATTGTAAATAATGGCGGCTTGCGTTACAAAGATGAATTCGTAAAGCATAAAATTCTCGATGCAATTGGCGACCTCTATGTCCTAGGAAAAAGTCTTATTGGTGAGTATGATGCCCATAAGTCTGGGCATAGCTTAAATAATATTTCGTTGCGAGCTTTAATGGCCGATAAAGATGCTTGGGAAGTAGTAACTTTTGTTAATAATCCGGAAGAAGTTCCTATTTCATACAGCCACCCCAATTGAGTCTGGGTTAATTCAAACATTTAAAGGTATAGGTATTATTCTTCAATGAAGATTATCCTAATAAGTAAAAAAATCGACAAGGTCAGGACGCTTAGCCTCAATAATTGGGCCAAATGTGCGTTGTCGGTGCTGTTGCTTGGGATTCCTGTGACCGCCGGCACTATGCTGGGAATTAAAATTGCCGATGGGCGCTGGGAATTATTGTTCGACAACAGTATCGCTCAGATGCAGAGCCAGATTGTATTGCAGCGGGAAGATGTCGATGCAGGTCGTCAACAGTTAGATAACTCTTTGTCAGGAATGACGGTTAAATTAGCCAAGCTTCGTTCGCGATTGGTGCGACTTGATGCCTTGGGAGAGCAGCTAACTCAGATAGCTAGCCTTGACGATGGTGAGTTTGATTTTTCTTCTACGCCCGGTCTGGGTGGTCCAATTCAATCTCCTCTTGCTGAGATCGCTAACCAAGCAGAGATAGAAGAAAAAGTATCACTGATGTTTGCCAAGCTTGATAACTCAATTAGCAGCAGAGAATCACAGCTGCAGATATTGCAGTCGATGTTGTCAGATAAAAAGCTAAAAAGTGAAAGTATGGTTGCCGGGCGGCCGGTAAAGAAAGGTTGGATGTCCTCTGAATATGGTATGCGCATTGATCCATTTCATGGCAAGCAGCAGTGGCATGCGGGCGTTGACTTCGCCGGACGAGATGGCGATGACGTCATTGCCGTAGCCTCCGGGGTTGTTACCTGGTCGGGCGATCGTAGTGGTTATGGTAAAATGGTAGAAATCAATCATAGTGACGGCTATATCACGCGATATGCCCATAATCAGGAAAATATTGCTAATTTGGGTGCCATTGTTCAAAAGGGCGACGTTATAGCTCAAATGGGCAGTTCGGGTAGATCTACTGGCCCTCATGTTCATTTTGAAGTGTTCAAGAATGGTCGTACTGTCGACCCCGCATCCTATATCCAACGTACCTACCGCTAATCCCGCTATAAAGCCCTCAATGCTATGAAGATTACTTAATCTTTGTGTTTTTACGCTATTAATTAATGGAATAAAAGGTATGTTCGGTAAGATATTAAAAAAAGTATTTGGTACTAGTAACGATAGAGACTTACGTCAAATGCGTAAAATCGTCTCGAAAATTAATACTTTAGAAGATCATCTCAAAACCCTAAATGATTCTGATTTAGGGGCTCAGACAGCCGTTCTGCGCGAGAGGCTTACTAATGGTGAGACCCTCGACGAGCTTTTACCGGACGCTTTTGCTGTTGTTCGTGAGACAGCAACGCGAGTAATGGGCATGCGTCACTTTGATGTCCAAATGATCGGAGGTATTACGCTGCATGAAGGTAAAATTGCTGAGATGCGTACAGGCGAGGGTAAGACCCTCGTAGCGACCTTGGCCGCTTACCTCAACGCGCTGTCGGGCAAGGGTGTTCATGTCATTACAGTGAATGATTATCTGGCCCGTCGTGATGCTCAATGGATGGCTCCACTTTATCAGGCATTGGGTATGTCCCTTGGTGTTATTCAGTCCTATCAGGGCGCTGACACGGCTAGTTCTTTCTATCTCGGGTCTGACGATGAGGGAGAGCTTCAGCCTAGCGATCGTCGACAGTCCTATGCGGCTGACATCACCTACGGCACCAATAATGAGTTCGGCTTTGATTACTTGCGTGACAATATGGCTTTGAGACTAGACGATAAATCTCAGCGCGGTCTTTCGTTCGCTATTATCGACGAGGTCGACTCCATTCTTATCGATGAAGCGCGAACCCCCTTAGTGATATCAGGCGCAGCTCAAGATAGTTCTGAGCTTTACAAGACCATGAGCGGGCTGACCTCGCAGCTCACCGCGGTCGCAGAAGACGACTTAATGGCAGAACCAACGCCAGTTGATCCAGATGCCGAAGTTATCGGAGACTTTGTCCTTGATGAAAAATCCCGAGGTATCGAGCTTACTGAAGATGGTCACCAGAAGATTGAAGAAATCTTAATTAAACAGGGTCTATTAGAACAAGATCAGAGCCTCTATCAAGCGACTAATCTTGGGTTGTTACACCATGTGAATTCAGCTTTGCGTGCCCAGCACTTATTCAGCCGAGATGTAGAGTATATTATTCAGGACGGCCAAGCGGTTTTAATTGATGAGCACACGGGGCGTACAATGCCCGGCAGACGCCTCTCAGAGGGTTTGCACCAAGCCATCGAAGCTAAAGAAAATTTAACTATTCAGCAAGAGAGTCAAACCCTTGCCTCAACGACATTTCAAAACTACTTCCGGCTATATCAAAAATTAGCGGGTATGACCGGTACTGCAGACACCGAGGCCTACGAATTCGACCAAATTTACGGATTACGGGTAATGGTCATTCCAACCAATGTAGATGTGATGCGAAATGATCTAAATGATCTTGTATTTCTCAGCCAAGAAGAAAAATATGAAGCGGTCATTGAGGACGTTAAAGAAATAGTTGTAAAAGGTGCGCCTGTACTAGTTGGAACAGCCTCTGTAGAGGCATCCGAACTCTTGTCTGGGATGCTCAAAAAAGCCAAGATTAAGCACAGCGTACTTAACGCAAAGCAGCACGAATTAGAAGCCAGCATTATTGTTAATGCCGGCCGCCCAGGCGCAGTGACGATCGCGACTAATATGGCAGGTCGCGGCACCGACATTGTCCTCGGTGGTAACCTTGATGCTGAATTAAAAGAACTCAGTGGCAGCAAGGGCGGCAGTGAGAAAAAAATAGCCTCTGTCAGAGCCGACTGGACCGAGCGTCATGCCAAGGTCATTGAGGCGGGTGGTTTGCATATTGTTGCGACCGAACGTCACGAGTCCCGCCGTATCGATAATCAATTACGAGGTCGTTCGGGTCGACAGGGAGATCCGGGAGTATCACGCTTTTACCTATCGTTAGAAGATCCTTTAATGCGATTATTTGCATCCGATACAGTAAGAAACATGATGCGTCGTATGGGTATGGAGCGTGGAGAGGCGATCGAACACCGTATGGTAACCAACGCTATTATCAAAGCGCAGCGCAAAGTCGAGGGGCGAAACTTCGATATTCGTAAACATTTGCTTGAGTTTGATGATGTAGCCAATGACCAACGCCAAGTTATCTATCAGCAGCGTAACGATCTGCTCGAAGACGATGATATATCTGACATTATTACTAACGTTCGTGTCGATGTGACCGACCAGTGTATTAGTAATTACATACCACCGATGAGCCTAGAAGAGCAGTGGGATGTCCCAGGCCTAGAAAAAGTACTGTCGACTGAGTTTGGTATTCAGTTACCGATTCAGCAGTGGCTCGATGAAGATAGTCGTCTCGACGAAACAGAGTTACGTGCCAAGGTTGTTAACGAACTTCAAGAGTCCTATGTGGCACGCTACGCACACGTAGGTGAGCAGATGCGTGAAGTTGAACGTCAGATTATGTTGCAAGTTTTGGACACTCTATGGAAAGATCATCTGGCCAGTATGGATCAACTGCGCCAAGGCATTGGCTTGAGAGCCTACGCTCAAAAGAACCCAAAACAGGAATACAAGCGAGAGTCGTTTGACCTGTTCGGTACATTACTTGAGAGTATAAAATATGACACTATTCGATATCTCAGTCATATCGAGGTGGCTTCGCAGGACGACATGGATCGTCTTGAGAAGCAAAGACGCAAAGAACAGCAGAACCGTGAGTATCGGCATGCTCAGTCGTCAGCCTTGTCAGAACAAGCGAGTGAGAATGAGACAGTCAAGGCACGAGAGCCGATTATGCGTGATAGGCCCAAAATTGGGCGCAATGATCCTTGCCATTGTGGTTCGGGTAAAAAGTACAAACAATGTCATGGTAAAATTCAAACAGGGCAATAAAAGGGCTTTCCTATGGCTACTGGCGACGCGCTATTTCCGATCATGTATCCAGTCACTGGATTCAAACTAGGTACCACCAGTGCCGGGATAAAGACCCCAGGCCGCAGCGACTTGGTGATTATGGAAATAGCCGAAGGCAGTTCAGTTGCTGCGCTGTTCACCAAAAATGCATTTTGTGCCGCGCCAGTGATTGTATGCAAAGAGCATCTAGTGCGATGTTCGCCTCGCTATATGCTGATTAATACCGGCAATGCCAATGCGGGCACTGGAGAGCAAGGCTTATTAGATGCTACCCATAGCTGCAGCGCGTTGGCGACATCACGGGGTGTGGATATCAATGCCGTCTTGCCATTCTCTACCGGCGTGATCGGTGAGTATCTGCCTATGGACAAACTTATCGCAGGAATACCCCAAGCCGTTGAAAACTTGTCTGAACAAGGCTGGGAAGAGGCAGCACAGGGTATTTTAACGACAGATACGCGTCCCAAAGGTAGCAGCCGGCAATATGGAGATGACGATCTGGTGACCATCACCGGAATATCTAAGGGCTCTGGTATGATCAAGCCAAATATGGCGACCATGCTAGCCTATGTGGCCACCGATGCCTTCGTCGATAATGAGTTGTTGCATCGAGCCCTAACGATCGCTACTGAAGCATCATTTAATAGAATCACGGTGGACAGTGATACATCTACTAACGATTCGGTGGTGCTTGTTGCCACAGGCGCTAATGGTGTGGCTATTGACGAAGTCTCTTTTGACACCTTTGTCGATCAACTTAGCCAAGTCTTTACTGAGCTAGCTCAGGCAATTATTCGCGATGGTGAAGGTGCCAGTAAATTTGTCTCGGTAGTGGTTGAGCAGGCATTAAGTAAAGCTGAAGCCTTGAGTGTTGCTTATACCATCGCCGAATCTCCTCTGGTCAAGACGGCGCTGTCGGCTTCGGACCCTAATTGGGGTCGTATTTTAGCCGCGGTTGGCCGATCTGATATACCTGACCTGGATGTTAACCTTGTGCAAATTTTTCTAAATGACGTTTTGATCGCCGAGCATGGTAGTCGCGCTGAAACATATAGCGAAGAGGCAGGGCAGGAAGCTATGCAGTCTGAGGACATTGAAATACGCGTTAGCTTAAGCCGTGGCGACCATAATGAAACCGTCTGGACTAGCGATCTTACGCAGGAATATGTGCGCATTAATGCCGAGTATCGAACCTAAGGGTCAATTAATAGCATGACGCGTATACAGGTCGTTGCAGCAGTTATTCTTGGAGAGCACGAAGGTTCTCCTGATCATATTCTTATTTCCCGACGCCCAGATTATCTTCACCAGGGCGGTCTGTGGGAATTCCCCGGCGGTAAAGTCGAGGATCATGAAACACCTTACCAGGGTCTGCTGCGCGAGCTCAAAGAAGAGCTAGATATAGTGGTGACAAAAGCAACGCCTTTGATGCAGATAACTCATGATTATCCTGACAAAAAGGTGTCTCTAGATATTTGGACTGTTACAGAATTTAACGGTCTACCATTGGGCGTCGAAGGACAAGAGGTTCGTTGGGTGAGTTTACAAGACCTACCTAACTTTGAGTTTCCAGCGGCCAATCAGCCAATATTGGCACGGCTGTGCCACCAAGACTAGAGTCACTGAGTGAGTCTACTTTACTCTAAATCTTCCTCACTAGGTTGGCCATCATCAAACGATGGATCGACAGGAATACTGTAACTTTCACTCGCCCAGTCACCAAAATCAATTTGCTGACAGCGGTGAGAACAAAACGGTCGATATTTTTGTTCTTTAGTCCATGCAACGTCTGTTTTACAGGTAGGGCATTTAACAATGGTCACTTCAGTCACAGTAGTTAATTCTCTTTTGATGTGTTGGCTAAGGCTAAAAAAGTTGTGTGCAAAACATCAACTCTCTCAGTTATTGTTTTTTGGCTAAGGGCGTTGTCAAATACCCACTCTGCTCGGGTTAATTTTTCTTCCCGAGACATCTGGCTATCAATAATACGCTGAATCTGCGCTGGGTCATTATCATCTCTCAGCGCCGCCCGTTGCAATTGCAGTGGCACCGGTAGGTCTACCAGTAACACGGTATCGACCAGCTGATCTTGATCGGCCTCAAAAAGTAGCGGTGACTCCAAAAGCACATAGGGACTGGTCGCCATGCCCAGTTGCTCAACAATCCAGTTGAGTATTAATGGGTGTAATAGCGTCTCTAACCAAGTCTTGTCACTCACATTTTGAAAAATAACTTCCCGTAGTTTGGCCCTATCTAGCTGCCCGTCGGCTAAAATAATATCTCGTCCAAACCGACTGCTAATATCTTTTAGCGCAGGCATTCCCGGTTGAACAACGGCCCTAGACACATAGTCTGCGTCCACGGACTGAATACCCAGAGATTTAAAAGCAGCGGCCACGGTGCTTTTGCCGCAACCAATGCCGCCGGTGAGTCCGACTATATAAGATTTTTTTTCCAAAGCCAGCGCCTAAATATCTAAGTCATGTTCAGTCGGCGTTTGCTAGAGACTAAACGCAGACAGATACCAAGTAGTGATGTT